>Ga0209514_10006199_pt1 | contig 14772 bp, 12 predicted proteins | sample Subgrocontami58m_FD_187452 | JGI IMG/M metagenome (GOLD analysis project Ga0209514, IMG submission 187452) | Subsurface groundwater microbial communities from S. Glens Falls, New York, USA - GMW37 contaminated, 5.8 m (SPAdes) (version 3) | ecosystem: Environmental > Aquatic > Deep subsurface >...
TCACGCTTCAGTAGCCGCTCCACATCAGCCAGTGTTTCGGCCTGCCTCAAGACACCCGCTGTGAGAGCTCTCCACATCCCCCGCACGGGATAGCCTTTTCGCCCCGTCCAGCGTTCCCTCTCTAATGTGGCAATCAAGCCCTCGGCAGGTATGGCTTCCAGCACCATCGTCAGCTGGTCATTGTCTTTCTTCGCGATAAAGGCCTCGAAATCGAGCAGAGGAGTCTGTATAATATGCATGGGTATTTATTCCCTCCTTCTGATAGGTTGCTCTTTCTTTCAAGGCTATTCTACTAGATTGGATTGGGGTAAATACCCTTTCCTTTTACCTATTTTACTATTCGGATTTTAGTTTCGCGGATGGCTCTCATGCGTGTATAATAGGAGACATGGCAACAATTCACGTAATTACCACTAATCGAAAAGCCTATCATAATTATCATATTGGCGATTCTATCGAAGCAGGACTGGCACTCACCGGTACCGAGATTAAATCAATTCGCGCCGGTCAGGTCGATCTCAGCGATGCGTATGTTCGCCACGAAGGAAATGAATTGCTGCTCTGGAATGCTCATATCGCACGATACGATGCCGGCAGCTATATGAGCCATGAGCCGACAAGAACTCGGAAGCTGCTTTTACATCGCAAGGAAATTCGCGATTTTACCGGCAAGATGGCGGAGAAAGGTTTGACCATGGTTCCCACCCGCCTTTACTTGAAGGACAATCTTGCCAAGATAGAGATTGCTCTGGCTAAAGGCAAAAAGCTGCACGATAAGAGGGAAACGATAATCCGCCGCGAAACGGACAGGGAAATGTCCCGGGCACTGAAAAACCGCCGCGAAAGCAAGACGTGATCGTATAGATTAACCTCTGGCTTTCGACTGATTTATATAAGGGGGCGCGTGGATTCGACAGGGAAGGTTAGTTGCGGAATTGCAGGCTGAGGATGTCACTACCCTCATTAATCACGTGACAAAAATTAACTGCCGATGATGCAGTTTTAGTTGCTGCCTAATTAACAGGTAGCACATCCAACCCGGCCTCACCTCGACGGGCCGGGATTGGGTGACGTTAAGTTGGGGTGCCGCTTCTCCGACGTCGATAAGAGCGGCGAAAGAAATATCGACTGGCCTGGTTGAACTCCGTCGGTTGAGGTCCACCAGGTAAGATTAAATTAGCTGACTAAGCTTGTAGCAGATTCCGGGCAGTCTTTCTTGGACGGGGAGTTCGACTCTCCCCCGCCTCCACCAAACCAATTTTAGCCTCATTTTTTGCATAATGTCATAAATCATCTCTTATGACTTCGAAATTTAGCTTCAAATATTCGGACGGGGAGTTCGACCTATAACACAACCCCTACCTCCACCAAAGAACCCTTATTAAACTATTCTCAGGCTAAACGGGATGTATGTATTGTGACCACGACATGACGATGTTTAGGCCGTCGTCTACAACATCGGGATGTTTGTCCAATGGCAACTTATAGTTTCTTCCCAACTTACCGTCACACAAAACTGAACATGTATTCAGGCCGAATTCGACTCTCTTGTTGGAAACGGATTTAGCACATCTTACGATGGCAATAACTATCCTTGTTCAAATCGCTCATTTAGTTCTTTAAGGAACTTTTCTACCTCGGGAGATAGGTGAGTTGCTTCTTTCTGAGATTTAACGCGCTCGTCATAATTATCTTCCAGCTGTTTCAAAACATTTCTTAGTTCCGGTTGCTGTTCCAACAACTGCTCCGACATTTTAATCAACCGGTCTTCTTGATCCTTGGCCTTATTGCCAGCTTCCTGCGGTACCTCCAGCCCATAGAGCGACCCAATAACCTCCATAAGGCGCTTTTCACCCCTGTAGTCCTCATCTACCGTCAAATAGCCAGGAATATGGACGATTAAATTGAAGGCTTCGATGCCGATTTGAGCCAAATTCTGGTCGATGAGGTAGAGAATTGAGGTAGGTCCTTGATAATCGATTGGCACCTCTTTTATATCGATTGGCACCACTTTTGTGACGGATAGATCAGTCCTTGTGGTTTGATTAATAGCTGAACTGGTAACTAGAAGAGGCCTGGTGTACGGGACCATATCATACATCGAGCCTAGAAGAATATAGCGCTTCACGCCTAATGTTTTCAGAAGCTCAACCACCGAATCCACGTAGGCCTCAGCCATCATATGTGGTTCCGGCAGTCGCAGAAAAACAACGTCACAACCTTCTTTTCTTCTCCCCCGTGTTACCATGGCATTCACAACGGTAATCTGGGTTGTATCATCTTTTCTAGACAGAACTGGGCGATAACGGGTTTGGTCGAAGAATTCTCCTGGCTTAGCCAAGGCCGCCAATTCTTCACCTCCGAAGAGCCGTTCCATATGGGACAAGGTTAAGCTAGCGGACTTGCCTGCGTCTATCCAGTTGGGGATCACGGCAAAGGCATGCGTTTCATTAAGATAAGGAATAGGACCGATCACTTCGAAAGCACCTACTCTCACGTACCTATTTTATCAATGATCAGATATTCAGGCAATCGTTCCAGACATTTGAGGCTGTATTCAGGCCGAGTTAGACTCTCCTAAAAGGAAACGGATTAAAAAAAGACTGGCAGAAGGAATATAATCGGGTCAGATTACGTTGGGACAACGAGTATTTATCACCAAGCTACTCGAAGAGGAGAAGACATGAAGAAAATATTTATCGTATCTGTGTTGGCGAGTGCCGTGACCATTCTCGTTCTCAATGGAGTCATCTATCCGTTTTATGGGGACTTCTTGAAAAATAATTCCGGACTGTCTGTAGAATTGTTTGAAAAGGTACAAAGACCTGTAGACCAAACCAAAATTCCTGCCACTATTCTTTCGATGATTGTTATCGGATGCCTTGTTACAACCGTTGTCTATCGGGTAAAAGCAAAAACGTTTATCGATGGGTTGAAGTTGGGGTTCATTTTTGCTGTCCTCATGGTTGCCTCGGTAAATCTCGGACTGCTCGCCACCACTTATTATTATTCAACTAAATCAGGCATCATCGATATTTTCGTGGGGGCGGCGACAATTGCAATCGGCAGTGGTGTTTCTGCCTATATAATGGGCAGGGGAACAAAACCTGTAAAAGCCTAATCTTGTCTGAAAAATCCCTAACTTCGCGAAACTCGAACTTACCCACTCCCCCCCCAAAAAAAAATAACTTGAGCCAGTCCTTATGTTAGACTAGCATTACAGGGAATAGACATTAACTGGTCAGGCAAGCGTATCAGCCATTCGAGCATTGTTTCAGGCCGAGTTCGACTCTCACTTGTTTTTTAATATATTTTGATATATCTTTGTCTAGGTTAGCATAGCCCATACCTAAATCTGCCTGCGGAGTCGTAATGTTGTTGGGTATGTCAATTTAGTGAAGGGTGAACGAGCGAAAAACAATAGTGACACCGAGCGACGCTGGGAAGATATTTACCGGGGAAGTCCGTTGGAAGAATTACCCTGGGAAGAAGGTCGACCGGCGGCAGAATTGGTTACACTCATTGAATCGGGGTTGGTGGAGAAAGGAGCAGCTTTAGAAATCTGCTGCGGTTCGGGAAATAACGCAGTGTATCTCGCCAAGCAAGGGTTTACAATTCATGGAATTGATATTTCGCCAACAGCCATTTCCCATGCCCGGAAGAAAGCGACTGAAGAAGGGGTTAAATGCGAGCTGGTAACCGGGAATACTTTGCAGCTTCCCTATCCTGATAGCACATTCACCCTAGTTTTTGACCGCGGCTGTTTTCATAGCATTGCACCACATGACCGGCAGACTTTTGTTAAAAGCGTTTATCGAGTATTAAAACCAACCGGAAAATATCAACTTATCTGCTTTAGCTCTAGGGACCATAGATCAGGACCACCTTATACCTTTTCCCCTAAAGACCTTCGGCGTAACTTCCTCCCATTTTTTAAAATCCTCTATATAAAGGAACTTTGCAAAATAATGAATACCTCGAAAAGCTACTTTCTTTCTGCACTAATGGAAAAAGGCTAAACCTGAATTATTAACATCATTAAGAAAGAGATAGTTGACCTGCACTAAAACAACACAGAGTATTCGAACCAGCGTGCCTCGCACAAAACACATCATTGTTTCAGGCCGAGTTCGACTCTCCCCCGCCTCCACCAAATTACTTCCGTATACTATTATTGTCAGTGGTTAATGTCTCAGCAGCAAAGACCAATCAACCGGAGTCAACAAATCGTGCTGGTTCGTAAAACTCGTTATCCTGATATTAGTATTACAAATTGCTCTCATTCGTACGTTGACAAACATTTGCACACTATCTAAAGTGGACATTGCAGCGCCCGACTGTCTTCTGAATAAATTTCAATTGCGCGAGGTGGAAATTGGACGTCGAAAAGCTATTATCCGACCTGATACGCATCAAGTCGGTAAACCCGCCGGGGAACGAAACCGGCGTCGCCCGATACCTGAAAGGTCTTTTCGATAGCGTCGGCATCAAAAACGAGATTATCGAGTCTGCACCGGGACGAGGCAGTTTTCTCGCCGAAATAGGAGAAGGCGACAGAAGGTTGCTTTATCTGTCCCACACCGACGTCGTGCCGGTTTCCGATGGCTGGGATTTTCCTCCCTTTTCCGGGAAGATCGAGAAGGGGTTCGTTTGCGGACGGGGAGCACTCGATTGTAAAGGTCTGGTCGCTGCCGAAGCTCAAACTATGATCACCCTGGCTGGCAGCGGGAAACTCGGTGGAAGGCTTATCTTTGCCGCTACCGCCGACGAGGAAGTCGGCGGGACAATGGGAGTTAAATATCTCCTCGACAACTTCAAGGAAAAAATATCTGCCGACTTCGTGATAAACGAAGGGGGCGAAGAACCTGCCTGCATCGGTGACGGCGTCAGCCATTTTATACAGGTTGGGGAAAAAGGTATCTGCTGGTTAAAGCTGAGGGCGGAAGGTGTGTCAGCTCACGGGTCCCTGCCCTTACTCGGAGATAACGCGGTTACAAAAATGGCAGCCGCTCTAAACGCCCTGGCCAAATATCGTTCTGATATAGTACTCATCCCCGAAGTAAAGGTCCTGTTCCGCGAAATTGCCCGGCTTGCCGGACTGAAAGACAGGGTGACCAAGTCCAGTATCGATCGCATCATCGAAGGCGTGGGCAACAAAACCTTCGGTGCCTACCTTTCGGCAATAACTCGCATGACCATCTCCCCAAACATGGTCTGCGGCGGCTCGAAGACCAATATAATTCCTGATAATTGCGAGGCAGATATCGACATTCGGGTTTTACCCGGCCAGGACGAGGAATACGTGATACGAGAGCTTGGCCGGCTTTCGGGTAACGTAAAAATAGAAATATTACGATACCGTGCGCCGACATTTTCCACATCACAATCGGAGTTCTATCGCCTGACATCGAGCACCCTTAAACAATTCGTGGGGGATGTTCCCGTTCTTCCTTCTATTTCGTCCGGCGGCACTGACTCAGGATTTTTTCGCGATGCCGGTATTCCTTGCTACGGCATCTCCATGATGACGGTGGACACGGATAAATCGCTCGCCCAATCCGTACATGGTAAAAACGAAAAGCTCGATGTAGACAGCCTGCGGCTCAAAACCGATTTCCTGGTAGATCTTGCTCGCAAATATTTAGGCAATTGATCGATCTTCCGGCTTTTTGCTGCTTTGTTTTGCGATTATGCTTGATCGCCAACGTTTACCTATTTAGCCTCATTATTAACAAAAATGGAGGGGCGTGAATAAAATTCTGCAGGAAGATATTTTTACTCAACCCAGCCTGAACGCCCGCTTAACCAGTACCGGATAAAGCTGAAACCACGATCTGTTCAATTCCCCCATTTTTGTTTGCGGCAATTCTTTCCGTTTACTGAACCGCGATTCCGCATAAATTTGGGTAATCCTACCAATTGTTTCACCCTGCTCAGGGAATGCAAGGGCAAGGCGAAGCCCATATTCATGGGGCGTTTCAACCAGCTTCGGCCCGGCCTTGCTTAACGAAGCCAACGTGCACATTCGAGCGTAAACGCTGACAGCGTCTTTGCTCCGCTTAATCCAGTCCAGCCAGCGGTAATACGAAAAAATCGCCATGAGCCCCACAACTAACATCACTAGGGAAATCTCTATGATTTTGATGAGAATTGGCGGGTATTGAGAGGAGGAACCGGTAAATGCTCCACCGCCCGGGAAACTGGAGACTGTCGGTAAAACAAGCGTAGCATTAGACGATTTATTCGACGTCGCATTAGGTGAAAGGTTGCTTGTAGCTTTTTGCGGCGCCGGCAGCTTCGCGTTTGGTGACTGACCGGCAGTGACGTTTGGTGCCGGCGATTCGGTAACATTCCTTGAGATTACAGGCGTTGTATTAGGCGACTCAGGTGTCGTATTTAGAGACAAAGATTGCGTCGAGTCCGGGAAATAGACCGGGTTACCAAACCAATCTACAAATCCGTGATAAACAGAGAAAAAGAGCTGACTAACATTGCCGGCTGCCCAATAAGAAGAATTCTGAGTAACGTTGGATGCATTGCCCAATCCAACGTTACTTAAGTCGTCTATCCCTGTCGATAATCCAGGCAATCCGGGCACCGTTTCAAACTCTATCCACCCGTATCCGGGAAAATATATTTCCGCTCGTGCATGGTAATCCCGGGTACGAATAACATACTGCCCGGTGGTGTTGTCTTTTTCGCGCAGGTAATAGCCGGAACTAATCCTGGATGGCACGCCCACCGATCTAAGCATGACCGCCATTGCTGAAGCAAAATATGTACAGTCTCCGGTCTTGCTTTCAAAAAGGAAGTAATCTACAGCGTCCACGCCTTGCGGAGGAGTATTAAAAACAACATTGTACGTGAATCTTTGCAGAAAGCTTTTGATCGCAATGGCTTTTCCGTACGGAGTTTGTGCCCCTTCTGTAAGCTGCAGGCTCAATTCTTTGACGCGAGCCGGTATTGTATCCGGTAACTGCAAGTAACGTTGCGTGACCCAGTCCGGATAATCCGTGCCCGCCTGAGCCAACTTTAAAGGGGTAGCCTGGGAAACCCAGGAAGTAACGGTGTAAGCCTCATTAGGCAGCATATCGCGTGGAGCTATAACTGAAATAATATCCGAAGCTCCTGGATCAGGCCCAACACTCGGCGGTTGAGGCGAAAAGGTTTGCAGCACCACTGGAAGACTCACGGCCGCCAATTCCCCGGCTACCATTAATACGTTTGTTTTCACTTTATTGGTTACGGTGTACGTGAACGCCTGTCGGTCGAGCAGCTGCGTGGTAAGGTTCCCGCCTGTTGGATCGAACGTATTGTCAACAGTATCGGGGCTGGTCCATCCGATCGAGGTGTAGGTATCATATCTCCTGGTTCGAAGATATGATACCTGATTAGAACTAACCGTGTAGTCAACTGTCTTGGCCTCTGAAGGAGTATCCGTAAACAGAATGTCGGTGCTAACCGGTGTTTCATTGGAACCCGTAACCAGCTTCCCCTTAACCGGAGCAAAAATATTAAACCATTCCTGTTGGCTGTTATTCCATGATATTTTAGTGCTCACTGCCACGTCAGGATTAAGGTGAACATCGGGCAGAAAAATAGAACTGGATGCAACAACCAAACTGATAACAACCACAATGCTGGAATAATAGACACTACTGCGCCTGGTATAATTTTGTCGGAGTTTCGCAAACTGGCTTAGACGCTTCGCGAGATGGGTATGCCCTATCAGTAGCACAGCGGCAAGTACGTAAACGGGAAAGAATCGGTAATACTCAAATGCCGGCAGGTTGTTCAGGTTAAGCAATATCACCGCGGCTCCAAGGAAAATGGCGACCCACGCGTTGTGTTTGCGCACCATAAACCAGGTCGACATGTACCCGATAAGCCAGGCTCCCAAAATAAGAAACGCCGAAAAGTAGATTGTACTTTCGTTTGGCTTGGCCCGAAAAGCATGCCACCATGGCTGCGGAGCAACAAGTAAAGACACTTGCCAGACAAAAACCATAGCGCCCGACAATAGGATGAAACAATGTTTTGCGATGATTGAAAACCGGAGCTTCGCCAAAATGAACGTCGCCGGCATGGCAAGAAAAAGCGTGAGCATCAATGAAGGCTGCGGACTAACCCAGGCAACCTTTTCCACCGAGTAAACTGCCGCACCCAGCGTTACAAATACAAACGTCAGACCCATCAACTCCTGCCACGAGAACGAACGTACTGTCGCCCCACACCACTCCCAAACCCTTCTCGCCATTTTGGACGTGGGTCTATTTCGAGATTCTTTGGACAAGGCTTTTTCAGATCCCATTGTTATCGCTTCTTAAACACATTGAACAGTCTAAGGCATCGTCCTCCAGTCAAGGGTTTTACACAAATCATCACCCTTTCTGACAACGTACACTGGAGCGCCAAGCCATCTTAAGTGCCTGGCGATATCTGATGAGCCGTTATCGCCCCCAAAACTCTCCGAATCCAGCGAAACTACCGATACCGGAATCTCCCTGCTTCTCAGTTGCCTGACCGCATCGGCTAATAACGGTGTTGTCGCGGGGGTAACCACAACAACGCTATAATCAACGGTAACCCCGCGCAATTTTGCCGAGATTATCTGGTCTACAGTGGTCCTGCCGTCGGCTCGCACCATTGCCAAAGATTCGAGCATTCGATAGAAATGTTCTTCCCCGCTTTCTGGAGAAAAGGATAAGACCTGATTGCCCGAAACGATCAGCCCGACCCCCAAACCCTGGTCCGAATATTTTCTCGCGAGCGAAGCGGCAATGGTAACGGCGTACTCTTCCGTGCTTTGATCTCCGGTACCCTGGTGTACTGTTTTTTCCATATCAAGCACTATGAACATGTTTTCGGAAACACTCGAAGCACGGCCACCATCAAACGTTTTGACCATCAGCTTTCCGTTACGGGCGGTACTGAGCCAATGAATGTGCGTCAAACTGTCACCGTTAACAAAATCCCGCACGCCGTAAGCATTCGTGCCGGATTGCCCGATCAACAAACCATTGGACCCTTCACCCAGGACACCGGGGGTACCAACTTCGAAAAAAGGAAGCTCTACCGTTGCAGGGTAGACCAAAAGGCTGTGCCGTTCGCCAAATTTATGATTTTTTGAGAACAAACCAAAGGGATCGCCTGCCGCAATAATGCCCGATCCCAGCAGATAACGGCCCCGGCGTTGACAATAGATCTCGGTGGACCAATCAAACGATTTTTTGGGCTTTAAATTCAATTCCTTCAGGTTGTAGTATCCCGGAATATTGGTCTCTTCTTTAAATTTCAATAAGAGTCCCGGTAACCGGCCGTCGTTTAAAACACTTACAGTTTCATGAATACGATCGCCAACGCTGGAGTACTCGGGCAACTTCCCAAAACGGACCTTTATCTTCCGGGCACCGAGTACCGCCCACAGGTAGCTTATAAGTAGAAGTAAAACCGTAACCGCAAAAAGACGCAGCAGAAGGTTGGAACTCAACAACAGCGCAAGAACCAGAATGATTACAGGAATAGCAATCCGGGTCCCTCGAATTTTCATATCTTCACACCCGGGAAAAACATTTTCTCAGGAAGGCAGAAACTATTTACTTTTATCTGGCGACGATTGTTCCCGGAACCGGGACAGAATCCAGAAGCTGGCTAATCACCGTTTTGACATTGTTATCTCGGGAATGATCGGCCGAACGGACGATTAACCGGTGTGCCAGCACCGCCTCGGCCAAAGCTTTAACATCGTCAGGCAAGACAAAATCACGGCCCGACAACAAAGCCAGCGCCTGGCTGGTACGAAAAAGAGCCAGAGAACCTCGAGGTGAGGCTCCAAGATAAACGGCACTGTTCTGACGTGTGCCAGCGACCAGGGAAGCAATATATTGCTTCATCGAATCATCGACGAATATTTGTCTAACTACCATTTGCAAGGCGAGAACTTCATCACTGGTGGCTACCGGACCGAGTTGATCGATCGGATGGGCGTACTGCTGATTAGCCATAATAGATACTTCATCAGACAACGAAGGGTAGCCCAGGCTTAAACGAAGCATAAAGCGATCCAACTGCGTCTCTGGAAGAGGAAAAGTACCTTCGTATTCGATGGGGTTCTGTGTTGCCAAAATATGAAATGGAGACGGTAGATCGTACGTGGTGCCTTCGACGCTGACGCGGCCCTCTTCCATACATTCGAGAAGAGCTGATTGAACCTTTGGGGTCGCACGATTAATTTCATCAGCGAGAACTATATTGCCCATTATCGGGCCGGGGCGGAATTCGAAATCCGACGTCTTCTGGTTGTAGACTGAAACGCCGGTAATGTCGCTTGGCAGCATGTCCGGAGTGAATTGAATTCGCTTGAAGGAACAATCTATGGATTTGGCCAAACTGCGCGCGAGGATCGTTTTGCCCACTCCGGGTGCGTCCTCAATAAGCAAATGGCCTTTACTGATAAGCCCGATTACAGCAAGCTCAACAGCTTTCCGTTTACCGACGATAACCCGCTCAACGTTATCGACAATCCTTTCACATGTCTTCCGGGCTTCTATTACCGCCTCATCCATTTCGTAACCCCCCGCGCCAGAATGTGGTATTTTGTAGGTACGAATTTATTATTTTAACATAACGCTTCACAAAAACCAAACCAAACCGCCCTTTAGGGCTAAAAAGCCTCGGGTGATCGCGTGCGGCTATTTGATGAACGTCAGCAGGAACTTGCCTTCGTCGTTTTGCTTAAAATCCGGTTTAATGCCGCGTACCTTCAGTTCCTGGACTACGCTTTTTAGCGAATCGCGGTCGCCCAGGATAACTTCCGCAGTTTCCCCTGTATCCATCGTTTCGATCAATTCGACCGCCTTGACCTTTGGGGCGGGGCAAACGTAGCCGGACAGATCTACGGATTTCTTGGTCGGAGCTTTCCTTTCGATGTTAAGAAAATTGCGGTAAAAGCTCGAGTATTTGAAAGCGTCATCCGGTGATATTGCCACGGCTAAGCCCTTGCCTGTCCTGGCGAATTTTAAGGCAGCGGCAAGGATGGCGCCGGTGGTGGGTCCTACGGGAATTCCGTCCTTTTTGGCCAGTTCGATCGCTGCCCCGTAAGCTTCTTCATCGGTCACGGCAACGGTCTCGTCTATTACGGAGCGGTCAAGGATCTTCGGTATGTATTCCTCGGCCAACCCTGTAATTCTCTTCATTCCGGGTAACTGGTGGTTCAGGTAGTAAGGTTCCACGCCGATAATCTTTATCTTCGGATTTTGCTCTTTGAGATACCGGCCGACACCGGTGATGGTGCCGCAAGTGCCGAAGCCGGCAAAGAAATGCGATATTTTCCCTTTCGTCTGCCGCCAGATTTCCGGCCCCGTTCCGCCATAATGGGCCTGAACGTTAAGCTCATTCTCGTATTGATTCGGACTGACGTATTTGTCTTTCGTGGCCGGGCTGTTAACCAGTGAGTTTACCAGGCCTCTGGCTCCTTCGGTTGGGAAAAGCGGACACAGAGCATCGTCGGCTTCCTGCAGCGTGACTCCAAGCAATTTTAACATCACCTTTTTCTCTTCTGGGACCCTTTCCGGTACGGCGATTTCCACTGGGATTCCCCAGGCGTTGGCGATGGCGGCGATGGCAATCCCGGTATTCCCGGATGACGGCTCGACGACGGTCTTGTTCCCGACTTCGAGTCCCTTCATCATTGCCAGTGCGATTCTGTCTTTAACCGACCCGAACGGGTTGTATCTTTCCAGTTTAAGATAAATGGGGAAATCCTTATTAGAATTGACCCTGTTCAATCGAACGATCGGCGTCGGATTTTCCAGACTGGCTACAAGCTGTGTAATGTCCGAATAAACCCTTAACTGGTGGTCAAAACCATTATCAGGCATAATGTTTTCTCCCGGAATTGTTAAAAGTAAATACCAAGTGTAACCTAAACGAAAGAGCGAACGCAAATCTCAACTGACTGCGCGCCCTGAGAAAGATTCAGGCCTTTAAGTCCAAGCCCGTCCTCAACGGTACAGGTTTCCCGCCGTCCAGTATTTCTTCCGGTCTTCGGGTTTTTCGATAATCTCCAACCCTAACGGCTTTACTACCTCTTCGAGGTATTTGCCCAATCCGGTGCGCTCGATCGCAACGCCGATTCTTTCCCGTCCGTTCGCGTTCGCCCTATACCAGGGCATTGTCTTTTCTATCAAGGCATAACATTGGTCGTCGCTGGCAAATTGAGCTACTTCGTACGCGTAATACGGATGTTTGCCGTGCTTGCCGCCGACCCTGATAAGCCAGCCCTTTCGCTTGGTCTTCATGGCGTCTATCGGGCAGATTTTTATGCAATCGCCGCAATAGTTGCATTTGCCGGCATCTCTAACCGGAAAACCGTTGACCATGGTCAGGGCCTTTTCTTCGCAGCTTACGGCACAAAGCTTACATGAGTTGCATGAGTCTTCGTCTAGCTCGGGCTCGACGATCCCCTGGAAGCCGAGGTCCGCCTCCCGCGAACGAGGGCAGTCGATCGGACATCCTGAGAACATAATCTTAAATTTGTGGTGGCCGCTCTCCGTACCGAAGTACCGCCGGTCCACTTCCAGACACGCCCTCTGTGTATCCATGATACCGTTGGGATTCCAACTGCAGCCGGCGCAGGCTGTCGGTACGCGTATTCTCGGCCCGCAGGAGGCTACCGACCATCCCATACTTCTCAACTCATTGGAGATGGCGTCGAAATGCTGATAATGAACGTGAGGCACCTCAATCGACTGCCGCATCGACGTATGGACTTCGCCCTTGCCGTATTTTTCGGCAATATCGGCCGCTTTGCGTAACTGCGCCGACGTTATCCTTCCGCCGGGACAGCGCAGTCTCACCGTGAAAAGGTTTTCCTGGGTTTGCTTGATAAAGCCGCCGCTTTTCAGGTTGTTATAGTCCAATTGCGTTCTTTTACCTTCACGCTTCAACTTTTGATCCATCTCAACTCCTCAGAAAAACAATGAAATTGTTTTTCTGCCGGCGTCTCACTAATAGGGGTAGAAAGTTCAGGTTCCAGGTTGTTGGGCAGGTCCGCCTAGATGTAGTACATGTCTTCTTTTGTTTGTTTTTTTACTTTTTGCCTTTCCACCAGATTCTGTAGTGTTATCGATTCCAATACTGAGTTCATGGCTTGTTCCATCTCTGTCCACACGTCGCGGGTTACACACGATGGCGCGCTTTCACATAGCTCCGGATTAGCGACACACTCCGCCGGCGCGATCGATCCTTCCAGGAGCGGGACAACGTCGCTCAGCCGAATTTCTTGAGGCGTTTTAACGAGTGAAATCCCGCCCTTCGCGCCGCGGCTGCTGCGTATTATACCGCCGGTGACGAGGGGGGCGATGAGGTGTTCCAGGTAATGCAGCGGAATCCGCTGCCGGGTGGAGATATCCTTCAATGAAACCGGTCCATTACCATGACGCAACGCCAGGTCAAGAAGGACTTTTGTTCCGTAACGCCCACGCGTAGACAGCTTCATTTAATCTCCAAATCCGACTGATATAATCAACTTAGTCAAGAATACCATAGAGCCTCAGGAGTGTCAACTAGCTTGCGGCCGCTCCTCGAGTGTGAACGAAAATGCCTACTGTCCCGGGATGCGATTCAGTAACATGGCTTATTCCGGTCACCATCACGATTACGCCGGCTGATTAGACCGTGCGAAGGCCGGATTAGATTGATTTCGATTCGTTGTCGAGTTCCGTCATTTCTTGCGGGGTGAGTTGCAGAGTAAGAGCGTCGACGTTATGCCGGACGTGGTCCACCTTCGTTGCTCCGGGTATGGCTACCACCAACTCCCCGTGAAAGTTTACCAGCCAGTTCAAGGCCACTTCGGTGAGGCTGCAATTGTGCCCGCCGGCGATAGTCTTCAGCTTGTTTATCAAATTTCGGGATTTTTCGACTTGTCGGGCAATTCTGTTGCGCCGTATGAATGGCAGCTTCTGGATCAATTCCGGGTTATCGTGAAATTTCCCGGACAACAGGCCCTGGGCAACGGGACTATAGGCGATAATAGAGACATTCAATTCTCTGGCGGTTTCGAACACGCCGTTGGTATCGGGCTCCCGGTGCGCCAGGTTGTACATTATCTGGTTGGAAGCCAGGGGTAACCCGTGCCTGGCCAGAGCCGCGTGTGCCCGGCGCATCTGGCGGGCAGAGAAATTACTGACGCCGACGTAGCGAATCTTGCCTTGTTTCACCAGGGCGGCCATGGCGTCCATTTGTGCTTCGATGGAAGAAAAAGAATACGGCATGTGGATCTGGTACAAGTCGATATTGCAGGGCGACAGGCACGAAATACGATCATCTATGGTCCGGGCAATATTTCCGGATGTCCTGAAAAACGGCATCCATTTGGTAGCGATGATGGCATCTTTATTGTTGTAATCCGCCTTACATAGAGCTATAGCCAAAGCCCGCTCGGATTCGCCCCGCCCGTATAACTCGGCAGTATCGAACCAGTTGATTCCCCCTTCCAGTGCGGTCTTGATTATCCGATTTATTTCTTCCTGGGGCGGGCTCTTCCAAAACCCCCGAAAGTTGGAGAATTGCCAGCACCCCAGGCCGATAGGGGTTACCATAAGGTCGCTGTTGCCCAGTCGTCTTTTTTGAATCGTCATGGATCACTTTTCTCCTTTGCAGAGCCCATTTGATGTGGTTCGAATAGGCTCAATACAAATTACTCCGCCGAATATATCGACTCGCTACTGTATTCAATTATACCAGAGTAATCCTGTTTTCTTGACGCTCCTG
>Ga0209514_10006201_pt1 | contig 14770 bp, 8 predicted proteins | sample Subgrocontami58m_FD_187452 | JGI IMG/M metagenome (GOLD analysis project Ga0209514, IMG submission 187452) | Subsurface groundwater microbial communities from S. Glens Falls, New York, USA - GMW37 contaminated, 5.8 m (SPAdes) (version 3) | ecosystem: Environmental > Aquatic > Deep subsurface >...
GGCTCGCGGCCCGGCTCGGCTCACCGCTCTTCGACCCGCACGGCGACCCGATCCCGACCCGGGAGGGCGAGACCCCGTCGCTCCCGGGCGCGGAATTGAGCTCTCTGGCCCCGGGCGAGGCCGCGACCATCGTCCACCTCGAAGACGAGCCGTGCGAGGTTTTCGGCCAACTCATCGCCGCGGGACTTGCGCCCGGCATGATGGTGCGCACCCTCGCCCGCTCGCCGGAGCAGGTGACGTTCGCGGCGGGCGGCCGCGAAATACGACTTCCGCCGGTGGTCGCCGCGAACGTCACGGTGCAGCACGAGGCCGTGGTGGTGGACCCCGCATCGCAGGTGTCCCTGGCGGACGTGGCCCCTGGAGGGGAGGCGACCGTGGCCGGCCTGGCGGCGGCGTGCCAGGGTCCGCAGCGGCGGCGCCTCCTGGATCTCGGGTTCGTCCGCGGGACGCGCGTGCGCGCGGAAATGTCCAGCGCGCTCGGCGACCCCATCGCCTACCGTGTACGCGACACCGTCATCGCGCTCCGACGCGATCAGGCGTGCTGGGTGCGCATCGAACCGGCCGGCGCGGAGACGCCCACGCAGAGAACGTTGGCATGAACCCGTGCGCACACTGCCCGGGCGGGATGCCAGGCCGCGAACAACACCTCGTCCAACTCGGCGTCAACCCCGACACCTTCGACGTCCTCATCGCGCTTGCGGGCAATCCCAACACCGGCAAGAGCACTGTCTTCAACGCGCTGACCGGCCTCCGCCAGCACACGGGGAACTGGCCCGGCAAGACCGTGGCGCGCGCGGAGGGGACCTACCGCCACGCCGGCAAGCGGATGAAAATCCTCGACCTCCCGGGCACGTATTCGCTCCAGGCGGCGACCCTCGACGAGGAGGTGGCGCGCGACTTCCTCCTCTTCGGGCGGCCCGACGTTACCGTGGTCGTGGTCGACGCGACGCGCCTCGAGCGCAACCTGAACCTCGTGATCCAGGTGCTCGAGGTGACGGACCGCGTCGTGGTCTGCCTCAACCTGATGGACGAGGCGCGCCGGCACGGCCTTGCGGTCGACGCCGCGCGTCTCGCGCAGGAATTGGGCGTGCCCGTCGTGCCCACCTCCGCGCGGCGCGGCGAGGGGATCCCGGAGCTGATCGCGGCCATCGCGCGCGTCGCCTCCGGGACCGAGCGCCTGAATCCCTTCCGCATGGCGGCGCTCCCGGCGGACGTGGAGGCGGCGATTTCGCAGCTCGCACCGGCGGTCGAGGCGACGTTTCCGGGCATCCCGAACGCTCGCTGGGTCGCGCTCCGGTTGCTCAACGCCGACGGGCGGGTCGAGGAGGCGGTGCGGACGGGCGTGTTGCTCACGCTCGCCCGCGTGGAGGGCGGGCGCGACGGGGCGGCGCCGGAGGCGGAAAGCGAACGCGCCGAGGCAGCGTCGGCCCCGCCGGTCGCGCACGCCGCAGCCCCCGCGGCGCCCCGCATCGACGCGGCGGGCGGACCGAACGCCCTCCCCGGCGAGGGCGCAGCGGACGCCGGTGCGGACGGCCAGGCTCGCCATGCGCTCCTCGCCCGCGCCCAGTCGCTGCGGTGGGGCTTGCGCCCCGACGTCCACGACGAACTCGCCGAGAGCATCTACGCCGAAGCGCGACGGATCAGCGAGGCCTCGGTCCTGCGCGGGCTCTCCCGCGCCCGGTTCGATTTCGACCGCACCCTCGACCGCGTGCTGACGAGCAAGGTCACGGGCTTCCCGGCCATGCTGGCTCTCCTCGCCCTGGTATTCTGGATCACGATCACGGGCGCGAACTACCCGTCGGCGCTGCTCGCCTCGCTGCTCATCGACACCGTCCATCCTCTGCTCAAGAGCGCCGCGGCAGCGATCGGCTCCCCCGCGTGGCTTTCCGGGCTCGTCCTCGACGGTGTCTACCTCGCCACGGCCTGGGTCACCGCGGTCATGCTCCCCCCGATGGCGATTTTCTTCCCACTGTTCACGCTGCTCGAGGATTTCGGCTACCTGCCGCGCGTCGCCTTCAACCTCGACCGCTTCTTCCGCGCCGCGGGCGCGCACGGGAAGCAGGCCCTCACCATGTGCATGGGCTACGGCTGCAACGCCGCGGGCGTCGTCGCAACCCGCATCATCGACAGCCCGCGAGAGCGCCTGGTGGCGATCATCACGAACAACTTCGCCCTGTGCAACGGGCGCTGGCCGACCCAGATCCTCATCGCCTCGGTTTTCATCGGATCCCTGGCGCCGCCCTCGCTCGCGGGCGTCGTCTCGGCCGCGGCCGTGGTCGCCGTCGTGCTCGTCGGGGTCGCGTTCACGTTCCTTTCGTCATGGCTGCTCACCCGCACCGTCCTGCGCGGCGAGGCGTCGACGTTCAGCCTCGAGCTGCCGCCCTACCGTCCGCCGAGGATTCTCGCCACTCTCTACACGTCGCTCATCGACCGGACCCTCATCGTACTCTGGCGCGCCATCGTCTTCGCCGCGCCCGCGGGAGCGATCATCTGGCTCATCTCGAACGTGCACGTGGGCGGCGCGCCGATCGCCGCGCACGCGATCTCGTGGCTGAATCCTCTCGGCCTCCTGATCGGGTTGAACGGCGTGATCCTGCTCGCCTACATCGTCGCGATTCCGGCCAACGAAATCGTCATTCCGACCGTGCTCATGCTCACCACGCTCGTGGTGCCGGCGGTCGCCGGCCAGGGGGCGGGCGCCGGCGTGATGTTCGAGCTCGACTCGGAATCCGCGGTCCGCGAGATCCTCGCCGCCGACGGGTGGACGCTGCTCACGGCCGTCTGCCTCATGCTTTTCAGCCTCTTGCACAACCCGTGCTCCACGACGATCTACACGATCTACAAGGAGACGGGCAGCGCGCGCTGGACCGCGGTCGCGACCCTGCTGCCGATCGCCTGCGGATTCGTCGTGTGCTTCCTGGTCGCCCAGGTGTGGCGGCTCGCGGCGGGAGCGTGAGGGACCTGGCGATTTCCTGCGTCGACCGCGTCCTGCCGCTCGCCGAACGCGCCCCCTGGCCGGTGAAGACCTGCTGCGCCGGTGGAAAGTGAGCCACCGCGCCGGGGCCTCTACGGCAGGCCCAGCTGCCGCCGGATCAGCGCACACGAGATCCGAGTCCGCAGGACGGGCCGGGGGCTCAACCGACCTTCCGCTTCGACCAGGCGATATGGCCGCAGACGAGCACGTGGGCGAAGAACACGCCGGCGGCCGCGAATTCGAGGCCCAGAGGATAGGATAGCCAGGCCACGGGCGCGCGCACATTTCCCGGGAACAGGCCCAGGTGGAAGACGTTCCCCCCGGCGTCGAGCTCGAACAGCTCGCGCTCCCAGAGGATCGCGCCCATCACCAGGCAGCAGATCCCGTACACGAAGATGAACGCCGCCCAGGCCCGGGTCTTGCGATTGGCCGGTCGACGCAGAATCTGGCCGAGCTTGAAGTACCCCAGCGCTTGGATCCACAGGTAGACCGCGGCGCCGATCCCGAGGGCCTCGGTCAGATTCGCACAGGTGTTGGTCACGCACGAGTGCAAAGCACTCCAGACGTAATAGGTCCCGCGCAATGGTGGCCGGCGGATTCCGCCCGCCTCGGTCCGGCCGGTGCTGATCTGGGTGACGCCCGCGACGAGAAAGATGCCGGCGAGGAGCCACGAGAGCACGCTGGGAACGCCGATCGGTCCCTCGACTTCGGTCTCGACCGGACCGGCGGGGGACGGTGCCGGCTTGAACCCGCACATCGGGCAGGCGGTCATGCCGCCCTCTTCCCAGTGGCCGCAGCCCGAGCAGCGCAGGAAGCGCGCCGCCGGAGGCCCATGGGCCGGCGCCATCGGAGGCGGAGCTGCCGCGACCGGTTCCGGCGCGCGCAGGACCACCGCGCAATTCGGACAGCGATCGGCGCCGGGCGGAAGCCCGTAGCCGCAGGACGGACACTGCGGGTCGGGGACCGCGTAGAAGGCATTCAAGCGCGCCACGGGCTAACGGCTCCCATTCTCGAGAATCGCCTCGTTGCACACCACACGGACGGGTGAGACGAAGCACTAACTTTCCCACACGAACTTCACGGGGATGACCACGTCCGGGTGGATGCTTCGGCAGACGGGGCATTCGCGCGACGCCTCTTCGAGCATGCCGCGCTGCTCGGCGGAGAGGCGCCCGGCCTTTTCCTTCGGCACCAGGATCGCGACCTCGAGGCGGCCCACTCGGCGGGGCGGCGGAGTCATCTCCTTCACGACCTGGACGCGCGTGCCGGCGATGTCCATGCCGCCCTGCTGCGCAACGATGCCCATGACGGTCACCAGGCAGGTGCCGAGGGCGGTGGCGAGCAGGTCGGAGGGAGAGAAGCTCTCGCCTTTTCCCTGGTTGTCCTTCGGTGCGTCGGTGGCGAGCCGGGCGCCGCTCGGGTCGTGAACGGCGCTGCAGTGGAGCCGGCCTTCGTAGGCGATGTCGATGCGGACGGACATGGATGGGCGCCTCCGGAATCAATGGCGACGACACAACCGTACCGGGAAGCGGGCGCGGCCGTCAAGCGCGGGGTCCCGCCACCCCGCCTCCCGCAATATCGCTCAGCCTTCCCAGGGCGGCGCCAGGTCCGTGGTCACGGTGCGGGGGTACCCCGCGGGGCGCGAGATCGGCTTTCGCGACTCTGCCAATCGCTCCACGAAGCGCGCGGCGGTGTGCGTCCCGTCGATCCGGCGCAATTCGGCGGCGATCTCCTCCGTCCGCCGGCGGAACCCCGGCTCTTCCATCAGCCTGCGGACCTTTCCGCCGATCTCCTCGGGCGACGAAGAATTGAGCCCGGCGCGCAAGCCCGCCCCGAGCCACACCACGCGGGCGGCGTTGTCCCCCTGCTCTCCGCCCACGGGCATCACCAGCAAGGGCTTGCCCGCGGCCAGCGTCTCGTTCACCGTGTTGTTGCCGCCGTGGCTGATCACGGCATCCACGCGGGGCAGCACCCCGACCTGGGGGACTCGCGGAAAGAGCATGACGTGCTCCGGGCAGGGCCCGGCTCGAAGCGCCTCGTAGGCTCCGCCGGCGCTCACCACGACCTGGCAGCGCCCGTCTGGGAACGCTTCGATGATGCGCCGGAACACCCGGGGTCGGTCGTTGAAGACCGTGCCGAGCGAGACGTACACCTTGGGCCGGTCGGGGGCGAGTCGGTCGTAGGGAAAGCCGTCGCCCGGATCCGCCTGCCGGCCGGCGAAGCAGGGGCCGACGAACCAGGCGGCGTCCGGCACGTCCGATCGCGGCGCCTCGCAGACTTCCGCCGTGAGCAGGAGCGTGAGCCACGGGGAGCAGAAGCACTGCGCCCCGCGCGCCGCGGTGGGGGCGAGATCCAGGCGACGGCGCGCCCGCGCAACGGCCCGCTCGATGCTCCCCCAGGTCCGGCGCGACGCCCATCCGAACACGCGGCCGCGCCAGCCGGGCGCTTCCCCGATCGGCAGCCCGCTGCCCCAGGGCGGGATCCCGGGCCCGGCGAAGACCAGGCCCGCCGAGTAGACGACCGCGTGCGGCAGCCCGCGGATTTCCGCCGCCAGGCCCGCGGCGGGGAACCCGAAGTCCGATACCACGGCCGCCGGCTTCAGCTCGTCGATCACCGGGAGGAGGGAGCGCGCCAACGGGACCAGCCCGGCGAAGAACATCCGCGCCGCCCACGCCGTCTCGACGAAGCCGCGGAGCAGCGGAAGCATCGCCAGGCCGGCGGCGCCGACGGGCATGGGCAGGCCGACGAGGCGAAAGCCCTTCCCCGTCACCCCCTGCTCCACCCGCTCGGGGACCGGACAGGCGAACACGACCGTGTGTCCCCGCTCCACGAGCCGGGCGGCGATCGTGAGCATCGGGGTGAGATGCCCCATCGCGGGCTGGGAGGTGAAGAGAAACGCGCTCATGGCGGCGGCGATGATACCTTGATACACTCTCCCGAAGCGAAGTTATCACGGCAACTGCGGTGCGCGCCCCCCGGCTCCTTTTCACGAGTGCGTATCGGGTTGGCCGGGCGCCACATTCGCCTCGTCCCACCCTCCACGGACTCGCGAATCGAAGCACCAGGTCACGGAGACCCGCATGTCCGCGCCGCGAAGTCTCGCTCCTGCCGTCCTGATCCTCGCCCTGCTGATCGCGGGCGCATCCCTGCGTGTCCTGCTCGAACCGCCCGGCGGAACTCCCGCGCCTGCGGCGCACCGGAGCGCGCAAGCAGTTCCCGCTCCGAGCCCCGACCGGGCGCGCGCGGCGCCGTCGGAAGGCCCGGGCGATCGGCGTCGCCTAGCCGGAGGGAACGGCGTGCGCATCACTTTCCGTCGCGCCATCGCGGGCGAAGCGGAGGCCGCCGGACGCTCCTCCGGCATCCCGCGCTACCCTTGGAGAATCTCCCCCGCCGTCTGGGCGGCCGAGGAGAAGCTGCGCTGGCCGATCTCGCTCGATGTCACGGACGGAACCCTGCAACAGGTGCTCGACCGGATCGAGGCCGAGTGCGGCGTGACGATCGACCGGTCGCGCATCGGGGAGGAGATGCGGCGGATCACGTTCCAGATGCAGGAGATCCCCGCCGCAAACGCGCTGAGCCTGCTTCTGCGCCAGTACGACCTTCGCTCCGCGATCGCCGACGACGGGACTCTGCGGATCGGCCGGGATGGCGAGATCTCCGACCTTCCCGAGGTCTCGGCCCGGCACGGATTGGAGCGGGCGATGCAAGTGGAGGCCGGGGACGAGGACTTCGGGCGCCCGACCGAGATGGATCGGCGGATCGATTCGCAGTTGCGGGAATCGACGCTGACGCTCGACATGAAGGACGCCCCGCTCACGGACGCCGTGGCTTTCTTCCGCGAATATGTCCCGGTGAACGTGATCCTCGACGCCACCGATTCCGATCCGGCAGCGAGTCTCGTGACCGTCGGGCTGAGTGGTCGAAGCGCGGACGAGGTGCTTCGCGAGATCGCCCGCCAGGCCGGCCGCGACGTGATCGTCGAGCGCGGGGTGGTCATGCTGGTTCCGCTCGAGCAGGCGGCGAAGCAGGCGGCCGATCGGGCCGGTCGCATGGCGAAAATCGACGCCGAGCTGGCGACCCGCGTCGCCCTCGACGGGACCGAGCTGCCCGGCCACCGGCTGGCCGAGGAGATCGGCCGGCAGACGGGTCGGACGGTCATCGTCTCCGAGGAGGTCTGGACCCGCGCGGAGCCGCTGCGCGTCCCCCGGGGCGACCGCCCGCTGCGGGAAGTGCTCGACTACGTCACCCGCCAGGCCGAGCTGCGGTGGCGGCTGGTGGACGGCGTGTTCTACGTCTACTGATTCGAGTGCGCTCCCGCCCGCGAGGCACTACGGCCATGCTCCCGTAGCCACCCATGTCGCGCGCGGGCCGACGGGTCTTTGCCCCATGCTCCCTCGGCAAAGCGGCGAGGCTCTTCCTCGAGTCCGCCACGATCACGTACACGAGCCACAGTTCATGCGACGTCCGCAGCGTCCGCGTCGCGGCCTGCGCAAACGTCAGGGTGAGGTCGGTCCCCGGAGACCACACGGCAGCTCGGACTCGCGTGGCCGGCCAACCGGGACCCTGCGCTCCCTATCGCCGCGCAAACCCGGCCCGCAACCTGGCCACCCGCAGCTCCGCCGCGCGCAGGTCGTGCAGGATCTCCCCCAGCACCAGCGGCTCCGGGCCCGGCTCGGTTCGCGCGGCGAGCCAGGCGAGAAGCCGGCTCTGCACCGCCAGGAGCGAACTCAGCGCCTTGACCAGCTCCGTCCGGTCGGCTTCGAGCGTGACGGAGGCAAGCTCCGCCGGTTCCGGCGGTCGCCCGGTGAGCATCAGGAATCCGGCGTCCGCGTCCTCGGCGCGGATCGGCGTGGGACCCGCCGCCCTTGCACCGTGCGCATCGCCGAGCCGGCGCGTGATCTCCGCCGCCTCCCGGCCGGCGCCGCGGACGAAGCCGGCGTCTCCGGCGTGCAGGGCCGTCCGTCGCGTCTCCTCCGCCCGCGCAAGGCGGTACCGGAGCACGCCGGCGACCGCGTCGTCGTCGCGATCGTCGCTCCCGGCGAGGATCATCGCGCCCAGCATTTGCATCGCGCGATCCGGCTGCGGCCGCTCCGGAACGGCCGCGTACGATCGCTCCACGCAGGCCAGGAGCGCGCCCGGCTCGAACTTCACCTGATGGCGACGTGCGAATTCCGGACCCACGGCTTCGAGCAGGGCCAGCGTGGCCTCGGCGGAGAGCGCAGACACCGGCACCGGGTCGCCGCGCCGGCGCAAGGCCGGCGTCTCGAGCGCGCGATACGCCTCCGGAGTCGCCCCCAGGATGCAGCGAATGCTCCCGTCATCCATCGCGCGGCGCAGCGCCGCCACTTCCCCCAGGTGTTCCCCCGTGGCGAGGTAGTCCGCGAGCCACCGGACGTCCCGCACCCAAAGCAGGACCTTCCCCAGCTCGCGAACGGCAAGCAACTCGCGGGGAAATTCCAGGCTTCCATGCACCACCCCGAAGGAGAACAGGCGGCAATCGTCGAGGGGCGTCCCGGTCTCGCGGCGGGCGATCCGCTGTGCCAGCAGGTGGACGATCGACTGCCGCCCGACCCGATACGGACCGACCAGCACCGGCCAATTGCGCCGCACGCGGCCGAGAATCCCGATCACGCGGGAGACCTCCACGTCGCGGCCGGCCACCGGTCCGAGCAGGTCTTCGGCGGCCATCGCCGTCAAGTCCAGCCAGCCGCCGTGCGGGAGCGTGCCTGAGTTCCCCGCGGGAGGCTCGCCCTCTTGCGTGGTGCCGGCGCTCGGCTGTTTTCCGGGACGCGCGCGCCGATCGTCTTCGCCGGCCGCCGGCGGCGCGGGCTCGGTTTGCAGCATCTCGCTGCGGCGGCCCTGGTTTGCGATCTCCTCGGCTTTTCGGCGAAGATCCGCTGCGGTGATGATCCCCTTCTCGATCAGGAGCGGGGTCAGCGCGCGGCGGAGTTCGATCGGTGCGGCCGGAGCCGCGCCCGAAGACTGCCCTGCCGGGGGGATGGGTACAGATTCGCGCAGTCCGAGCACGAGGTCCTTCTGCTCCGCTCCCATGCGACCGAGCACCGCCCCGCGCAAATCGGCAGGGGAAGTCGCACCCAGCAGCTCGCACAGGGCCAGCCCACAGCCGTCCTGAAAAAGGGCGAGTAGCAGATGCTCGGGGGCGACGGGTTCGCGGCCCATCTTCCGCTGGGCCAGGTGCGCACCACGAAGCGCCGCGCGCGCACGGGGAGTGAGCGGAAGCGAGATATCCAAGGGATCATGAGCGGCAGGCTCGTCGATCAACTGCAACTCGCGGTCGATGCGCTCCCGGGTAACACCCCGGTGCTTCAGCTCCGCGACGGCCGGGCCCTCCGGCCCCTCGAGCAGAGCCCACACCAGGTGCAGCGTACCGACCAGCAAGTGTCCGCGGCGAGCGGCCTCCTCGCGGGCACGCGCCAAGATGCGATGGAGAATGGAGAGTTCGGGATCGTGCATGACTCTGCTCCCGTGGGCCGCTCGGCGCGAACACGCTCGGGAAATCCAGTCTATCCGAGAGGCGACCGCGATCCACTCTTCTCTCCGTTTCGCGAGCCGGATCGTCCAGCCAATCGAAGCGCCCGCGTGGGGGCCCCGGGACCCCGGTCGAGACCGATCACCACCGCCCCCGCACGCGCGGCGGCTGGAGCAGCGCCACGCACGCGAGGGACACGGAGGCAGAGCTGGGACCGCTCCGCCGTCTTCTCCCCCGATGGCACCCACGTCGTCTCCGGCTCCGCCGATGGCACCGCGCGCCTCTGGGACGCGAAAACGGGCTGGGTGCGTCTGACGATGGGACACGGTCGGTTCGTTGTCCCTCCTCGCGGCGGGCGTCGCAATATCGGTCGGGCACCCTGGGCATGGGAGCAGTCGAGGCCCCGGTCCGGGCGTGTGCCGCCCGCCTACTCGCGGGGTCCGGAATCCCACAGGTGAATCTGCTCGCGCCCGGCGGTCAGCGCCTGGGGCAGCATCCCCATTCCCAGCGCCCGCGCGCCGGCCACCGCGGCCACCCGCCGGCCGTCGGGGCCGAACGCCACCGTAGTGAAGCGCTGCTCCCCCCAGTCCAGTCCGAGCAGTTCCTGCCCGGTCTCCGCGTCGAGCAGCACCACGCCGCTGCGTCCGCGGTGCACGCTCGCGGCGAGCGCGATCAGGCGGCGGCCGTCCGGCGACCACTCCAGACGGACGATCTGGTACGCGAGCCCCGGGACCGTCACCAGGTCCTGTCCGGTCTCTGCGTCGCACACGCGCAGCTCCGTGCCGACGGCGTCGGCCAGCGCGATGCGCCTTCCGTCTGGAGAGAACGCGGCGGAGCCCGCGAGGACCCCGGGCCGCGGGGCGAACGACTCGATCCGCTGCCCGGAGCGAACGTCCCACATTTGCGCGCGGAACGGCTCCTGAGGGCGGTAGTAGATCGCGAGCAACCGCCGTCCGTCGGGACTGAAGACCATCCCGGAGACCAGGCCCTCGAGTTCCGCGAGGCTCGAGACGGGATCGCCGGTTTCCGTGTCCCACACGCGCACCCCGCCCGGTTGGCCCTGCCGGGGGGACTGCGAAAGGGCGAGGGCGCGGCCGTCGGCGGAGAGGGCCGCGACGACACTGGTCGCGCGGTAACCCGTCCACAGGCGCAAGCGGGTCCCGGCGGCGGGGTCCCAGATGCTCACGGTACCGGCGAAGCCGTCCCACCAGGCGAGCCGCGCGCCGTCGGCGGACAGCGCCGCGCCGAAGAGGAGCTGGGGTTTCCCGGTCGCTACCGGAGTGCGGCGGATCTCGCGGCCGCCCGACGCGGAGCGTACGACGAGCTGCCCGGCGGCATCAACGGACACCAGCCGTTCGCCGGCGGCGGCGAACGTCAGCGCCAGGATGCCACCTTCGCCGGCGTCGACGACCTCGGCGCCCGGGGGGTGCAGGGGGTCCCACAGGCGCAGGTCGAGGTCGTCGCCGCCGGTGGCGATGCGCGCTCCGTCCGGGGCCCAGGCGAGCGAGTCAGCGCGCGCGCGGTGGCCGGTCAATTCGGCCGTGCGCGCACCGGTGGCGGCGTCCCACACGACGCAGCGGCCGTCGAGATGGACGGCGGCGAGCCGCGATCCGTCCGGGCTCCACGCCGCCTGCTGCGGCGGGGCCGGGCATTCCAGCGTATGCAGGAGCGTGCCCGCAGGCATCTCGAACACCTGCAGGCGGCCGCCCATCGGATCGGCGGCGGCCAGGCGCGTCCCGTCGGGCGAGAACACGACCGCGGTCACCATGCCCGCCCGGTCGTCGACGATCAACCGCGGCACGCCGCCGCCGGTCGGCCACACCACGACGACCCCGCGCAGGTTGACCACCAGGTCGAGCACCGCCGTCCGATCGCCACGGCCCAGCCCGTCAGGGTCGAAGCGCCACGCCGACCCGCCGAGGGCCAGCAGCGCGCCGTCCGGCGAGCGCGCGACGCACGCGGCCTGCACCAGGCATCCCGGAAAAGAGACCGGCGTGGTGCTCGCGTGGAGCAGGGACGAGTGGATCGCACACGGCAGGTCGGCGAGCGCGATCGGCGCCAGCGCGGAGGCCGCGCTCCCGTCCAGCGGCACGCGCATCGACTCGATCCGTCCAGCCAGAGTCTCGAGCGACGGCGCGGCGCCGCTCAGCATGGCCAACGGGTCGATGTCGGGCATGCCGTTCGTCTCCGGCGTCTTCCACATCACCGCGTCGATCGCCGCCCCGCCGTCCGCGAAGACGATGCTCGCGATGTGGCGCCCCGCGCCGAGCGGCGGCAGCGGCACGCTGCGGCGCTCGGCCCCAGTGGCGGCGTCAAGCAGGCGCAGGACTCCCCCGCGCCCGGTCATCGCCACCGTCGCGCCATCCGCGGAAAAGGCGATCCCGCCCGGATCGTACCCGTCCGCCTTCCACAGTTCGCCGGCCGCCAGCCGGCTCAGCCAGTGCCACTCGAAGCCGCGCAGATCGCTTTCCTCCGCCCCGGGCCGCTGGCGCGCGAGCAGGAGGTCGAGCCGCCCCAACTCGCCGCGCTCCCAGGCCACGCGCGCGAACTGCATGTCGGAGGCGTACAGGGCGCGGCGCAGTTCCTCGCGCCGGCGGTCCGCCTCCGCGCGCGCTTTGAGCGCCTTCTCCTCGTTGCTTTCCGCCAGCAACTGCGCCCGCATCGCCCGATCGCGCTCGCGCTCCGCCTTGCGCCATTGCCAGACCATCCCGGTCGCGCCCAGCGCCGCCGAGAGCGCCGCCACCACCGCGAGCGCCGCGATGCCCGGCCGGCGGCGCACCCACTTCCACGCGCGCTCCGCCGGGCCCACCGGCCGCGCCAGGATCGGCTCGCCGGACAGCCACCGCTCGAGATCGAGCGCGAGCGCCTCGGCCGAGGGATAGCGCCCATCCGGGTCCTTCGCCATCGCCTTGAGGGAGATCGTCCCGAGGTCGCGGTCGGCCTCGGGCCGCACGGCGCTGGGCGCAGGCGGCTCCTCTTCGCGCACCTGGACCAGCAGCGCGACGAAGTCCTCGCCGTCGAACGGCGGGCGGCCGGTCAGCTGGCAGTAGAGGATGGCGCCCAGCGCGTAGACGTCGGTCGCCGTGGTCAGCCGGCGGGTCGCCCCCGAAGCCTGCTCCGGAGACATGTAGGCCGGCGTCCCCACCACGGTGCCGGACTGGGTGTGCCCGGCGCCGGCGTCCACCTTGCGCGCCAATCCGAAGTCGCTCACGTGCGGCTCGCCCCGCTCGTCGAGCAGGATGTTGCCGGGCTTGAGGTCGCGGTGCAGGATGCCGCGCTGGTGGGCGAAATGCACCGCGCGGGCGACCGCCGCGAGCAGCCGCGCCGCCCGGCGCGGGTCCGCCATCCCCTCGGCCAGGTGGTCATCCAGGCTGCCGCCTTCGATCAGGCGCATGGTGAAGAACGCGTGCCCGCCGTGCTCGCCGACGTCGTACACCGGCACGATGTTGGGGTGGTCGAGGCTGGCGGCGGCTTCGGCCTCCGCGCGGAACCGGCGCAAGTCGTCGGCGTCGGCGAGGGTGCCGGCGATGATCATCTTGAGAGCGACGGGACGGCGAAGATCGACGTGCTCCGCGCGGTAGACCACGCCCATGCCGCCGCGTGCGATCTCCCCGTGCAGCAGGTAATCGCCGAACCGTCGCGGCACCGCCGCCGCGGGCGCCGGGACGGGGCCGGCGTACCCGCGCGTCTCCCCGGGGGACGGGGTCGGGGCGCCTCCCGCATCGCGACGCACGGTCGGGACGGGCGTGCAGCCGTCGTCCCCGACGCCCTCGGGTGGCGTCGGCCCTGCACCCAGGTCGCTGCCTTCCATGCCGGTCTCCCGTCCAGTCGCTATGGCGGCGCCATTCTACACCGGCGCCGGGGACGGGGAAGGGAATCCGCCCCGCGTTGCCCCGCCTGCAGCGCGGCCTCCTGGCCGGCCGCTGCCGCACTCACGCCGGCATCATCCCCCCCGGCCGATGCTCGAGGCCGCCGCAGGCGAAGACCGCGCAGCGCCCGGCATAGCGCCAGCACTCGGCATGATGCGGCGTGCCGCAGCGCGAGCACTCGACCCGCACCGCGACGATGGCTTCGCCGCAGACCTTGCAGACCGGTGCCGACTCGGGCGGGACGAGCACATCGACGTACTCCATCCCGGCCTCGCCTTCGAGGGAGGTCCGCTCCGCGACCAGCCCTTCCAGCAGGCGACACGATTCTTCCAGAACGCGGCGACAGTCGTCCTCTCCGCTCACGACGCCCTGGAGGGAAAGCCGCGCGCGCGAGTGGTGGGCGTCGAGCACGGGCGGCGAGGCGAGCAGCGAAGCCAGGGAGAGGAACCGCGAGCAGCTCTCCCGGCCGAGGGGCAGATCGTCGAGCCGAGCGTCGGTGGTCACCCGGATCTCCATCCGCTCGTCGAAATCGGCAAGGCCCGTGGCGGCGAGGCAGACCAGGGGCGGGACCGGGTACGGGCACGGGCCGCCGCGCCGGCGCACCAGGAAGGGGGGCAGGTCGGCCTTGGGATGGCGCAGGGAGACGATCCCCCACCACTCGGACCCGGCTTCCTGCTCGTAGTAGTAGAAGCGGCACCCTTGACGCCGCCATCGGACGTGGCCCTGGACGCTGGAGCGCTCGAACTCGGCCTCGCCCCCGACGATGCCGACGAGCTGCGTCATGCGCCGCCGCCAGGCCGGCGCGTGCGGCGGCTCGCCTCGCTTCCTCGATGACCTCAACAACGCGGCGTCCTGCCGGCGACCACGGACGAAACCAGCCGCACGCAGGTGTTCGCCTGGTACAACGTTCTCCAGGACATCGGTCATGCGTTCGGCGGCCTGCTCGCGGGGGCGCCGGTGCTCCTCCGGCACGCCGCCGGCCTCGGCGAGATCGCGTCGCTCAGGGCGGCGGTGGGACTGTACGCGGCGTTGCTGCTTGCGGCCGCCCTCCTTTACATGGGGCTTTCGCCCGCGGTCGAGGCGCCCGTGGCGCACCGCGCCGTCCCGCTCTCTTCCGGTTCCCGGCGCGTGCTCTGGAAGATTTCATCGCTGTTTGCGCTGGACAGTCTCGGGGGCGGGTTCCTGACCGCGGCGCTGCTTTCATTCTTCTTCTTCAAGCGGTTCGGCGTCTCTGAGGCGGCGGTTGGGGCGTTGTTTTTCGGCGCGCGCGCCGCGAATGCCGCGTCGCACGTCGCCGCCGCCTGGCTCGCGAAGCGGATCGGCCTCGTGAACACGATGGTCTTCACGCACATCCCCTCGAGCCTCCTGCTCGTGACCGTCGCCTTCGCGCCGAGCTTTCCCGTGGCAGCGATCCTGTTCCTGCTCCGCGAGGGGCTC
>Ga0209514_10006203_pt1 | contig 14765 bp, 2 predicted proteins | sample Subgrocontami58m_FD_187452 | JGI IMG/M metagenome (GOLD analysis project Ga0209514, IMG submission 187452) | Subsurface groundwater microbial communities from S. Glens Falls, New York, USA - GMW37 contaminated, 5.8 m (SPAdes) (version 3) | ecosystem: Environmental > Aquatic > Deep subsurface >...
AGAAGCGGCACCCCCGGGTGCAGCCCCGGGCGATTTCCAGGGTAATCCGGTCGTGGATGGTTTTCATGAGGGGGACCACGGGGTGCGTGGGTAAACACCAGGCGTCGAGGTCGGCGACAATCCTTTTCCGGACCCTGTCGCCCTGCCGGTGCAAGGCCGGCACATAAAGGCCTTCGATGTCTGCGAGGGCGGCCAGCATGACGGTCCGCCGTCCACCTTTCTTCTTTACCCTTTGGGCGGCGGCGGCTATTTCCAGGATGGCCTCCTCTCCTTCACCGATGACGAAGGCATCGATGAAGTCCTCCATGGGAGCGGGGTTGAAGGCACAGGGACCACCGGCGAGGATGAGCGGCAATTCCTCACCGCGTTGGGATCGGTAAAGGGGAATACCGGCTAAATCCAGCATGTTGAGGACGTTAGTATAGGACAGCTCGTACTGCAGGGAAAAGCCGATGAGGTCGAAGTCCCGGAGGGGGCTGTGCGTTTCCAGTGAGGTGAGGGGCAGATTATTCTTGCGCAGAAGCCCTTCCATATCAGGCCAGGGGGCGAAGCACCTTTCCGCGGCCACAGCCGGCAGGCCGTTGAGCAGTTCATAAAGGATTTGAATACCCAGGTGCGACATCCCCACTTCATAGGTATCGGGAAAGGCCAAGACAAAGCGCAGCTCCGCCTCCCGACCTTTTTGCGAGGCGTTTATCTCCGCACCCAGATAACGGCTCGGTTTTTCTACCGCTGCCAGCAGTTCATCCCAGTCCATAGCAACAACCAATGATCATTAATAAATGCCTATTAACCATAGGGGGAGCTTCTTTATCACCTTTACCGGCGATCTGCAAACTTATTCCTCCGGGGCCACGCTGCTTGCGGCGCCACAATAAGCCGGAAAATTGTGGGGACAGAGGGCATTTGTGGGCCTGCGGGTACGACCCGGCGAAAGCTGGTGAAATTGCCGGATCATGCGCCTCCGGATGATTTTTATTGACAGATTTTCCCGCCTTAGGTAGTGTTGGTGCACAATAACAGGGAGGTTAAACTACCCGTGGAGCTGTCGCGAAAGGAAGTGCTCTACCCAAAGGAACAGATCAGAAAGCGGGTTGCCGAGCTGGCGGCAGAAATCTCCCGCGATTATGAGGGACGAGAACTCATCGTCATCGGTATCCTGAAAGGGGCCTTCATCTTTATGGCGGATCTGATCCGTTGCCTCTCCATCCCCTGTCGCGTCGACTTTGTCAGACTGGCCAGTTATGGAAGCGGCGCCACCAGCTCCGGCAAGGTTGTCATGACCAAGGATATCGAAACCTCCATCAAGGATCAGGACATCCTCATTGTCGAAGACGTGGTGGATACCGGCCTGACCCTGTGCTTTCTCGAGAAATGGCTGCAGGAAAGAAGCCCGCGTTCCTTCAAGGTTTGTACGTTGTTGGACAAACGGCGCAGAAGGCAGGTGGAGTTCGAGGCCGATTATGTGGGATTTACCATGGATGACGGTTTTGTCGTGGGCTATGGACTGGATTTTAATGAAAAAGCCCGTTTCTGGCCGGATATTTATGTAATTAAGGAATAATGATGATAATCAAGTGCAGAAAATGTGAGACCAGTTTCCGGTTTGACGATCACCTGATGACGGGAGAGGGAGTGTGGGTCCGGTGCAGTCGCTGTCGGGACATATTCTTTCAGGACAATCCGGTCCGGGAAGACCGGCTGGCCGATCCGCCGGCGGCAAGTCAATTTTCTTCCAACGGGTTTGCAGTAAATGTCGAACCGGCTTCCGGGCCGGTCGCTACCGTGAAAGAAAATGCCGGCGCCTGGGATGCCGGTCCGGTGGAAATGGAGGAGCCCATCCTGAGCCGGGTCAGGGAAATCCGGGCGGCCATGGAAGAAGAGGCGGAAGTAGAAGGCGACCTGCCGGATAAGGACAATCCGGACCGGGAAGTCCCGCTTGCCGCGGCCAGCGAAACAAGTGAAATCGAAAAGTTGTCGGAAACGGCAGCAAGCGCGGTAGCGCGAAAAGAGCATTCCCTGGGAAGATTCTTTGCCTATCTGTTCCTGGTGCTGTTTGCGGCGGCCTTGGCGGGCGGCACTTATCTGTGGGTGTTTCCGGAAAGCAGGAAAGACGTGGCGGATGTCATCTCAGCTTATATTCCGCTGGCGGGACTCATGGGCAATCGGAACCTTCCGGACCCTGTTTTGAGTCAGGTAAGCCTGCAGGACGTGCGGCAACACATCGTCAATAACTGGCTAATGGGCAGCCTGCGGGTCGTGGAAGGCACGGCTGTCAATATGGGTAATTTTCCGCTGACCCGCCTGCAGGTGCGAGGCAGGGGCTATAACAGCGCGGGCGCCGTATTGGCGGAAGGCGTATCTTTTTGTGGTAATCTCCTTACCGATGCCGAGCTGACAACTCTGGCGGAAGAGGAAATCCAGCGCCGACTTTCACAGCTATCGGGCTCCAACGTGGCCAATGACCGCATCAGTCCCCAGGGGCAGATCCCCTTTATGGTTGTGATTGCCACCCAGGATCAGCAGGCCGTGGCTAAAACGACGGTCATGGTTGCCGGGGCGGAAAAGCTTTTGGAATAGGGCGGGCAATCCCTTATCCCGGCCCGCTGCCAAAAATAATCCGGGGATAGTTCAAGCTTGTAGATTGAACTGGGACATTATTTACGCCGGCAATTAGTTAATCCAATTTGTCATTCCGGCGCAAGCCGGCAGTGCGGGTGAAAAGATGGATGCCGGATCAAGTACGGCATGACTTAGCAGGACATGTTTAATTGCCGGAATAAATAACAGCTGCTTCAGGATATAACCCCTGCCTCAGGGATTTACCCTTTCTTGTCATCCCAATCAAGACCATCCCGAGTGGGTTCAGCAAACAAGCCCGCGCCCCTTTATGCTTCCGGACCAAAGGTGAAATCTGTGTCCCGCCGCGACGGGTAGCAGCAATAAAGGGGGGCGCAAAACCGTTGCGGTTTGCGCCCCCTCGTTCCTGCCCCTGCTCAGTGATCGGGCAGAAAATTAATTAGTAAGTTAGAGATTGTTTACTGACAGTAAATAATCTCGTGAATGCATTCATCCCCTTTGCGGGACTGGTCCCGTTTATCAGGGTTGGATTAAGGCACTTTCACGATGCCTGCCGCCGTGCCGGTGAACTGACCCGGTACCGGTGTGCCGTTTCTCAACTGGTCAATCTTTCCGGCGGCGCCGCCATTGAAATTTATGGTGCCATTATAGGATCCATTACTCAACGTGCCGGCGCCGTTAGTAATGTTGGCACCCCATATGCCGTTTGCGGTATTCCAGTTGCTGATGCCGAAATTGGCGTTGAGACTGCCGCCGGCAAGAGGCACCGCCGCCCCGCCAACTGCCGTTACGGCACTGTAATTGCCGTTGACACCGTCAGTAGCCCAGATCCGGGGCACGCCACCAGTGGAGGTGGCAAGGAAGCGAACGTCGCCTAATGTGAGGTTGGTGATCCCGTTCACGGCCGTTCCGGGATTCACCTGACTCAAGGTGGCCGATCCGACCAGAACGCTGGGGATCTTCAGGGCTTTCAGCGTGGCATGGGCATCCTCAATGGTCGTCGCCCCGCCCTGCATGGCAAGGAATTTACCCGTCTCGATCCACGCCCCTTGGGCGATAGCCTTCCAGGTGAAGGTAGCAGGATCGTATAGCCCCTTGATGTTTCCGCCGCTAACGGCCGTGGTGGCGCTGGCCCAATCAGCCTGGGCGGCGGCCATGCTGCCTGGCCAGGTGGTTACTGCCGTAGCAGTTGATAAGTTCTGTGTAACCTGAGCATCAAGATAATAATTCTCCCACCATGTTTTGGTGGCCAGGGTCGGGTCAAGAAGATCTTCATAGACCGTTTCCGTCCGGGAGAACAAGGAAGGCGGCGGACCGGACGTCGGGAGACCATCAACGCCATTATTCATCCAGGTCTGCCAGATCCCCCAGCTCCCGTCGAGGGCGCCCATGGGCAATCTTGTCAGAGGACCCTCTGCCTTGAAAAGCCCCTGGTCCTGATAGGCAGTACCATCCATCGATCCCTGGAGATAGCCTCCATTGCCGTTGGGGTCGCTGTACCGGGCGATCACGTCGGCTTTTGCCGCCTTGGTGTCATCAATGGCGAGGGATACATAACCCTGATAGGAACCTCCGGTGTAAGTAGTGTCCGTATTGTTTTTGAAATTCTGGCTGAGGATTACGTCGCCGTAGTCCGCGAACTCCAGCGACTCCGCGGCTCCCTGTGCCCACAGGCCGCTGCTGCGGCTGTACCTTCCCATCAGAGTAACATTGGGAATGGCTACTCCCGCCGGAGAGTCCGTGCCCGTCCAGAGACTGGTTGTGGCACCCATCAGGGTATAGAGTCCTGTGCTATTCCAGGTATCGAATTCGTTTAATTCCGCGAGCTGAAACTTGCTTGCAAAACTCAGATCAGTTCCTGCCCAGGAACCCACGGAGACCGCCTGCCAGGTGTTGTCTGCGTATGTGCCCAGCAGGTCGCCGCTGATCGTTCCCAGTTTGGTTTTCGTGAGGAAGCTCCCCGAGACGCTGCTCCCGATGCGGCTTCCCTGCCAGCTGCCATCGGCCTGTGCCATCCAGTATCCGGAGTCGTCCCACGTCATTAAGATACCTTCCGGGGTGGGGAGGGGGGCAACATAGGCACCGAAAGTGCCGTCGCCTCCCAGCGTGGCCGTCCAGGTTGACCCTGCGGAGGTGGGCGTAAAGCTGCCGTTGTCGGCAAAATTATAGATGCCCCAGGGCGCCGCCTTGGGCGCGAGAGGGTCAGCGAGATCCACAAAAGACAGAGTTTGCAGGGTCAAAGTGGCGTTGCTGGAGAAGGAGCCATCCGTGCCTCCCACGTCGCTGTGATTGATGACGCCGCCGAGTGTCCCCCAGCCAGAGCCGGGATAAAGGGAGGCGGCAAGATTCCCGGGAGTAATGGTCAGGTCCTGTATCGCCGCCGCTTCCGCATAGATGGCGCCATCCATTGCCAGCATGCCGATGCTGCTATAGGCATTGCCGGTCAGATGACTTGACGTCTTCAGCAGGCCCGTATGGCCGTTATTATCTACATAGATACCGGCTAGGATTCCTTCCATGGCCCTCTCACCGGAACCAACCGGCACGTCTATCCCGGCCAGGTAACCGGTATAAGCCCCGCCGGCGTACGTCGTGGATGTTCCATCCTTATAGTTGTCACTCTGAAGAGTCGTCTGCCAGGTGTGTGCTGAACTGTTGCCCGGCGTGTACCGGCCCATCATCGTGGCGTTGGCCGGGGTGCCGGAAGTGGCGCTCCAGAGCGAGTCTACCCCGCCCAGCAGGGCGCCCGCGATGCTCCCGTCGGCCAGCGTGGCGACAGAGCTGTTCTGCTGCGCCAAATTGGCATTGGCGCTGTCGGGCGGATTTGCCAGGAAGGCGAGGTCGGTATGCCCTTCATTCTTCCAGTTGCCCGTCGTCGTGGTGGATATTCCGAACTCGTCACCGGAGGTCTTCGTATAGGTCCCGTCGGCACTGTAGGTGATGGAGTAGTTTTCGAAGGGGCCGGTCCCCGCCTGCCGATAGTAACTTACGGTGCCGGAGGTGTTGTCGGTGTAGTAATTGTAATTGTAGTAACCCAGGCCTTCATCGTAGCTGTAACCCCCCGTGTGCTGCCTGGTGACCGAATTCATTCCGCCGGAGAGATTGCTCACGAATTTAAGGTCCGTCCCCTGCCAGGTGCCCAGACTCGCCGCCTGCCAGGTGTTGTCTGCCGTATTGTAGACCCCGAACAACTCGCCGGCCAGGCTGCCCAGCCTGGTGTAGGTGAGGAACCGGCCGCCTGCCAGGTCGCCGGCCAACTTGCCGCCGGCCACTGTGCCGGAAACATCCGCCAGCCAGTAGCCGTAGTCGTGGGCAATACTGCCGTAATTATCATTATAGGCGCCGATGGAGCCCCCGCCGCCAATCCTTCCTGACCAGGCCGTCCCACCCGCGGTATCGGCGGTGAACCGGCCCGCCAGTTCCTGACGGTAGATGCCCCAGTTCTGGGGGGTGGTGTCCTTGATCAGGGAAAGGGTAGAGAGGGACTGGCTGTCCGTCCAGATCTTCCCGTCGGCCCCTAAGGCGGTCGAAAACGCCTTGCTGCCGTTATCGCCTGTTTCCACAACCGAATAGGCCAGATTGCCGGGGGTGATGCCAATCGCCGGATCAACGGGTGCTTCCGCATAAACCGTCCCGTCGAGGGCAAACATCCCGATCTCCGGATAGGCCGCGCCGGTCAAACTCCCCCGCAGATAGCCCGCCTGCCCCAAGGGGTCGATGTACAGGGCCAGCAGGCGGCTGTCCATGCTGTTGCCCAGCTTGGTCCCGGCCAGGTAACCCGTATAGGCGCCGCCGTCGTAGGTGGTGTAGGTTCCGTCCTTGTAATTGTAACTCTGCAGCCTCGTGTTCCAGGTATGGGAGCCGCTGGCGCCGGGGACATACTGTCCGATCATCGTGGCCGCCGTCGGAGTCTCCGCATTAACGTTCCAGAGGGAAGCCGTGCCGCCCATGAGGGCATTGGAAATGCTGCCGTCGGCAAAGGTGTGGGCATTATCGCTGCTGCTGATCAGCGTCGGTTGTGATGCTTGGTCCAGGGGCGTTCCCAGGAAGGCCAGGGAATTATGCCCTTCCGCCTGCCAATTGCCGGTAGTCGTTTCGCCGGTGTTATTATCATACTTGCTGTACATGCCGCCCATGTTGTAGGAAATCATGTAATTTTCCCCTAACTCCGGTCGGTAATAAGTCAGCGAACCTGTATGATTGTCCGTGTAGTAATCGAAACTGTAAGAGCCGCCGTTGGCGTAGCTGTAACTGCCCGTGTAGTGCCGCGTCACGGAGGTCATGTTCGCGCTAGCCTGCTGGTTTACAAACTGCAAATCGGCGCCGCTCCAGGTTCCCAGACTCGCCGCCTGCCAGGTGTTGTCTGCCGTATTGTAGACCCCGAACAACTCGCCAGCCAGGCTGCCCAGCCTGGTGTAGGTGAGGAACCGGCCGCCGGCCAGGTCGCCGGTAAACTTGCCGCCGGCCATTGTGCCGGAAACATCCGCCAGCCAGTAACCGTAGTCGTGGGCAATACTGCCGTAATTGTCATTATAGGCGCCGATGGACCCGCCGCCGCCGGTCATGCCCGACCAGGTCGATCCTGTTGAGGTATCGGCGATGAACCGGCCCGCCAGTTCCTGGCGGTAGATGCCCCAGTCCTGGGCGGCGTTGTCTTTGATCAGCGACAGGGTAGAGAGGGACTGGCTGTCCGTCCGGATCTTCCCGTCGGCCCCTAAGGTGGCCGAAAACGCCTTGCTGCCGTTATCGCCTGTTTCCACAACCGAATAGGCCAGATTGCCGGGGGCGATGCCAATCGCCGGATCAACGGGTGCTTCCGCATAAACCGTCCCGTCGAGGGCAAACATTCCGATCTCCGGGTAGGCCGTGCCGGTCAAACTTCCCCGCAGATAGCCCGCCTGCCCCGAGGGGTCGATGTACAGGGCCAGCAGGCGGTTGTCCATGCTGTCGCCCAGCTTGGTCCCGGCGAGATAGCCCTTGTAGGCGCCGCCATCATAGGTGGTGGCGGTCCCATCTTTATAGTTGTGGCTTTGCAGCGTCGTGTTCCAGAGCTGGGCATTGCCGGCGCCGGGGACATACTGCCCGATCATGGTGGCCGCCGCCGGGGTCTCCGCATTGGCGCTCCAGAGGGAAGCCGTGCCGCCCATGAGGGCATTGGAAATGCTGCCGCCGGCAAAGGTGTGGGCATTATCGCTGCTGCTGACCAGCGTCGGTTGTGATGCTTGGTCCAGGGGCGTTCCCAGGAAGGCCAGGGAATTATGCCCTTCAGCCTGCCAATTGCCGGTAGTCGTTTCGTAAGTATTGTAATCGTACCGGCTGTATGCGCCGTTGCCGTAGAAAGTAATGGTGTAATTTTCATTCAATTCAGGCCGGTAGTAACTCAGCGAACCTGTTTGATTGTCCGTATAATAGCTGAAATTGTAGCCGCCGCCGTTCGGGTAGCTGTAGTTGCCCGTTATTTGCCGCGTGACGGAGGTCAGGCCCGCCGAGACCTGGTTGACAAACTGCAAATCCGTGCCTTGCCAGGCGCCCAGACCCACTCCCTGCCAGGTGTCGTCTCCCGTATTGTAAACCCCGAACAACTCGCCGCTCAAACTGCCCAGTCTGGTGTTCGTGATAAACCGCCCGTTGCCCAGTTCGCCGGAGTATTTGCCATTACCCCAGGTGCCGGACACATCGGCCAGCCAATAGCCGTTGTTGCCATAAGAGTAATTTGACACTCCGAAATTTCCGCTGCCGCCCATCTTTCCTGCCCAGTTTGTACCGGAAGAAGCATTAGTAAAGTTGCCGGCCAGCTCCTGACGGTAGATGCCCCAGTTCAAGGTTTCGCCGTTCTGCACCAGAGACATGGTGTTGAACGTCATACTGTTATCGTAGGTTCCGATCTTCCCATCGGCACCCAGTGTTGCCGAAAGGGCCCTGCTGCCATAATCAGCTCTTTCCGCAACTGAATATACCAGATTGTCCGGTGCAATTCCGATATCGGAAACAACCGGCGCCTCCGCATACACGCCGCCGCTCATCTCAAACATCTTCATCTCCGGATACATGCTTCCGGTCAAGCTGCCCTTCAGGATGCCGGCATTCTGAGCAGGATCGATGTACAGGGCAATCATTCTTGCCTCCATGCTTCCGCCCTGTTCCGTACCCGCCAGGTATCCTTTATAAGCGCCGCCGTCGTAGGTAGTAGAGGTCCAATCCTTGTAATTATTGCTCTCGATATTGGCGTTCCAGATGTGCGAACCCTGCGTGCCGGGGCTGTACCGACCCATCATGGTCACTCCCGCCGGGTTATCCAGATTGGTCGGCCACAACGAAGCCGTGCCTCCCAGTAAGGCGTTGGTTATGTCACCGTCGGCAATTGCATGTCCATCGATCGGCGAGGCATTAGTCAGGACGGCGGAGACATGGTTGACAAACTGCAAGTCCATGCCGCTCCAGGTGCCCAGTGCCACGCCCTGCCAGGTGTTGTCCAGGGTATTGTAAACACCGATTAATTCGCCCGGCAAGGCCTCCGGGCCGGTCCCCAGCCGCGTATCAGTGAGGAAACGGCCATTGGCCAACTCGCCCGTGATCCGGCCCGCGCTAAATGTCCCGGAGACATCGGCCAGCCAGTAGCCATCTGAATCGCCCAGGCCCAATCTGCCTCCGGTCTTGCCTGCCCAGGTAGTTGCACCGTCGGGATTGGTAAACCTACCCTCCAACTCCTGACGGTAGATGCCCCAGGGCTGCGGCCAAATCGCCATGGTGGTAAAGGTGAAGCCATCCGCAAGGATCGTCCCGTTAGTGCCCAGGGTAGCCGCAAATCCCTTATCGGTGCCATACATTATCTCCACCGAGGGGAAATACTGGGTGGGGATTTCCAGGCCCGAGGCAACGGAAGATCCGGGATACATGCCTCCCGTCATGGAGAACATCTTTATTTCAGGATACATGCTGCCCGTCAGGCTGCCCTTCAGGTAACCGGCATTGCCCGAGGGGTCTATGTACAGGCCAATCAGCCGCCCTTCGAGGGAACCATCAACGTCCGTAACGGCCAGATAGCCCCTGTAGGCGCCCCCCTCGTAGGTCGTGGCGCTCATGTCCTTAAAGTTTTGGCTGCTGATATCGGTGCTCCAAAGGTGAGAAGACCTTATGCCCGGCTCATACTGGCCCAGCATCATTACGGATGCAGGACTGCCGGCATTGGCGGTCCAAAGCGAATCAACGCCTCCCATCAAGGCGCCGGTGATACCGCCGTCGGTATAGGACTGGACATTATCGCCACCCGTGAACGTCTGATAGGATGCATCGGGGGGCGTCGCCAGGAAAGACAGGGATGTCACATCCCAGCTCGCTTCAATAGGCGTTTGTGTTACATTGTCGTAACCAGTCACCGTCCCGTCGCCATGGTACATTACAGTGATATCGTAGGCTGCTGTCTCCGTAGCCGGTCGGGTGTAAGTAAAGGAACCGGACTGATTGTCCGCGTAATACTGGAAGCTGTAATAGCCGCCGTCCGCGTAGCTGTAATTTCCCGTGTAATACCGCGTGACGGCGTTCATCGAGGAAGAAACCGGGTTTACGAACTTCAGGTCTCGCACCCCGTTCCAGAGGCCGACGCCAGCCGCCTGCCAAGTGCCCGTGGCGGCGTAGGTACCGAGGAGGCCGCCGTAGGTAGTGGAGAGCTCGCCCATGGCCGTATCGGTCAGGAAACGGCCATTGCCCAAGGAAATGCTCACGCGGTTGGGGTGATTGGCATCGTTGTCCCAGGCCAGGGTTGCATCGCTCAGCCAGTAACCGTGCGCGTTATAGCCATTGCCCCGGTCCAGGGAAATGGCGCCGCCCATGCTGCGGGCCAGTGTTCCGGAAGGAGTCCCTGTAAAGGTCCCGCCGAGTCCCATGCTCCAGATGCCCCAGTCCTGATCGCTGAGACCCTGCATATCACCATGTAAATAAGCGGTGCGGAGGGAGTTACCGTCTCTGTCGGCGGCCAGCGCGCCGCTGAAATTGCCGTAACGCAGGGAATCAGTCATGGTGCTGGGCGAAAGGGCCGTTGTTCCCAGTTCGGTGTAGGTCAAATCGCCTGCCGCCTCCCACATTTTCAGTTCGGAATAATAAGAACCGGCCAGGTCGCCCCGGACAATGCCTGCTGAACCGTCCGGCAGGATGGCCAGGGCCAGGGCCTTGGCTTTTTCGAGGGCACCGCCGTTCCAGATGCCCGTGAGGAAACCGTGGAAAGCACCGTCATCGTCAGCTGTGGCCGTACTCAACCCTGTCTTGCCGGATAACTGCCAGCCCCAGCCGTAAATCAGGGAGGGTTCCTGATATATGCCTGAACCTAAAATCTCTCCATATCTTCCCATCAGAACGGTTGATGTGGCTCCGCCGCTGAGCAGGTCACCCGTGCCTCCCAGTAAACCAGACATCTCGCCGCCGGTAGTAAGACTGCCGATACCTTCCACTTCCCCATAATGCTGAAGCGAACCATGGACGCTGCCGCCGAAGGCCAGGGATGTTCCTGCGTAGGTGCCGAGGCTCTGGCCGATCCAGCTGCCCTGTCCCGGCAGGGTGGGGTCCTCGTCGTAGATGCCGGAGAAGGGCCCCTGGATGACGCCCATTTGCGTCGCCGTCAGGTAGCGGCCGAAGCTGCCCGGCGCGGTTTCTTTAAACCCCAGATCTCCAGTGATCTTTCCATCTTCCGTCCAGGCGCCGTTGATGCTTGCCAGCCAGTAGCCGTTAAAACCGGAATTATTGAGCTCGCCTCCGGTCAGGGCCGACCAGGCTGACTGTCCGGCTGGTTTTCCGGAGTAGGCGTTGGCGATGTTCCCCATCCCTGCGCCATGGAGTTCAAGATTGTAGATGCCCCAGGGGAGTGCTTCATAAAGTGGTAAGTCTTTGGCCAGAAAGATGATCTGCCCGGAGCCTTCCCCGGCCATCGCTCCCTGAAGGCCCGTTGGGCCGTTAAACTGCCCCGCCAGGCGGGTGTTCAAGCCGCCGTAGCCGATGTAGTAGACGCTGTTGTCCAAAGCCGCCTCCCAGATTTCGCCGTTCATGGCGCCTTCTGTCGTCCACAGGCCGTTGTATTCGGTGATTTCGCCTTGGTACAAGCTCGTTAGATAGTAATTGCCCGCCAGGGCGCCGCTCAGGATGCCCGCCGAGCCGTCGGCATGATTTTGAAAGATGGCCAGCCCATGGCCGCTCATACCGCCGTCCTTCCAGATGCCGGCGGTGAAGCCTTCCAGGGTAACGGCGGCGCCTGCTGTGGGCACATCCTGACCGGAGAGATAACTGTTCCAGAGGAGCTTGCCGGCCGGATCTACCCCGGAGGTGTAAAAATTCCCCAGGGCCAGAAAATCGTATCGTCCGTCGCTACGGGCGGTAAACCCGATGGGGCCGTCTTCGTGGCCGGACCACATCGCCACGCCGCCATTGTTTTTGTAAAGGCTGTCCCCTCCCCAGTGGCCGCTGAGAGCCAGTTCCTGCCGCGTCATCATTCCCAGCCCTGCGGCCTGCCAAGTGGCGGCGTCACGGGTGCCGACAAAATCGCCCGTCAGGTCGTAGCGGGCACGGTTTGTCAGGGCCAGGCCGGAGAAGGTTCCGCCTATTTCCGGATCGTCCCAGGTGTTACCCTTAAGGTTCCCGATCCAACGCCCATTTTCCCATTGATCTTCCGTATTGTAAGGATAGATACGGTCGAAATAACCTCCCGTAATGACACTCCAGTCAGCCGAGGCCGTGCCGGTGTAGGTGCCGCCGAAACCGGCGTTCCATATCCCCCAGTTCTGGTCGGCAATCCGGATTGGGTCGCCAACGGCGGTGGATACCTGGAGTGTGCCTCCACCGGCGAAGCTTCCCTGTCCGTTGTAGCTGGAAAACGTGTAGCCTACAAGGGCGGGCGGCAGACTCGCGTAAGGATCGGAGACTATTATATCTGCCGGTACGTATGACGTTTGCCCCTTGGTTACAGCCTGGAGCAGACCATCGGCTTCCCACATGCCGAGCGAGGGGTAATAGGACCCAGTGATGTTGTCCCACTTGGCGCCTGCGGCATCGGTGCTCTGCAGGTATCCCGCCGTGTAGCCGCCGCTGCCGTTGGCGGTGATATAGAGCGTCAGGGCCTTGGCCCGGATGGTCTGGTTGTGCCAGAGGCCGACCAGGTAACCATGGAAGGCGCCTTCTGTGGAGCTGCCCGCTATCGGATGACCGTCGAGATAAACGCCGGAGCCGTACATCAGGTAAGGTTCGGACGCTCCATTATCCGTATAGGTTCCCATCATGGTGAGGCTGGTCGGGGCGCCTGTCCAGAGCGTGTCGTCCGTCCCTCCCAGGAGGCCCTGGAGATAACCTCCGTGGGGCAGATAACTATCCTGGTAGTAGAGGAGACCGCCGTTGGCTGCGCCGCCAAAGGCAAGCGGCGTCTCGGTGTATACGCCGCCGGAGACGGCCTGCCAGCTGTAACCGCCTTCACTGTCTTGATAAGCCCCGAAGAGGCGGTTGCCGAAGGCGCCGATCGCTTCCGTGGTGATATACCGATAGGCGATATTGCCGTCCACCTTGCCTTCCGTCCAGGCACCGCCGCTGAGATCGGCCAGCCAGTAGCCTGCTGCCGCGGACGTGCCTCCCAGCCATTTATCGATCCTGCCGCCCGCCTTGGCGTTCCATTGACCTTCAGGTATGAAGGGGAGGGTGCCGGCCAGGGAGGTGCTCCAGGCGCCCCAGTGCTGACCGGGCAAAGAATAAAGATAGGTCCAGGACTCACCGGCGGAAATATCGCCGGCCACTGAACCAGAGGCCTCAAGGTCGGTGATGCTTTCCCAGTTCAGTAGGTCGGGCGTGATGCCCGTGACGGCCTGCTCATGGAACGCATAGGGCGTGCCGCTGAATTCCCACATGCCTGTTCCCGGCGCGGCATCGGTACCCAAACCCGGATAGGAGCTGCCGGAGAGGTTGTAGCCGATGTAGCCGCCCCTATAGAGGGGGGTCCCCTCGTTATCCTGACCAGCCGGCCGTAAGAACAGTGCCCCGTAGACTCCTTCGCTCCGGCCGTCCTGATAGCTTACGCCCATCAGGTCGCCCAGCAGGGCTCCGCCGTCGGTTGTCGCGGTCGCGCCTCCGGAATTCTGATTCCAGAGCCACCAGACCTGCCGATTATTGGGGTTCGCATAAGTCCCCATGGCCAGGAAGGAACGTTCCTGAAGAGGAAGAGCGGTGTTCCAAGGCAGGACGGTACCACCCATCCGCCCGGAGAGGGACCCTTCCCAGGATAGGTAACCAGAGGCATCGGTGAACATAAATCCCTCACCTGTAGCCGCCAGTGGACTGGAAAGGACAAGCGGGGTCTCGGTATAGGTGCCGAAACCCAGATCCTGAAGCTGCCAAAGGCCACCGCCCAGACTGCCCGTTACCACGCCCGTGCCTCGTCCCAGTGCTGTCGGTGAGAGATAGGTAAGTGTTGAAGTGCCGGCAATCGTGTTATCGGTTGCATTGGCATTGATGTGCGATAGCCAATAGCCGTTGGCTAAAGCAGGATCGTTAGGCCCCCGTCCTTCGCCGCCGGCCGTCAGATTAACCGCGAGGGGTGAAATTTCGTAATTGCCTCCCATATCCAGCAACCAGGCGCCTTCGTTGCTATTGGAGATTGCCCTGATTCCTTCGGAGGAATCCAGCACGCTGCCGCTCAGATCTCCCGTCACGTTGCCCAGCAGAACATATTGCCTCTTCCCGATGAACCACTCATAGGAACTGCCGGCACTCGGGACGGATTCGTTTCCTGCCAGGTCAACGGCCTTGAATTCTATCTTTCTCAGGCCTTCGCTGAGACCGGTTAAAGAAGTGCCGTCGAAAAGCTGCCAAGACCCTTCATCTACCCGATAGAAGCTGTCGCCTGGATGGACGTCAATGGCTGAGACGGTGAACTCGGCGGTATCGTTACCGGTAACCTTCCGGGGAAGGGGAGTGGGCAGCAAGTTCACGGCAGGGGAGGTGTAGTCCGTTTCCCAGGCATAGTTTTTCGTTGCGACATTGCCTGCCGCATCGGTTGCGGTGACGATCAGGGTATGGGAACCTTCGCTCAAACTCGCAAAGTTCGGGGATGTCACTGCTACGCCGTCCAGGGTGTAGGCGGCAGTCGTCGGGTTCGCATCGGTGGCCGTGACGCCGATGTTGGCGGAGTTTACATTGGTGAGGGCGGCCGGGGTCCCGGA
>Ga0209514_10006205_pt1 | contig 14763 bp, 15 predicted proteins | sample Subgrocontami58m_FD_187452 | JGI IMG/M metagenome (GOLD analysis project Ga0209514, IMG submission 187452) | Subsurface groundwater microbial communities from S. Glens Falls, New York, USA - GMW37 contaminated, 5.8 m (SPAdes) (version 3) | ecosystem: Environmental > Aquatic > Deep subsurface >...
CGAAAAGTCGGACCCGCGACCGATGACAAACGACTTGCGGCGGATTGCCTGACGCAAGTCCTTTGTCATCGGTTGCCGCGCGACTTTTCGGACAGGCTCATCAGCCCGCAGAACTCCATTCGCCTGCGCGATCGTGAGCCCGCGAAGCGGGCGGAAGAGCATGCATGGGCGGCCATGCATACGGATCGCAGTCGACGCTTGACCCCGGCGCCGAGGTGTCCTAGAAGGATGCGTTCCGCCCGCCACGAGGAGTTCCCGCGTGAAGAACGTCGCGCCCGGTGAGAAGGTCCACCTGCGCCTCCACGTGAACGGCGACGAGGTCGACTGCGTCGTCCCCGTCCACAAGACGCTGCTCGAGGTCGTGCGAGAGGACCTCGGCCTCATGGGGACGAAGCACGGCTGCGAGCTGGGGGAGTGCGGCACCTGCACCGTCCTCGTCGACGGACAGCCGATCCTCTCCTGCCTTGCGCTCGCGATCGAGGTCGAGGGGCAGGAGATCACGACCGTCGAGGGGCTCGCCGACGGGCCCGAGCTCCACCCGCTCCAGCAGGCCTTCGCCGACACGGGGGCCGCCCAGTGCGGGTACTGCACGCCGGGGTTCCTCCTCTGCGCGAAGGCGCTCCTCGCGAAAAAGGGGCGGCCGACCCGGCAGGAGATCAAGGAGGCCCTGGCGGGAAACCTCTGCCGCTGCACCGGGTACCTGAAGATCTACGAGGCGGTCGAGCAGGCGGTCGAGAAGGTCGCAGACCTGCGGATCAAGAACGCGAAGTGGCCGGCGAATCCCTGCTGCGGGGACTAGGAGACCGAGATGCCTGCGCATGAGATGCCGAACGACCTCAAGGTCATCGGCAAGAACTGGCGGAAGGTCGACGCCCGCGCGAAGGTCGCGGGCCTCACGAAGTTCGCCGACGACCTCGTCTTCCCGCGGATGCTCTTCTGCAAGCTGCTGAGAAGCCCCGAGAAGCACGCGCGGATTCTGAAGGTCGACACGACCAAGGCCGAGCGTCTCCCCGGCGTCGAGGCGGTCCTCGTCGGCACCGAGCTGCCGATCCCCTTCGGCATCCTCCCGATCTCGCAGGACGAGCACGCCCTCTGCATCGACAAGGTCCGCTTCGTAGGCGACCCCGTCGCGGCCGTCGCGGCCATCGACGAGGAGACCGCCGACGAGGCGACGCGGCTCATCGAGGTCACCTACGAGCCTCTGAAGGCGATCATGTCGATCCAGGAGGCGCTCAAGACCCCCGAGCCGCGCATTCACGACTACGGCGACGAGGGGAACATCCACAAGCGCGTCTCGCTCGAGTTCGGCGACGTCGACAAGGGGTTCGCCGAGGCGGACGAGGTGATCGAGGACCTCTACTACTACGAGGGGAACACGCACCTCGCGATGGAGCAGCACGCCGCGGTCGGCGTGTGGGACCCCGACGGGAAGGTGGCGATCTACTCCTCGACCCAGACGCCGCACTACCTCCACCGCGCCGCGTCGAAGGTGCTCGGCCTCGCGCCGTCGCACGTGCGGATCGTCGCGACGCCGAACGGCGGCGGCTTCGGTGGGAAGAGCGACCCGTTCAACCACGAGATCGTCGTCGCGAAGCTCGCGATGAAGACGGGGCGGCCGGTGAAGATCTGCCTGACGCGCGAGGAGGTCTTCTACTGCCACCGCGGTCGGCACCCCGTCCTCATGTGGGTGAAGATGGGGGTGAAGAAGGACGGCTCGATTACGGGCCTGCACTTCCGCTCGATGCTCGACGGGGGCGCGTACGGGAGCTACGGCGTCGCCTCGACGTACTACACCGGCGCGCTGCAGACGGTGACCTACAAGGTGCCGCACTACAAGTTCGAGGGTCTGCGCACCTTCACGAACAAGCCTCCGTGCGGGCCGAAGCGCGGGCACGGGACGCCGCAGCCGCGATTCGCGCTCGAGATCCACCTCGACAAGGCGGCGGAGAGGCTCGGCCTCGACCCCGCAGAGATGCGGAAGAAGATCAGCGTCGAGAACGACTCGCTGACGGCGAACTACCTCAAGGTCGGCTCGTGCATGCTGCGCGAGTGCATCGACAAGGTGGTCGAGGGATCGGGGTGGAAGGGGAAGTTCCGGAAGCTGCCGTACGGGAAGGGCGTGGGCTTTGCCTGCGCGTCGTACCTCTCGGGCGCGGGGCTGCCGATCTACTGGAACAACATGCCGCACTCGGGGGTGCAGATCAAATGCGACCGCGGCGGCGGCGTGACGGTCTTCTGCGGGTCGACGGAGATTGGGCAGGGATCGGACAGCATCCTCGCGTATGTGGTCGCGGAGGTGCTCGGCCTCGACCCATTCGACCTGCGCATCGTGACCGGGGACACCGACCTGACGCCGGTCGACCTGGGGAGCTACTCGAGCCGCGTGACGCTGATGACGGGGAACGCGGCGATCCAGGCGGCGGAGCGGATCAAGGAGCAGGTCGCGCGGGCGGCGGCGGAGAAGCTGGGCGTCCCCGCGGCTCGGCTCGGGTTCGCGGAGCGGCGCGTCTTCGACGTCTCGGACCCGACGAAGGGGATGACGTGGGCGGAGGCGGTGCAGGTCGCGGAGGCGAAGCTCGGGACGATCGGCGCGGTGGGGAGCTACACGCCTCCCGTGACGCACGGGAAGTTCAAGGGGGCGGGGGTGGGGCCGTCGCCGGCCTACAGCTACATGGCGGCGGTGGCGGAGGTGGACGTCGACCCGGAGACGGGGATCGTGCGGTGCCCGAAGTTCTGGATCGCGTACGATTGCGGAAAGGCGCTGAACCCGCTGCTGGTGATCGGGCAGGTCGAGGGGAGCGTGTACATGGGGCTGGGAGAGGCGCTCATGGAGGAGCAGATCTTCCGCCTGGGGGTTCACAAGTTCCCCTCGATGCTCGAGTACAAGAGCCCGACGACGATGGAGATGCCGGACGTCACGACGTGGCTCGTGGAGGGGCCGGACCGGAACGGGCCGTACGGGGCGAAGGAGGCGGGGCAGGGGCCACTGCTGCCCGTGATGCCGGCGATCGCGAACGCGGTGTACGACGCGGTGAGGGTGCGGGTCGACGAGGTGCCGATCCACCCGGAGAAGGTGCTGGCGGCGATGAGGAGCGCGTCGAAGCGGTACGGGCCGAAGTCGATGCCCGCGGCGACGTGGGGAGAGGCGATCAAGGTGCCGACGCCGTGGGAGGGAGGGACGGGAAAGGCGGCCCCCGGCGAGGTCCAGAAGGTGCAGCAGTAGGCATCAGGCTCACAGAACGGAAGGGGCGCAATCATGCCCGGCTTGCTCATCCGAACACTCCTCGAGGACGGCATCCCCGAGGGGTTCCTCTCGACCGTTCAACTGCTCATCGGCGTGGCGGGCTATGAGTTCCTCCGGTCGCGGGAAGTCTCGGCCTCGGGACATCCCCAGACGGAGCGAAGGGGAGAGGTCTTCGAGTATCGATGCAAGGGGGCGTTGGCGAAGATGATTCGCCGTGAAACCGGATATGTCGTACTCGGGGGTTCGACTGCGCGGGCTGATTCGAGGAAGAGCGCCATCCGCCCCTCCAGCGGGTGGATCCACAGGTTGCGCAATGAACTCATTCAGGCCGGCATCCTCGTTGCGGAGGGGACCGATCTCTACCGATTCACGAAAGACGCGGAGTTCGCCAGTCCCACTGCGGCAGCTGTCGTCGTCGCTGGGGGTGAAGCTAATGGGCGGATCGTCTGGAAACTGGTGGCGAACGGGAAGACCTTGAAAGAGCTGGAAGCCTCCGAAGTTCAGGGGGCGTAATCGAGACGAGACTTGGTCGGACACGACTCTCGGAGGAGTTCGCATGAGTGCGTTCGCTAGGATCACCTTCGATCAGAATCTGATGGGCGGACGCGCCTGCATTCGCGGAATGCGGATCCCCGTCTCGGTGATCGTCGGGCAGATCGCACATGGCGCGAGCTTCGAGGAGGTCTTGGCGGACTATCCCGACCTCGAGCGCGAGGACATCCAGCAGGCGATCGAGTATGCGGCGTGGTTGACGCAAGAGCAGGTGTACGGCGCATAGGGAGTTCGCGTGAAATTCCTGCTCGACATGGGAGTGGGGCTCCGCGTGGCCGACTGGCTTCGCCAGCAGGGCCACGACGCAGTTCATCTGCGCGATGAGGGTCTGATTCGACTGCCCGACGATCAGATCTTCGCGAAGGGGATCTCCGAAATGCGGATGATCGTGACGTTCGACCTGGACTTCGGCGAGATCGCGGCGCGGTCGAAGGGACCCTGGACAAGTGTGATCGTGTTTCGGCTGAAGAACACCAGAACTCCTCACGTGATCGAGAGGTTGGCGGCCGCCATCTCCGCGGCCTCCGAGGCTCTTGTGACGGGTGCGGTCGTGGCTGTAGAGGAGGGGCGGATTCGAGTCCGCGAGCTTCCGATCCGGTAGGTGTCCACGTCCAGATGGCGGTACGAGAATGCTGAGGCTTCCGAGATTTCGATTCCTCGTTCCCAAGACCCTCTCCGACGCCGTGTCAGCCGTCGCCGACGGCGGGCCCGACGCGATGGTGGTCGCCGGGGGAACCGATCTCTACCCCAACATGAAGCGCCGGCACCAGACGCCGAAGACGCTCGTCGCGCTGCGGAAGCTCCGCGAGCTTCGCGCGATTGACGGCGATCCGAAGGGGGGGCTTCGCATCGGGGCCTCGGTGACGCTCACCGACATCGCGGAGGACAAGCGGGTTGCCTCGGCCTATCCGTTCCTCGCGCAGACGATGCGTCTCATCTCTACGCCGGTGCTGCAGAACATGGGGACGATCGGAGGCAACCTCTGCCTTGACACGCGCTGCACCTACTACAACCAGAACTACGAGTGGCGGAAGGCGATCTCGTTCTGCATGAAGAAGGATGGCGACACCTGCTGGGTTGCGCCGGGGTCCTCGAGGTGCTGGGCGGTGTCGTCGAGCGACTCGGCGCCGGTGATGATCGCGATCGGCGCGCGGGTGAAGCTGGTCTCCTCGAAGGGGGAGAGGGTCATCCGCGCGGAGGAGATGTACCGCGACGACGGGATCGCCTACCTGGCGAAGCGGCCCGACGAGGTGCTGACGGAGGTGCTGCTGCCGCCGGTGAACGGCTGGTCGGCGACCTACCACAAGCTGCGCCGCCGCGGGTCGTTCGACTTCCCGGTGCTCGGGGTCGCGGCGTGGGTGAAGTGGGGGAAGGACAAGGTCGTCGAGGATGTGCGCGTCGTGCTCGGCGCTGTGGCGAGCCATCCGGTGGAGGAGAAGGCGGTCGCGGACGTGCTGCGCGGCAAGCCGATGACGGAGGCTCTCATCGTGGAGGCTGCGAAGACGGCCCAGAAGCCCGCGAAGCCTCTCAACAACACCGACTTCGTCGCGAACTGGCGCAAGCATGTGGCCCAGGTCTACATCGCCCGCGCCCTGCGGGAGCTCGCCGGCCTCACCGAGCCGCGGCTTCCGTGAGTGCCGAGCGTAGAACTCAATCCCGCACTTCCGAGCACGAGGTGGAGCTCCCACGGGGATAGCCTGTGTGCGATGCGGCGCACGGTGGATGCCCCGAGAGCTTCGCTATGGCCCTCGGGCTGACGCATTTCATGGCTCGCCCTTCTGCTCAGCTCTCGTCGTCGCCGGGGAACAAGTCGAAGCCCATCTTCTCAAAGTCGGTGTCGAAGCTGAATGCACGGCGAATCTCGCGCTTGCGCATGACGCCCATCGAGATGCAATCGGTCGGTGACCATCCCATCCGGTCATGCTTCTCGAACACTCGCCATGCCTCACGAAATGTGGGTTCATCGACGAAAACCAGAAGCACGCTGGGGCTCTTCAAGATCCCCGTCCCAGCCTGCGCGGCGATCCGGTGCCCCGCCCTCCCCAGCAGACCGGTGACAACCTCGTCGAAAACGTGATCGGTAGTGACCAGGACCGCGCGAGACTCCAGTAGCGTGCGCATGGCGGCGACCGCACGATGGTGCCATTGGTCGTCCCGGTGGAAGTAGGCCCACCACGCGCTCGTGTCGACGAAGACGAAGGGCAGCGTCACCGCTTCGTTCGCTTCTTCGGCAGGCCGTAGAGGTAGTGGTCGTGGTTGACAGAGCCGTCGCGCAAGCCCGTAGAGGCAATGCCTGCAAGCGCAAGCAGCGGGTCGCGGGACCGCCCGTGTCGGCCGCTCCCCTCCAACAGGTAGGCGGCGCTTCGGCCCTCCCGGACAGACAGGATTCGATGTCCTTCGGAGCGAAGCCTGGAAATCAGGCGGGCGGCCGTGCGCCAGGAAACGCCGAGAACACCGGCCAGGCCCGCCGTCGAGAGTGACTTCGTGCGAATTGCGTCGAGTGCGCGGAGAAGCATGTCAGCGCTTTGTGTCATGCCCATGAGAGTGCCACTGTGGCGTTGGAATGTCAAGGTGACATGCGATGCGCCCGGATGCCGTGCCGCGAGGTGAGCGCTTGCTCGATGTGAAAGAGCCCCGCATTTCCGGGCCCGAGTCGCCGAGGGGGCATTGTCGCGGTGGTCGTTGTCGTGGAGGGTGCTCCAGGTTGGCCACGGCGAAGCATGGGGAAGGGCGAGGGAAAGTGCTTCCCTTGGCGCGTTGGGGGCCGGTAGGCTGGTCCACATCGTCGTGGCTTCTGCGGTGGAGGACGGTGGCGGAGACAGCCGAGGGACCAGCGCAAGAGTGGAGCGCTCCTTCCTCGCAAGCGACGCCATGCCTCCGAAAATCCCTTCCCTCCGGGGTGGCGGACAAGAGGTCTGTGCGCCCCCGGCAAGGCGCCCTGACGGGCGCGACTCCATGACGGGTGAGGGGAGGACCCGATGCTCTCCGCGGAAGCAGTAACCGTCCCGTCCGCCTACGCGAGGTCGTAGGCTCAAGCGTACGTCAGTCTTCCCTTGGGCTTCGGCACGGGTCGGCCAAGTTCCCGAGCCGTCTCGACCCATTCGCGGATCACCGTCTCGGCATTGGCGATCGCTTCCTGACGGGTGGCACCGTCTGCCATGCAGCCGGGGAGCTCCGGAACTTCGGCGACGAACGCCTTGTCCTCCTTGCTCCAGAACAGGACGATCTCATACTTGCTCATCGTGCTCGGCTCCCAGCTTGTAATTCAGAATCACTGTCCGGACCTGCTTGACCTGGTACGGCTTCGCATCGCTGCCCCGCGGCTGGAGGTTCAGGATCTCCTCGACGCCCCCTTTCGAGAAGATGTGATGACTTCCCCGAACACGTTCCGCAAACCCCAGGTGATGCAGCAGCCGGCGGAGCGCGGCGAACGGGATCGCCGCATCCGACCGTCCGCGGAGAATCTTGAGGAGCAGCGATTCCCTTCTCGGCATTCGTTCCCTGCATTCCGTTGAAGGGATGGGGAGGTTTCATCGATTCTAGCGGTGCCAGGACGGTGAGGCAAGGGGCGGTGCCTGCCAGCAGAAAAACGCTTCCCTTCGGGGCGGCGGATACATAGTCTGGTGCGCCCCCGGCAGGGCGCCCTCGCGGGCGCCAGTCCACCGCGCCCTTGCGGGCGCGACTCCAATCGCGGGTGCGACTCCAGGGGAAGGGAGGACGAAATGCCCGCAGCCGAAGCCGTCGCCGCGCCGCCCACCGTCATCGAGGTGAAGAACCCCGCGACAGGGGACCTCCTCGGGACCGTGCCCATCCACTCCGCGGAGGAAGTCCGCGCCGCCATCGCCCGCGCACGCGCCGCACAGCCCGCGTGGGCCGCCCTCCCCGTCAAGGAGCGCTGCCGACAGCTCCTCGCCTTCCGCGACGTCCTCCTCGACGAGGCCGAAGACCTCTGCAGGCGGATCAGCGCAGAGAACGGAAAGACCATCGTCGAAGCCCTCTTCATGGAGGTCATCCTCGTCTGCGACCTCTGCACGTGGTACGCCAAGCACGCCGCGCGAATCCTCAAGCCGCAGCGCGTGAAGCACCACCTCGCCCCGCATCGCTACGCCCAGGTCCATTACCTCCCCCGCGGCGTCGTCGGCGTCATCGCGCCGTGGAACTACCCCTTCAGCATCCCCACCGGCGAGGTCCTCACCGCGCTCTTCGCTGGAAACGGCGTCGTCCTCAAGCCGAGCGAGGTCACGCCCCTCATCTCCGTCCGCGTGAGGGAGCTCCTCGACCGCGCAGGGATCCCCAAGGACCTCGTCCAGGTCGTCACGGGGTTCGGGCAGACCGGCGCCGCCCTCATCGACGGAGGCATCGACCAGATCGTCTTCACCGGCTCCGTCGCCACCGGCAAGCGCGTCGCCGTCGCCTGCGCCGAACGCCTCGTCCCCTGTACCCTCGAGCTTGGTGGCAAAGGGGCCGCCATCGTCTGCGCCGACGCCGACCTTGAACGCGCCGCGCGCGCCATCGTCTGGGGAGGCTTCGCCAACAGCGGCCAGACCTGCGTCGCCGTCGAACGCGTCTACGCCGCCGCCCCCATCTACGACAGGCTGCGGGACCGCATCGTCACACTCGCGAAGGAGCTGCGCCAGGGAGACCCCGGCTCGTTCGACATCGACGTCGGCGCCATGCCGTTCGAGAAGCAGCTCGAGATCGTCCGAGGTCAGGTTGAGGAGGCGAAGCGCCTGGGCGCCCGCATCCTCTGCGGAGGCGCGCCGCCGGCGCGGGTGGGCAGGTTCTTCGCCCCCACAGTCATCGAGGGAGACCTCCACAACGCTGACATCGTCAGGAAGGAGACCTTCGGGCCGATTCTCCCGCTCCTGCGGGTAGCCGACGAGGAGGAGGCCATCCATCGCGCGAACGATATCCACCTCGGACTGCAGAGCTACGTGTTCTGCGGGAGCAGCTCGCGCGGACGCGAGATCGCCAAGCGCGTCGAGAGCGGGATGGTCATGGTCAATGACGTCCTGTCGACGTTCGGGCTCGTCGAGGCGCCGTGGGGAGGCGTCAAGCAGAGCGGTCTGGGCAGGACGCACGGAGAAGAAGGGCTGCTCGAGGCGTGCTCCATGCGCTACGTCAGTTCCAAGAAGTGGTGGATGCCGACGCTCAATAGCGAGATGTGGTGGTACCCGTACTCGAAGGGCCGGTTCGATCTGGGCATGAAGATGCTCAGGTGGGTGTGCGGGAAGGGGGTCGTGGGGAAGATCGTGGGGTGGTTCGTCTAGACGATTCGAGTACGAGCACGAGTACGAGCACGATACGCCAGACAGGAGGGTGGATTGAACGGGTCTGATGAGCTGATCGGCAAACTCAAGGACATCGCGAGAAACCTCTGGTGGACCTGGCACCCCGAGGTGATCGCGATCTTCCAGCAGCTCGACCCCGCCATGTGGCGCGAGACCAACCACAACCCCATCCTGTTCCTCGACACCATGCCGCGCGACGTCATCGAGCAGCGGCTCCGGCAGCTCGGGTTCGAGACCAGCATCAACTACCAGTACCGCCGCCTGCAGGAGTACCTCACCTCGCACGATACGTGGGGGCATACGCACGCCGGGCCGCTGCTGGTCCAGCCCGTCGCCTACTTCTGCGCCGAGTTCGGAATCCATGAGAGCTTGCCGATCTACTCCGGCGGCCTCGGAGTCCTCGCAGGAGACCACCTCAAAAGCAGCTCCGACCTCGGAGTGCCGCTGGTCGCCGTGGGACTGCTCTATCGACAGGGATATTTCCGCCAGCGCCTCGACGGCTCGGGATGGCAGTCCGAAGAATACGGCGGAATCGCCCTCGAGCACCTCCCGCTCGAACGCGTGCGCCTCGAGGACGGACGAGGCCTCACCGTCGAGGTCGAGGTGCCGGGGACGCCCCTTCGCGCCGGCGTGTGGCGCGCCAAGGTCGGAAGGAACACCCTCCTTCTCCTCGACACCGACATCGACGGGAACTCTCCCGACGACCGGTCCCTTTGCGCGCGCCTCTACGGAGGCGATCGGCGTACCCGCATCCGCCAGGAGCTCGTCCTCGGGATCCTCGGGATGCGCGCCCTCGGCGCCGTCGGGTTCCGGCCGGGCGTGATGCACCTCAACGAGGGGCACTCCGCCTTCGCGCTCCTCGAGAAGGTCCGCGAGCTCGTCGTCGACGACGGGTTCTCCTTCGACGATGCCTGCCGCGAGACGAGGACCACCTCCGTCTTCACGACGCATACGCCTGTCCCTGCGGGACACGACCGATTCGCCCCCGAGCTCGTCGAGCAGCACCTCGGGTGGATGAGGCAGCGCCTCGCCGTGTCGCAGAAGGACTTCCTCGGGTTTGGTCGCGTCGACCCGCACAACGACAACGAGCCGTTCTGCATGACCGTCCTTGCGCTCAAGCTGTCGCGCCGCGCGAACGCCGTGTCGCACCTGCACGGCCACGTGAGCCGCAAGATGTGGCATCCCCTCTGGCCCGGAGTGCCCGAGGAGAGCGTGCCGATCGGTCACGTCACCAACGGCGTCCACGTCCTCTCCTGGCTCGCGCCGTCGATGTACAGGCTGTTCGAGAGGTACATCGGGCACCGGTGGGAAGAGAGGATCTGCCGCTCGGACGCCTGGGACGGGCTCCTCTTCATCGACGACGGCGAGCTGTGGGAGATCCACCAGGCCCTCGCGAGGAACCTCGTCGAGTTCGCGCGGCGGCGCCTCGTCGAGCAGGCAAAGCGGCGCGGCGAGCCGTGGGAGGGGAGGGAGGAGCTGACGAACGCGCTCGACCCCGACCTGCTCACGCTCGGGTTCGCGCGGCGGTTCGCGACGTACAAGCGCGCGACGCTGCTGTTCGACGACATCGATCGCCTGCGGAAGCTCGTGAACCACGCGAAGCGGCCGATCCAGCTCGTCTTCGCGGGGAAGGCACATCCCCACGACGAGGGGGGAAAGAAGCTCATCCAGCAGATCTCCCAGGCGACCCGCGACGTGAAGTTCCTCGGGAAGATCGTCTTCCTCGAGGACTACGACATCAACGTCGCGAGGCACATGGTGCAGGGGGTCGACCTTTGGGTGAACAACCCCGAGCGACCGCTCGAGGCGTGCGGCACGAGCGGGGAGAAGGCGATCCTCAACGGCGTACTCAACTTCTCCATCCTCGACGGGTGGTGGGCGGAGGCGTACGACGGGTCGAACGGGTTCGCGATCGGCGAGGGGCGCACGCACGTCGACAGCGCCGTGCAGAGGAAGCGCGACGCGGATTCGCTGTTCGATACGCTCGAAAACGTCATCTGCCCGCTGTACTACGACCGCGACGAGCACGGCGTGCCGCGCGGGTGGGTGAAGGCGATGAAGCGCGCGATCCAGAGCCTCGCGTGGCGGTTCAACGCGGACCGGATGGTGATGGACTACCTGAGGGAGTGCTACCTGCCGGCGGCGGGCGGGTCGAGCTGTTCGGTGCCGTAGGCGGCGAAGGGCGAGGAGAGAAGGGCGAAGAGCGAAGGGCGAGGGGCGAATCCAGCCTCCGGAACGCTCGCCCTTCGCCCCTCGCCCTTCGCTCTTCGTTCACTAGCCCGCGAGGCGCGCAATCACCGCCTGCGCGGCCTCGCGTGTCGAAGCCGCCCTCCTCCCCGGCGGCGCGACGTCCGCCGTGAGCGCGCCGTCGTCGACCGCGCGCCGGACCGCCGCCTCCACTGCCCGCGCCTCCGTCTCCAGGCCGAGCGAGTGCCGCAGCAGCATCGCCGCCGAGAGGATCGCCCCAAACGGGTTCGCGATTCCCTGCCCCGCGATGTCGGGCGCCGACCCGTGGATCGGTTCGTAGAGGCCGCGCCGTTCCTCGCCCAGCGAGGCCGAGGGGCACATCCCCACCGACCCCGCGATGACCGCCGCCTCGTCCGTGAGGATGTCCCCGAACATGTTCTCCGTCACGATGACGTCAAACGCCTGCGGGAATCGCACGAGCTTCATCGCGCAGGTGTCGACGAGCATGTGCGACATCTTCACGTCGGGGAACTCGTCTCGCGCCACCCGCGTCGCCACCTCGCGCCAGAGCTTCGAGGTCACCAGCGCGTTCTCCTTGTCGACCGAGGTGACCTGCTTCTTCCGGCCCTGGGCGATCCTGCACGCGACCCGCACGACCCGCGCGACCTCGTTCTCCGTGTAGGAGCAGATGTCGACCGCCCGCCCCACCTCCCGCTTCTTCTCGCCGAAGTAGAGGCCCCCCGTCAGCTCGCGGACGACCACGATGTCGGCCCCGCGGACCACCTCGGGCTTGAGCGGCGTCGCGTGCTCGAGCGCCGGCCACGCCGCGACCGGGCGGATGTTCGCGAAGAGCTCGAACCCCTTCCTGAGGCCGAGGAGCCCCAGCTCCGGCCGCGCCTCGCCCTTCAGGTGGTCCCACTTCGGCCCGCCGACGGCGCCGAAGAGCATCGCGTCCGCGCGCGTGCAGAGCGCGAGCGTGTCGGGCGGCAGCGGAGGGAGGCCGAGGTCGACCGCCTCGCCGCCGATCGGCGCGCGCGTCAGCTCGAACTGGTGGCCGAAGCGCCGCGCGACCTCCTCGAGGACGCGGGCCGCCTCCATGACCACCTCGGGCCCGACCCCATCCCCCGGCACCACTGCGACAGTCGCGCGCATGCGGACTCCTGCGAACGGACGAATCGCGCGAGAGGGTATCCCATCGCGCCGCCGCCGTCCAGGAGTCGTGCGGGGCTACTTCCGCTTCAGGAAGTCCTTGTCGAGGGGGCAGACGAGGGTGCCGCCGTTCTCCTTCGCGAGCTGCTCGAGGAACGGCGAGTCCTTCTCGAAGGAGACGACGTTCAGGATCGGCTTCCACTTCGCGAGGAGAGGCTTGATCCCCGCGCGGATCGTCAGCTCGGCGTCCTCGTGGACCTTGCCGTCGGTCAGGATGAAGAGGGCCGGCTTCGCGTTCGCCTGCTCGTTCGGCGGCAGGTCCGAGAGGTACTTGAACCCGCGCTGGATCGCCATCCAGAGGAAGGTCGGCCCGCCCGTCGAGGTCTTCTCGACGTACTTCTTCGCCGCCTGGCGGTTCTCGGCGGTCGCCTTCGCGAAGCCCGGCTGCCACTCGCGCGTCTCGCGCGCGAAGAAGAAGAGCGCGAAGGAGGTGGTCTCCTTCAGCGCGTCGATCGCCTTCAAAGTCCCCTCGCGCATGATCAGCCACTTCGACTTCTCGGGCTCGTCCTTTGGGTTGAAGAACATGCTCGAGGAGCGATCGATGATGAAGACGACGTGCGTCGCCTTCGTCGCGACCCCGAAGTACTCGACGGGGTCGCCATCGGGGTGCTGGACCTGCGTGTCCGCGGGAGGGTCGTCGGCGCGGAGGAGGAGAGGCAGGGCAAGGGTCAGGAAGAGTGCGCGGCGGAACATGATCCCCTCCGGTGCTGGCCCCCGACGCGGACATCATCGCTGCCCGGCGCGCGCCAGGTCAACTCCGATTGCGTCGTGCGTGACGCCCTTGCGGGCGCTACTCCATGGAGACAAGCCCGCCCCCGGCAGAGGCTGCCGGGGGCGGGTGCAGGATGAACCCAGGTTGTGTGAGTCTTCGGGCTACTTCCCGTGGCCGCCCTTGTTGCCGGGGTTCCCAGGGCCCGACCCGGAGCCGTCGTTCTGGCGCGGGTTCCCGGGGGGAGCCGGGTCCTCGCCGTTTCCGACGCCGTTGTTCCCCTTGCGGTTGTCGTGATGGCCGTTGCCGTTCCCGCCGTCCGAGGCGCCGCCGTCCGACCCCCCGTCAGACCCGCCGCCTCCGACCTTCCCGCCATCCGACGCGCCACCCGAGTTCCCGTCGCCGCCCTGGTTCCCCTTCCGACGGTGGTGTCCGCCGCAGTTGTCCTTGTCGTGGTCCTTCTTGTGCGCCTTCTTCCACTCCTTGGCCGCCGACTTCTCCCCGTCGGAGATCTTTCCGTCCTTGTCCGAGTCCCAGCGCTCCATCATCCGCTTCTTCATCGCCTCGCGGCGCGCCGCCTTCTGCTCGTCGGTCAGCTTCGGTTTGTCGCCGCGCTTCTTGTCCCCGTCGCCGCAGCCGTCGCCGTCGTCGCCCTTGTGCTTGTCGCCCGCCTCGCCGTCGCCGCCCTTGCGCTTGCCGCGCTCGCCGCCCTTGTCGTGGTCCTTCCCTTCGCCACGACCCTTTCCCATCCGCCTTCCGTGGTCGCCCTTCCGTCCCTTTCCGCCGCCAGCCTTCCCTCCGCCGCCTCCGTCGCCATCGGCGAGCGCCGTGAGCGTCCAGCACGCGAAGAGCGCCACCGCCAGGAGCCGAGCGAGCCACTTCATGTTGACCTCCGTTGGAGTCACGTCCGTGAGTCTATTAAGCAAGAGGCCTGCCACGCCGTGACGGCAGGTTGAGACGAACTTACATGACGATGCGCAAGGAGTTGAGGCGAATCTCCCCGGGGAAGAGGGGCTCCCCGTCCCCGCTGCAGCGTAAACCGTCCGACTTTCGGACGCGGCAATCGTCCGAGTTTCGGACGCCCTTCGCCCTTCGCCCTTCGCCCCTCGCCCCTCGCCCCTCGCCCCTCGCTACCGCGGAAGCTCTCGGAGCCGCTGCTTCGCCTCGCGGCAGGCCTCCGTCTGGTCGGCGTACTTGGAGAGGATGCGGCGGAACGTCCTCGCCGCCGCGATCGTGTGCTTCGTCTGCTCGTCGATCCGCCCGACCTCGAGCAGCGCATCCGCGCACGCGCGGCGCTCCTTCGGGAAGTACTCGAGCACCGCGAGCCACGCGGTCCGCCTCTCGTCGCTCGCGGCGATCGACTCCGCGTACTTCCGCTGCTCCGCGGCGCTCTTCTGCCGGGGGACCTTGTCGACCGGTGGGATCGCCGGCGCCGGCGCCGGCAGCGCCGGCGTGGGCGAGGGCGTCGGCGTGCCCTCCCACGGCCGCGTCCAGAGCGCGACGGCGGTCACCGTGAGGCACGCGGCCGCGGCGCTCGCGAGGATCCGCCAGGTCCACACGGCGGCGGGCGA
>Ga0209514_10006208_pt1 | contig 14756 bp, 18 predicted proteins | sample Subgrocontami58m_FD_187452 | JGI IMG/M metagenome (GOLD analysis project Ga0209514, IMG submission 187452) | Subsurface groundwater microbial communities from S. Glens Falls, New York, USA - GMW37 contaminated, 5.8 m (SPAdes) (version 3) | ecosystem: Environmental > Aquatic > Deep subsurface >...
CGATTGCGCACGGACGAGAAACCGTCCGTGCGCAATCGACGATCTTGGATAACCCCCACCCCCGGTTTGGTGTTAACAATAACCGTGTTTTCTGTACGGATGCGCTTTTCATCCGTACAGAAAACACGGTTGGCGCGCGCGAGCGCGCAATGGCCACTGTTGTGACATGCGACGCCATAAGCGCCTAATCCACCTGCAGTATCGCAAGGAAGGCTTCCTGCGGGATTTCCACGTTGCCCACCTGCTTCATGCGCCTTTTGCCGGCTTTCTGCTTTTCAAGCAGTTTTTTCTTGCGCGTGATGTCGCCGCCATAGCACTTGGCGAGCACGTTCTTGCGCAACGCCTTGACGTTCTCGCGCGCGATGATGTTGGCGCCGATCGCCGCTTGCACCGCCACGTCGAACATCTGCCGCGGGATCAGCTTGCGCATGCGCGACACCAGTTCGCGGCCGCGGTAGCGGCTGCTGTCGCGATGCACCATCAGCGACAGCGCGTCGACGCGCTCGCCGTTGATGAGAATGTCCAGTTTCACCACGTCGGATGCGCGGTATTCCTTGAATTCGTAGTCGAGGGAAGCATAGCCGCGGCTCGCCGATTTGAGCTTGTCGAAGAAATCCATCACCACTTCGGAGAGCGGCATCTCGTAGGTCAGCATTACGTGCCGGCCGGTGTAATGCATGTTTTTCTGCACCCCGCGCTTTTGCGTGCACAAGGTCATGATGGCGCCCACGTGTTCCTGCGGCACGAATATGGTCGTGGTAATGATGGGTTCGCGTAGCTCCTCGATTTTGGACGCGTCGGGCATTTTCGCCGGATTCTCGACCCGCTGCACCGTGCCATCGCCCAGCAGCACCTCGTACACCACCGTCGGCGCGGTGGTGATCAGATTCTGGTCGTACTCGCGCTCCAGGCGCTCCTGCACGATGTCCATATGCAGCAAGCCGAGGAAACCGCAGCGGAAGCCGAAGCCCAGGGCTTGCGATACCTCGGGCTCGTATTGCAGCGAGGCGTCGTTCAATTTGAGTTTGGTCAGCGCATCGCGCAGCCCGTCGTAATGATTGGCCTCGACCGGGTACAGCCCGGCGAATACCTGGGGCTTGATCACCTTGAACCCGGGCAGCGCCGCGGCCGCCGGGCGTTCGGACAGGGTGACGGTGTCGCCCACCTTGGCTGCCTGCAGTTCCTTGATGCCGGAGATGATGAAACCCACCTCGCCGGCTGCGAGCCGTTGGCGCGCCTGCGACTTGGGCGTGAACACGCCGACCTGCTCGCACAGGTGCACCGTGCCGGAGGACATGAGCAGAATCCTGTCCTTGGGGCTCAACGTCCCGTCCATCATGCGCACCAGCATCACCACGCCGACATAATTATCGAACCAGGAATCGATAATGAGCGCCTTGAGAGGGGCCTGCGGATCGCCCTTGGGCGGCGGGATGCGCGCGATGACCGCCTCGAGAATATCTTGCACGCCCTCGCCGGTCTTGGCGCTGACGCGTAACGCATCCTTGGCGTCGATGCCGATTACGTCCTCGATCTCGCGTATCGCCCCCTCCGGGTCGGCCGACGGTAGGTCGATCTTGTTCAGCACCGGCACCACTTCCACGCCCTGCTCGATCGCGGTGTAGCAGTTCGCCACCGTCTGCGCTTCCACCCCCTGCGAAGCGTCGACCACCAGCACCGCGCCCTCGCAGGCGGCAAGCGAGCGCGACACCTCGTAGGAAAAGTCCACGTGCCCCGGGGTGTCGATCAGGTTGAGGTTATAGATGTTGCCGTCGCGGGCTTGGTACTGCAGCGCCGCAGTCTGTGCCTTGATGGTGATGCCGCGCTCCCGCTCCAAGTCCATGGAATCGAGCACCTGCTCCTCCATCTCGCGCTCCGATAGCCCGCCGCACAGTTGGATGAAGCGGTCGGCGAGCGTCGACTTGCCGTGGTCTATGTGGGCAATGATGGAAAAATTACGGATATGCCGCATCATGAAAAAGGGTGCCTGCAGGGCACCCTTTGAAGAATAACGTTCAGTATTTTAACGGATTTTGGCTAAATAAGCACGGACTTTAGCAGCGTCGAGATGGTAGTGGCATAGCTTGGTATCGGCGTGCATCAGCACCGGCACCAGAGTGCCGAAACGCTGCTCCAGAGCGACATCGCTATCGACATCGACGACATCCACGGCGAAGCCGAACTCGCCGCGCAGCAAATCCAGCGCGGCGAGCATCTCATCGCACAGGTGGCAGTAGCCGCGGCCATAGAGGGTAAGCCGCAGGGTTGTTCCGTCCATTTCAGGCAGGCGCACGGCCGGTTTACTTGCCGCTCAGCCCTTTGATCGTGATGAAGTTCTGGTTCTCGCCGCGGCGCACGTGCAAAGTGATCGTGGCAGCTTTGTCTATGGCGTTTAGCGCCTTGTTGAACTGCGCCACGCTCTTGGCTTCGGCATGGTTGCCCTTGTGGATCAGCGCCAAGATGATGTCGCCCTTGCGCAGGTCGCCGCGCGCTTGGCCGCGCACTTCGTCCACCACCACCCCGCTCGCGATCTTGAGCTCCTTGCGCTGATCATCGGAGAGCTCGGACAACACCAAACCCAGGCGGTTGGCGGCCGCTTCGGCCGGCTTGGCGCCTTTGCTTTCGCGGGCTGGCGACCCCTTCTCCGCCGGAATCTCGCCCACAGTCACCGTCAGGTCCTTGGCTGCGCCTTTGCGCCACACCTGCATGCCCACTTTGCTGCCCGGGCGGGTAGCGCCGACGATGCGCGGCAGGTCGCTCGAGCTGGCGACGCTCTTGCCGTCGAACTTGATGATGATGTCGCTTACCTCCACCCCGGCTTTCTCCGCCGGGCCGCCCTTCTCCACCGAGTTAACCAAGGCGCCCTCGGGCTTGGCCAGGCCGAAGGATTCGGCCAGCTCCTTGGTCACCTCCTGGATCACCACGCCGATGCGACCGCGGCTGACGCGCCCGCTGCTGCGCAATTGGTTCTGCACGTCCAGCGCGAGGTCGATGGGGATGGCGAATGACAAACCCATGTAGCCGCCGGTGCGGCTGTAGATCTGCGAGTTCATGCCGACCACCTCGCCGCGCAGGTTGAATAGCGGGCCGCCCGAGTTGCCCGGGTTGACCGCGGCGTCGGTCTGAATGAAGGGCACCAGGTTTTCCTGCGGCAGCGAGCGGCCCTTGCCGCTGACGATACCGGCGGTGACGGTGTTGTCGAAACCGAAAGGCGAACCGATCGCCAGCACCCATTCGCCCACCTTGAGCTTGTTCGGATCGCCCAGCTTGACCATGGGGAGCCCGCTCGCCTCGATTTTGATCAGCGCCACGTCGGTGCGTTTGTCGGCGCCGATGACCTTGGCCTTGAATTCGCGCTTATCGGTGAGGCGTACCGTGATCTCGTCGGCTCCATCGACGACGTGCGCGTTGGTGAGGATGTAACCGTCGGCGCTGATGATGAAGCCCGAACCCAGCGAGCGCGTCGAAAACTCGCGCGGTGACTGGCCGGGATTCTGCGGCATGAAGCGGCGGAAGAACTCGTAGAACGGGTCGTTCTCATCCAGATTCGGCATTTGCGGCATGTTCGCGCGTTCGCGCACGTTTTGCGCAGTGCTGATGTTGACCACGGCCGGCCCCTGTTTTTCCACCAATTCGGTGAAATCGGGCAAATCGCGCGCTTGCGCAAAGACACCCAACGGAAGCAGCAACAGCCATAGCAGCAGTAGTTTTCGCATGATTACCTTCCTTCTTGCATTTAGGGAGTTTTAAAGAAACTACAAACGCAGAATCGCATACACCGCAGGCGCCTGATCAATGCTTGCGGTACTCCACCGAGTCCGAGACTTTCTTCACGCTTTCGGCGGGAGCCTCCCCGACCACGGTGACCAGATGCTCGGCGATCCGCCTGCTGTAGATGTTGATCGCCCCCTGGCGCGACGGGCCCGGCTGCGGCAACGAGGTCTTGTTGGCCATTGGCTCGATGAACACCGATACCGCGGCCAGGCCGTCGGAATAAACCACATGTCCGACTTCGCTCGACCCGCCCTGGGTGCGCTTCATCTCGGTGACTTTCTTGAAGCCGGGCAGGTCCGGCCTGATGGACCAACCGGACGCGGCCAGACTGGTCGCCACGGCGCCGGAGTTCTCGACCCGCCAGGCGCGCGACTTGGCCAGAAATCTGGACTTGAGCTGGCCATGGTCGATCTTGCCGCCGATGCTTATCTGGGTGAAAGCGAACTGCTCGATCGCCTCGTTCTTTTCGTTCAAAGTCTGCGACTTCAGCAACATTCCGGTGTTGACATCGGCCCACAGCTTGTGGCCGTAGCGCAGCTTGTCTTTGGGTTGGAGCACGATCGATTGGCAGTCGTAGCCGGCGATGCGCTCCACCCCTCCTTTGGTCACCTCGTAGTATTCGCCGAGGTCCTGCAGGCTGGCCGGCAGCAGCGCCGGAAAGACCATGTGATCGGTCTGCTTGTCGACCTTTACCGTCATGCTGCCAGGCAGGTAGCACTTCACTTCGTCGCCGCTGCGCACGATCTCGCGCGGCTGGCCTTCCAGCGTCTCCAGCCGCTCGTGCGCCCCGTTTCGCCCCGCGATGTGAACAATGCGCAAAGTTTCGGCCTGGTCCCCGCTGCGATAGACGAAAGTTCCGCTGTAGCTGAGTTTTTCAGCTGCAATATGTATGCGTTGCAGCCATGACAGCGCATCGCCTTCGGCCCACGCCGCCTGAGCCGACAGCGCGAGCAACAGCACGGCCAAGATTCTCATCGACGCACGGCGCTCCGTTCTTCGGCCACGGTGCGCACATAAGGCGCTACGCCCTGCATTGCGTTGCTGGGGGAATAGCGCTGGTGGGCGAGCAGGTAGTCTTTGGCGCCCTCGCCCGCGGGCACTGCGACCTGTTTGACTTCGGCCGCGGGGACGGCGGCAATCCGCGGCGCGTCCTGCTGCACGCCGGGCAGAGCCATCCAGCCGACGAAGGCCACCGCGGCGACGCTCGCTGCCGCCGACAGGGCAAACCAGCGCAACTTCTCCGCCGTGCCGCGGCGCTGCGGCGCAAGCACCGTGGGTTCGACATCGAGCCGGGCGCATATCTTGGCGCACAGATCCTGGCCGTGCACGCCGCGCAGGGCGTCTCCGATCAGGTGGTAGCAATCCCAGTCGCTGCGCAACCCGGCATCGCGCTTGAGTTGCGGCGGGAGCGGGCGGGCCTCGTCGCCGCTCAACTCGCCATCCATCCAGGCCGATAAATTCTCTGTCATGGTGTCACCATCTCTTGTGTTTAGATATGTCCAGCAGCGGCCGCAACTGTTCGGCGATCGCCTCGCGCGCACGGAAAATGCGGGAGCGCACCGTGCCGATGGGGCAATCCATTATCTTGGCGATGTCCTCGTAGCTCATGCCTTCGATCTCGCGCAGCATGATCGCCGCCCTCAGTTCCTCAGGCAGCCGATCCATGCTTTGGTTCACTGTTTGCGCGATCTGCTTGCTCATCAGCAGATTCTCCGGCGTATTGAAGTCGCGCAACTGGTCGCCGTCGTCGAACCCTTCGGCCTCTTCCGAGTCGTAGTTGGTGGTGGTCGGCGCGCGCCGGCCCATCGACGCCAGGTAGTTCTTCGCGGTATTGATGCCGATCCGGTACAGCCAGGTATAGAAGGCGCTGTCGCCGCGGAAGGAAGGCAACGCCCGGTAGGCCTTGATGAAAGCCTCCTGGGTCACATCCTCGACCTCGCCCGGGTCGCGGATGAAGCGTGACAGCAGACGCCCGAGCTTGCGCTGATATTTGCTGACCAGCAGTTCGAATGCATGCTTGTCGCCCTGTCGCGCACGCTCGACCAGTTGCTGGTCAATGTCGCGCTCACTCATGCGCCGCCCTTCCCTCAAGCCCTGACGCTGTTTTTCGTTTGTCTTGCTCAGGTAAGGCTCAGTATACCCCAACTGCTCCGGCACCCGCGCCAACGCGGCGCCCGGGACGAAGTCCAGCTCGAGCATTTCCATCGGCGTCGCGCTACTACCGGGAAATTTCAATTCTTACCTCGCGCATTTGGGACGGGACGACGGGGACGATGCTCCTGTGACCGCACGGGGCGCATAAAGTTCACGCCACCCGCCCCAGGCGCCAGCGCAGCCAGATGCGCAACTGGCGCAATTCCTCGGCCGCGGCGCAATCGGGCAGAAGCACCAGGGAACGGCCGCGCCGGCCGCTTGCGCGCAGGTTCACAACTACCAGCCAGTCCGATGCGTAACTGCTGGGCAGTATCTCGCCCTCCTGCCATAGTCCCGATCCGTCCTGCCAGCGGGCACGGTCTTTCGCGCGCAATTCCAGTGCGCGCAGGGGACGTCTTCCCCGCTGCAGGGCTTGCGCGACGTGCCAGGCCCAAGCCAGGGCTATGCCTGCCGCGACCGGCACGAACGCCAAGTCCGGCAGGCTGATCCTGGCACAGGCGAGCGCCGCTCCGGCCATGACTGTCAAAGCCAGGGCGAGAATACGGGAGGGTCTTAAGGAAACGGTGAGTTTGTCGGTCAAACTCGGACGAACGCCAAGGTGCCGTTAGTGCCGCCGAAGCCGAACGAATTCGACAGCGCCACGTTGATTTTCATCTGGCGCGCGGTATTCGGTACATAGTCCAGGTCGCATAGCTGATCCTGGTTGAAGATATTGGTCGTGGGTGGCGCCACCTGGTGGTGCACCGCCAGTGCCGAAAACACGGCCTCCACGCCGCCGGCCGCGCCCAGCAGGTGCCCGGTCATGGATTTGGTCGAACTGAGCGCAACTTTTTTTGCGTGCGCGCCCAGGCTGCGCTTCACCGCAGTGGTTTCGGCGAGATCGCCCAAGGGCGTCGAGGTGCCATGGGCATTGATGTAATCCACCTGGTCGGCGTTCAGGCGTGAGTTCCGCAGCGCACTGCTCATGCAGCGCGCCGCGCCTTCGCCATCCTCGCGCGGAGCCGTCATGTGGAAGGCGTCACCACTCATGCCGTAGCCCGCGAGTTCGGCGTAGATTTTCGCGCCGCGCGCCTTGGCATGCTCGTACTCCTCCAGCACCAGCACACCCGCGCCCTCGCCCAGCACAAAACCATCACGGTCGCGGTCCCAGGGACGGCTGGCCGTGGCCGGATCGTCGTTGCGGGTCGAGAGCGCGCGCGCCTGGGCAAAGCCGCCCATGGCGAGTTCGGTGACCACGGCTTCGGCGCCGCCGGCGACCATTACATCGCAATCGCCGTATTCGATCAGGCGTCCGGATTCGCCAATGCAGTGCGTCGCCGTGGTGCACGCAGTCACCATGGCGAGGTTCGGGCCTTTGAGGCCGTACTTGATCGACAGGTTCCCGGAAATCATGTTAATGATGGTGCTCGGGATGAAATACGGCGAGATCTTGCGCGGCCCGCCCGCAAGCAATTCTCTTTGCGTCTGCTCGATCATCGGCAGCCCGCCGATGCCCGAGCCGATATTGACGCCGATACGCTCGGCGTTCTCGGGCGTGACCTGAATGCCGCAATCTCGCAGCGCCTGGATCCCCGCCGCCATGCCGAAATGGATGAAAGTGTCCATGTGGCGCGCTTCCTTGCGCTCCAGGTATTGGGCGAGGTCGAGCCCTTTCACCTCCCCCGCGATCTGGCAGGCGAGGCGCGACGGATCGAAGCGGCTGATCTTGGTGATGCCGGATTTGCCGGCTAGGACATTGGCCCAGGCTTCGGCAACGCTGTTACCTACCGGGGAGACAATGCCCAACCCGGTAATGACGACTCTGCGGCGGGACAAATTTGCTCCGGAAGAAGGCGCCCTGGGCGCTGGAAATCAGGCTTTCTTGGCGTGGTTGTTGACGTAGTCGATCGCCTGTTGGACGGTGGTGATTTTTTCGGCGTCTTCGTCCGGAATCTCGGTCTCGAATTCTTCTTCCAGGGCCATGACCAGTTCCACCGTATCGAGCGAATCGGCGCCCAGGTCATCGATGAAGGAGGATTCATTCTTTATTTCCGCCTCGTTTACGCCCAGTTGCTCGGCGACGATTTTCTTCACGCGTTGTTCGACATTTTCCATGTAATACTCCTTCCCTCTTTTTTGGCTTCGGAAACGGCCAGGCATTTTACCAAAATTCAATGCCGGGCGTTTGAAATCTCGGCTGTTATGCCATGTACATGCCGCCGTTGACATGCAGCGTCGTGCCGGTAATGTAGCCGGCCTGGGGCGAAGCCAGGAACACCACTGCCGCGGCGATGTCCTCGGCCTTGCCCAGCCGTGCGAGCGGGATCCGGCTGAGGATCGCCTCGCGCTGCTGTTCGTTCAGCGCGCGCGTCATATCGGTATCGATGAAACCCGGCGCGACGCAGTTCACGGTGATGTTGCGGCTGGCGATTTCCTGCGCCAGCGCCCGCGCCATTCCGGCAATGCCGGCCTTGGCCGCAGCGTAATTGATCTGCCCGGGGTTGCCCGAACTGCCGACCACCGAGGTGATGTTGATGATGCGGCCGGCGCGCGCTTTCATCATCCCGCGCAGCACGGCACGCGACAGGCGAAACACCGATTTCAGATCGGTGTCGATCACCGCATCCCATTCGGCTTCCTTCATGCGCATGGCCAGATTGTCCTGGGTGATGCCGGCATTATTGACCAGGATGCCGACTGCGCCCAATTCCTTTTCTATCTCCGCCACCAGTGCTTCGATGGCGGCGCCGTCGCATACCTCGAGCACCGCCCCTTTGCCGCCGGCCTTGGCCTCGGCAAGATAATCGCCGATCGCCTTGGCGCCGGCCGCGGAAGTCGAAGTGCCGATCACTTTGGCGCCTTGCGCGCCCAGGCCGAGAGCGATGGCCTTGCCGATGCCGCGCGTTGCGCCGGTCACCAATGCGATTTGTCCTTGCAGCATGATCACACCCCCTTCGATTGGCCGACGCCCTGCTCGATGCTGGCCGCATCCAGCAGGGCGAGCGATTCCAAGCTGCCATCGATGCGCTTGGTCATGCCCGCCAGTACTTTACCCGGCCCGCATTCGGCAACATGGGTGATGCCCTGCGCTGCAAAAGCCTGGATGGTTTCCACCCAGCGCACCGGATTGCAGGCCTGGCGCACCAGCGCATCCTTGATTCGCGCCGGATCGTGGTAACTCGCCACGTCGACATTATTGATTACCGGTATGCGCGGCGCGGTGAACGCGATGCCCTGCATGCGTTGTTGCAGGCGCTCGGCGGCGGGCTGCATCAGCGCGCAATGGAAAGGCGCGCTCACCGGCAGCGGTAGCGCCCGCTTTGCGCCTTTGGCCTTGGCCGCTTCGCAGGCGCGCTTGACCGCCGCGGCATGGCCGGCGATCACCACCTGGCCGGGTGAATTGAAGTTTACCGCCTGCACCACCTCGGCCTGCGCCGCCTCGGCGCAGGCGGCGCGCACCGCGTCTTCGTCCAGCCCCAGGATCGCGGCCATGGCGCCCTGTCCCGGCGGCACAGCTTCCTGCATAGCCTGGGCACGGAAACGCACCAACGGCAGCGCATCGCGAAACGACAAAACGCCTGCGACCACCAGCGCGGTGTACTCGCCCAGGCTATGTCCCGCGACCAATGCCGGCTCGGCACCGCCAAGACTGATCCAAGCACGATAGGCAGCATAGCCCGCAGTGAGCATGACCGGCTGCGTGTTTACAGTCATGTTGAGTTGCTCGGCCGGACCTTCGGCGATCAGCTTGCCCAAGTCCTGGTCGAGCGCGTCGGAGGCCTCGGCGAGCACGTCGCGCACCGCCGCGATGCCGCCGTAGGCCTGCATCATGCCCACCGACTGCGAACCCTGCCCTGGGAATACCATTGCGAGTTTCATGGGTTCCGAATCAAAATCAATTCAAAAATCGTCAACCGCGGAATCCGCGGAGGAGGCAACGGAGACGCAAAAACAAGCATGGTATTCCGCGATCTCTGCGGCCATGGCATTTCCTACATCTCCACCAACACCGCGCCCCAGGTGAAACCGCCACCGACGCCTTGCAGCATGACGTGGTGCCCGAGTTTGATGCGCCCGTCGCGGATGGCCACATCCAGCGCCAGCGGCACCGAGGCGGCCGAGGTATTGCCGTGCGTGTCCACGGTCACGATCAGCTTTTCCGGCGGCAGACCCAGCCGCTTCGCCGTCGACTTCAGGATGCGCAGATTGGCTTGGTGTGGAATCAGCCAATCGATATCTTCGACCTGCTGGCCGCATTTCGCCAGGGTTTCGCGCGCCACCTCATCCAGCACGCGCACTGCGAATTTGAATACCGCCGGCCCGTCCATGCGCAGGAACGGATCGCCGGTCACATTGCCGCCGCAGACATTACCGGGAACGGACAGGACACCGGCATGGCTGCCGTCGGCGTGCAGGGCGCTCGCCATGATGCCGGGCTTCGCGTCCGCCCTCAGTATCACCGCCCCGGCGCCGTCTCCGAACAGCACGCAGGTGCCGCGGTCGTTCCAGTCGAGAATGCGCGAAAACACTTCCGCGCCGACCACCAGGGCGCAGCGGTGCTGACCCGAGCGGATGAACAGGTCGGCCGTGGCCAGTGCATAGACGAAGCCGCTGCATACCGCCTGCAGATCGAAGGCCGGGCAACCCTTGATTCCGAGTTTGGCCTGCAGCAGGCACGCGGTGCTGGGAAAGATGTAGTCCGGGGTCGAGGTGGCGAGGATGATGAGGTCGATATCCTGCGCGGCGATGCCGGCGCCGGCAATGGCAGCCTTGCTCGCTTCCAGAGCGAGACTGCTCGAAGTTTCCCCGGCTTCCGCGATATGCCGCTGGCGGATGCCGGTGCGCGAGCGAATCCACTCGTCGGAGGTGTCCATGCGCCGCGCCAGGTCGCCGTTGGTAACCACGTTGCGCGGCAAATAGCTGCCGCTGCCTATGATTCTGGAATAGATCACGCCGTTTCCACAGTGTTATGGCCTGCTGCCGCGAGACGTTGGGAAATGCGCTGCAGTACACCCTCGCGCACTTCATCGAACGCACGCTCGATCGCGTTCTCGAACGCGAAACTGTCGGCCGAGCCGTGGCTTTTCACCACGATGCCTTTCAGACCGAGCAGACTGGCGCCATTGTAGCGCGCCGGGTCCACCCGGCGCTTGAACGCGGCAAGCACGGGCACGGCCATGATGCCGCTAAGATAAGTCAACCAGTTGCGTTTGAATTCGTCGGTGAGGAAAGTGCGCAACATTTTGGCTAGGCCTTCGGCGGTCTTGAGGGCGACGTTTCCGACGAAACCGTCGCACACCACCACATCGGTCGTGCCCTTGAAGATGTCGTCGCCTTCGACGTTGCCGTGAAAATTGAGGCCGCTCGCGCGCAGCAGTTCGGCCGCCTGCTTCACGACTTCATTGCCTTTGATCTCTTCTTTGCCGATGTTGAGCAGTCCGATGCTGGGGCGTTCTTTGTGCTGCATGGCCGACACCAGCATGGCGCCCATGATGGCGAACTGCAGCAAATGCTCCGGCGTGCAATTGACGTTTGCGCCCAGGTCGAGCACGTAAACCTCGCCTGTCATGGTCGGCAGTATGCCGGCGATGGCGGGACGGTCTATCCCAGGGAGGGTCTTGAGCACGAATCGCGAAATCGCCATCAGTGCGCCGGTGTTGCCGGCGCTGACGCAGGCGTGCGCTTTGCCGCTCTTGACCAGATTGACGGCGACGCGCATGGACGAGTCCTTTTTTCCGCGCAATGCAGAGGCGGGCGCCTCGTCCATGCCCACCTCCTGGCTCGCATTGTGCACGAGCAAGTGCGGGCCGGGCGAGGCATGGCGCGCGCGCAACTCGGCCTTGATCGCATCCTGCAGACCGACCAGAACGATATTGCCATGCGGATGCGACTTCTGAAAATTGAGGGCGGCGGGAACGGTGACGCCGGGGCCGTGATCGCCTCCCATGCAATCGATGGCAACCGTGGTATCCACTACCGTGGTGTCCATTTATCTGTAGCGGTAGTCAATCCGGCCTGCTGCCGGGCAAACGGGCGCGCTGCCCGTTCGCAATGCGCCGGGCGCGCCTATTCGCCTTTGGATCTGACGATTTTCTTGCCCCGATAATAGCCGCTGGGGCTAATATGGTGGCGCAGATGCACCTCGCCTGTCGTCGGTTCGACTGCGAGTGGCGGGTTGGTGAGAAAGTCGTGCGCCCGGTGCATGCCGCGCTTCGAGGGTGATTTCTTGTTCTGTTGAACTGCCATGTTTTTTGCTCCTTACCTGTTCAATTTCCTTAGGGCGGCGAGCGCCCTAAAAGCCGATGGCTTGGCGTTCGCTTCCAATCGTGCTGCTGCGCTGCAATGCTCATGTTTTGGCACCATGGGCAAAGCGAGCAAAACTTCGTCTTCCACCAAAGCCGCAACGCTCATCTCGCGGCCCGCCACCACACGCTCTATGTCATCATCGGCCGCCGTGATTTCGGCCTCGCTCGAGGCTAGCTCCAACTGCGCCTCAAGGTGCAGCGGAAAGTCCAGGCTGCCGAGACAACGCTGGCATTCCATGCGCACACTGCCGTCCACCGCCAGCCTCAGTCCCGGCTCGCCGCGCTCGTTGATTTCGCCGGCCAGGACGAAATCGAGGACCGAACCCGAACATCCGGATTGGGCGAGCCGCGGCAGGGATTCCATGCCTAGCCGCCCCTTGAGTACCTCCGCGTTGCGGGCAAACGCCAGGCCATCAATGGCCGCCGGTTGCAACATAAGGCGCGCATGATATTATTTTTACCTCCCACTGTCAAAGGAAAAACAAAATTTTCAACACCTTGCTGAAGATTTGCGTGCTATGGGCGCTGCTCGTTCCGGCCATTGCCCAGGTATATAAATGGGTGGACGAAAAGGGGGTGACCCATTACGGCGAGCGCCCGCCTCAGGGCAAGAAGGCCCAGGAAGTGGAGCAGCGCCTTGCCAACCCCGGGCCGGCGCCGCGAAAGGAGGTGCAACCCGGCTGGAAGGAACAGGACCTCGAATTCCGCAGGCGCCGCATTGAGGCCGAGCAGACCGAAGCCAAGGACAAGCAGCAGGAATCCTCGCAGCGCCGGGCCTGCAACCAGGCGCGTGACCAGCTTGCCCTGATGAAATCCGCGCGCGGGCTGTATCGCCTGAACGAGGCAGGCGAGCGCGTGTTTCAAAGCGACGAAGAGCGCAAAGCCTCGATCGCGCGCCTGGAACAGTTGATCTCCGAGCGTTGCCGCTAGGCCGGGTCCGGGCTTGTTGCGCAAATTCGCGCAAATCCGTGGTTAAATCCGGTCCCATATGCAAGTGATGCCCAAAATCGTTCTCGCCTCGAGCTCGAAATACCGGCGCGAGCTGCTCGCGCGGCTGGGGCTGCCATTCGAGGTCGCTGAACCGGACGTGGACGAGATCCCGCTGCCGAACGAGGCGCCGCAGAACACCGCACGGCGCCTTGCCGAAACCAAGGCCCGGGCAGTGGCGACGCGCTTTCCCCAGGCGATCGTCATCGGTTCGGACCAGGTGGCGGTGCTCGAAGGAACGACGCTCGGCAAACCGGGAAATCACGCCGGCGCCCTGCGCCAGCTCAAGGCCATGCGCGCCAAGGAGGTGGTGTTCCACACCGCGCTGTGTCTTTACAACGCCGCCAGCGCCCAGGCGGAAACGCGAGTCGTGCCCTATTGCGTGCGCTTTCGCGATTACAGCGATGCGCAAATCGAGCACTATCTTCGACGCGAGCAGCCCTATGATTGCGCCGGCAGTGCCCGCTGCGAGGGCCTGGGCATCGCCCTCATCGCCGAAATGCGCGGCGGCGATCCCAATGCGCTGATCGGGCTGCCCTTGATCGCCCTCACGGAAATGCTCGCCGCGCAGGGCGTGAGTGTCCTGTAGGCACGCGCTTAGCATGGCGGCCGGCACCCTGTTTCTGATTCCGACCACGCTCGGAGACAGCGCGCCCGCCGCAGTCATCCCGCAGGAGGTGCTCGAGCGCGTACGCACCCTGGCGTATTTCGTCGCCGAAAATCCCAAGACCGCGCGCGCCTATCTGAAACAGGTCGGCACGACGAAGCCGCTGCAGGAACTGCGTATCGCCACCCTGAACGAGCATACGCCGGTGGAGGCCATCGCCGCGCTGGCGGCGCCGTTGCTGGCCGGACATGACCTGGGCGTGATGTCCGAGGCAGGCTGCCCCAGCATCGCCGACCCCGGAGCGAAACTGGTACTGTACGCGCACCGGCACGGGATCCGGGTCGTGCCTCTGGTCGGCCCCTCCTCCATCCTGCTCGCCCTCATGGCCTCAGGCCTGAACGGACAGAGTTTCGTATTTCACGGCTATCTACCCGTGGCGGACGTCGAGCGGGAAAAAGCATTGCGCGAGCTGGAAAAACAATCGCGGCGGCTGACCCAGACCCAGATCTTCATCGAAACGCCGTACCGCAACCAGAAACTGGTAGCCAGCATCCTTGCCGCGTGCGCGCGCAATACCCTGCTTTGCGTTGCCGCCGATCTTACCCTGCCTGGCGAAGACATCCGCACCATGACCGTTGCGGCGTGGAAAAAACAGCCGCCGCAACTTGATCGCCGGCCGGCCTTATTCCTGCTGCTGGCTATTTAGAACCTTTGCGCGGGCGAAAAACCGTCCGCGCGGATCGGCAATGTTAGATAAAAGCAAAAACAAGCCGGCCTTGCTTTTGTCCTTAGAGCGGCTGCCGGCCGCAACCAAAATGACAAAAACATTCGCGCGGATGTGGCAATTGTTGCTGAGTAATTTCATAACCCAGTTTTCCGAACGGATGTGCTTTTCATCCGTTCGGAAAACTGGGTTGGCGCGCGCAGCGCGCAGGTTTTGGCAAAACCTG
>Ga0209514_10006216_pt1 | contig 14741 bp, 12 predicted proteins | sample Subgrocontami58m_FD_187452 | JGI IMG/M metagenome (GOLD analysis project Ga0209514, IMG submission 187452) | Subsurface groundwater microbial communities from S. Glens Falls, New York, USA - GMW37 contaminated, 5.8 m (SPAdes) (version 3) | ecosystem: Environmental > Aquatic > Deep subsurface >...
TTACGGGTAAATAATAATACCAATTGGAGTGTGAATGTAATGCCTTATATGCCGAAAGATCCTGAAAATTTTACGGGTCAGCCGCCAAAATTTGAATTTTTACCTCCTCCACCCACCGAAGTTGCGGTTGCAACCGCCGATCCTGCTGCGCTCACTGTTACTCTTTCCTCGCTCGATAGAACTGTTAGCGGAAAAGTTGTTGATGAGGCTGGTGTAGGAATTCAGAACGTATTTGTGGTATTGCGACCATCGGATACCTCAAAAGGTATGCAATTAAATGGAGTTACGGGTTCAGATGGTACGTTTAGTATCAGTACGGGTAACGGAAAATATATTGTCGAAGCTTCTAAGCCAGGATTCCCGTCGGCACAAGCCAGATCAGTTGAAATTAATGCTACTGCTCAAATTCCTGATGCGAATGGTTTGGTGATTAAGCTCGCACAATCATCAGGCACCGTAACACTCACCGGAAGAGTGACCGATGGTACTAACGGCATTCCAAATGCATCAATTTGGGCCGAACAACTTGCTTCAGAATCAGATCCAAGACCAATTGGAAATTTTAGAAATGCAGATACGGATACTACCGGTGAATATAAATTATACCCCGATGCAGGTGTATGGCGCATTCATGCTGATTCGAAAGGGAAGGGATATTTAGGAAGTAAGATAAAGACCGTTGGTACAACCGCAGTTACCGTTGATGATTTCGTAGCAACCGCGCCATTTACGCTCACTGGGCGAATTACTATCGGTGGCGTAAATGTAAAAGATGCCGATGTATGGGCATATAACCCAACAGGAATGGGCGGTGGGTTTACAAAATCTGATGGTACTACGGGCGGGGGGGCTAACTTTAAATTAGAACTCCAGTCAGGTGTTACGTATAAGATTGGAGCAAATATTCCCGATGTCGGATCTTTACCAGAAGTAGAAGTACTTATGGATGGCAATAAGACACAAAATTTTGACGCTTCGGCTACTGGTAATGAAGTTACGGTCAATGTGACAACAGGCACTGCAGCAATTACGGATGCATTTGTTGATGTTAGAAACTTTACAAATAGGAAAGGTGCAGGAACTTCAACTAATACCGTAAGTGGTGCAAATGGAGTATATAAAGTAAAAGTTGAGCCTGGTACGTACACGGTATTTGTAGGAAGCCCTCGTGGGCCTATTGGCAGCGCAAGTGTTGATGTGTCAGCGGGGCCTCAGACAGTAACAATTACTCGAGGAGCAGAAAAAGCCATTAGCGGTACTATTCGTTCCGCAGGAGTTGCACTTGGCCAAGCATGGGTTCAAGTTACCGGAACTGCAACGGCAAGTAATCGAACGGTTAATATTGGGGTATTTTCAGCAGATAATGGCACCTATTCAATAAATGTTCCTGCTGGCAACTATAAACTTGTTGCCATGAAAGAAAATTATCTTGATACGGTAGCACCTTCAGCCATTACGGTCACCACGGCAGATCTTATAAATCAAGATCGATCATTAAGTTTAGTAACATCAGGTGTTGATGCGCGTACAATTTCGGGTACTGTAACAAAATCTGATAGCACGAAGTTTTCATCTGGTTATATCGGCGCGTATAATACCGTAACGAACCAAGCAATTATTGCAACCGTGAATACCGATGGCACCTATACGTTAAATGTTGGTCCTGGAAGCTGGCGTGTACGGGCAAAAACTGATGGATACGAAAGTACTGAATCAATTGTTGATACGACGTCGGGAAATCAGACAAAAAATGTGACCGTTTCCCCAATTACAGGATTTACGGTGAGATCACCAAAAGCAGCGAGTTTTACACCAAATATTGGAGGCGTACACACTGATCCAAATATCGGAACAAACTTCAAAGTGGTGTTAGGAGCAAATTCTCTTGGCTCGACAGCAGATGCCGCAACACTTTCAACAAAATACACAACCAGTCTTCCTGATACAGGAACAATGAGGCCACTTGGAGGAAAAGGTATTACTATTTCAGCAACCTCATCAGAAGGGCAACCTATTACTTCTTTAGGAAGTAAGGCAACAGTTCAAATTCCTTATACTGCAGGTGATATTCCGGCAGGAAAAACAGAAAGCGATTTGGTAGCTGGTAAGTTTGATAAAACCATTAACGAATGGAAAATTCTTTCCTGTACCCAAGACACCACAAACGACTTCTTTAACTGTACGACGGATACCTTCTCAGATTTTGCACCATTAGTTTCTTCAAGTTCAATTCCAACCCCAACTAATTTGACAGCAACGGCGAGTTCTACAACTACCGTTGGGTTAAGCTGGACTGCGGTAAGTGGCGCAACAGGATATAACGTGTATCGAAGTACGACATCAACGGGTACCTTTTCACGATTAGGAAGTGAGCCAACGGTTTCTTCAGGTGCAACCACAACCTACAGTGATACCGGCTTAAATTCAGGCGCAACGCTCTTTTATAAGTTAAGTGCAAAAGATGCATCGGGTGAATCCGCATCCACAACTACTGTATCGGTAACTACTCTTACAGCCGCAACTGCTGCAGCAGCGGGTGCAACAGCATCGTCAAGTGGATCAAGTGGTGGATCGTCACTCTTATCTGCAACTCTAGCACCAGCAAGTACACCAGCACCAACTCCATTACCAAGCCCAACCCCTTCTCCAACACCAGCACCAGCTTCTGCCAAAGATTCTAGTGCAACATCATCCGCCTCCGCTCAGGGCTCTGGTGTGACACAGCAATCAGCTTCTGGAGCTGTACAAACAACAGGTGATGAAGAACCAAAAGTTGCACTGGCAGCTGCAAAGAAGTTAGTAATGGTAAAAGCATTGCCAAAAATGGGAGTAAAAAATGCACAAGTTACCACGCTTCAAACAGTGTTAAAGGCAGAAGGATTGCTTGATGAGCTTTCTGGAAAAATGGATAAAGCAACATTAGATGCACTTAAGTTATTCCAAGAAGACTACAAGATTGCTAGAAAAGGAAAGAAAGGCTATGGAGTACTTGGGCCCACAACACAAAAGGCGATCAACAAGATTGTTGCGGAATTAAAGAAAGAAGCAGCTGCTTTTGAAAAGAAACAAAAAGAAAGTGAAGCAGCAGCTAAGGCTGAAAGCAGTACTACAACTTCACTTGAGGGATTAAAAGCATTGCCAAAATCAGGTAGCTTGAAAACAGGTGCAAAGGGAGCGCAAGTAACCACGCTTCAAGCGGTTTTGAAAGCAGAAGGATTATTGAAAAATCCTTCAGGCAAGATGGATACAACTACGCTTAATGCACTCAGGAAGTTTCAAGTAAAACATGGTATTGCAAAGAAGGGTAAGACGGGATATGGAAATCTTGGTCCTGCAACTCGCACAAAGATTAATGCGATGATAGCAGGGGAGTAAGAAAATTTCGTAACCGGTACCCAGTAACTCGTAGCCGGGAAAATGAAAAGGGGCGGAATTTCCGCTCCTTTTCATATTGTGGTATACTATAAAACAATAATTCTTAATCAAAGTAATTTATGTTGCATAAATTTACACGTGTCGTTGCTAGCTTAGCATTGATGTTTTCGCTCGTGGCGCCCGTGTCTGCGCAAACGCAGTCTCCAGTACCTCAACCACCACCTCCTGCAGGCGGACAACAGCAGATGCCACCACCTTCTGGTATGATGCCAGGAATGCCAGGAAATGAAGGAATGGTTAATCCTCCACAAGGCATGAACGGCATGAACGGCATGAACGGCATGAACGGCATGAACGGCATGAACGGCATGAACGGCATGGAATGGAATAAAATGGATCCTAAGATGATGGACCCAAAAATGATGGGAGATAACAAGGGAATGATGTTTGATTCTAAGATGATGGGTGATAACAAAGGAATGATGATGGACCCAAACATGAAGTGGGACCAGAGCAAAATGACCCCAGAACAAGAAAAAATGATGAAAGAGGGAATGGGAAAAGGTATGAAGGATGGCATGAACCAGGGTATGGGGCAGGGAATGAATAAGGGTATGATGGGAAACCAACACATGGGACCTACTGATGAAGAAATACAAAAATTTGAAACTCTTATGGATGACCAGCGTTTGAAGCAAATGAAACGGGGCATGAAACAGTTTGATAAGGGCGTGAAGATGTTTAAAACAACTTCATCATCGTTTACAAAAAACTGTGGACAAACTCCCGAAGTATTATCTAAATTATCAGAAACGTTAGATGGAGTAGTGAAGGGGGTAAATGACGCAAAAACAGCCGATGACCTCGAAGGTATTATGGTTGCAAACATGTTTCAAGCAACGAATGGTATGCAGTCATGGGGCAGTAAGATGGGAGAAATGAATCAGCTATGCGACATGATCTCATCTGCTGAAAAAATGCTTAAAACAACATTGCCGCAAAAAATAGCTGCTCTTGAAAAAAAGTCAGCAACTGCAGAAAAAAAAGCTGCTGGTTTTGAAGAAAAGGCTCAAAAAGCAAAAAATAAGACTCAAAAAAGCAGATATATTTCTCAAGCTGAAAAAGAAAGAACAAAAGCAGAGGATTTTATTGATCAGGCAGAAGAATTAAAAGAAGCGCTCGCAAGTGAAGATCTTAAAAATGCAATCGATGAAACAAAAGAAGCTTTAAAGACCGCATCTCCTGATAGCATTGATTCTCTCAGTTCTTCATTAAGAGAAAATTTCTTCGAAGAATTACCAGATTCAATCAAGCGCCCGAAATTCAAAATGGGTAATGACAGAAATTTTAATGTAGGAGACGCCTTTATGGCACCATCATCAATGATGAATATGAATCAGCAAATGCCAATGGGACAACAACCAATGGACCAGGGTATGAACCAAGGTTTTGGTGATGGAATGATGAATACAGGACTCTAACCTAGTGGTTAGTTGGTAGTGAGTAGTTGGTAGATAAAAATCAAAGAATTTAAAAACTCTCGCGAGACAATCGCGAGAGTTTTTTGTAGTTGTCATCCCGCACTTGATGCGGGATCCAGTTAAAAACTGTACTTCATCTTTAATAACAATTTTTCCCGGTCGTAGACTTCTTTTGAAATCTTTTTTTGTTTGTAAAGTTTTTCTAATGCTTTTTCCATCGTAACCATGCCTTCCTCCGAGCTTGTCTGAAGGACGGTTGATAACTGCTCAAAGTTTCCTACGCGAATAATATTTGAAACCGCACTGTTATTCATCATAAGTTCGCGCGCGGCAATGCGTTTTCCATCAAGTGAAAGAATAAGGCGCTGGAAAATAACGGCGCGCAAGGATTCCGCAAGTTGCAGCTTTACTTGGCGCTGTTCGTGGGGTTCAAAGATATCCACAATGCGCAAGACCGCGGCAGCGGCAGAAGGCGTGTGAAGCGTGGAAAAAACCAAGTGACCAGTTTCTGCAATACGTAGTGTTTGTTGCACGGTTTCTTTATCGCGCATTTCCCCAACCATAATAACATCAGGGTCTTGCCGAAAAATTGTGCGCAGTGCGGAATCAAAGGAAGGCGCATCAACGCCAACTTCGCGCTGCTCGACTACAGATTTTTTATGCTCAAACATGTACTCGATCGGGTCTTCAACCGTGATAATTTTTCCTGAACGGTCCGCATTCACGCGATCAAGCATACAGGCTAAGGTGGTTGATTTACCAGAACCAGTCGGGCCACATACGATAATAAGCCCGTTTGTTAATTGGGTAAGTTTTTGTTCGGTAGCACCCAAATCAAGCTCTTCGAAATTAGGTATTTTTGATTGAATAATACGCGCAGCAAAACTCAAGTGTCCGCGCTCATAATGAATATTGACACGAAGCCGTTCGTGCTCGGCAAATTGAAATCCAAAATCAATATCAAGCTGTTCTTTTAATTTTTTTTGAAGCGGGGGAGTGGTAATTTGTTCTACGAGGACACTAATATCGCGATCAGCCAATATTTCATTGCAGCAATCTCGTAATTCTCCATTCACGCGATATTGAAGCGGTCGTCCAAAAATCGCATGGATATCGCTTGCGCCAAGTTTCACCGCGTCTTTATATAGTTCGTAAAATGCCTTCACAAAATTTAATGTTGTCATCCCGGGCTTGACCCGGGATCCAGTCTGCTATCGACTGATTAATCTTCTCAATTAGTATACCACATTTCTTGTTGATACGATATATTTCTGGTATACTAAAAAAGATTAACAGAATAATCTATGGCATGGACACCGAGTAAAAGAGTGAAAACGTTGTTTGATCCGAGTTCATCAGTACCTTTCAAACTTTCGCGATCAAAAATAGAATTGTATACACAATGCAAATTGTGTTTTTATCTTGATCGGCGGCTAGGCGTTTCTCAACCACCCGGTTTTCCATTTAATTTAAATTCAGCCGTTGATCATTTGTTGAAAAAAGAATTTGATATTCATCGTTCGTTGCAGACCACGCACCCGTTGATGGAAGTGCATGGAATTGATGCGGTACCTTTTGCACATGAAAAGCTTGATGAGTGGCGCGAGAATTTTAAGGGAGTCCAGTATCATCACGAGCCAACTAATTTATTGATAACAGGTGCGGTTGACGATATATGGATCGACCCAGAGGGAAAAATTATTGTTGTTGATTATAAAGCAACAAGTAAAGACAGTGAGGTAAGTATTGATGCCGAATGGCAGGGCGGGTATAAACGGCAGATGGAAATATACCAGTGGTTATTTTTACAAAATGGTTTTGAGGTAAGTCCGCGAGGATATTTTGTCTACTGCAACGGCAAACGTGATAGGGATTCGTTTAATGCGCGGCTAGATTTTGATATCAAAGTAATTCCGTATGATGGCAGTAGTGCATGGGTAGTACAAGCACTACAGGAAATAAAGACGTGTTTAAGTAGTGATTCGGCACCGCAGCCATCTGATAATTGCGAATACTGTACGTATCGAAAATCAGCCCGGGATGTACAAATGAAGAAGTTAGCAAGCTGATTTACGGATGGATTAAAATTCAAAAGAAATTTTAACTTGCTAATTTGCCAACTTGCTGATTGGCTAACTAATTTATATGATTCTACTCGTTATACTTTTGTGTGTGGTACTTGGTGGAATTGTGCTCACCGTTTATATGGCAAGCGCACAACATTCACACCGTGTTATTCAGTGTTCAATAGGTGGGCATTGCAAAGAGGTATACCCCATACCGTATCATCGCTTGTGCGGTATTCCACTTGAAATATTGGGGTCGCTTTATTTTTCCCTCATGTTTGTGTGGTTTGTCGTATTTGGGTTTATTCCTTCATTTATCACACCGTTTGTAAATTATCTCGCACTTTCCCTTTCGTGCATTGTTTTTTTGTATTCTTTTTACCTCATGTTGGTTCAGGTATGGCTTATGAAATATAAGTGCCTTCCCTGTTTGACTTCATCATTATTTTGTGCAAGTATTTTTCTAGGCGTACTACTTCTAACGCAAGGAACCATGGGTATCTGGCTTATCAATGCGGCAGAAATACTCTCGTTTTTGCAAACCTTTGGCCTTTCATTGGGATTTGGAGCAGCGCTTGTAGGAGCTGTCCTTTTGGGGAGATTTTTGCATGATTTTCGCATTACCGCATGGGAAGAGGATATCTTGCATGCAGTTTCACAAGTGCGATGGATCGGGTTTGATCTTTCACTTGTCACGTTTATCGGGCTCTATCTGCCAGTACTTGATATGAATGGATATTCCCCGAAGCATCTCTTGGAATGGTGCATCTTTATTGTCATTTTCTTGACAACAGCAGTCCTGCATTTACAGGTGCTTCCGGTATTAACGCATCTTTCTCTTACGAAGCGTTACACGAAAGTTGCCGAGCATTTGCGCGTTGAGAGAAAGGCAGTTTTTGCGCTCACCGGTATTATCGTAGTTTCATGGTTTTTCTTGTTTGTGCTTGGCTCGGTGCGAGAAACATTTTTTTCGCTTTCTTCAGCACTTATTTTATACGTGTATGTAATTGCGATTGTGATTGTGGGAAGCCAGTTGATTGAATATTTCTTCACTCAAAAGTACGAACAAGATGCTAAAAAAGTAACCAGTAACCAGTAACCCGTAACTAGTAACTGGTACAAATTCATAATTTTTTGTATGCATAGGACGCTTATCAAAGACATTGCAGCATTTGAAGAAAAAGAACTCACCATCAAGGGGAGGATTTTATTTCGTCGCGAACTTGGAAACGTGACGTTTTTGGTTATTCAGGATTATACGGGCACGCTTCAAACGGTGTGGGATTCAGGAGTAGAAGCAAAAGTAGGAGAAACGGTTTCGTGCACCGGACTTTTAAAAAAAGAAGTCCGCGCAAAAGGGGGCTTTGAACTTCACGGAAACATTTGTGAACTTCTTTCGGGAAACAAAGAGGATTTGCCGTTTGATATTTCTTCTCCAAAATTAAATTTGCAACTTACTACGCTTTTGGATAACCGTACACTTTCTTTACGCCATCCGCGTATTCAAGCAATTTTTAAGCTCTATGATTTACTGCTTGAAGGATATGAACAGGTCATGAGAAAACAGGGATTTACGGAAATTAAAACCCCAAAACTTCTTGGCGCAGCATCCGAGGGGGGCGCAAACTTTTTTAAACTAGGATATTTTGATACGCATGCGTATTTAGCGCAAAGCCCGCAGCTCTATAAACAGATTATGGTTGGGGTTTTTGAGCGCGTTTTTGAAGTTGGTTCAGTGTTTCGCGCTGAACCGCATTTTACTACGCGCCATGTAAACGAATATATTGGCTTAGATGCGGAATTTGGGTTTATAGACAATTTTACCGATGTTACGGCAATGCTTAATAATGTATTGCGTGAAGTTTTTTTATACGTGAAAGAAAAAGGAAGCGAGTATGCCGCCCTTTATGATGTAGAAGTTTCGGTAGTGCCAGAAAAAATTCCTCATGTAAAACTTTCGGAAATTAAAAAAATTATTAAAGAAAAATACGATTACGAAGTTCCGGCAGGTACGGATATTGATCCGGAAGGGGAGCGAATGGCGGGGCGGTATGCTAAGGAAGAATTTGGTTCAGATTTTATATTTCTTACGCATTACCCATGGCGCGATCGCCCGTTTTATACGATGCCAGACAGTGAAAACCCGGAAGAAACATGCAGTTACGATCTGTTAATGTGTGGCATGGAAATTGTTACCGGTAGCCAGCGTATTCATAATTACGATCAGTTGATTGAAAATATGCAAAAGAAAGGGGTGAAACCTGAAGGGCTAGAATTTTATTTGGATACATTTAAATATGCAATGCCACCGCATGGCGGATGGGGCATGGGTTCCGAGCGACTTATTCAACAAATGTTAGGATTGAAAAGTATTAAAGAGGCAGTATTATTTCCGCGCGATGTGAAGAGATTAGCACCGTAACATAATTGTGTCATCCCGCACTTGATGCGTGATCCAGTAAGTTTTTGTACTTTGAAAACAAAAAAAGAGGAGGGAAAGATGGAACAATGGATTTTGCCAAAGGGTTTTGAAAATTTTTTGTTTCTCCCTATTTTAAGTGTTCCGCTTGATAGTATTGTTGCATTTCATAAATTCCATGATAGTGAAGAAATTGCAAAACGGCGATTGTATTATTTTAAGGATAATTCTTTTTATTGTCTTGATCCGCTAGGGAGAATGATTTCTTCAACAATAGACCATTTCTTAAATAGCGAAGATTTTCCCGAGGATTCTTTTGACCTTGAATTACCGCTTCCTCGTCGAGTTGCTTGGCAAAAAGGTATCAAACACCACGCATTGTGTATTGAGGGTCCGCGTGTAAGTAAGCCATTTGCGAAGATACAAGCTGATGTGGGGCAAACAATCACCACGAATGGCTATTGTACCTGGGATATTTTTGAGAATATAAAGATTCATGATCGCGAGGAGCGAATTGGAAGAAATAGGCAAAAACAACGATTTGTTGATGAATATGTTGTCCCGCTTGATCGTGCACAATGCGTATATTATGGAGTACAGGTTTTGCGCGATACAGCAGGAAGAACGAGAACTCGGTATGAGTGTATGATTGTCCTTGATATTGAAGTGGTAAATTATGATGGTGCGATCGATGTAATCTATGTACAAGCTTGGAGAAAAATTGTGCCATTTCCACCAAGTGAATATCATTCCCAGTTGTTAAAGGCAGACCCAATCCCTGAGCTTGGTATTCATTGGCAAAAGATGCTTGAAACAGCTATCCAGCGGTACCGTTTTTGTTTTAGTCCATCCAAAACTCCTATTGCATTTTGATCTTTGTTTTGTGCCTGCGTTTTACGCGGGCTTTATCGTGCATAGTTGGCTTTGACAAAATCCCATAATCACGTATACTGATTTCGTTTTCTAGTAGTATATATGTTAGTGTACGTTGAAAATTAACAAAAAAAGAGGAGGCGGATATGCCGCAAAATAGAATTGAACAAAGCGATAATATTCTTGTTATCGGTTCAACAGGAACCGTTGGTATGCGTGTTATTGAAAAACTTCTTGCATATGGTTTTCGTGTGCATGCAGCTACGAATGACAAAAAAGGATCTGTTGAACTTGAAGAACGTTTTGTAAATGAATATCTTTCTGATGAACTTGTCTATTATCGTGGCGTTGATGCGTATAGTATCTCGGGTCTTCAAAGATTTGAACAAGAATATAATAATTCTGGTACCGAAAAATTCTGCGCACTGGTGTTTTGTTTAGCAATATGGCCACAGAACGGGTTTATGGAAGAAGTGCCTTTGCGTGGTACGAATTTTTCTGATGCAATGTGGGATGGAATGTGTGAACGCTATGTACAGTTTTTTGCACGCTCCATTTCCTATCTTATGCCGTTTTTGATTGATCGCGCTGATATTATTTTTGTTACTTCAGGAATTGCTGATCTTGCTCATCCCAATAGTCCTCCTTGGCTTACTGCACAACGATACCAGCGCGCAAAAGAAGTATTGGATTCATTCGTTGAGTGCATAAAGCAAGGCAAATTTCTTGCTGAAAACAATACTTCTATCCACCGCATTGGACTAACGGCAAAACGTTCACTGATGGGACATGAGTTTTTTTCAGCCGATATTGCGGGCGGTTTATTATTGATTCCTGAACTCTTGGAATTATTGGATGATGCATTATTGGGTGATGTACTTATTGATAATGACTTGTGTACGTGTTTTGATTCATCTTTTGTTATGGGAGGTGAACATCATGAGTAAACAAAATGGTAGGCAAACTATTTTTGTTGCAGGTGCAAGTGGAGTTGTTGGTTCGGTGATTATGGATGAACTTTTTGTCCAAAAACATCGCATCCATGCGTTGTCAAATGCATTGCCGGCTTTTTCTCGCGCACTGAGCTTCTTAGATGAAACGTACGGTACGCCGTGTGTAAATAAATTATTAACATGGTATACGCGTGTTGATTTGCGGTCATGTAATCACATGGAGTCATTCCGAAATGAATTAAGAATGCGTGGTGCCGTTCCTCTTGATGCAGCTATTTTTTGTTTTGGGCCTTGGCCGCAGCATGGGTTATTTGAGGAATTGGGAGAATCTTTTGCGAGTGCGCCGGAAGCATATTGGCAGACGGTTGAAGAACATTATATTCTCCGTATGACGCATTTATTCGGGTCTTTGTGTGAAGTGCTGCGAGAAGACGGTAAAATTATCTTTATCACTTCTTCATTTGCTAACCTTTCTCATGAGGGGTGCCCGCCATGGCTTACTGCACGTCATTACGAAAACTTGAAAAAACGAGTAGATGGAATTATTCAATCATATCAAGATGGCGTGAGACAGTTAGAAAGAAATTTCTGCGTGCATCGAATTGGTATAGCGGGTCAAAAAAAGTTTCGTGAAACAAAACTTTCAGATCCGGATACGCAATCGGGCCTTAAAGTATTGGGACATTTAAAAACTCATGTTAACAATGCTCTTAATGCAAACAAGCCAAGTGATATTGATATTATATTTCATCAAGATGGCACCATTGCTCAAGAAAGTAAATAATAAAAAGGAGTGCAAAGAATGGCGACAAGGATAACAGATACCTCAGTTGTTTTACCAAAAGAGCGAGTGCTTCGATCTTTACAACAGGACGTTGAGCGTATTTTGGAAATTCATCAAAAAATTCGTAAAAGTTGGCCGAGATTTGCTCGGGCATTGTTTCAGGGTAATCAGGTGATGAAGCGCGTGCTAAAAAGAATGAAAAAATCTGACATTGATACGATTAATATCTTGCTTTCTGATATGAGCGTGATTACGAATAGCGTGATAGCCAGACAACAGCTTGTTGCATCTGGATATCCTGATTTGGTGGATCGTGCAGATGTTGGCTTACGAGAATACTATCGGTGTATTGGAAAAATTTCATCCTATATCAAAAACCAAAAGTACTTAATTGCTTTAGGTATTGGTACGCTAGGAGCGTTTGGGATTTGTGCCTATGTGGTTTTGAGTATGTTGCAATCACAGGCTGAATTGCCTTGGTTTTTTATTCACATAAGCGTTTTGCTTCTTGGGTACTCTTTTGTGAATAGATTTTTTCTTCGCGATTCGCTAGTACAAGATGTTATGTGTGATATCATGGATCTTTCGAAAAGAAATCCGAGCGTAAGTGTGTCATTTCTTGGGTGGGTCGCGTATGATCCCTCGCGCGAAGCAGTTCTCGTTCGTTTGTTAGTTTCTTCTGTTCTTTTTTTAAGACCGTCCCGCTAAGGACGGTCTTCGTATTGACATTTTTTTATACGGGTGTAGTTTCTAAATATATTTTATTTGTGTAATGTAGTAAAGAACCTTGAAAATATACAAAAAAAGGGAGAATTCAAAATGAAGAATTCACTAAGAATCGCAATGGCAGGAACTTTGAGTATTGTTGCGGCCGCTTGTGTGAGTGTTAGTTCAGCGCCAAGTGTTTCCATTACTCCAAGGGCAAGTTTGATTGAATTTTCTGATAAGCCATTAACGGTCCAGTAGCCGTCAGAATTTGGTGGTGCAGGTCAGGCAACGTCAAGTTCTGTTGTTAAATCTCCAACGCCTGCTGTTTCACCTTCGCCTTCACCCTCACCGACACCTGTAGGGAAACCAAAGCCCTCGGGGTCGTTTGAAGTGAGTGATGCGACCGCGCCGATGATTGAAAATTTTAATTCTGATAAGAGTCAATTTGAGTATAAGGTAGAATGGAGTGGCAAAAAGGTAACGCTCAAGTTTGATGTTTACCTTATTCCTGATCGTCGTCCATTGAAAACAATTCGGATTTTTTGGGGAGTAGGGTCATTTACGAATACTGAAACAGTTTTTGCGAATAATGAAGCAACGGAAGTATTGCAAGATGTGTGGGAATATACATACACCTATTCTGCACAACAACTTCTGGGCGGAAGAACACTGTGTGTTGAAGTTACGGATAATTGGGGCGTAAAGCGTGTAGTTTGCGGTAAGTTCAAGGGTAGCAATAATAGCACGTATGTGGATCATTTCTGTTCCGATTTTGCGCACTATTATGATACTGCAAGTCAAAGCGTTTTGATCGAATCTGTTTTTAATCAGTGCCAAGTGCAACAATAATTAGTTCTTTTTTAAACCCCGTGGTTTGCAAAAACCCGGGGTTTCGTGTTTTTTGAGTTACACTCTTTGAGAGGTGAGTGAATACACAAAAGAACGATGAGCTATAATAAATATTTTTACGATATTTTTTTCAATGCGAAAAATAACTCGATAATCGCCAACTCTCAGTTTACGATAATTTTTTAAAGATTTTCTGAGCGGTTTTCCGTAGAGATCAGGATGAGTTGTAAGCCGTGTTTCAATGGCATACTTGATTCTTTGTTTTACTTCAGGTGAGAGCCGTGGGATATCATGTTTTACAACAAGTTCATGATAGGTTATTTCAAAGTTCATAACCAAGCTTTTTTATGTGAGATGAATTTTGCAGTACGAGTATCACGTTTTTGCGCAAGAGTATCCCATACTTCATCTTCATCAAACTCCAAAGCTATTTTAATAAGGTCAAGGGCTTTTGTTGCCTGGGGTACGTCATCACGAATAGCAATCTTTGTAAGTACTTTATAATAATTATCAGGCATACTGATATTGATTCGTTTTTTTGATGTAGGCATATAATTTAATAATAATGAATAATCCCCATAGTTATTAGTGTAACAAAAGTGTATCACCAAGTCAAGATTATAATGTAATTGATATTTGCATGAAGTTTTACTTACAACCCATGTTTGCCCTGCACCACGCCGGAGCCTTGGCGGAGGAGGGCGGGATCAACTCTATTATATTTAAATGTATTTTTTACTTACTACCGACTACTTACTGTTGATTACTATATTACTGATTGACAAGATGCTATACTGGATGTATACTCCCCGTGGTTCTTTTGTGTCTTATTTTAGGCATTTTTTGAGGAGAAATGTTCGTTGACAATAGAAAAAAGGAGTCAAAAAATGAAATTTCAAAACGCGAAAATAGTCGGAGTTGGATCATTTTTGCCGCCATATTACACGACAACTGAAGATGTTGCACAAGCATTACCTGGTTCTTGGCCCGCTGAGCGAGTTATTGAAAAGATTGGAGTAAAATCCAGATATTTTCTTCATGAGCTCGATATTGAAGCTGGTAAGACAAAAATCAATATGAATAGGCATAGTAATGACATGGCCTATATGGCTTGTTGTGAAGCGCTTGAGATGGCAGGACTTGAAGCAGAAGATATTGATGGATTAATACATGTAACATGTACACCGGATGAGCCCTACTTTAGTTGGCCCGCAATCGGAGTTGCAAATAAAC
>Ga0209514_10006218_pt1 | contig 14740 bp, 8 predicted proteins | sample Subgrocontami58m_FD_187452 | JGI IMG/M metagenome (GOLD analysis project Ga0209514, IMG submission 187452) | Subsurface groundwater microbial communities from S. Glens Falls, New York, USA - GMW37 contaminated, 5.8 m (SPAdes) (version 3) | ecosystem: Environmental > Aquatic > Deep subsurface >...
CGAAATATATGCGCCGCCGTCGGTGGAGAATGAATGTCCCCACGTGTTGGTAACGACATAATTTGGATTCTCCGCTGAGATAGCAACGCCCCACATATTCTTGCCGTTGAATTGTGGGATAAGTTGCCACGTTTCACCATAGTCGGTCGACTTGATAAAGCCGCCGCCGCCAAATTTTGTTCCGTAAGCAATGGCAGGGTTCTGAAGATTCAACGCAATCGCAGGGACCTCGCCCGACGCCGTATACACGCGTCTCCATGTTATGCCTGCATCCACGCTTTTCCATATGCCGTTGGCGTTGTCGGACACAATAAGAATCTTGCCGCTGTCCGGTCGGACGAATGCATCTTCCCATCCCTGATTGTTGGAGCTAAAGGGATTTACACGAACGGTATCCCACGTGCTGCCGAAGTTCGTGCTTCGGTAGAGAACGTTGCTTGCTTCGGTATAAACAGTTTCGTCGCGGAGAAGAGGTTCATACGCGAGAGGATGTCCCCAATAATAAAAGTTCCCCGACAAAGTCTGGAACCATGTTGCACCACGGTTGGTGGTTTTCATGATCCGATCCGGCGGAGTATTCTCTTGCGCGACGAGCATGACCGACGTATCTTGCACACTGACCACGAGCGCCTTGACCTGGTTGCCGCCGGAAATTGTCGCGAGTGTCTGCCAGGTCCGTCCACGGTCGCGGCTGATGACGATGGTATTGTTGCCCGGCGAGCTGTAGACGATATCAGGATTCAGAGGGTTCACACAAAACGGATCGTTCAAGCCGCTCGTTCCTATCTTACGAACCCAGTTCCATGACCATGATTGGGCGTGACACAACGTTGAGGGGACGAGAAGAATCAGGATCGTTGCACGATGGAGCGAGCACATTCCCCAAAGAGTCGTGAAGAGTTTCTGCACCGACATACGATTTTCCTTTGTTTAATGAATAGAACTAGAATTGTTTCTTATTTAACTGATGTTACGCACCGACAATTCCAAGACATGCCTTGTGGCAAATGGCGCTGTTCACATGACGCTCCTCTGGAGCTTTTCGTTTTTCCGTGTTCTTGGTTTCTATAAACATAACGCCCCTAACGGGGCTTCGGAAAGACCGAGGTAACGCCGTAGGTCTACGACCTCGTAGAGACGTGGTATGTTTATAGAACTTCATCGGTAGTGAGCAAGTCTAAGCTCCGTCAGTCCGAAGGACCCCTTTGGGGGAGCGACATGTGACGGCTTGCGTAACATGAGTGATGAAGAGTCGGTTATTTTCGTTTTCGAGTTTTGCACGCTTTACAATGAATCAGTTCGTTGCGATAGTGAGGCGATACCAGTTTGTCACCATCTTCTGTCCGTTGCGATCGTTGAGTGCGCCGTCCCACACTGCGAACGCAACCGGAATTGTTGCGCCTTTCTTTAGAGCGACATCCTTCTGCTCCTTGGACTCAAGAGAACGAAAGAACACAACGCTCCATTTTCCATCTTTCCACGCGCCTTTGCCTTTCACGTTCTGCTCGCAGAGTGGTTGCGAAGTGAGCGTGCCGAAGCCGCGACCGTTTAAGTCCTCGACCGATGACGTTCGTGTCTGCGCGCTGATGAGGTTGCCCGAACCCCAGCCCGCGTTCCACGTCATCGAGACTTTCCTTGCAGAGTCTTTGCTAGCAAAGTATTCGGCGGTCGAGCCGCCGGCAACATCGAACGGATAAAAGTCGGCAGCATTGCGCTTGAACGCGCTGTTCACGCCTGCGTATGCTTGCATGTCTTTCTCCCACCAACTCTTCCAGTGCCAGATATTGACGGCAAAGCTTGTATCCCCCATGCCGAAGAACGGGTCGCTCGCCGGGTCAAGTGGAAATTGGATCGCTGCCGCATCGCCGAACTTTTCAACGTGCAACGCATCGTCATCGCGAGTTGCATCTTCCCACTCAAGCCGGAATGCAATTGTCTTTCCATCGTTTACCGTCTTAACAGAAACCCGGTCGGTGGGTGTGTCGCGTTGCCAGAGTGAGATGAGCGGGAGTTCAACTTCCTTCACACTCTGCCATAGTCCCGATGCCGCGTCAGCGAATGTTGATGCGTTCAAAACAGAAGCGGAGACAAGCGCATGGTCTGTTGTTGTGTAGGAGATTCGGGATTTGCCAGATTTCGAAAGTGAAAGAACGTAATAGACAAGCGCCCAGCGCCGCTCATCCGCGAGTGCTTTACGTTGAGCGATAGTCATCTGGCCCAGTTCTTTGTCGGTTGACCACTGCTGAGCGAGGTTCTTGACTTCTCGAATCTCATCTGACGTGTACTGTCCTTCGAGACGTGTCAGGTCACTGACACTTTCGCGTCCGACCGTAAGTGCATCTTCGCCATAGCCGGGCATTGGTGTGCCGCCAATGCCTGTACTGAACGTTCGATAGATGTCGCGCGGTGTGCCGCCCCCTTTGAATGCACCCGCTCTGGTGAAGTTGTACGGACGAATCGGGCGACCAAGGTCGTCCACAAGATTTGGCGAAGAGGGTCCGTCGCCCACGCCGGATTTGCCATGACACATCCAGCACCCGGCGAGCGCGTACACCGCTTTGCCGTTGCGAATCATCTCCGGCGTTGATGACGGTTCTTTCTCAATCGTCAACACGTCTGTTGGCTTCTCTGTCTTAAACCGTTCAGAGAATGATTTGATGTACGCGTTGAGGTCGCTGCGTTGTTGGTCGGTGAGTCTGTCCCACGCCGGCATTGCAGAACCCGGCATGCCGTTCTTCACCGTTCGATGCAGGTCTTCATCCGTAGGAAGCCCGCCAACGGGAGTAGATTGAAATTTGAAAATACCGCGCGTGAAGTCCCGCGGCTTGGGGTTGAGATAGATAGCGGCGGTTCCTTCGCCTTTGCCATCAACACCATGACACGTGCTGCAATATTTGGCGTAAAGGATTTTCCCCCGCTCAGCAGATTGAGCGAACGCAGAAGAAATGAAGAAAACAACAATGAACGATGCAGCAGCGATGTTCAAGAGATGTTTGCGCTTGAGACTACTCATAGTTTTTCTCCCGACAAAGTTTGGTAAACTAAACTCCCACTCACAACTCTTGTAGGGACGAGGCTTGCCTCGTCCTTCGCGGAGGGTGTCCAAAAAGAACTTCGGCGTTCGAGATTCTTTGTTCAATATTCGATATTCAAAGAAAATTTCGAATATCGAACACCGAATAATGAATGACGAAGTCCTTTTTGGACAGCCTCTACACAATAAGCCTCTACGTTACATTCAAATGCTTCTCCGGTCGAACAATCACCGGGTCTTCAATCGGCACACGCACAACTTCTTGCTTCTTCTTCCCATACCCAATCACTTCATCCTTCTCGACTTTGTAGCCGTACACCAACTTCTGCGTCGCGCCAAAAAGCTGCAACACGCCAAGAAGCTCATGCTCTGGTTTTGCATACGCATCAATTGCGTAGTCAACTCCGGGCCCGAACATTTGATGAAGATAATTTCTTGGCGCCCACCGCGGTGGAATATAATAAACGTTTGGCTCGGTGCCGAACTGTGGATAGAGCGGCAACGCGACTTTCGCTTTGCGGACGAGATAATGGACAGGACTCTCCGGGTCATCAATCCAGCCTTGCAAGCGAATCTTGCCGACGCACGCCGAGACGCAGCGCGTCACCATCGGGTCACCCTCGGTCAACGGGTCGGTGCCTTCGACACGCGGATAACATGCAATGCACTTTTCTGACAGACGCGTTTCGGCATTGAACATCGGCTTCTTGTACGGACACTGCTCAACACACTTGCGATAGCCGCGGCATTGGCTCTGGTCGATAAGAACGATGCCGTCTTCGGGGCGTTTGTAAATTGCGCCGCGTGGACAAGCTGCAAGACAAGCGGGATACGAGCAATGATTGCAAATGCGCGCCAAATAGAAGAACCATGCCTTGTGTTCCGGCAGCTTCGTTCCGTCTGCAGTGATGCCGTCTTTCGATGGAAGTGTTGAGAACGCGGTGTCTTCGTAGAAATTGGGCGAGCGCCATTCTTTCTCCGTTGGGAGGTATCCGAGCGCCTGCTGTCCACTTTCAGTTGCCCGGGTCTTTGCTGCTTCAAACAGCGTCTCGCCCTGATACACACCGTATGGTTGTTCTTCCGTCGCCTTTCTCGTGTCCCAGCCTGCCTGCTCGCCAAGCAGCTCAAGCGTTTTTACATCCCAGCTTTGCGGGTAGCCGCCGTACGGTTTCGTCTCGACGTTGTTCCACCACATCGCCTCCTGTCCTTTCGAGTATGTCCACGTGCTCTTGCATGCCATCGTGCACGTTTGACACGCGATGCATCGGTTGATGTTGAAGACGGCAGCGAACTGTCGCTTGGCGCGTTTCCCCTCGTACGGGTATTCCATCTCGCGGCCTAATTGCCAGTTGTAAACTTTGGGCATGATGTTCTCCACAAAAAAGTGAATAGGCTAAATCGCAACAGCTTCATTATCAATTCACAATTCACCGTTCACCATTCGCAATTCCTTGTTCGATATTCGAGATTCTCATGAAATGATGAACAAGGAATACTGAATTACGAATGACGATATTTTCTTGGCTGTCAACCTTTTGTAACACTCTTCTCCGTAAGGAGTCCTTCGGACAACAACTCCACCACAAACTCCTCGCCTCGCTCCTTGTACACATAATGCGGTCCGGCATAGAACGGATTCCGAAACACATTAAGGATTGCCTCATCCGTCCAGCGCATGCGTTTGAACTCGATGACGAATGCTTCCGCCATTTCTTCGATGTGGTCGCGCCCGGCTTCGCCCGGTACTACGCAATGCGTCAGCTCGAACTCGCTAGGGTTTTCGGTATGGGGGATTTCACTCATGTCGGATTCTTCGGTAGGGACATGGCTCTGCCATGTCCTTCCATGTGTTCAAGCGATTCATAGAATTGTTTGGTCGAGATACGTTTTTCATTTATTCAGTAGTCGTGGATCTATTTGCAGGACACGGCGGAGCCGTGTCCCTACCCCTTTGAGATGAACTCGCCGTTGAGATACTTCTTCATCGTCTCATTCTCATTCGCGGGTGTCAATTCCGTCTTCACCGGGTCCCACACCCCTTTGCCATCCATGCCGCCATCTTCCGCTTTCGTGATGCGCACGAGTGTTTCTTTCGGGCACGTGTTCGGCGAGTTCACATCTTCTTCATAACCTTGTCCGATGTGCTGACCGATGACGTCTTTGCGCACGAGTGAGTCAGTCATCATCGTTGGTTGCAGCCAACCGCGTGTGATGCTCTGCTGCGAGCCGTAACGGAAGCTTGCTTGATAGCCCGTGTCTTCGGAGACAGCGCGCCCATCTTCTCGCGTCTCATGCGCTTTCACCGACTTGGGTGTTGCCATGAACGCAGAGTGCTTCATCATCGTCACGCCGCGTGGATACGACGGATTATATTTCACGCGCAGCATCAGGCGCGAGACTTTGTAGAACGGGTCGTCGGGAGTCCAGCCTCTGTACGGACGGTCGGCAGGGTTGGCATCAACGTACACGTAATCGCCGTCGTTGATGCCAAGCTCCTTCGCATCATCGGGATTCATATTGATCTGATGCTCGCCGACTCCGGGCATGCGTTTGTCCATACGGTATGGGTCGCCGAAGTTGCTGCTCCAGATAAAATTCCAATCCGTCACCGCCCACGATGAATGGTTCGTGTGCCGTGACTTCGGCGTGAGACACCAGAAACGATAACCTTGTTCCCACAGAAAGTTCTTCGTCAGCTTCACTTTCTTCCATGGCAGCTTCACGTTACGCACTGAGCGCTCATCCGCGCCGGGATTGTTGTTTGCAATGCCATAGTCCTTCGGTCGGATAGCAGAATGTACTGCGACGATAACATTCGGCATGTACGGCGTTGCTTCAACGGGTTCTCGATGGACGATGAGGTTCTCGCCGTACTCAATGAACTCATCCTCTTCACGATAGAATTCGATGCGACCCGTTTTATTATAGAAGGGCTTCGACTCGTTGATTTGCTCCCAGCCCGGAATGCGCGGGTAGGTGCGGAACATCATCAGCGCTGCGGCATCTTTCTTCAGAAGCTCATCAATCTTGTATCCAGCAGTTGTTGTTCCCGCATCAAGAATTCTTTGGAGATAAACCTCGGCTTTTCCCTCAAGAATAAATTTGAAGAAGTCACGGTAGCGTTTGTCTCCCGTCAGCTCGGAAAGTTTTTCGGCAACGCCCGCCATTATTTTTGCGTCGTTGCGGTTATCAAAGATTGGCTTCACTCCACCTTTCCACGCTTGAAGGAATGGATTCGAGCACGAGGCGGTCATGTCGGGCAGCGTGAGTTCAGCCCAACATTCGGCGGGGAAGACGAGATCGGCAAACTCGCAGCTTCCCGTCCACTCCATCTCGTTTATGCAAATCATCTCGACTTTGGATTCGACATTCTTTGCCATGTTGTACGCCCACTTCGCGTTGTTCAGCAGGTTCACGTTCGCCGTCCACTCGACTTTCGTCGGCGTGGGCATGTGTGATTTGCCGGTGAAGACTTTGCGCCCTTCCTTCGTCTCGACAATCAGCGGACGCTCTTCGTAATTCCAGTAGCATGGATTCTCAGGCTTGTAATACTTTTTGTTCTTCACTTCCGAGCCATGCGCGTTCGGGTCTAAGTTCATGTTGAACGGGTCTTCGGCATTGAACTTCGGCAGTCCATCGAAGACGCAGAACTTGTAGTTGCCTGCCCAATGTCCGACGCCCGAGCCGGGCTTACCGATGTTGCCCGTAAGCGCCATCCATAAGAATGTTCCGCGTGTTGTGATGTCGCAGTGGAAGTAGTGGTTCACGCCTTCTCCGGTGTGTACAGCCGCGGGTCGTATCGTGCCGAGGTCGCGTGCGAGCCGCACAATCAGCTCTTCCGGCGAGCCGGTGATTTCGTGCGTGGTCTTCAAATCGTATTCTGCGCACAATTCTTTGTAAAGCTGGAAAACGGTCTTCACCTTCAATGCCTTCCCCTGAGCATCTTTCAGAGTGAAGCTGCCTTCCAATACAGGGTCGAGACCTTTGTCATCGATATACTTGCCCACGTCTTCACGCGTCACCGCAACGGGCTTCTTCGTTTTCGAATCCCACACAACAAAGTCGCCCCACTGCTCGCGAGCTTCGGGGTCAATCTTTTGTACCGTTACGCTATATCCTTTCAGTTCTTGATTCTTGTATTCTTTGAAGACATCAGAAGCGCGCAAGAGTTTCAGCGTATCCATTCTTACCAACAGCGGCATATCGGTGAAGCGTTTGACGAACGGCGCGTCGTACAGTTTTTCTTTGAAGAGAATGTTGGTGACGCCGAGCTGCAACGCAGGGTCTGTGCCGGGACGAATCGGAATCCAGTAGTCGGCTTTCTGCGACGACGGACTGTACTCCGGAGTGATGACAACAATTTTGCCGCCACGCTCGATTGTTTCAATCCACCAGTGCGCGTCCGACATTTTGTTCTCGACAAAGTTTACTCCCTGAATTATGAAGAGGCGACAATGACGGAAGTTGTTGTGGTCATCGTCGTGAGTCTGGATGCCTGTGACCATTGGATGACCGGGCGGAAGGTCGCCGTGCCAGTCGTAGTTTGTCCACGAGCGAGCGCCCAAAGGCTGACGGTTGTGCTTCTTTGCTTCTTCTTCATCGTGGAGTGCAAGCATGTTGGCAAATCGTTTCAACGCCTGAATGCGCAACGCACCATGCAGTGACATGCCTGGACGAATCTTCAGGACCTGTCCGCCGCTGCCGTGCATGGCCTCAATCATTTCTTCAGCGTAACCTTGTGCTCTCAACTTCTTAGCGCCTTCTTCACCCTGATACTTGTTCATGGTGTTCAACAAACCTTTCGTGGCGTACGTCGAAGCTTCATTCCACGAAACTTTCAGCCAGCTATCTTCTCCACGCCTGAAATATTTCTTCTCAGGAACTCCATTCGCATCAGCAGGAAAGCCTGCATCGGCCCATTCCTTCCAGCCTTTGCGCATCATCGGATACTTGACGCGGTACGGACCGTACATGCGTCGCACGTACGTGTAGCCCTTCAAGCAGCCGCGCGGATTCCACGAGGGCGGAATCTTGTTCCCGTAAATATCGCTGACTGCAGTTGCATCGTAGTTCTGCTCGATACGAACGACAATCCCGTTGCGCACGAATGCGCGCAGGCGGCAGTTGTGCGTATCGTTCGGCGCGCAGATGTACGTGAACGTCCGGTCGTAGCGATATTGGTCGCGATAAATCTTCTCCCAGTCGCGGTTTGGATAGAATGTAAGCGGGTTGTCAATCTTGCGGACGAACTGCAACAGGTTGAGGTCGAGCAATCCTCCCGCGACAACTGCCCCCGCGACACCTTTGCCTGATTGTTTGAGGAATTCACGACGATTTGTTTTTTCCATAAGACATCCTCACTTGTAGGAAGTGATTTGATGAACTTTGCGCGAGATGAGAACTCGCTTGGGCTTCTGCCGCTCCAACGAGAATCGGTAAGAGAACGAATATGGTAGTGCGGTAACTGGAGACCGAAAGGAACGGCTTGTTTGTAAAGAACGTTTGGTGTTCGTTTGCGGAACGTATCAGGGAAGATTCGCAAACGGTCAGCGTAAATGTAATCGGATAACTTTATCTGAAATATACATCCTGAAAAGCGTTTTGTCAAGACCTTGACGCTGCGAGCGTAGATTACTCCGGATTTTCAGTACTTGAGAAGTGAGATGCTATCGTTTTCCGGTTTTTCGCTCACCACAAAACGCTCATGATGTCGGCCAGTGCTCTCTTCACCAGCACCTTCACCATCCTCTTTCTGTACCTCACGGTTGAGCCGATGTTGGGCAGCGGACTGACGCAGGAAGCTGCCGCCGTTGAAGCCTGTTCAATGCGCTCATCTGTTGGTGTATTTCCTTCGAGAACCGTTTCGGCTGCGGTTGCTCTGAACGGTGCGCTCGCAACAGCGCCGAGAACAATTCTCACATCTTGGCAGACGCCATTCGAAGCACTAGTAAGAGCGATGCCGACGTTCGCCAGAGGAAAATCAATGGACGCACGCTGGCGAATCTTGCGATGAACTGCTCTGAGATGAGGCGATGGCTGTGGAAGGATTACTTCAGCTAATACTTCGCCGGGCTTGAGTGTTAGAAAGTGCATCCCATCATCGTTGTAGAAAGAACTGAGAGAAAGGAAACGTTCACCTCCTGCCCTGATGATTCGGACCGAAGCGCCGAGTGCGATAAGCAATGGCGATGTGTCAGAGCTGAAGACAGCAGAACATGTCGTCCTTCCCGGCGCTGCATGACAGACGTCGCCGTTGTCGCGTGCAGGGATTAGCAGTTTGAGACACCCGCCAAGTCCCACACGCCAAAACTCGGACTCATTGTAGTAAAAGCATCGCGTATCTAAACACAAATTTCCACCGAGTGTTGCACTGTTTCGAATGGCAGGCGAGGCAATCGTTTGTACTGCATCTGCAAGAGATGGATAGAGTCTGCGCACTTCAACTGACGCAGCAATTTCTGAAAGCGTGCACGTAGCTCCAATGCGCAAGCTGCCATCAGTCGAACGCGAGATTCTCCGCAACTCGTGCACCTTGCCGAGCCAGACAAGCTGTCGCGGTACATGCATTCCCTGCTTCAGGCTCACCAACAGATCTGTCCCGCCGGCAAGGATTTTTGTCTCGCCGTTTGAGGCACGAAGCGTCTCCACGAGATCGTGAAGCGTGGTGGGAGAAAGAACGTCAAGTGCTGGAAGCCGGATCATTTTGCTGAGACCTCCACGCTGCCGGATGAAACTGCTTGCAATGCCGGTTCAGAACCCCCGTTTTTTTGTCTGAGTGCATCCAGAATCTTGTCAGGAGTGAACGGGACGGAAGTCAATCGTACACCGATGGCGTCATAGAGTGCATTGGCAATCGCTGGAGGAACGGAGAGCAATGGACCTTCACCGGCTTCCTTTGCGCCGAGCGGACCCTCAGGATCGTTGGTTTCAACAATGAATACTTCAATGGGTGGTGTGTCGAGCGTTGTCGGAATCTTGTAGTCCAGAAGCGATGTCGCTTTGAGAAGTCCGCCGGGTGTGGTCTTCGTTTGACGCGTGTATTCCATCTCTTCGGAGAGCGCTTCGCCAATTCCCATGTACACGCCGCCTTCGATCTGACCTTCTACCAATTGCTTGTTCAATGCCTTGCCGCAGTCGTGCGCCGACCAGACCTTGTGGATCTTCACGTGACCGGTTTCTTCATCTACTTCCAACTCAACTGCGTGGGCCGTGAAGCTGTATGATGGAGATGGACCGGCACCCGCTCCTTTGTATGTCCCGCCGAGCTTCGGCGGAGCGTACCAACCAACCGCGGAGAGTGTTCCGAACTTCGCCTCGGCAAGTCGAGCCGCCTCAATGAAATCCAACTGCATCTCCGGGTTATGTGAAGAAAAGATTCTTCCAGCAGTCAATGTTAAATCATCCCGCTTAACCTGTAGATGCTCGGCGACCGCAGCGAGCAGCTTTTGCTTCAGATCCCGCGCCGCCATAAGCGCAGCATTGCCAGCCATGAATGTTACGCGACTTGAATAGCTCCCCAAATCAACCGGAGTCAAGTCAGTGTCAGCTTCGACAACTCTCACATCGGCAGTGCTTATGCCCAGCGTCTCTGCAACTATGGTCGCGAGCACAGTGTTAGAACCTTGACCAATATCCGAAGAGCCACAGAAGACCGTCACGCCACCCCCACGATCAATCTTTACTATTGCCCCGGAGTGCGGCAGTCCGTGCCAATAGATCTCTTTTCCTGCTCCGCTGATATATGCGCTTGCCGCAATGCCGATGCCGCGCCCGCGAGGCAGCTTACCTCGTTTCTCTCGCCAGCCGGATGCCTCCATGACTTTCTCGATGCACTCCTTGATGCCGCAGCTTGTAACACGGAGAGAGTTGATAGTCACCGAGTTCGGCTCGATGAGGTTCCTCAACCGAAACTCAGCCGGATCAATTCCAAGGTGTTCGGCAATCCTATCGAGGTGAACTTCAAATGCAAAGCGCGGCTGTACTGCGCCGTGGCCTCGCTTCGGTCCGGCTGGCGGCTTGTTCGTGTAGAGCCGCGTGCTCTCAAACTTGTAGCGCGGCACCTTGTACGGCATCGTCAGGAACTGGCCCGTGTAGTAGGACGTCACCACACCATAACTTCCATACGCTCCGCCATCAAGCCATGCTTTGTAATGGATCGCGGTAAGTGTGCCGTCCTTTTTCACGCCTGTCTTCACCCACATCTTTGTTGCGTGGCGGCCGCGATGCGAGTAGAAGACTTCTTCACGCGTGTACGTGATCTTCACAGGTCTGCCGGATTTGATCGAGAGCCACGCAGCGCAGAACTCCAGCGCAAACGGCTCCGACTTTCCTCCAAACCCGCCACCAAGCTGCGGTTTGATGACGCGAATATGGCTCGCCGGCATCTCCAACACTTTTGCGAGTGTGCGATGAACGTAGTGCGGAGTCTGCGTGGCAGACCAAAGTGTGAGGTATCCGTCTTTGTAGCTGTCCGAGCTCTTCGGCGGCTCGAATGACGCGAGCGCGGCGTGAGGCTCAAGCATCGCGTGTGTGTTGGCACCGTAGTAGAATTCATCTTCCCTCACGTAGTCGGCTTCAGCGAAACCTTCATCTACATTTTCGAACTCAAGCTCAACATGCTTGGCTGTGTTATTGTCGTACTTCGTCTCTTCATGGATCTTCGGGATCTCACTTCTCAAAGCGTCTTTGATTGAGAGAACCGGAGAAAGAGGCTCGTATTGGACGCGGATCAGCTTCAGCGCATCCTGCGCCGTCAATTCATCTACGGCGGCAACAGCAGCCACGCCATCCCCGACGAACCTGACTTTGTCGATACACAACGCAGTCTCATCCTGACTTGCAGGGAGAATGCCGTACAGTATCGGAAGGTCTTTTCCTGTCATGACAGCGATGACGCCGGAGAGTTTCTCGGCATTCGATGTGTCAACCGAGAGTATCCGCGCGTGCGCGTGCGGGCTGCGGAGGATTTTGCCGTATAGCATCCTCGGAAGAGTGAAGTCATCAGTATATTTGGCTGAACCGGTCACCTGTCCCACCGCATCTACCTTGACGCCCTGCGTATCACATGGCTCGCCATGGTTGTGCGCTTCACACCGGACAGCCTCAACGATCTTTGTGTAGCCTGTACAACGACAGAGATTGCCGGACAGCTTCTCTCGAATATCTTCCACAGTCACGTCATGAACTTCATCCAGCATCGCTTTGGAAGAGAGAATCATTCCCGGCGTGCAGTAGCCACACTGAAGCGCGCCATGATCAACGAAAGCCTTTTGTAACGGATCGAGTTTGCCGTCCCTTGCCAATCCCTCGATGGTCTCAATGGCACAGCCTTCCACTGTCAGCGCAAGAGTGAGGCAGGAAAGAATCGGCTTGCCGTCAGCGAGAACTGTACATGCACCGCAGTCGCCGAGGTCGCAGCCTATTTTGACGCCGGTGAGTCCGAGCTGCTCGCGCAGGACTTCTGCAAGCGTCCACTGCGGCTCAACTGCAAGCTCGTGCTTTTCGCCGTTGACGGTTAGTGTAATTAGCTGGCGCTTGTGCATGAGGACCTTCTTGAAATCCCAATTGTCAAAACCCTCCGAGGGAGTCCTTTCGGACAAATCCCAAATAAATCTCAATGCTCAAACTCCAAACAACGGAAAGTCCAAGCATCGAGTCTCTAAATAGCTTCAATTCTCAAGCTGTAATGACCAGTCGCGTTTCGAACATTTGAATTTGGGATTCGAAGCTTGTTTGAGTTTTGGGATTTGACATTTGGAGCTTATTTGTGATTTGTTATTTGGGATTTGGGATTTTAGCGTGAGTCGCGACGAGCAACTCCTTTCCTTTTTCAAACGCTTTCAAATTCAGCTCAAGAAGCTTCGGGTTCAATGATTCTTTCATTACTGCAATCCAGTGTTCATCGCCAAGTCCGGTGTGTTCAGCCATTGCGCCCATGAGTACGGTGTTCGCGGCGCGGTAGTTCCCCAGTTCCGTCGCAAGAGCGTTTGCATCAACGCAGAGCACCTGAAAGCCCTTGCCAGTCAGGAATGCCTCAATGTCTTTCGGATAGTCCACTGGCTTGTCAGTGAGTCGGGCTGGAACACGAATCTCGTCATTCAAAATGATCAACCCGCCATCGCGCACGTAATGCGCCCAGCGAAGACCTTCTAACTTTTCAAGTGCGAGCAGAATGTCCACTTCGCCAGCGGGAGAGAGAGGCGAATAGATTTTTTGCGCGAAGCGCACATGGCTTACTACGCTTCCGCCGCGTTGCGCCGCACCATGGACCTCGGTCTTCTTCGCATCAAAACCCGCGTGGATCGCTGCTCGTGCTGCAAGTTCCGAGACAAGCAAAATGCCTTGACCACCAACGCCGGCAAACAGGAGGTTCTTTCCATGATGATTGTTGTTCACGCGAGAAATCTCCAATCTTCAAATAACAAATTTCAAATAAGCTCCAAGCGGCGAAGCTCCAAATATCAAAACACAAATCACAAATCTCAATTTTCAAATAAGCTCCAAACAACGAAGCTCCAAATATCAAAATACAAATAAATTCCAATGGTCAAGCTCCAATTCTCAAACTCCAACGAGCAATTGCGTTTCGGTCATTGGGATTTCGGCATTGGTGCTTATTTGAGATTTGATGCTTGTAATTTGGGATTTCCATCTTGGAACTTGCGGTTTGTGTTTTGGATTTTCAGCACGAAAGTTATTCCGACTTCGAGATGATGGAAGAGAATATCTTCTTCAACTCAATTGCTTCGTTCATGAGCTTCGTTCCTCCTTGGCTGTACTTCTCATCGTTGGTTTCGACGATGAGCCTCAACCAGTAAGCTGATTCTTTCGATTCTTTCCGGGATATCTTCACTCTCATAAGAAAATCTTTCTTGCTTAGGGCTTCATTTGCTTCAATGTAATTCGCTCCAGCGGATCCCGAGGATTTCACTACTTGAATTCCATATTCACGGTTCGATATAGAACTGGGCAGTTCCTTGACATAGAGAGCGACCGCCTTGGCAAACTGAAACGTCCTTTCCTCCAAATCGTACGGTTTGGAGTTTGAAGATTTGATCATTGGAGTTTATTTGAGATTTGGTGTTTGAGTTTTGGAATTTATTTGAGACTTGAGATTTCATAATAGGAATCTGCTGGCACGATTGCCTCAAACGCACACAGCTTCGCGCACAGGTCGCAGCCAATGCAGCGTTCCTTTGAGATGAACGGCACCGGGTCAAGTCCGCCGATGGCTGGACAGCCGATCTTCAAACAGAGATCGCATTCTTCACACAACTCTTCGATCACTTCGTACGGCTGATGAGGCTTCGCTCGTTCACTCTCAAGCAGCACACATGGCCGCCGTGAGATGACGACTGAAGGTTCTTCAAGCGCCATCGCTTCCTTAATAGTCTTCTCGGTAATTTCAAGGTCGTAGGGATCGATAATGCGAATGTGCTTCACCCCGATTGCGCGCATAAGCTGTTCATAGTTGATCGCATACGTGTCGACGTTCCGAACAGTCTTTCCCATCCCCGGATGCTGCTGGTGACCCGTCATGCCGGTGGTGGAGTTGTCCATGAGGATGACCGTGCTGATTCCCTTGTTGAACACGATGTCAACCAGCGGAGCGATGCCGCTATGAAGGAACGTCGAATCGCCGATGACGGCAACGAGCTTTTTGCCCATTGTCGAACGATGCACCTTCTCCATCCCAAACGCATTGCC
>Ga0209514_10006225_pt1 | contig 14724 bp, 10 predicted proteins | sample Subgrocontami58m_FD_187452 | JGI IMG/M metagenome (GOLD analysis project Ga0209514, IMG submission 187452) | Subsurface groundwater microbial communities from S. Glens Falls, New York, USA - GMW37 contaminated, 5.8 m (SPAdes) (version 3) | ecosystem: Environmental > Aquatic > Deep subsurface >...
AAGGGCCCCCAGGCGGTGATCGGTGCCCCCGGGGGCACCGATCACCGCCTGGGGGCTTACCGGGAGAGAGAATACGCCTTCGCGACCGGGAAGTCACGCTCACGCAGGTGCTGCGGTGCTGCCCTGCGCAAGCGGCACGGGGAGAGGCTCCGAAAACGGTGTGCCAACGGTGCCGCGAGCACACCCTCTCCGTTCCCCGACCTCTGTCTGATTCGGAGCTTAGGATCTGGGACACGCGCACGGGAAAGCGCCATTAGAGGCTGTTCTCAGAACCTCTAGAGTGCCCTCATGTTCGTGCTCCAGGGCAATCCCCTCTTCGATTTCCATCGCCGGCGGCGCCGGCGTTTTGATCGCGCCGTCGTCTGGATTGCCTGGGGGACCGGTTTGGCCTATGCCGCGTCCATGGGGTTGATCTTCTTGGCGAACTACGGGAGTTCGATCCCGTCCATCGCCATGGGCTGCGTTCAGCCTACCTTCCCTATCTGGTCGCGTACTTCCTGCCCGTGTGCCCTCGACGCACTCCATCGTGAGGTACGGATGGCCGTCCACCACGCCCAGGTCGTGGACGCGCGCGACGTGGGGATGACGGATCGCCGCCGCCAGGCGCGCCTCGCGCAGGAAGCGGCCGACGGCCTCGGTTCCGCCCTCCTTGATGACTTTGAGCGCGACCGCGCGGCCGAGCTGGTCGTCCCAGGCCTTCCAGACGGTGCCCATCGAGCCCGCTCCCAGCGACTCGATCAGGCGGTAGCGGCCGAAGGTCGCGGGCAGCGCCGCGGCGGCTCCCGACTCGAGGCCCGCACGGGTCTCGCTCGCGCCCGCGCCGGACGCGGCGCAGCCCGGGCAGGGGGCATCCGGTGCGTCGAGCGGGGTGCCGCAGCGCCGGCAGATCATCGGTCGCATCCGATCGAGGGAAAGGCGTGGCCATCCCCACCCATGGATGTGGCGTCAACCGGCATGATGCTCGAGACCTCCTGGGGGATGGCTGAATCGGCTGGGCGCTGAGACCATCTTCGTATTCTCATGGAGAAAAGCAACTCCCCCGTGAGGTCAGCCGGCGGCTTCCCTTCTCGTGTGTGTCGCCTCCCACACTCTTGCGCCCAAGGCCGTCATGCCGGACCCCGCCGTTGATCCTGCCCCCGATCCCCGCACTGGGCTCAAACGGCTGCGCCGGGCAGGTGCTGCCGCGGCGGGCGGAGCTTCGCGGGCGGAGGCGTGCCAGGCGGCCAGGCGGCTGAAAATGGCGTATGCGAGCCGATGCCGCGGTATGATGTGCGATGTGCGAGCAGGCGACTGCGAAGGAGAGGTTGCATGGTTCTCTCACGGAAGGTGCAGCCCGTCTTTCGCCGGTACGGCGTCCGCTTCGCCTATCTGTGGGGAAGCCGAGCGCGAGGATGCGCCGGACCGCGGAGCGACTACGACATCGCCGTCGAGATGGGGCGGGGTTCGCGCCGCCTCGAGGCTTTCCTGGACCTCTCCGCGGACCTGTCGCGGGTCCTCCGCACCGACGATGTGGACGTGACGCTCCTCGATGACGCGAACCTGGAAGTCCGCTTCCTCGTCCAGCACACCGGCCGGCTCCTTTTCGACGCCGTCCCCGACGTACGCATGGAGTTCGAGCGGGTCGCGCGGCGCGAGTACTGGGACGAGTCCTTCCGGCTTCGTCGTTACGACGAGGCCCTGTATGCGAGGGTGCGGGAGGGCACGTTTGGGACCTGACCAGACCGCGCGGCTCCGTCGCGCCGAGGAGGCGCTCCGTGTGCTCGCGGACTACCGCAAGCGCTTCGGCGCCCTGACCGCCTACGCGACGGACCCCCGAGCGCACGACGTCGTCGAGCGAAACGTGCAAGTGGCGGTGCAGGCGTTGATCGACCTTGCGGACGCCCTCGTCGCCCGGCGCCGGTGGGGACGTCCGTTGACGGCGGTCGTTGCTTGCGCCCGCGGGTCCCCGGCTGGTTCCTCGAGCCGTGCGGGCCCGGCGCCGGACAGGATGTAGCATCGCTCCCCGGCGACCTCCTCGGTGGATACCTGGTCGACACGAAAGGCCGATGACCAGAATTCCAGCTCCGCTGCCGGGGCCATCTCGCCATAGCCGCCGGCCGGCGGTCCGCCGGGGCGCCGTGCGTTGGCGCGCGCGACTTCATCGGACGTAGCCGAGGAAACAAACTCGCGTCCATGATGATCCAAGAGGTACACCCAAAGTCTGCTGCCGTCGTGAATGCAGAGGTTCTTCACGCTACGGCCATTCGCCTTGGTCGTTCCCTCCCAACGAATCCGGCCTTGGCCATCTTGGGCGAAGATCCCGATCACCGGGGCTTGTCCGGCCACGGTGGATTCCTCGGTCAATCTCGCGGGGCACCGCCGCATTTGTGCCATGGACACCGCCAGGATCGCAGCGGGGTCGTTGGAATTCACGGACGGAGGCGTCACGGCCGCCGGCTGAAACACGGGCTGTCTGGGGTCGGTTGGCGGGGTGCTCGAGCACCCCGCGAAAAGGGTCACGGCCAGGAAGATCCTCGCGCCTCGCATTGTACAGGACCTTTCAACGACTCATCGGAGGAGGAGCGCACTCGGCTGGCTTCTGCGCAGGCAGACGAGCCATCGAGGTCCCGCCGCCGAATTGCGAGGTCCCGCCGTCGAACCGAGAGGATCCGCTGGGCGGGGTTCCGAGGCGTGGCGAAAAGGCAGGACCCCGCATTCGGCGCAGCCGGGGCCGACGATGCATTCTTCGCGCAAGCAAGCGGGCTACCGCGTCTTCACCGTGAGCGTGGCCTTCTTGAGGAACAGGAGCGCGAACGCGGTGTCGCTCACGCGGTGCTTGGCTGGGCCTTCCCAGCGGCCGTCGGTCTCCTGGTCGTCGAGCAGGACCTTGGCGCCCTCCAGGTACCAGTCGTGACCGCCGATCTTGCGGATGCCGTAGAGCACGCCCACGCGCTCGATGCCGTAGTAGTAGTAATACAGGAAGGTGGACCAGAAGCCGCTCGGCGGCCCGCTCGCGCGCGGGCTGAAGTGCGATTGCAGGTAGGCGAGGCCCTCGCGTTTCGCTTTCGCGAGCGAGTCGCGGGTGAGTTCGTCGAGCTTGCCCGCGGCGAAGAGCTCGGACTCGCCGACGATCAGGCAGGTGAGCCCGGCGCAGGTCATCGAGGCGTAGCCCATCTCCATCGGCTTGAGGGAGATGATCGCGTAGCCCCACGGGCGCGGGGGCACGGCGGCGGCCTTGGCCACCGTCTCCCCCTCGGCCGCGGCGGCTTCCTCGGCCTCGTTGTCGATCGCCAGTTCGACGTGCGGGGCGCCGGTGGTGATCTGGTTCTCGGCGAAATGCTTGATGACTTTCTTCCAGACCTCGGGTTCGATCTTGACGCCGCAGCGGGCGGCCGACTTGAGCCCGAGGAGCGCGTATTGGGTGTTGGAGGTATCGAGGCCGAGGTCGTTGTACTCCGGGTAGCCCCAGCTGCCGGCGCGGCCCATGGTGTTGACCAGCCAGCGCGCGGCCTCCTCGACCAGCGCCATGTCCTCCGGGGTGATGTGCTCGCGGAGCCACTTCCGCGTGTCCTCCTCGTCGTACTTGCGGATCTCCTCGATTTTCTCGAAGGGGAGGTACTTCGTTTCGATCGCCTGGATCAGGAGGGAGGCCTCGTAGATGCGGGTCTTGAAGGGGCCGCCGCTCGCGTATTCGAAGCCCTTCTTCACCGCGGGATCGTCCGGCTTGACGCCGGAGTGGAGCAAAGCCATGAGGACCAGGGCGGTGCTGCCCACCGTGTAGCTGCCGGCGAAGCCCTCCTCGTCGCGGAAAGAACCGTCGCGCTTCTGCTGGGTGCGCAGCCAGGCGACGCCCTGGTCGATTGCCTCGTGGATCCCTTTGGTGAGGAGATCCTGGGCGAGCGCCTTGTCGTCCGAGATCAATTCGAGCTCCTCCTCGGCGGCGATCGAGGAGGAGAAGGGCGCCTTGTGCCCGTGCTGTTCCTGCCCCTTGACGTCGAGCTCGTAGCGGGCGCGCACGAGCCGCGGGCCCGCGGGGTCGATCCACTGCCAGGTGCGCAGCTTGCCGATCGGCTTGCCGGGCGCGCCCTTCTTGATCGTGCTGATCTGGAAAGCCCCCTCGACGAGCGCGACGCGGACGTCGCCGGCCTGCTCCATGGCCTTGAAGCGGAATTGGCCGTGACCGATCACCGGTTCGAGCGAGGTGCCGCCGAGGCCCGGGATGCCCGCGGGGACCGAGTCCGCGCCTTTTTCGAAGAAGACGGTCTTGGCTTCCCAGCGCTGGCCTTCCTTGACCTTCTCCGCCGGCAGCTGGAAGAGGAAGTGGAACGGCAAGTCGCGGAAGAGGGTGATGACGAGGCCCGGACCGTGCTTGGGGGTGAGCTCGGTGCCGAAGACGGTGTAGCGCCGGTCGTCGCCGGCGACGGGCCTGCCGCCCTTGAGCGCGTGCCGCTTGAATTGGACCATGGTCTCGGGGGCGAGGTTCCAGGAGAGCGGGCCGATCTCTTCGGCGGGCGCGGCGGAGGCGACGAGCGCGAGGACCGAAGAGAGCAGGAGCGCGCGGGCGGAGGGCACGGGGGGACTCCTTCTCGGGCATTCGAGCGGGCTACTTCAGTTTCCAGATCCGCAAGGTGCGATCGCGCGAACTGGAAGCCGGCAGATCCCCTTCGCGGGAGAACGCCAGGATCCCGACCGCATCGGAGTGGGAAGCCCTCAGAAGACGCGGTGACGAGTCATCCTAGAGCCGCCGCTCTACCGGGTCAAGCATGGGGCGCGCTGCGCTGGGGCGCGCCCGGGCGCCCGGGCGCCCGGCGGGTGCCCGGCTCGGGCACGCACAGCACTTGACGCCCCCCGCCCCGCAGGCTAGGATTTTCACGGTCTCGCGCCCCCCTTTCCGCCGGAGGAATGAATGAGGAAGCCTTCCCTGATCGCGGTGTCGGTCGCCTTCTCCGCGGTCCTGTTCCTGGCACCCCGCGAGCTGCCCGCCGCTCGGCTGACCAAGGATGAGCGCGCGGCCAAGCGCGTTGCCCATCTCAATCAACTGCTCGAAAGCGAGCGGTTCAGCCTGCGCGCCAAGGCCGCAGAGATCCTCGGCGTGATGGGGGTCAAGGACTCCGGCCCGGCGATCATGAAGCTGTTCGCGGACAGCGAGCCCGGGGTGCGCGAGGCCGCGGCCAAATCCCTGGCGCGGCTCGGACACGTCGAGGCGGTCGACGACATCATCAAGTTGCTGGGGGACTCCAGTCTGGCGGTCCAGCGCGCCGCGATCGATGCGCTCGGAGACCTGCGCGACCCGAAGGCGCTCCAGCCCCTCCTCGAAAAGGGGAAGGAAACCAAGGAGGAGAGCTTCTACACCCCGATCGCGATCGCCCTGGGGAAGCTCGGCGACCGCAAGGCCGGCTCCACCATGTACAAGATCTACGGTCTGATCAAGGACGACGCCAACAAATGCAAGGTCGCGGGATCGCTCGGGCGGCTCAATGGCGCCGAGGCCGTCAAGTTGCTCGAGGACCTCTCCAAGGAAGACGACATGCGGGTCAAGTACGAGGCGCTCTGGGCCTCTGGAGAGATGAACAATAAGGACGGCTACGACTGGCTGATGAAACGGACCTCCAAGCTGCAGAGCATGGTGACCTACTACGACGACGAGACCGGGATCCGGGACGCCTTCTCGACCGCGATCGGCCGCATGCGCGACCCCAAACTGCTGCGCGCGGCGCTCAAGGAACTGGGACAAGACCGGCCGGCCGCGGACAAGCTTCCCAAGGATCTCCTGACGGCGATCCGCGGCCTCGGCCGCTCGGGAGTCACGGAACTGTACGACGACCTCAAGGGCCTCATGGAAGATGGCAACGAGGAGGTCAAGCTCGCGGCCATCGAGGCGGTGGGACGCATCCACGCCGTGGATGCGGTCAAGGCGCTGATTCGCAATCTGGAGCGGCCGAACTTCCAGGTCGTCGTGGCCAGCATCGTCGCGCTCGGCGACATCGCGCCCGACGAGGCGATCGACCCGCTGATCAAGAAGCTCGAGGTCGATGACTGGCGCATCCGCTTCGTCGCCGCCCGCGCCCTGATGAGCATGCGCTGCGAGGACATGCTCGAGCCGATGATCAAGGCGCTCGGGAAGTCCAAGGAGTGGATGCAGAAGGAACTCGCCGGGATGCTCCACGACTGCACCAACAAGGACATGGGGCTCGACGTCGCCGGCTGGGAGAAGTGGTGGGAGGGGAACAAGGACAAGTTCGAGATCCTGTACGAAGAGGACCTCCTCAGCTCGGACCAGACCATGACCTTCTACGGCGTCGAGATCAACACCAACAAGGTGGTCTTCTGTCTGGACCGGTCCGGCTCGATGACCCTCCCCGCGAGCGAGTGGGAGGACACGGTGAGCACGATGGGGGCGGGGGGCAACGACGCGGGGGACGACCTGGCGCCGAAGGACCCGAAGGAGGCCGGCAAGAAGAAGAAAAAGGGGATCAGGACCAAGATGGAGTTGCTCAAGGTCGAGCTCATCCGCATGGTCAAGAACCTGAAACCGAGCGTGAACTTCAACCTCATACAGTACTCGAGCGACGTCCAGCCCTGGAAAAAGGAAAAGGACAAGATGCTGGTCCCCGCCACCGACGCTAACAAGGACGAGTGCGTGAAGTACATCGAGAAGATGAGCCCCGGGGGCGGCACGGCGATCTACGACGCGCTCAAGCGCGGCTTCCTGTACGCGGCGGGCGCGCCGGACGGGAAGGGGGACGAGCTGAAGCGGTTGCAGGACCCGAAGCACGAGCTGAAGGTGGATACGATCTTCCTGATGACGGACGGCACGCCGATGGGCGGCGAGATCGCCGACCCGCCTAAGATCCTCGAGGCGGTGCGCGAGTGGAACAAGCTGGGCCGGATCCGGGTGCACGCGGTGGGGATCGGCGAAGGCCAGAACGTGGACTTCCTGCGCAAGCTGGCGGCGCAGAACGGGGGCAAGTACTCGCAGAACTGAGACGAGTCGTGGCGACCACCTGCCCGAAGTGCCGTACCGAGGTCGAAGTCACCCGCTCCACCTGCGGGGCGTGCGGCACCGCCCTTGCCGATCGGCCGCCCGATGAGCCGAAGGCGCCGCCCCCCCCCGACTCCAACATCGGCCAGCTCATCGACCGCAAGTACAAGCTCATCGCCCTCCTCGGCGTCGGCGGCATGGGCATGGTCTACCGGGCGAAGCACGAGGTGCTGCGCAAGGAAGTCGCGATCAAGATCCTGTCGCCGGCGGTCTCGGGCGACGAAAACGTCCGCGAGCGCTTCCTGCGCGAGGCCCGGGTCCTCGCCGGCCTCCAGCACGCGCACATCGTCGCGGCCACCGACGCGGGCATCGCCGGCGGGAAGAACCTCTACATCGTGATGGAGCTGGTCGAAGGGGAATCCCTGGCCGACCACCTCGGGCGCGGCCCCCTGGCCTGGCCGCTGGTCGTGCGCATCGCCAAGGAGGTCGCCTCCGCCCTGATCTGCGCCCACCAGAAGGGCCTCGTGCACCGCGACCTCAAGCCCGCCAACGTCATGCTCGAGAAGGACACCGAGCGCGCCAAGGTGCTCGACTTCGGCATTGCGCGGGTGGTCGAGGGCGACGACGTTCCCGAGGGCGAAAGGGTCGCGCTCACCCGCGCCGGCACGGGTATCGGCACGCTGCCGTACATGTCCCCTGAGCAGTTGCTGGGGGACAAGATCGACGCGCGCACCGACATCTACGCCTTCGGCGTCGTGCTCTATGAGATGCTCACCGGCGCGCGCCCGCTGCGGGCCGAGACCCAGCAGAAGCTGTTCCAGGTGATCCTCTCGGAGACGCCGCCGGGGGTCAACGTGACCAACCCGAAGATCGAAGTCCCGCCCTGGCTCGAGAAGATGATCTTCGCCTGCCTCGAGAAGGAAGCCGGCGCCCGGCCGCAGACGATGCAGGACGTGCTCTCCTGCCTGGAGGACCAGCGCGCCCCGGGCGAGGAGAAGCAGCCGCGCGCGCGCGTCTCGGGAGGCGGAGGGGGCGGTGCGGGCCCCTCGGCGGCGGTGTGGATCCTGCTCGGGCTGTTTTTCCTGGGCGGGTTCGCGGTCGCGGGGTGGTTCGGATTCCAGTGGGTGTCGCGCAAGCTGGGCTTCGGAAAACCGACGCCATCGAACAACGGCGCGCCCCCCGCGAACGTGACGCCCCCGGCGAACCATGAAACCCCGCTCGCGGCGAACAACGGAGTTCCGCCCGCAGGGAACACCCTGGTGCCGCCCCCGATCACGGGCGACGACGTCGAGGCGAAGCGCCGCGCGGATGCCCAGGCCAAGGCCGAGGCGGAGCGGAAGGTCGAAGCCGAGCGCAAGGCCGAGGCCGAACGCGCCGAAGCCGCGCGCAAGGGGGAGGAGGACGAGAAGCGCCGGAAGGCGGAGGAGGAGGCCCGCGCGCGCCGGAGCTCCGTGGTGACGCAGTTGCAGGAGTTCCTCGCGAAGAAGGACCTCGAGGGCGCCCTGGGGCTGGTCCCCGCCATGAAGGACGATAGCACGGCGCGCGCGATTCTGGATCGCGACCTGCCGGCCTGGGAGAAGCTCGCGTGGAACCTCTCGAAATTGTCTCCGGAGGCGCCGGCGCTGGAGCGGGCCGCTGTGTGGGGGGACATCCAGCGGGCGATTCCGGTCGATTGGACGCTGCCGAAGCGGGCCGCGCGCGATATCGAGGCGGCCGCGCTCGAGCAGTACAATCATCGTAAGTTCGACGACGGGAACGCGAACGCGCAACTCGCGCTCGCGCTCGACGGCGATCGCCACATCGCGCGCCAGATCCGCGCCACCTACCTGATCAACATCCGCCAGGAGCCGCACGAGGCCGAGAAGCTGCTCGGACCCTTCACCACCGAGGAGACGGCGCCGAAGGACTGGCCGGACAACACGATCCTCTGGGCGAGGGCCCTCCTCGTCTGGGAGAGCGCGCCCGCCAAGGAGCGGCGGGTGGCGATCGAGCGAATCGGGCCGATCGCGGACGGATCGGACTCGGTGAATGCGCGAAAAGCGCGCGCCCTCTACTACCGCGGCTGCCTGCGCGAGCAGGTGGAGGACCTGACCGGAGCCACGGAAGATCTCCAGGAGGCGCTGGAGCAGCTCGACCTTCCCACCGAACTGGTTCCCGAGGGCCATCGGATCCTGGCGCGCGTGATCTGGTCCCATCCCAAGGCGGATGCCCGCGCCCGAGCCCAGGCCCTTTCCCACCTCCTGGAGGCGGCCAAACGGGAGGAAGCGGACCATCGAGAACCCCATGCCGTGAAGAAGTTCCTGGGATTCCTGGGGGAGCGGAACGACAAGGAGGGCTTCGTCGCGCTCGCCCGGAAGCTGCTCGTGGCCGATGATCTCCACCTTCCTGCGGAACTGAGATACGAGTTGTGCTACTATGGCGCGCGCGCTGCCATCGGCCAGTCGAAGGACGACCGGGAGCGGCTCCAGTGGCTCGACGAGGCGATTTTGCTGAGCGACAAGGTCGATGCCACCGACGAGAACCGGGCGGATCTTCACAGCATGCGGGGCTTTGTCCTGCATACGGCAAAGCGGTTTGCCGAGGCCAAGAAGGACCTGGCCGCCCTGAAGAAGCTGGTGGAGCGCTACGCCGACGAAGGAGGCAACTGGGACGCCTATCGGACGAAGCTCGAGCAGCTGACCCGTGGGCTGTCGGGAAAGTGATCTTTACGTTTCGATTGCGAGGGAGAGGGAGATGAACAGAATCGCGGGATCCCGGCCGGCGCGGATGGTGTGCGCCGTGCTTCTGTCCACGTCGCTCGTCCTGTGCGGCTGCAAGAACCAGAGCGGTCTGGGGATGGCGCTCGGGGCGGTCGCCGGAGCGGGCGTCGGCTACGCGGTGGGCGGCGGCAAGGGCGCCCTCATCGGCGGCCTCATCGGCCTCGGGCTGGGCGCTCTGATCGAGCACCTGATCAAGGAGAGCTCCAAGAAGGCGGCGGAGACCGGCAAGCCCGTCGTTCAGGAGGACAAGGAACAGCGGGTGGAGTCCTACCCGGTCGGCCGCACCGACGACGGCGACATGAAGGTCGTCACCGTGGTGTACGACAAGAAGGTCGAGAACGGCAAGACGACCTACTCGCGCTCCAAGGACGAAAGCGGCAAGGTGGTCCCCCTGGTGGAGACCGAGGTTCCGGCCGCCTCCAAGCCCGGGATGAGCGACACCGTGGCGGTGGGCGAGACCAAGGTGTACCAGGAGCAGGACGTCAAGGTGACCACTCGCAAGACCACGAACGCCCAGGGCGAAGAAGTCACCGAGTTCACCAAGACCTCGACGGCCGGGACCGAGACGTTCGTGTACGCCGACACCGGCGCGTCTTCGGGTAGCCGGTAGCACCACGCTGGGGCGGATCCGGCCGGCGACTCCGCAACAGGGGCCGCCGGCCATCCCCAGTGCCGGCAGGTCTCGGGGGAGCGTGCCCGGGTTTCAGCCCAGCAGGCCAGGACGGCAACAACGCGCGCGCCGGCCGCCCGGTGGACTCGTGCTCGTTCTCGACGGGGACACGCGTGCGTCGAGAACGAGTACGATGACGATTCCGAGGACGAGCACGATCGGCGGCAAGCTCTCACGGCCCGAAGGGGCGTGAACGCTTACCGGTACTCAGCGCTCCGGCGCGTTCTCGCGCGCAAAACGCTGCACCCACTCGCGCTGCTCTTCGGTGTCAGGGACGTCGAGGCCGCGCGCGCGTCCGATGCGCGCGAACGCTTCTTCCGGCGGCACTCCGGCCAGGGCCATGACGCTGGCAGCGGTGAGCACCGAGCGGCCGATCCCCATCCAGCAGTGCGCCGCCACCGCCTTGCCGAGGCGAAGGTGCTCCGCGATCGACCGGATGAACCCGGTGGAGCGCCGGCCGGGCTCCGGTACCGAGTGATCGCGGACCGGAAAGTGCACGAACTCGATGCCTCGCGAAGTGCAGACGAATTCCTCCTGCTCGAGCTGCATGTCGCGCAGCTCGTCTTTCGTGAGGAGGCACGCGACCACATCGACCCCTTCCCGGACCAGCCCGTCGACCTCGTCTTCGAGCCAGTCCCCGCCCCGGGGGCGGGTCATCACGGCCAAGCGGCCGGCGAAGACGGGACCGATCCAGAAGATTTCGCAGGGCATGGGGCACAGGTCCGTTCGAGCTGGGTAACCTCAGGTTCGATTCCGTGAGTCCAGGCGCCGGGCCTTCGCGACGGCCTCTCGAGTTGGAGCGGCGTCGATGGACCACACCGCCGCTTCCGCGCGCCTCGCCCGGCGCCAGACCCGCCTCGGCGGAGTCCACAGCCTCCCGTCGGGACGGGACCGTAGGTCCCGGCAAACTCCCGGGGTCAGCGATACGGCAGGTATTGCGGGAACCACATCGCCTCCTCGAGCCGGCGGTTCAGCTCCTCCTCGTCGGCCCAGGGCGCCGCCCCCTTGCGAATCGCCTCGCGCGCGACCGCCAGGGCCACCGAGCGCGTGACCTTGCGCACGTCGACGATGTCCGGGTAGACGCAGTTGTGGCGGATCCGGTCGGCGGGGACGCACCAGTGGAGAGCGTAAGCCGCCGCCGTGACCATGGGGTCGGTGACGTTCCGGGCTTGGGATATGGCCACGCCCAGGCCGAGCCCCGGAAAGACCAGGATGTTGTTCCCCTGCGAGACCGGGATCCGGGTCCCCTGCCACTCCACGTCGGGGAAGGGGCCGCCCGTGGCCATGATCGCCCGTCCGTCGGTCCAGTCGAAGACGTCTTGCGGGCTGCATTCGGCGAGCGTCGTGGGATCGGAAATCGCGAGGATCGTGGGGCGTTCGACCTGCCGGGCCATCGTGCGGATGATCGACTGGTCGAACAGCCCGGGCCGGCCGGCGACGCCGATGAGCACGGTCGGCTTGGCATTCTCGATCACGTCGACCAGCCCGACTCCGTCCGTTCCCCGCAGCTTCCACCCCTCGATCTCGGCGCGCTCCTTGACGTAGGCGGTCTTGTACTCCTCGATCGGCTCCGTGCGCCCCTCGAGGAGGAGGCCGTGGCTGTCGAGCACCCAGATCTGCCGGCGCGCCGACGCCTCGGACACGCCTTCGCGGCGGAAGGCGCCGATGAGCTGCTTGGCGATGCCGATCCCGGCTCCGCCCGCCCCGAGGATCGCCACCCGCTCCTCGCGGAAGGGCCGGTTGGCGATCTTGGCCGCCGACAGCACTCCCGCGAGGAGCACCGCGCCGGTGCCTTGGATGTCGTCGTTGCAGGAGAGCACCTGGTCGCGGTAGCGGTCGTTGAGCCGGATCGCGGTCTCTTTCCGGAAGTCCTCCCACTGGAGCAGCGCGCGGGGGAAGACCTCGCGCACGGCCGCGACGAACTCTTCGATCAGCTCGTCGTAGGGCTTGCCGGAGATGCGGGGCTGGCGGAGGCCCACGTAGAACGGGTCATCGAGGAGCGACTTGTTGTTGGTGCCGACGTCGAGGCTGACGGGCAGGCAACGCGAGGGGTGGATGCCGCCGGCCACGGTGTAAAGGGCGCACTTGCCGATGGGGATCCCGAGGCCGCCGACCCCCTGGTCGCCGAGGCCGAGGATGCGTTCGTTGTCGGTCGCCACGATCACCCAGATGTCGCGGAACGGGTAGTTGAGGAGGACTTCGCGGATCCGTCCTTGGTGCTGGGGGGTGAGGATCAATCCCCGCGGTCGGCGGAAGATGCGGCTGTATTTCTGGCAGGCGAGGCCGACGGTGGGGGTGTAGACGACCGGGAGCATCTCCCGCAGGTGCTCGAGGATCATGCGGTAGTACAGCACCTCGTTGCGGTCCTGGAGGTCGCTCAGGTAGAAGTGCCGGTGGAGGTCGTCGGGCTCCTGCTGGAAATTGGCGTAGGCACGTTCGAGTTGCTGCTCCATGGTGGAGATGGCGGCGGGGAGGAAGCCCTCGAGGCCGAGCGCGCGACGCTCCTGCGCGGAGAAGGCGGTCCCCTTGTTGAACAGGGGGCTCTGCGCCAGTGCCTGGCCGACCAGGGGGACGCGCAGGTAGACCTCTTGGGTGGCCGGGTCGACGTGCCGGCGGAAGCCTTCGGCCAGTGTGTACATCAGCACCCTCCCGGGATGGTGGCCGCGAAGCCTCTAGGCATCACGTCGTCGTCGCGCCTTGCCCGCGGCCAAACTCGCCTTCGGAAATGGGCCACGTATCGATGGGACCGGTACTGAGTCGACGGGTTCTCGTCCGGCGGCCCTCGCCTGGCCGGCTGCCGGGGATGCCCGGCGCCGGACGGTTCTTCACGGGACGCCCAATCAGTCATCCTCTTTCTTGGGCTTCGGGGGCGGGTCGATGCCGACGATCTTGAGGGCATCGCCCGACTTCTCGACGGCCAGGATGCACAGTCCCGGGATCGTCTGGAGCATCACCTCGGTGCGTCCGTTGCCTTTGTCGCGGGTTTCATACAACCAGCGGAAGAGCTGCTCGCTCGGCAATTCGGTGAAGATCTTCTTCAGCTCGGGAAGCGCGAGCATGGACTTCTTGTCCTCGGCCACCGGGTACGCGTCCACCTTGGCCTGGTCGACCAGCTTGTCGACGCCGGCCTGGTCGCCGGCGAGGACGGCCTTCAGCCAGTGGATCGCGATCGCCTGCGGATCGTTGGGCTCCGCCCCCCATTTCGCGGCCTTTTCCGCGACTTCCTTGCCGGCGGCGTCGCCCGAGGCGGCGGGAACGTACATCACCTCGACCCGCGGGTTGAACTTCTCCATGAACTGGATGACTTGCTTCGCTTTCTTGATCAGCCAGTACTTGGCGCGCACTTCGCCTGCGCTCTTGAGGGTGAAGACGTGCGCCTCCTCGGTCTTGTCGCCGACCTGCAGCGGCTCGACCCCGCTCTCGGCCATGACCAGATCGATGCCGTCCTCGTTTCGTCGGGGTTCGGGAATCTCCATGAACAGAAAAGTGCGCTCGAATGCGGGGAGATCGGTGGATAGGCGCGGCAGCAGGCGGACCGAGCCGACCGCATAGAGCGCTTGGGTGATTATCTTTCCCGACATGATCGGGTCGATCAGCCCAGGCTGGGCGAAGGCCTTCTCTGACTCGAATTGCTTCGAGACTCCGCCGATCTTGATCTCGATGCGGCACTTCGCCCTGAGGTGTTGGCCCTCGAGGGCGATGGTCGGATTGGAGACGTACTCGTACGCGCCGAGTTTGGTCTTGAATTGCTGGGTCACGCTCGGCGCCGGGATGGTCTTGGTGAAGTCGTACTCGCGGTGGGTATGGGTCGTGCCGAGCGCGCAGACGCGCCACTCTTCTTCCACGTACCGCTTCCGCGACTGTTCCTCCTCCTCGTCGAGCCAGTACTTGATCATCAGCCGCCCGACCACGCGGTCGCCCACCTTGGCTACGTAATGCCAGGTGCCCATCTTCGTGTCTTTCGGGTCGGCGAGCGGGGCGAACATGACCTTGGGGCGTTCCTCCGGATCCGGCGGGTCTTCCTCCTGGCCGACCGAGGGGCGGGGCAGAAACAGGATCGCGAGGGTGGCCAGGAGTGGAAGCAGGTACCAGCGTCGCATGGGGACATTCCTCCGGTGCGTGGGACCCCCTGGATCAATCGAAGAGTGCGTCGACGAACTTGTCGGGGTCGAAGGTCTCGATGTCGTCGAATTTCTCGCCGAGCCCGACGAACTTGACAGGTACCGAGAGCTGGTCCTTGATCGCGAGCACGATACCGCCCTTGGCGGTGCCGTCGAGCTTGGCGAGGAAGAGGCCGGTGAGCGGCACGGACTGGTGGAACAGGGCGGCCTGGG
>Ga0209514_10006228_pt1 | contig 14722 bp, 12 predicted proteins | sample Subgrocontami58m_FD_187452 | JGI IMG/M metagenome (GOLD analysis project Ga0209514, IMG submission 187452) | Subsurface groundwater microbial communities from S. Glens Falls, New York, USA - GMW37 contaminated, 5.8 m (SPAdes) (version 3) | ecosystem: Environmental > Aquatic > Deep subsurface >...
CTCGTGCTTGGTTGCGCATCATCTGGCGCGCCTGGACCGACCGCAAACCCTACGACCCCACGCTGCATCTCGGCGCGCTCAAGCTCGCTTCTGGCGCAGCAGGTTGACACCGGATGTCTCATGCCGCCACGCTCAGGACATTGGTCTTGCACATCGGGAAGCCAAGCCGTTCGCGCGACTCGTAATAGGCTTGCGCGACGGCCTTGGCGATATTGCGGATGCGGCCGATATAAGCGGCGCGCTCGGTGACCGAGATGGCGCCGCGCGCATCGAGCAGGTTGAAGGTGTGCGCCGCCTTGAGCACTTTTTCGTAGGCGGGCAGAGCGAGTTGCGCCTCGATCAGCCGCTTGGCGTCGGCCTCGTGGTCGCTGAAATGCCGGAACAGCATGTCGGCATCCGAATGTTCGAAATTGTAGGCCGACTGCTCGACTTCGTTCTGATGAAATACGTCGCGATAGGTCACCCCCGGCGTCCACAGCAGGTCGAACACATTCGTCACGTCCTGCAGGTACATGGCCAGGCGTTCGATGCCATAGGTGATTTCACCGGTGATCGGCTTGCAGTTGATCCCGCCGACCTGCTGGAAATACGTGAACTGCGTCACTTCCATTCCGTTCAACCACACTTCCCAGCCCAGGCCCCATGCGCCCAGGGTAGGATTCTCCCAGTCATCCTCGACGAAGCGGATGTCGTGCTCTTTGGGATCGATGCCGAGCGCTTCGAGCGAGCCGATGTACAAATCGATGATGTCGAGCGGGGACGGCTTTAGCACCACCTGGAATTGGTAATAGTGCTGCAGGCGATTGGGGTTGTCGCCGTAGCGTCCGTCCTTGGGGCGGCGCGAAGGCTGGACGTATGCCGCGCGCCAGGGCTCGGGACCAAGGGCACGCAGGAAGGTCGCGGTGTGAGAGGTGCCGGCACCGACTTCCATGTCGTAGGGCTGCAATAGCGCGCAGCCCTGCTCGGCCCAATAGGACTGCAGCTTCAGTATGAGTTCCTGAAAGTTAGGCACGGTTTGCGATTGCACGCGTAAAGCTGCAATTTTACCGGCTTTCCGCGGGTCTAGATACCAAGGCAATGCGGCAAAACGAAACGAGAGGCTCCGTTCGCCTTATGCCGTGCGCAAAAAATGATATAAATGTCCGATGAAATTCAGCCACCTGATCCAAGTCAACGATCCGCTCGATCCGCTCGTCGATCTTCTGACGCGTGAGCAGCTGTGGCGCGGCCTCGTGCTGCGTGCCGAGAATCCGTTGTTATTCGTACTGGCACTGGACGGATTCGAGATCGTGGCTCGCAGTGAGAACGAACTCAAGCGCGCGTTGCATTTCGGCAAGCTGACGCTGCGCGACCGCGTCAGCTTTGAACCCATGCGGCAGGTGCGCTACGAGATAGAGGCCGCCGCGGACTCGCCCGCGGCGACCCTGACGATGACCATCGAGGAGCCGCAGCCCGAGCAGCTGTTCGTACGCTTCGCCTATGAGACGCTGCAGGGCGGGGCCGCCGCGCCGATGGACGAGTTCTACGGCAGTTTTGCGCGGCAAGCTTATGTCGAGGCCGATATTGACACCATCAGCACCATCCGGCGGCTCGCGCAGGACGAGGATTTGGCAGCGTAACAGGGAGGCATCATGTCGATCGAAATTCGGCAAGTTGTGAAGCAGTATCTGTTGAGCGTGCCCGGGGTGAAGCAAACGGTGAAAGCGCGCATCTCGCATTCCGAGCTGAACGACTTCTATCATTGGGAGATCAGCCACCATTATCGGCCCGCGCATGGCGCGGACTATCTTTATCCCGCACGCGTGGACTTGCATACCCTGGCGGAATGCGAATCGAAGCTCCTTGCCTACATGCGCGGTTTCACCGACCAGGTCGAGGTCAACGAGGATTATTGAGTCCGCGGCCAGGCTTCCGCCATTTCGGCGCGTGCCATTATGGGATATGATCAACCTTGACGGTGCGGAGCGGGGATCTTCCGACCCGTTTGAAATTGCGGTTTTTTGTCAGTCGCCTTGATGAAATTGCGATAGCTTTTCATCGCGATTCCGTCAAGGCGAAACCTGGGTGATCGCTGTGCTTGGCATTGGGGGCAAGAGCGGCCACTTGGGTTTCGCCCCGGGAATGTCGCGATCAGCAGCCATCGCAACATCTCCGAGGCGACGGAAGAAGGGTTATCGGTCTGCGCGGTCGGTCAATCTTTTGATAAAGCCGAGTTCATGGAAAGCTATCTGGTCTGGCTCGCAGCCGGATTCCTTCTTGTCATCGCCGAACTGGTCACCGGGACGTTTTTCCTGCTGGTGCTCGGTATCGCCGCATTTGCGGGCTCGGCGGCAGCCTGGTTCGGACTCGGCCTCTGGCTGCAGGCCTCGTTGTCGGCCGCGATTGCGGTTGCGGGCGTGATCTGGGTGCGCCAGCAGCGCAAGGCCATGCTGCGCTCGGACATGGCGTCGCTCGATGTCGGCCAAGCCGTTACGCTCGATGCCTGGGTCAGCCGCGAACAGGGCGCGGCACGCGTCAAGTATCGAAACACGTTGTGGGATGCCGAGGTCGAAGGCGCGCGCGAGTTCGATCGCGGCCAGGTGCTGTTCATCCATGCGGTAGAAGGCAACACGCTCAAAGTCGCGACAACCAAACCCTAAGAACCCGTTGCAAAAGGAATTTTGCAGCGGGCCGATCCAGGGGAGCATGAGGGGATGCGCCCCGAAGGAAGTCCCCTTGGGGGATATCCCCTCATTTATGAAGTGAACTCTAAAGGGGGGCTCATGTTTCCAAAACTCATCGGCGTCGTCATCGCCACCATCCTGGTGGCGCAATTCGATCAAACCCGCGGCTTCACCATTCCGTTCTTCATCCTCGCGCTCGCGATCGTGTTCGTCGTCGAGGGCGTGCGCGTGGTGCCGCAGCAAAGCGCCTGGGTAGTCGAGCGCCTGGGCAAGTTCCACGCGGTCCTGCAGCCGGGCTTGAACGTGATCGTGCCTTTCGTCGATCGCGTTGCCTACACGCATTCTTTAAAAGAAGTCCCGCTGGATGTGCCCGAGCAGGTATGCATCAGCCGCGACAACACGCAGCTCTCGGTGGACGGCGTCATCTATTTCCAGGTGACCGATCCGCGCCTCGCGTCCTACGGTTCGTCCAATTACATCGCCGCCATCACCCAGCTCGCGCAGACTGCGCTCAGGAGCGAAATCGGCAAAATGGAATTGGACAAGACATTCGAGAGCCGCGACGAAATGAACCGCCAGGTGGTGTCGGTGCTGGACGAGGCCGGCCGCTCCTGGGGTGTCAAGGTGCTGCGCTACGAGATCAAGAACATCACGCCGCCGGAGACCATCCTGCGCGCGATGCAGGCGCAGATCACGGCCGAGCGCGAAAAGCGAGCGCTGATCGCGAAGTCCGAAGGCCAGAAGCAGCAGGAAATCAATATCGCCGAGGGCGAGAAGCAGGCGGCAATCCTCAAGTCCGAGGGTGCCAAGGCCGCGGTGATCAACAAGGCGCAAGGCGATGCGACCTCGATCAGGCTGATCGCCGAGGCGACCGCCGCCGGCGTGACCGCGGTGGCGGAGGCGCTCGCCAAGGAGGGCGGGCAGCGTGCGGCCAACCTGAAAGTCGCGGAGCAGTACGTCAACGCATTTGGCGGTCTGGCCAAGGCCAACAATACCCTCATCGTTCCCGCCAACATGGGTGATCTCGCGACGCTCATCACTTCGGCCATGACCATGCTCGATCGTACCAAGGGGGCCGAGGCCAAGCCGGCCTGACAGGCAATTCAGAACGACCGAAGCCGCCGCTTGGTTCAGGGACTAGGAGGAGGACGCGTCCCTTCGGCTTGCGGCAAAGCGTGAGCGCCGGCCAAGGTCGATCGATCGCGCTCGGTGCGAACGGCGAGCTGGCCGAATAGCGCACCGAGGGCGGCGGCGGCGAGCAGCACCCGCAGTGCGGACTCCCAATTGCCCGCGGCCGACACCACTGCGGCGATGAGCGGAGGGCCGAAGAAGGTGCCCAGCTGCGACACCTGTACGATCAAGCCCTGAATGCCGCTGATTTGGCTTGTATCGCGTGCGTACACCTGCCCACCCGAGAGCACCGCAGCCGGAATGATGCCGCCGATGCACATATAGAGCGCGCACAGCGCAAAGCGCGAAGCGTCGGGCAACTCGGGGGCGAAGACACCGCAGGCGCAGGCCGCCATCGCGACGAAGGTGCTGCTGATCAGATGGCCGCGCGGCAGGGCGCGGTGCAGCAGCCAACTACCGAACAGATTGCCGCCGCAGTTGAGACCTACAGCCAGGGCACCGAGCAGTGCGGCCTGTGTGATTGTGGCGCCGCGCTCCTGCACCAGGAAAGTGGGCAGCCAGACCGCCACCGCGTAGAACATGAGGGTGTAGCTGCCAAAGGCCAGTGCGAGCCACCAGGGTCCGGGCTGCCGCAGTCCGCGCATGATGCTCGAGAGCGTGCGCGCGGCCGGCGCCGACGCCGCCCGGTACGCACCACGCGATGTCCATAGCGCAACCGCGGCCGCGAGCGTTGCCAGCACGATCGCGAGCCAGAAACCGCGCCAGCCGAGCGGGAGCAGCAACAAGGTGCTCGCGAGCATGGTCAAGCTGGCTCCGAGCGGCAGGTATACGCTCCACAGTCCGAGCGTCAGGCCGCGTTCCCGCGGCGCACTGGCCGCGACGATGAGCGTAGGCACCGACACCGCGATGGCGATGAAACCCGTGCCTTCGAGGATGCGCGATGCGAGCAATGTCGGGCTGCCGTGCGCTGCCGCGCCGAGCAGACCGCCCAGCATCAAGGCCGCGAGCCCGGCGACGCAGAAGCGCAGCGCACCATAGCGGCCGGCGAGAACGCCGACGAAGGCCGCACCGAACACTGACAGCGTGTTGAAGATCGAGTTGACCCAACCGGCCGCGACGAGCGACAGGTGGAATTCTTCGCGCAGCAGGGGAATTGCCGGCGGCAGCTTGCCGACATAGGCGGCGGCGATGATGCCGGAGGAGATGGCAACCCAGACGGCAGACCAATGCGTTCGGTTCAAGTGTTCGCTCCGCTGGCGCGCATCAATCGAGGCCGAAGCGCCTGATCAGCCAGGTCTTCATTAACTGTGTAAGCGTGAGATAGGCAGCGAGCATCGCTATGAGCGCCAGCCAGTAGGCGTGCGGGAGCGGCGTGAATCCCAGCGCATAGGCGAACTTGGAAAACGGCAGCCACATCCCCACCACGCAGATCGAGACCGATGTCACCATCAGGGGCAAACTCGCCTGGCTCTGGAAAAAGGGAATCCTTCCGGTACGGATGACATGCACGATCAGCGTCTGCGACAAGAGCGACTCGACGAACCAGCCGGTCTGAAACAGGCTGGGATTGTCCCAGGCACCGAAGGCGTAGAGCATGGTGAAATAAGTGAGGTAATCGAATACCGAACTGATCGGACCGATGAACAGCATGAAGCGGCCGATGTTGCCGATATCCCATTTGCGCGGTTGCTCCAGGTATTCCGGGTCGATGTTGTCGGTTGCGATCGAGGTCTGCGAAAAGTCGTAGAGCAGGTTGTTGAGCAGGATTTGCACCGGCGCCATCGGCAAGAACGGCAGAAAGGCCGAGGCGCCGATCACGCTGAACATGTTGCCGAAGTTCGAGCTTGCGCCCATCTTGATGTATTTCACGATGTTGCCGAACACCTTGCGGCCTTCGATCACGCCCTGTTCCAGGACCAGCAGGTTCTTCTCCAGCAATACGATATCGGCCGACTCCTTGGCGATGTCGACTGCGGTGTCGACCGAAATGCCGACATCGGCTGCTTTCAGCGCGGGGCCGTCGTTGATGCCGTCGCCGAGAAATCCGACCACATGGCCTCTGCGGTGCAGCGCGCGGATGATCCTCGCTTTTTGCTCGGGCGAGAGTTTGGCGAATACGGTCGAGCGCTCCGCGACCGCGGCGAGCGCTTCGTCGTGCATCGATTCGATGTCGCTGCCCTGCACCACCTCGCCGATCGCGAGCCCGACGTCGCGGCAGATCTTGCGCGTGACGATTTCGTTGTCGCCTGTGAGCACCTTGACCTGCACGCCGTGGCGGCCAAGAACGCGGATCGCTTCGGCCGCGGACTCCTTGGGCGGGTCGAGGAAGGCGATGTAGCCCGTAAGCACGAGATCGGATTCGTCCGCGACCGCGAACGGCTCGGCCCTTGCCGGCACTTCCTTGTGCGCAACCGCGATGACGCGAAAGCCCTCCTCGTTTAGTTCCCGGATAACGCCCTGCAGGTCTTCGAAATGCCCCGGCTCGAGCGCAACCGTCTCGCCGTGGCGCTCGGCCTTGCTGCAGACGCTGAAAATCTCCTCCACCGCGCCTTTGCAGATCAGGATGTGCGTAGCGTGATCCTTTTCCACCACCACCGACATGCGCCGGCGCTGGAAGTCGAACGGGACTTCGTCCACCTTGGCGAAATGCTCGGACACGGCGAGCGCCTCGTGCACCTCGACATGCGCGAGCACGGCCACATCGAGCAGGTTCTTCAGGCCCGACTGATAGTAGCTATTGAGGTAGGCATACTGCAGAACGTGTTCGCTCTCCGCACCGAATATGTCGACGTGCTTCTCCAGGATTACCCGGTCTTGCGTCAACGTGCCGGTCTTGTCGGTGCACAGGATGTCCATGGCGCCGAAGTTCTGAATCGAGTTCAAGCGCTTGACGATGACCTTCTTGCGCGACATCGCGAGCGCGCCCTTGCCGAGGTTGACGGTCACGATCATCGGCAGCATCTCCGGCGTGAGGCCGACGGCGACGGCCAGCGCGAACAGGAACGCCTCCATCCAGTTGCCTTTGGTAAGCCCGTTGATGACGAACACCAGCGGCACCATGACGAGCATGAAGCGGATGATGAGCCAGACGAAGCGGTTGACGCCGAGCTCGAAGCTGGTGAGTTCGCGCCGCACGGCCAGGGTCTGCGCGATGGTGCCGAAATAGGTGCGGCCGCCGGTCGCCACCACCGCGGCGATAGCGGTGCCGCTCATGACGTTGCTCCCCATGAAACAGATGTTGGGAAGGTCGATGGCGGACTTGATTTCCGTGGTGCTCGCCGCCGGAAACTTTTCGATCGGTAGCGCCTCGCCGGTGAGCGCGGCCTGGTTGACGAATAGGTCCTTGGCCGCGAGCAATCGGACATCCGCGGGTATCATGTCGCCGGCCGAAAGGTGGACGATGTCTCCGGGCACGACGCGCGCGAGCGGAATCTCCACCGACGCGGCATCAGTATTGGGTGGCCGCACCGCGTGCTCGGCTGCCTGCGGCATGCCGGGGCGCTGCTCCCGGCGCCGGACGCTGGCCGTGGTGTGCACCATCGCGCGCAGTCTCTCCGCCGCCCTGCCCGAGCGGTATTCCTGCAGGAAGGACAGCAACACCGACAGCGCCACGATGATGGTGATGACGATGGCGCCGCGCACTTCGCCCGTGAGCTCGGCGATGATGGCGAGCGACAGCAAGAGCAGCGACAGCGGTGCGGCGAAGAGCTCGAGCAGCCGGTGCAGCGGGCCTTTCGGAGCTTCGGCCGCGATCGCGTTCGCGCCGTAGCGCGCCAGCCTCTGTGCTGCTTCACGCTCGAGCAGGCCGTCCTTGGATGTCTCGAGATAGGCAAGGACCGCGCCTGAGTCCATGCGTGCGACTTCGATCAGCTCCGCGGCTTCGGGTGTCGTCCGCTTTGCAGCGTGACCGTCGACTTGGGGGCTCGACATCAGGCGCGGCGACACGGGTCCGGCCGGCTTGAGTTCCACGCGCTATTCCTTTGAATTGTAAGGATATACACCATCGGGTCCCCGAAGATGCGCGCGTTGCCGTGGGCTACGCGCACCTTGTTGCAGCTTATTGCAGATCAAACTGCCCGCGTTGGCCAAAGCGTACACTAGCTCGCGCAAATTCCCCTGCGCAAGATCATATCAACAGCCCTTTCCTGGAGAGATAAGCATGGCCATGATGAACGCACAGCAATACCGCGACAGTCTCGCCAGGCGCAAGCCGATGAAAGTCTATTTGGACGGAAAGCGCCTGGATAACCCGCTGGAACATCCGTACATCAGGACCTCCATGAACAGCGTGGCGCTCACCTACGAGTTGGCGCATGACCCGGAGCACGCTGAACTCATGACCGCAAAGTCCGCGCTTACCGGCGAAACGATCAATCGCTTCTGCCATCTGCACCAGAACGCCGACGATCTGGTGAAGAAAGTGCGCATGCAACGGCTGCTCGGACAGCGCTGCGGCACCTGCTTTCAGCGCTGCGTCGGATTGGACGCGCTAAACGCCATGTTCGCGACCACTTTCGATATGGACAGGAAACTAGGCACGCGCTACCACGCGCGTTTCCGCAAATTCGCGCTCGCGATGGAGAAGAACGACTGGATCGTCGACGGCGCCATGACCGACGTCAAGGGCGATCGCGGCAAGCGTGCGGCCGAGCAGCAGGACAAGGACCTGTACTTGCGCGTGGTCGAGCGGCGTTCAGATGGCGTCGTCATCCGCGGCGCCAAGGCGCATCAAACGGGGTCGGTCAACTCGCACATGGTGCTGGTCATGCCGACCGCTTCGTTAAAGACCGACGAAAAGGACTACGCCATCGCCTGCGCCCTTGCGGCGGATGCGCAGGGCATCACCTATATCTACGGGCGGCAATCCTGCGACGAGCGCAAGCTCGGCGGCGGCGAAGCCTCCGACATCGATGCGGGCAGCGCGGCCTACGGCGGCCAGGAAGCACTGATGGTCTTCGACGACGTCTTCGTGCCCGAGGACATGATCTTCATGAACGGCGAAACCGAATTCGCCGGACAGCTGGTCGACCAGTTTGCGAGCTACCACCGCCAGAGCTACGGCGGCTGCAAAGTGGGGAACGGCGACGTAGCCATCGGCGCCGCGGCCTCGATCGCGGAATACAACGGCGTCGCCAAGGCGTCCCACATCAAGGACAAGATCGTCGAGATGAACCATCTCAACGAGACGCTCTACGCCTGCGGCATCGCCTGTTCGGCCAACGGCGCGAAGCTGCCTGCCGGAAACTTCTTCGTCGACGCGCTGCTCGCCAACGTGTGCAAACAGAACGTCACGCGCCTGCCCTACGAGATCGCGCGCATTTTGCAGGACATCGCGGGCGGTCTCATGGTGACTTTGCCCTCGGCAAAGGACTGGTTGAACCCGCAGACTGGCGCGATATTGAAGAAATACCTGGCCGGGGCGGACGGCATGAGCACCTACGAGCGCATGCGCATGCTGCGCCTGATCGAGAACCTCACCATGGGCCGCGGCGCCGTGGCCTACCTCACCGAGTCCATGCACGGCGCAGGCTCGCCGCAGGCGCAGCGCGTACTCATCAACCGCCTCGCCAACCTGGAAGAGAAGAAGGTGTACGCGAAGAGTCTCGCCCTGAACGGTAGCCTCGAGACGGTGGAGGCTGCGATACGCGCAGGGCTGGAGAAAATTCACACGCCCGATGCTTAGAGGCAGGAGCGCTAGCGCATCTCGGCAAGGCAATGGGCTCCGCCGCGGGTAGAATGACCCTTCGACATTGCCCCGGGGAGGGGGCGACATGAACAATGGAGACAGGGATGAGCGCAGCAGGACACGCTGGAAGTGGTAGCGAGCCGTGGGACGAGCAAGCAGATGTTGTGATCGTCGGAGCGGGAGAAGCTGGATTGCCGGCAGCAATAGAATCCGTGGACGCCGGGGCAACGGCCATCGTATTGGACAAGATGGCAACTGTAAAAACGACTTCCACGGCAATGAGCCTCGGTGTATTTGCCTTTGCCGGCACCGAATACCAGCAACGCAATGGGGTGCAGGATTCAAACGAGCTGTACTACAAGGACCTGATGACTGCGGGCAAGTGGACGAATTACGAACCACTGGTCAGGGTTTTTCTCGCGCATCAGCTCGACAGCTATAACTGGTTGACCGCGTTGGGGGTAAAGTGGTCCGATTTGAAAATGCACGGCGGCAGCAGCGTTCCGCGGGGACACATAACGGACCCGCTTGAGCAACTTAGAATTTTGCAGCAAACGGTCGAGAACAAAGGCGTGAAGCTGTTGTTCAGAACCAAGGTGACGGAACTGCTCACGGATAAGGACAAGAGAGTCATCGGCGTGTGCGCGCAAAGCGAAAAAAAGGCTTTGCGCATCCAAGCCAGAAAGGGCGTCGTGCTCGCGACGGGCGGTTTCGGATACGACACCAAGAGAATGGCCGCAATCGACGCGCGGCTTGCCAAAATAAAGGCGGTTGTGTCGCCGGGACACACAGGCGACGGCCATAAGATGGCAGAAACGCTGGGAGCCTTGTTCAGGCACATGGAACTGGAATACATAAAGCCGACCATCGGCATACATCTGTCGAGCCGCTCGTCCAAGACCGCGTTGCTCGCGTATTGGGACGGCGCGATCGTGGTCAACAAACTGGGGGATCGATTCGTCAACGAATCAGCCGAAAACAGATCGATAGGCTCGGCAACCCTCAGCCAGCCCGACCAAGTCGCGTATGAAATATTTGATCAGAAGATATTGCAACGGTTGAAAGGCGCGGGTGTCGAGCAAGGGGTAATTACACGCATGGTCGAGGCCCCGACTATAGATGAATTGGCTTCCAAGATACGGGTCCCGACCGAGGCGCTGAAGAGGGCCATCGACAGGTACAACGACGGCGTGGACAAAGGCAAGGATCCGGATTTTGGCAGGACTCATCTGGCGCAGGGCGTTGGAACCATGACGAAAATAGATTCCCCACCTTTTTATGCCTATGAAACTTCGCCTTGGCTGCCGGGTACCTATGGCGGTGTGGCCGTTGACGAGGATATGCATGTGCTCGCCGGGGACGGCGTGATCCGCGGGCTCTATGCGGCCGGCGAAATAGTGGGCGGTTTGCACGGATCGGGTTATCACACCGGTTCGGCACTCGCGAAAGCTTTGGTCTTTGGCCGCATTGCCGGCCGAAACTGCGCTGCGGGAAGGTGAGCGCAGGCATGTAGCGTTGCGGCGACGCGCCCGATGCCGAACGAGCGCCCCCGCAGTGATCGGGGCGCGCATTGCAGCGAATCGCCCTCGCGCCAACTCGTTTACTAACGAAAGGGATACATATGAGCTATGAGTGCTTCAAGGTCGACATTCAGGATCACATCGCCACGGTCGTGTTCGACCGTCCGCCGGTCAATGCGCAGAATCGCCGGTCACGCGACGAAATGACCCATATCTTCGATTGCTTGAGCGATGACGACGCGGTGCGCGTTATCATTCTCACCGGCAGCGGCAAGACCTTTTCCGCGGGCGCCGACGTCAAAGAGCGCGTGGGCATGGCGAAGGAAGACGGAGAGTACATCCGCCACAATCGCGTGACGCGTGAGTTCTTCTACGCGGTCGAAGACTGTGCCAAACCGGTCATCACCGCGGTCAACGGGCCGGCGATAGGCGCGGGCTTCTACCTCATGATGTGCGGTGACATCATCGTCGCGTCGGAAAATACGGCGGTCGCGATGACGGAGGTCGACGTCGGCCTCTCAGGCGGCATGAAATTCCTCACCGATCACTTCGGGCGCTCCTACGCGCGCTACATCTACTACACGGGCCGGCGCATTCCGGCCGCGGAGCTGTATCGGCTCGGCGTAATCCAGGCCTGCGTAGCGCAGGACAAACTCATGGACACGGCGCTCGATATTGCGCGCGAGATCGCAGCGAAGAGCCCGCTCGCAGTGCAGACGGCGAAGCGCGGATTCAATACCGTGGCGCAGATGCCCAGCCGCGACGCGTATCGCTACGAGCAGGGGCTCACGGTCATGCTGTCGAAGACTGAAGATACACGTGAAGCCCAGGCGGCGTTTATGGAGAAGCGCAAAGCGAACTACAAGGGGCGCTGAGGACGCGCCGCCATGCGTACGCGGCGCCGGCTGTGGGAGGAGTGGCCGCGTCGCATCACGATCAATGCCAGCCTGAGGTCACCCCATGCCCAAGCCGTTCGAGAACATCCGTATTCTTGATTTTTCCCAGGTCGTCTCGGGTCCATTCGCCACCAACCTGCTCGGCCTGATGGGCGCCGACGTCATCAAGTTCGAGCGGCCTCCCGCGGGGGATGAAGCGCGCAGCTTCTGCGCGAGCAAGGAACTGCTCGCGCTCGGCATGGGATCGGCGTTCCTCGCGCTCAATACCGGCAAGCGCTCGATGTCGCTCGACCTGAAGAAAGCGCAGGTGATCGAGGCCATCCGCAAGCTGATTCCGAGCGCGGACGTCATGATCGAGAACTATAGACCGGGCGTCATGGCGCGGCTCGGCCTGGGCTACGACGCGGTGAAGGCGATCAAGCCCGACATCATCTACTGCTCGATTTCGGGCTACGGGCAGGAGGGGCCCGAGCGCGATTCGCCGGCCTATGACGGGGCGGTGCAGGCGGCCTGCGGCATCATGTCCATCACGGGCTACCCCGAGCACGGGCCGGTACGCGTGGGGTTCCCGTTTGCCGACGCGGCGACGGGATCGGCGGCGGCTCTCGCGATCTCCGGTGCGCTCTATCGCAAGCTTGCCACCGGCAAAGGCCAGTATATCGACATCGCCATGGTGGATGCGAGCCTGTCGATGATGACGCAGATCGTCGCCTTCGCCTCCGTCGCGGGCGTGGTGCCGGGCCGCATCGGCAACATGGCCTGGAGCCGGCGGCCGACGTCGGACATGTTTCGCGCGAAGGACGAATACCTGTCGCTCGTGGTGAATTCCGAGCAGCACTACGCGGCGCTATTCAAGGCGCTCGGGCGCGAGGATGTGCTCGCCGATCCGCGCTTCGCCGACTGGGATGCGCGCAGCCGCAACGTCACCGAGCTGCGTGCAGCGATCGAAGGCGCGCTCGCGAGCGCGAGCGCCGCGGTGTGGGAGAAGCGCCTGAAAGAGGCGGGCGTGGCGGCCGCGCGCGTCAAGGATATAGGGCAGGCGCTTGCGAGCCCGCAGATGCAACATCGCAACCTGCTTTTGACGGTGCCGGGCCCGAAGGGCCTGGAGCGCACGGTGACGGTCATGAACGCGCCGTTCCTGTGCAACGAGGACGGGCCCGGCAGCGACCGCCCGGCGCCCAACGTGGGCGAGCACAACGACGAAGTGCTGGCCGAGGCGGGCTATAGCGCGGAGGAGATCGCTGCGTTTCGCCGCTCCGGCGCCATCTGGGAGGCGCGCAGGGCGTGAGGTCTGTCGCGCCAGCAGCCTGCGTCCATCGGCTTTCGCCGCGCCCACCGCAAGACCAGGCCGATATTGACGATGGGACGCTTTGCTACGGAAGCGTGCTATTGAGCAGCAGATTCCGTAGAGGGAGCGGACAATTGCGAGAGATCAAGTCAACTGGATAGATTGCGAGTAGTTCGAGTCCGACGTGGCTTCCCGACCGGGGTAGAACCCGGCAAACGAAGCGCGCCCGGTGGGATGAAGCTGGGCACCGGTCAGAACTCATTCAGAAATCGATTACCAGCCCTTTACCAACCGATCCGTCGCACATCCGGTAGCGCATCAAAGTGCTCGTCGCGACTGAGTATTGGTAAGCCATGTTGCGTTGCAAGGGCTGCGATCCAGGCGTCGTTCGCAGGGATCGGCCGACCCAAGCGTTTGAGCGTCGCGCGCAGCGACGCGTAGGGCAAGGTTGTTTCAGCGTTAATCGCCAGAAGATCGAAGTCGCGAAGATGGGTCTCGAGCCATTCTTCATAGGTTTTCCGATGTCGCGAACCCATGATGCCGTATCGAAATTCACCGAGCACGATCACAGGAATCGCTGCTCGCTGCTGCCGGCCCAAGATCGCTCCGACATCAGGCGCGCCGTCGACAAATGCCGATAGCGCGTTCGTATCGAGGATCAACGCCGATCCTCAGGTTCGATGACCTCGAACTCCTGGTCGACTACGGATTGCACGCGGACGGTCTCCTTGTGCAGTCGCTTGAGCTTGCCGAACCCCTTCATCCACGCTGGCTCGCTAGCGTGGTCGCGCCCGGTATCAAGCACCAACTTGTCGCGCAATGCCTCCGTGACGAATTCCTTAAGCGACTGACCGCGCTCGGCCGCGGTAGCCTTCGCTTTGCGGAAAAGCGGATCGGGGAGTTCCAGTGTTGTCTTCATTTGCCCATATTACCGTATTTATGGCACGCGAAATGAAAACGGCGCCCGGGGGATGAAGATGGACACGGCGCTCGATATTGCGCGCGAGATCGCAGCCAAGAGCCCGCTCGCGGTGCAGACGGCGAAGCGCGGATTCAATACCGTGGCGCAGATGCCCAGCCGCGACGCGTATCGCTACGAGCAGGGGCTCACGGTCACGCTGTCGAAGACTGAAGATACACGTGAAGCCCAGGCGGCGTTTATGGAGAAGCGCAAAGCGAACTACAAGGGGCGCTGAGGGCGCGCCGCCATGCGTACGCGGCGCCGGCTGCGGGAGTGGCCGCGTCGCATCACGATCAATGCCAGCCTGAGGTCACCCCATGCCCAAGCCGTTCGAGAACATCCGTATTCTTGATTTTTCCCAGGTCGTCTCGGGGCCATTCGCCACCAACCTGCTCGGCCTGATGGGCGCCGACGTCATCAAGTTCGAGCGGCCTCCCGCAGGGGATGAAGCGCGCAGCTTCTGCGCGAGCAAGGAACTGCTCGCGCTCGGCATGGGATCGGCGTTTCTCGCGCTCAATACCGGCAAGCGCTCGGTGTCGCTCGACCTGAAGAAAGCGCAGGTGATCGAGGCCATCCG
>Ga0209514_10006232_pt1 | contig 14721 bp, 15 predicted proteins | sample Subgrocontami58m_FD_187452 | JGI IMG/M metagenome (GOLD analysis project Ga0209514, IMG submission 187452) | Subsurface groundwater microbial communities from S. Glens Falls, New York, USA - GMW37 contaminated, 5.8 m (SPAdes) (version 3) | ecosystem: Environmental > Aquatic > Deep subsurface >...
AGCAAACTACGACGAGCTATAGTGTGGCTGAGACCACGGATAGGAGTTTGTCGTTATAGCTTACCAGAAACAAAAAGATTATATATGAGATAAACTTTATGGTATCGAGAATTCTTATAGGAGAATCCTGAGCTTTGATTCTTGATCGTGCTCAAGGCGCTCACAAACATTCTTCAAGCGCCTTGACATGTAATTCGACACGCAGCTTCAAAAATTGCGTGTCCAATTGCACGCTAACCCTCTATACTTTATATACTACAAGTTAACTTGTCGATAAAAAACAGCCATTGTCTAAAATATGAAGTATAACTGCGCCGGTCACATATTTAAGATAATAAATTTGCGGTTTAATTTACATCAATTAAGTCCGCATCAAAGCGCGAATACGTCTCTGATACTCTTTGACGTCTGCTTTAACGGCAGCATCACCAGTTACTGTTGCGCCCCGAGTCTTACTGACATAACCCGCGCCCTGAGTTGCATATTCATCATGTGCATCATTGATTAATTTGTTTAGAGTGCTCAAACCAGTACCCTTGCCAGCCTCTTTAGCACGATTCATTCGTGATTGAGCCATATATTTCTGGATAATCCCCTCAAGGAAAGCCATAATGACTGCAAGAGCAGCTGTAAGAGGATAAATAAAAGCAACATTTCCAAGTTCATTGCCTCGTACTACCCAAAGTCCAAGAAATACAATTGCGAAGAATCCCCAAGCTAGACGTTGGGCGAAAGGTGCAAAACCACGAATCATAAGAAATACCAAAACAAAAGGTATTCCAGCACTCACAGCAACAGCAAATGCTGAATTAGGAAGTGCAATTGTCTGAATAAGCTCATCAGTAAGGAATCGAACGCCGAGAATAGAAACAATGATGCTAACAGTCCATAGTACCCATGCATGTTCCGTGAGTGCATTAATCCCACTAGCAGAAAGGGATGCATATACAATAGAGATAATAAGAATAATAATCAATATCTTAGCAAAGAAGAATTCACTATTAGATGTCTCTCCAAGAAGACCTTCAAAAACAGGCGAAAGCGCACCAGTAATGCTGTCCACAATGCTTTGGCTCGTCTTCTGAATTCCAGTCGTATCTAGTGAAGAAGCAAAAGAAAGCAAAAGAACACCCATCACAAAGGAAAGCAACAACAATGCGCTAAATTTCTGTGTTCTCTGCTTATTTTGTGTTATTCTTTTTCTTATCATTTTAAAATCCGAAGATGCCTGCTATTACCGGCCAAAAGAGATAGCCAATTATCAAGAAAAGCACAACAATTACTGCCCAAAATAATTTAACCCATCCGCTTGATGAAGAACTAATGCCCTGAAGGGCTTTAAGGTTCTCCTTAAGTTTCTTAATCTGGCGCTGATAAGCTTGTCGTTGCACCGTAGTAGTAGATGCAGCAAGTAAATTCTCTAGAGCAGTAATCTTTCCAACGAGATTATTTACTTCATTATCTGCATTTTCAGCTATTATACGCTTATAACGCCCTTTATTCCACCACTTATAGAAAGTCCCATCAAAGACAAAAGCAACAAGAATACCTGCTCCGATAAGTGGATACATCCAATTCGCAACAGCGTTAGGATTGTTCAATGCATTATAACCCCATAATACCATAACCAATACCCCATATACTGCCCAAAGCGCACGTCGAACATTTGAACTAGTAACACTCTTTTGAATAATATAAAAAGCCGCGACAAAAGGCACAACCATCACCAAAAACATGACTAATGCACTTGAAGGCAGAGTCGCAGCTTCTAAGAAATTATCAGGCATGAAGCGCACACCAATAATCGCGACAATTATACCTATAACAACATTAATCCATTCCTTACCAGGACCAAAGAAATTAACTGTACTAAGAATACCAAAAACAATCAATGCAACAAGCAAGAAAGATAAAACCTGCATAGCAAGCTCATCAGTACCAGAAGCATCTCCTAAAACACCTTTCGAGAGAGGCTCAACAAACCCACCAATGCCATCAAGAAGATTAGTAAAACGCTCAGTCGTTTCTCCTGCAGCAACGACAAAAGCAAATTGTGATAATAAAAACACAGCAAAAACTAAAGCAAATAAAACACCTTTTTTACAATGCATGTCTAAATCACTCTAATCCTCTATTTAAATATTTCGGTAAGAACCCTTAAATAATCAATCAGCTATAACGCTAGATGAAAAAGGTCTGGTTGACTAAAATAATCGCAGTAATAATGCTTTGCGCGTTCGTGATTCTTCTTCTCCCTCACGCGCAATCTGCAGTTGACCCAGAAAAATCAATAGACGATATTAAAAACAAAATAGACAATCTCCCAGAGGATACAGAACAGATTAAAGACGGATATCTGACTCAGGAATGGTCAAAGTTTATTGCTGAAAACAAAGTACTCGGACCAGTACATAAATCTTTTATAGCTTACCCTCTCCCTTTTATCATAATATTAGGTGAACCTTACGTAGTGTCCTTCACTTTCCTCATCGTAGTTTTTCTCTGGATATTCATTGTTTACTTAATTACAAAACCGCTCAATGCCTCTAAATTGTTCAATCCTGCGCTCACTCTCCTAATTAGCATAGGGATTTCAATAATGCTTGCCAATATGAAAGTTATCAACACTCTGGCAGTATTTATAGTGAATCTCGTCCTCTCAAAGAACGAATGGTACACACGCATAATTCTTGGAATTATAATCGTCGCAGCTCTTGTAGTAATCAAGAAAATTGATTCGCTCTTAGCACAAAAAATAGAAGCTGCAGCAAAAGAAAATAAAGAAAAAACCCTCCAAGGCACAGTACGGCAAACAAAAGCAGAGATGCAGGCGCTTGAACGTGGTCTCAAAGAAGGTGCAGCAGCGAGCAAAAAACTGCGTCGACGCTAAGTTATGAATGATTAAAACCTGCATCAAATCCAATTTGTTCAGCGCTGCTCACTCTTCCGCTTTGCTTAAGCATAACTAATGCCTTCGAAACAGCATAATAAGCAAATATCAATACAACAACTATAACAAAAAGACTGAGCAATCCTGAGCTTCCCAAAAACTCCACGCTTTTACCCATATCCTGCAGATAAAGCGCAGACATCCTCACAGTTCCCGCCACAGACGCAATTAAGGTTATAATAACTGCCGCAGAAAATGACTGCCACTTCTGGCTAAAAAATGGCACGAGAGCCATGAATTGCTGCAATATAAGAACAACCACTCCCAGAATCGCAAATAAGAGAATCAACAGATGAAGATTTATCGACTCTTCAGAAGAGAAATGGAAAATAGTATTCACATATTTTCGCAAAGTTCCAGATAAAACAATCGGCTGCTCAAGCGAGCGCTCGACTGTACTGCTTGCTCCACGCAGAGATGTCGCTCCGTCTCCAGAAGAGTTAGTGTTTTGAGCCACATCGCCCAATGATTCCGCAGCACCCACAACAGAAGCCCCAATCATAAGAAAACAAAGCAAGAAAATCAAACTCTTCATGCAAAAACAACAGCATCAAGATTTATATCCCTTTCTAAAACAGCTTCTGCTGTGCTCCCTTCATTTTCAGCTCAGCAAGCTTGTCCAACTGCTTCTGCACTCTTTCAAGAGAGAAATCATGCCTCTCAACCAAAATCTCGATAATCTTATCGCGGTTCATCGCAGGAAAAACAACACTCTCGGCACGCACTTGAGGTTTTTTGAACATCTCAAAAACAGTTGGCCAGTCAAAATCAACACGCTCTTCGATAGCTCGGAATATATCTACCGGATACTTCTTCTCTCGAACAAGCGCGAGTGCTTTCTTCGGTCCAATACCCTTCACACCACCCGGATTATAATCAGTGCCTACTAAAATAGCCAAGCAAATAAGCTGATCACCTGTAATGCCCAGCTCATTTAGCAACTTGCTATATTCAATCAGTTCAGGTGCAATATATATAATGCCTGAAGCGGTCTTCCTTGTCTTGGATAATGTCATATTTTGAATAAGCCGTGGCGAGCCTACAGCAAGAGCGTCGTAATCCTGACTTGCCACAGCCCATGCTTGCCCTGACTTTACGAGCTCAGCGCACTGCATCTCTCCTTCACTTGGCGCCTGAACAACCGCAACACCCAATGCCTCCAAAAGCTCTTTGCTTTCTGCAATCATCTCCTTTGTGAGTCTGACAAAACCGCGCGCGTATTTCGCCATCGCATCAACATCCTCAGCCTCAACAGCCTTATGATATTTCTCCTGTGCAACATCTTTAGCCTCTTGTCTTTGCTTCTGCGTCGCACCTTTCAAAGGAGAATATTCTCCATCAAACACATAAATAAGCTCTATACCCTCATGCAATAAAGCCATAGTGCGATAAAAGAGTCCTGAAAGATGCGAAGTGATTCTCCTTTTCTCATCCATGAGCGGCATCCCATCAGGTTGCCTGATTGATGTTAAAAACTGATAAAGCGCATTAAAAGCATCCACCGCAAGTGTTTTGCCCTTTAATTCACTAAAAGTTACCTGTTTTCGTGGAACAATATCTCCAATTTGAAGCCCCATGTTCAAACAAGCAAGATGAAGATTAAATATCTATCGTGAACTATATGAATAAGACAAAGTTAACACAATTCAACTACAGCTTCAAAGCTATAGATTTCTTGCGATCAATTAAGAGATTATTCCCATTCAACAGAACCAATCATAAAATCTAATGCTTCTGGAAAAGACTTTTGAAAATCTCCTTTTCTAAAAGCATCTTCAATCATCTTTACAGCTGGAGCATAATAATCTCTAAGCGGTTCTCCTCTTTCACCTTCAACATAAGGAGTCATAACTTTTCTAACATTTGCCATAATCTCTCCAGATCTCTCCCTTAACCTTGACGCATTTCTTAAATCGATGGTTTTTAGGTAATCTCTCAAACTTCTTTTATCAGCTGGAGTAATTTGTTGTCCTTCTAATTCAGGCGGACCAAATCTAGGAATAAGAGTTTTCGTTGAAAGTTTAGGAACATTCTCCCCCAACATTTCTTCAAGAACCTTAGCGTCATAGGGAATCATCACCCCTTCTCTAAAATTGGGAAATTGTTTAATGACTGCATCATGTTCATTCCCAATAGAGAAACCACCCACCTTTCTTATTTCCATCATTTTATCATAATTCATTAGTCTGGCAAAAACTCTGGCTTCTGATTCGGTGCTCATTCCAGGATATCCTTGAACATGGACTACTTCTCTTGTTATTCTTGGCAACACTCTATAAAAAGCATGCACATCGTGTCCCTGATGAATTTTATATACTGCAACTTCTCTCTTTTTATAATCTTCTCCAACTTCGGTTAATAAGTCTGTAATTTTATTTCTCATTGTCATTTTGCTTTCCTTATGACTTCTTTCAACCATTCTCTTATTGGTCCTCTTTCACAATCACAGGGATTATCTCCGCCCACTAGCCCCGCTCTGGCTGGATTTGTCGAGTCATATCTTAACATTTTTTTAATATGAGAGCCATATCCTTGCGGAGCTAAAATAGATTCTGCTTCAGCAACCATTAAACCACCAACCACTTCGTTAGTCATTATTACACTTGGTTGAGCAGAATAAATACAACTATGCGAAGTTCTCTCTTTTCCAAGAGCTTTATCAACACTTAGTTTACAATCAAGACAGGCACTTTCACCAGGTTTGTAAGCTACTACTTGCCCAGAAGAAGGACTTGTTCCACCGCTTACTAAAGGAATCCCATATCTTACTGCAAAATAATTTACAATTGCACGTGTTCCAAAATTATCAACGCAATCTAAGATTAAATCTGGTCTGTTCTCTCTTGACATAAAATGTTTGGCGTAACTTTCATCTAATTTCCCAGTTAATCCTCTAATTCTTAATTTAGGATTGATTTCTTTTAATTTTTTAGCGAGAGCTTTAGATTTTTCATCTCCTACAGATCCATAAAATAAGAGTTGTCGATTAAGATTTGTAGTTTCTACAGTATCAAAATCAAGAATGTCTATTTCCCCAATTCCTGCTAAAGCAAGACCAATTCCAGCAAAGTTGCCTAAGGCTCCAGCTCCAACAACTAAAACATGTTTATCTTTTAATGAAGTGTAATCTACTTTTTGTTTGTCTTCTCCATTAAATCTTTGAGGATTAGCAACTGAATATGAAAGAGCACTCACTGGCTTTTCTTTCTTATTAAATGGCATGACAATCTTTCTAACTTCCTCAGTTATAATTCCGCCCAATACCTCGCTTGGAATAGCTCCTTGTCTCTGATCCTGATATCTCTCCAGTTTTATAATTGTTTGATCTCTTTTATTTGGAAGTCGGACATAGAGTTCTCCTCTTACTGGATCTGCAACAGCAACAACTACTGAGACTTTCTTTAATTGTCCGTATTCTAAAGCAGTTGTTTGTGATTTAGAATCGTTTGAAACATCAATAATTACATCAGGAGTTCCAAGTATTTGTGCTAAAGGTAAAGAATTAATTTTAGTCTGCACGCCTCTTACTCTAACTAATGGATTAATTTTAGATAATATTTCTTCTAACGCTTCAACTTTAGAATCTCTCTTTCCACTTAGGCTTAATAAAAATTCTCCATCATTAGATTTTTCCTGATGAATATTATCATATATTTCAACATTGCCAAACCCGAGGCTTACAAGCGAAGCTGATGTGAAGTTTGCTAATACCCCCGATCCTAACATGGCGATTCTGGCTCTCCTAATTTTACCCTGATTCCATCCATCAATCAACTCTTGCCGATTGTATCTATTTGCAACTAATTGCCCTTCGCTCTCCTGTTCATTATTTTCCTGTGTCATTTTCTGATGTTTCCTCCTCTTGAGATAAATTAACTAATGATGTATCTGGTAGTTCTGCACCAATAAAATCTTGATGTATCTGGTAGTTCTGCACCAATAAAATCTTTAACACCACGAATGGCAGATGAAATAAATGTCTTTGGTTTCTTGACTTTTCTCTTTACTTCTTTTGCAATTTGGTGCTCATCAATTTCAAATGCGTCTTGGTTTACAACTCTAACTCTCGACTCAACACTTCTCTCTTCTCCGCCATAACACAATCCGCAGAAATCCTTAGTAGCGACTTCACAATAAGGTTTATCCCCTCTTGCATTTACGACTATACTATATGCGAAACCAACTCTAACAGGCATATTTACAGTAATACTCTTAACAATTCCTAGATCTCTTGCATTAAAGTCTTTTGATCCTAAATTTAATTTGAGCTTTTTATTCAGATTTTTTGTATCATAAACTTCTACATTTGAACCTTTTCTTCTTATTCCAAGCTCACCAGACATTAAGGGAATTTGTCTATAAGTCGCTACAAAGTTAGTAGGTGCAATAGCATTTAATACTTTCAACATATTCTCATCATCCGTGCCAGAATGGAAAGTATCGAAGTTCGCATGACTATGCCACCAACCGAGAACCTTATATCCCATCTTGTCAATATCTCTACCAGCATTAATTACATCTTCCCCACTTATTTTAACATCTGCTCCGCTTACATCTTGATTTGGTGCAAGATAAACATCTCTGACTATTCTATCTTTTACTCCTTGGGGAGAAATTAAATATCCGTAACACTCCACACTTTCTTCTAAAACATCACATGCCAATCTAGCATAAGTATATGCCTTACTTAAAGCACTTCTTGTTATATATGCCTGAGCAACAGGATTTCTTTTTACAGGAATATGTGCTTCACACTCTTCCTCAATGGGTTCTTGACTTAGTAATGCTTCTAATTTGCTGTTCATCTTCTTCTCCTACCTTTTTCAAGGTTTACGTTAGTAATTGGTATATTCCTTCTTCTTGCATCTGATGGAGTAATTCTTCTATCTTCAAAATCACCTAAAAATGTTACTGGGTTAATATCTGCACTAACATAACCTGAAAGAAGCACAGTTCGAGTGTCTTTTAGTAATTTTGCAACTGCTTCGCCTTTCTTTAATTTATTTAAATCGTTAGAATTGTATTCTCCCAAACATATTTCACCAAAATTACCGCCATGAGCAAAGGGATGTTCATAATCTTCTACGGTTACTGGAGTTTCATCATAGGATATATCTCTACCATCCTCTAAAAATACTCTGACAGCTACTCGAACTTTATCAAACAAATAATGTTTTCCTTTCAAACTTCTGCCGTCTTCGTCATCAGAATCCTCTTTATAATCATCGGGCATCTTTAAAACGTGTTTTGGAACTTGTAAAAATACCCAATAAGAATGTTCGTCATCAGAATCTTCATCACGTATAAACCCAAACTCTCCTTCAGCATATTCGCTCTTTTTAACTAATGATCCTAAATCTGAGTTCCTTTGTGCTAGAGCTTTCAGTTGAGAATCTTGAGTTAATCTATTTTTTAATGCTCCAACTCTTATTGCTTTGGATAATTCAAATTCATATCTTGCTTTCACATCATCAATAGGTTTTGGTGAAACAAGAGCGTAATTTTTACCATCAATATTTAGAATTCTTCTATGTTAATCACTATTAGTCCAAACCAAATTATAAAATACATTATCCACAACTGCAGCATTTCTTCCAGCTAAAACCTTTCCCAATAAAGAAGCAGGACTGTAGTCTTGCGGAAATTCAGAGACATCCCAACGAGGATCATAGCCCAATAATACATCCAGTTTCTTCTTCTCTTCTTCATCTCCTCTCTGAAATCTTTCTTTTCCGACTTCCTCAATTAATCTTGAAACAAAAGTTTCCTCTTTTGAAAGTGCCTTTGGTTTATGTGATTCTTGTTTTCCTTTTTTCTCTTCCCTGACTGCAAGTCCTAGTAATTTACTTACTCTGGCATCATTATTATCTCCCCTAAAATAAGGGAATACTTCATTGACAATAAAATCAACTAATTTAGGTCTACCCCCATCTCCACTTCTACTTCTTTCTTCCACTACTTCTTGAAGATATTTTCTTTCAATTTTATCATATTCTTTAGCATGATGTGCTTTAGTAAGTTCTTCTAGTTGGGAAAGAGTTGCAGATTCTACTAATCCTCTTCTTGTTGAACTCCCGTTATCAGATACTTTGAAGAAGTTAGATCTTAGATTACTTTGTGATCCGTCTAAAGAATATACTCTATCATTTATTAAAAAAATTGGCATTTGAGATGCTAAACCAAAGACATATTGCTGTGGAAGTTTGCCTAATGGACCATGAGTTACATTTTGACCAGGAAATTTTAATTCACTTATATGAAAAGGAAATTCATCACTGTCTCTATCTTCTACCTCAACATAAACCTTATTACCCTCTACTCTTGAAACAGTGCCCTTGCTACCCAATTCGATATCGCTTGTGTTTTCTGCATCTGGAAAGTAATAATCGTCATCATCCCCAGTATCCGATTTATTTTTTGGACCCAGGTTCTTTGCGATTACGACTTTCATTCCTTTCTTGATCGCCATATTATTTTCTCCTAATAATTGTAGTATCCTCCTTCTTGAACAGCAGAAACTTCAATTTCCAATGCATTATAAGGTCTTACTTGGTTGTTTGAAAGTTTATGTTCTTTCTTAGCAACATAGTCTGCCAATTTGTCAGTAAGCTCTGCATTTTTTCCATTTACTACAACAGCAAAATAGTCTGCTTTCATTTCTTTCTTTATGCTTTGTGCAAGAGGAATTTCATCATCTTGCAGACCTTTTTGCTGAAGCAAATAGTCCAATGCGTCTCCAACAGTTCTACCATTATAACCTTTGGGCAATGTTCTCATAACAGCGTTATCTGCAGGTGTTAAACCTGTTCTAGCACTAATTATTGTAGGTAGCTCATTGTTTTCTGGTCTAACGTGTTCCTGTTGTGCAAGTGTTGTTTCTCTGCTTTTGGCTTTGCTTGCTCTCATTTTGTTTTACCTCCCCGTGGTTTAGTTGAATTTGATTTATTTGCAAGCATATTTTCTAAAACAAGATACCCTTGCATATGTGCTTTTTGATACTGTCTTCCTTGAGACCCAAATACATCTTCCCAATCATCTCTTACCAAAACCTGAGTGAAGCCTGCTTGTTCAGCCAATTCATCTCTAACAGCCATATCCAAGTCGGTATTAGAAATGCCTTTCTTTCCTTTGCCAATCTCTCTTTGAATAGCATAATCACTTGCTCTGTCAACAATTCCCTTAATCATTGCTCCGCTTACAAGATGTCTATAGAGAAAATTGCCTAATGCTCCTCGATTTGGATGCACAACTGAATACACCACATCTTTATCATCATAAATATCTCTTGCTAATTTTGCGGACATTTCAGCAGTATCTTTTGAACCAACTTGTAAAGGCTTATCTCCTAAATAAATTTGAAATATCTCACTAGCTCCATTCTGACTAGGTCTTAAAACTTTAATTCTTCTATCGACTCTTCCATCCCTTAAAATTGCAGGATCAAGTATATCCTCTCTGTTTGTTGCTAAAACTGTGATTATATTTGAATGCCCATTAAGACCATCCATTTCTGCCAAAAATTGTGGCACTATAGAATCATAAACGTCTGTTGAAATTCCACTGCCTCTTGTTTTTAATACTGCTTCTGCTTCATCTATAAAAACAACTACTGGGCTTCCATTCTCACTTGCAACTTCTCGTGCAGATTCGTAAATCCTTCTAATTGTTGCCTCTGAATTTCCAACCCACTTATCTAAAATTTCAGGACCATTAATTTTAATAAAATGTCCAGTAGAACCTTTTCCTTTATCACCATTGCCCGATATTTGAGATAAATTGTAAGCGATAGATTTACCTATCATAGTTTTACCGCATCCAGGCGGACCATAAAGTAAAATTCCCTTTACAGGTTTTCTTCCATATCTTTCAAATACTTCTTTGTGCTTAAATGGCTCTTCAACTTCTTGTCTTATTTTAGTGAGTGTTTCTTCCAAACCGCCAATATTACTCCACGGAGCTGTTGGAACTTCTTCAAGTGTGTATTTGGTTTTTTTCTTTGAAAATCTTTCTAATGCCATCGCTTTAGATGAATCGAGAACTACTTCATCACCAGATTTTACACCTTTAATTGAATTAAGAACGATATATGATTCTCCCTTACTCTGAACTCTTAATCTGTTACCCAATATTTCATCCACTGTTGCTATTTCTCCACTTAGTTCTTCAAATTCTGATCTTCCAATTATGGCTTTGCTTACTGGATTTAAAATAACTCTTGTACCTCTGCTTACATTGACTTTCTTAACATCGACAGCAGGAATTTCTAAAACTCCAGAGCCATCTACAGATATTCTAGCAGTTTTCTTTCCAATATCTAAAACTGTTCCAGATGCATAAGGCTGGCTAGTCAATCTTTCTATTTCTTCCTGCATTAACAAAATCGTCTTCTGCATATCTATAGGTTTCTGGCTTTTCGTCATTTTCTTCTTAATTAATTAAAAGAGATCATTTATAAATCTTTCGATAGATTACTACTAAAGAATTACACCATATATAGTCTATTAACAATTGACAAGGGCATGAATCCTCTATTCTTGAAGAGTACAGTTTCCGTCGGTTCGAAACATGGTTTTAATTCTGACCAGACTTGTCAAGCGCGTATTCATACAAATTTTTGAAACAAGCACCAATGTCCGCAGGAGATTTGTCTCGAAAAGACTGCTTGCCATGTTTACCAAATTGCCCAGGAAAAGAGCTTTCCAATACAGCCCGCTTCGCACGATAATTGCGCGCAAAATCATAAACTCGTAAACTCTCTGCTCTCTTGATAAAATTCTGAAAACGTATTTGTTCACCAATATCATCAGATTCATGACGCCTCTTAACTAAGTGAGCTGCTTCCGCCAAGCCCTGTTCATGAAGAGGAGGGTCTTCAATATCACTAAGACGAATACCTACCTCTGCGCACATAGCAGCATAAGCATACGCATCCTGCCTTCTCAATGCATCTTTCCTTCTTTTTTCCAAATTGTTTTGGTATTCTTGAAAATCCATAAATTTCAGAGATGTTAGAACTATTTAAATATTTCTAGTGTCACCACTTAAAAATCAATAAAATAATGTGTGCATGAAACAGATAACTTCTAAAACAACAAAGGCTTTAGAGTGTAATGAAAGGCTTCATTGTCTCAGCTACACATAGCACAACAGATGATAAGACTATTATCCGACTATTCGGTCGTCTTGAAAACAATCGCTCATTTGTCACCACAAATACTTTTACCCCTTATCTCTTTCTTAAAAAAGAAGATGCAGAAAAACATGCAAAATTGCTGACAAGGTATAGGTCTGAAACAACAAATCTAACAAATTTTAAAGGCGACCATGTCACAAAGGTTATTGCTCAAAATCAGACAGATTTGAACAAGCTCTCAGAAGTATTACATAAATTAGGTATAGATACATTCGAAGCAGACGTCAAACCCCACACACGTTTCTTGATTGACCATGATATTTTCGGCTCTATTGAAATACAAGGAGACCCTCAATCAAGTGAGCGCATAGATTTTGTGTATGAAGAACCAAAAATACTGCCAGTCAAGGAATCTCTGCCGCAGCAGCTAAAAGTGCTCTCTCTGGATACTGAATCAAGTCGCACTTCAGGAGAGTTATTCTGTATAGGACTCTACGGAAAGCAGTATGAAAGAACATTCTTAGTTACACAAAACAAGGAAAAGATGAAAAATGTTGTCTCTTGCGCATCTGAAGAAGAGTGTCTGCAGAAATTTCAGGAAGAAATAATAAAAGAAGATCCTGACATAATCACAGGATGGAATGTCATAGACTTTGATTTAGCATATCTCAGAGACAAATTCAGAAAATACAAAATACCCTTCGCAATTGGAAGGACAAATGACGAAGCCCGCCTCCGGCTTGAATCAGGTTTCTTTAAATCATCAACCGTAGACATTACAGGCAGACAAGTACTTGATGCATTCAATCTGATTAAAGACCCATACATCAAAGAAGCGCCATCCATAAAAAACGCGAAGTTCGAATCATTTTCTTTAGAATCAGTAGCACAGGCAATTCTTGGCGCAGGCAAGCTTATCAAAGGAAAGAACCGCCACGAAGAAATTGAGAAACTGTATGAAAAGAATCAGCAGCATTTAGTAGACTATAATATATTAGATTGCAAACTAGCTTTTGATATTCTCAAGAAAACTGCAATGCTTGATTTAGCTGTCGAGCGCTCTGAACTAACAGGCATGCCTCTAGACCGTTTAGGAGCAAGCGTTGCTGCATTTGACTCATTATATATTAGGGAAGCAAGGAAAAACGGCATAGTTTCCCCAACTACAAAATATGCTCACAAAGAAACAGGAATAACAGGAGGATATGTAAAATCTTCAAAGCCAGGAATATATCACAACGTCTTGGTCTTGGACTTCAAATCACTGTATCCCAGCATAATGCGCACATTCAACATTGATCCTGCATCTCTTCTTGACAAGCCAGAAGAAGATGCAATAGAATCTCCAAATAAAGTTTATTTCAAGAACAAAGAAGGCATTCTTTCAGCACTCATAGAAAAAATGCACCTCGCACGTGAAAAGGCAAAAAAAGAAAAAAGAGAACTCGCAAGTTACGCGATTAAAATCATCATGAACTCTATGTTCGGCGTGCTTGCAAATCCTAACTGCCGTTATTACAATTATGATATGGCAAATGCAATCACGCACTTCGGTCAGATGATAATCAAGCTCACAGGAGAGCAAATTGAAAAGAAAGGATACAAAGTGATATATCAGGATACAGATAGTTGTTTTGTCGAATCAGCCCTGCCTCTGCAGAAAGCACGCACACTTGGAAAAGAACTACAAGACTACATAAACGAATTCTATCAAGAGTATGCACAAAAGAATTACTCAAGAAAATCTTATTTAGAGCTTCAATTTGCCAAGCTCTATATCTCTTTCATGATTCCAGCTGTCCGTCCTACAGCGAAAGCAAAAAGCGAAGAGCAAACTGAAGGAAAAGCAGCGAAAAAGCGTTACGCAGGTCTTCTTGATGTTGAAGGCAAAGAAGAGCTTGAAATTGTAGGGCTTGAAGCTATTCGCGGAGACTGGACAGAAGCTGCGCAGGAATTCCAGCGTGAACTTCTCCTCAAAGTATTCCACCAAGAACCGCCGGAAAAGTTCATTAAATCTTATATTAAAGAAATCCGCGAGGGAAAACAAGATGATAAACTAGTTTATCGCAAATCAATCAGGAAAGAACTAGAGGAGTACACAAAAACAACACCCCCTCATGTCAAAGCCGCCCGTCTGCTTGACAAACTTGATTCAAATGTTATCTCATACTATATGACTGTTGAAGGTCCAGAGCCTCTGCAAAAACTAACTCATAAAATAGATTACGACCATTATATCAAGAAACAGATTGCTCCAATCGCAGATCAGATTCTTTCCCTTTTTGGCAAATCACTTGATGACATCCAAAAGAATAGCAAGCAGAGAACGTTGTTTTAAGAGCATAAAACAAACCGAAAACAAGGATTTTTAATATTCGTTTTAATCTAATCTCAATGGCTTACGCAGTTTATACGACTGAAAGTTTTGACAAAGAAGTTGAAAAATTGCCAAAAGATGATCAAGACATAATCCAAAAGATGTTTCTGAAGATTAAAGAAAATCCCTATTCAAGCGACCAATTACCTGAGTTCTAACTGAATTTTGGCCACTACAAATTTTATCGAAGGTAAAATCGAAACATTTATATACTTGTAATGCCTATTATAGGCATTACAATGGCATTCATAAGAAAAAAGA
>Ga0209514_10006234_pt1 | contig 14719 bp, 11 predicted proteins | sample Subgrocontami58m_FD_187452 | JGI IMG/M metagenome (GOLD analysis project Ga0209514, IMG submission 187452) | Subsurface groundwater microbial communities from S. Glens Falls, New York, USA - GMW37 contaminated, 5.8 m (SPAdes) (version 3) | ecosystem: Environmental > Aquatic > Deep subsurface >...
GCAGCCTGACCGAGCAGGAAGCGCCCACGGTGGGCAACATCAACGCGACGCTGAAGGAGATCGCCCGCGCCGCCGATGCCCTGCGCCTGCTGGCGGAGACCCTGGAACAGCAACCCGACGCCATCTGGCGCGGCAAGAAGCAGAAGTCCGCGCCCTGAAGCACCATCCATAGGAGACGCCATGAAACTCGTCCGCTACGGCCCCAGGGGCCGCGAAAAGCCAGGCCTGATAGCCCCCGACGGCACGCTGCGCGATCTGTCCGGCCATGTGACCGACATCGGCTGGAACGAACTTTCCGCCGCCGGTCAAAAGCGCCTGCGCGCACTGGATCCGGCCTCGCTGCCGACGGTGGCCGGCAAGCCGCGCTTCGGCGTACCCTTCACCGGCATTTCCAAGATCGTCGGTATCGGCCTCAACTACCGCGCCCACGCCCTCGAAGCCGGGATGCCGATTCCCGCCGAGCCGGTGGTATTCATGAAGGCCACCACCTGCATCACTGGCCCCTGCGACCCGATCCTGATGCCCGTCGGCAGCACCAAGCTCGACTGGGAAGTCGAACTTGGCATCGTCATCGGCAGCGAATGCCGCCGGGCAGCCGAAGCCAATGCCCTCGATCATGTCGCCGGCTACTGCGTGTTCCACGATGTTTCGGAGCGCGCCTTCCAGCTCGAATGCGGCGGCCAGTGGGACAAGGGCAAGGGCTGCGACAGCTTCGGCCCGATCGGCCCCTGGCTGGTGACGAAGGATGAAATCGCCGACCCGCAACGGCTCCGCCTGTGGCTCGACGTCAATGGCGAACGCATGCAGGATTCGAGCACTGCCGACATGATCTTTTCCTGCGCCGAGATCGTCAGCTATCTCTCGCGCTTCATGACGCTGCTGCCCGGCGACGTGATCTGCACCGGCACGCCGCAGGGCGTCGGCATGGGTCGCGGCCGCTTCCTGAATATCGGCGACAAGCTGAAGCTCGGTGTCGAGGGCCTCGGCGAGCAGGCGCAGACCGTCATCGCGACGCGCTAGGGCAAGAGTTCCCGGAGGGACGCAGCGCGCTGGCGCCGGCGATACAGCGGAACAAGGCGGCTTTGGGTAGTATCGAAGGCCGCCATGAGCAACGACTACCTCCTCGCCATCGACCACGGCACGCAAAGCGTCCGCGCGCTGATATTCGACCTGCACGGTCACCTGGTCGACAAGGCGCAGGTCGACATCAGCAGCTACCAGTCGCCGCAGCCCGGCTGGGTGGAAAACGATCCCGAAGAATTCTGGCGCGCCCTGTGCCGGGCCTGCCAGCGCCTCTGGGCCAACACCCGGGTGCCGAAAAGTTCGATTCGCGGCGTCGTCATCACCACCCAGCGCGCCACGGTCGTCAATCTTGACCAGTACGGCCAGCCGCTGCGGCCGGCCATCGTGTGGCTCGACCAGCGGCGCGCCGACACCCAGCCCAGGTTTTCGTGGTGGTGGGAACTGGCCTTCCGCGCCATCGGCATGCGCGACACCATCCGCTTTTTTGCGCGCGAAGCCGAAGCCAACTGGATCGCCCAGCACCAGCCCGCGCTCTGGGCGCGCACCGACAAGTACCTGCTGCTCTCCGGCTACCTCAACTACCGCTGCACCGGCCGCTACGCCGATTCCGTGGCGAACCAGGTCGGCTATATCCCATTCGACTACCGGCGCGGCCGCTGGGCCGGTTCCTGGAACTGGAAATGGCAATGCCTGCCGGTCAAGCGCCACATGCTGCCGGAGCTGGTCCCGGCCGGCGCCCGGCTCGGGCCAATCAGCGCTGACGCGGCGCGCGACACCGGCATTCCCGAAGGGCTGCCGCTGATCGCCGGCGCCGCCGACAAGGCCTGCGAAGTGATCGGCGCCGGCTGCCTGACGCCCGAGATCGCCTGCCTCTCCTACGGCACCGCGGCCACCATCAATACCACCACGCGGCGCTACCTCGAAGCCACGCCCTTCATCCCACCTTATCAGGCCGCCGTTCCCGGCCACTACAACACCGAGATTCAGATCACGCGCGGCTTCTGGATGGTCAACTGGTTCAAGGAACAGTTCGGCCTGCACGAGGAAATCGAGGCGCGCAGCCGAAACGTCGCGCCCGAAAGCCTGTTCGACGAACTGGTCAACGCGGTGCCGCCCGGTTCGCAGGGTCTGATGCTGCAACCCTTCTGGAATCCCGGCATCAAGATCCCCGGCCCGGAAGCCAAAGGCGCCGTGATCGGCTTCGGTGACGTGCACACCCGCGCCCATCTCTATCGCGCCATCCTCGAAGGCCTCGCCTACGCCCTGCGCGAAGGCAAGGAGCGCATCGAACGCCGCGGCGGCATCCAAATCGAACGCGTGCGCGTCTCCGGCGGCGGCTCGCAAAGCGATGCGGCGATGCAGATCACCGCCAACATTTTCAAGCTGCCCACCGAGCGTCCGCACCTCTACGAGACCAGCGGCCTCGGCGCCGCCATCATCGCCGCGGTCGGCCTCGGCCTGCATCCCGACTTTGCCACCGCCGTGCGCGAAATGACCCGCGTCGGCCGGGTGTTCCAGCCCGAGCCGCAACACGCACGCCTCTACGAACAGCTCTACCGCAAGGTGTATTGCCGCATGTACCGGCGGCTGCAGCCGCTGTATCGGGAGATACGCGAGATCACCGGCTACCCCCCGACCGGACGCTAACCCAGGTAGTCCAGCCGCAAGCGCTGCTGCAGCGTGCGCGCCTGGCGAAAAGCCTCCTTGAGTATCTGCCGATCGAGCTTGTGCAGACGATCCGGGTTGAGCCGGTTGGCGGCCTGGGGGAACTCGCCGGAGACCTGGTTCTGCAGGCGCAGCCGCTGTACCTGGAAAAACGCGGCGGCAATCGCGGCGGCTTCCTCCACCGGCATGCCCAGAGCCTGACGCACCTCGCGCAGCCGTTCAACGGTGTTGGTGTGCGCCACGCCGTGCACCAGCGCCACTATCCTTACGGCATCGACAAAGACGCGGATGCCCTGGCCCTTCAGGTCCAGGGTATGGGGAAATTCCTTGCCGCCGCCAAGGCGGAAGTCGCGCCACCAACCGAGGGGTGGTTCCTGCTCCAGGGCGTTGACCGTCATCGCCCGGGCGAACGCCGTGTTGCCCTTGACTCGTTGCAGCAGCCAGTCCTGCAGTTCGGCCACCAGTTCCTCGCGCCCGTAGAGCGGGCGAAAGTCGAAAAAGATGCTGGCGTTGAGCAAGGCCTTGGGCTCGGGCACCGAGATCCAGTCGCCGAACTTCCGCTTCCATTCGTCGAGCGAAAGGCACCAGGCCGGGTTGCCGGCCATGATCTGGCCGCTGCACAAGGGGAAGCCGCAGGCATCGAGGGCGACGTTCACGGCGTGGGCGAAATTCAGGAAACGCTGTCGCAGCGCCGCGGCCTCCGCCGCCGACGATGCCTCGAAAACAATCCCGTTGTCCTGATCGGTGGCCAGCGTCTGTTCCAGCCGGCCCTCAGAGCCGAAGACGATCCAGCACCAGGGCACGTAGGGCAATTCGAACTCGCCTTCGACCAGATCGATGACCTGCAGCGCGATCAGGTCGTTGAGCGCGGAAATCCACTCGCACAATGCCTCCGCACCGCTGCCTTCGGCCAGGCGGCGGGCCGCGAAGCGGCGCACCGCGGCCGTCTGCGTTGCGAGTTCGGCGATGCTCCCGGCTGCCAGGATGGCGTTGGCCAGGCTGGCCGAATCCGCCGCCTGCATGCCATACAGATCACCCTGGGAGACGACGTTGAACAGGCGCCCGTCGGCCCCGGTCAGGATCAGGTGGCGCATGCCGCGGCGGAACATCAGCACCGTCGCCTGATGCACGGTGGCTTCGGCGGAGAGGCTGGCGAGCCCCCCGGTCATGATGCCGGCGATCGGCCCGGCCAGGTCGCAGTCGTCGTTGGCGATGGCGCGAACCGCATCGCGCAGGGTAACGATGCCCAGCGGCACCGAACTCAGGGTATCGACGACAACCGCCGCTTCCGCCCCCCGCACGTCGATCGCACGCAGGGCGTCACGCACCGAGGTGGCCGGATCGACGACGACCGGCGGCGGCAGCGGCAGGTTGCGCAGCGTGGTATTGAGATTCACCGACGCCGCGGGGAACAGGGCGGTATCAGTACTTGATGCGGGCATGGTAGGTCTTCTCGCTGGCGGCACGCGCCTCGCCCAGTGTTCGTATGCCGTTTTCAGCCAGCAGCGGCAGCATCTTGAGGAAGACTTCGGCGGTGACGATGGCATCGCCGACCGCTGTGTGGCGCCCCATCACCGATACCCCGAGGCGCTCGGCGATGGCCTCCAGTCGATGAGTCTCCTGATTCGGAAACAGGACGGCGGAAAGCAGGAAGGTATCCAGCACCGGACGGTCGAAACGGATGCCGGTGGCGGCTTCCTTCAGTTCCAGGAAGCGCATGTCGAAGGCTGCGTTGTGCGCCACCAGCACCGTGTCGGCGACGAAGTCGCGGAAGATCGGCAGCACGCGGTCGATCGGCGGCTGGCCGGCGAGCATTTCGGCCGTGATGCCATGAATCTTCACCGAAGCCGGCGGCAGGCTGCGTTGCGGATCGATCAGTTGCTCGTAGGCTTCATGCCGCAACAGCCGCCGATTGACGATGCGCACCGCGCCGATCTGGATGATCTCGTCGCCCTCCGACGGTTCGAGGCCGGTGGTCTCGGTATCGAATACGGTGTAGGCGAGTTGCACCAGGAGCCGGTCATCGAGCGCCAGGCCGAGTTCCTCGTCCTTGAAGAGGTCGAAATCGTAGAACTCGGGACGGCTGTCCAGCGTCGCCATGACGGTTCCGGACCCCGTGGCCTCCTGCCCGCTGACGGTCGGCACCAGGAAGCGGAAGAAGGCCCGGTAGGAAGCATGGTCGCGCTGGAACCAGACCTCGCCGCCGTTGCGCTCAACGATATCGCGAACCGTCAGCGGCGAGGATTCGCCGGCTACGGTCATCGGGTCGAGCTCCCACTGCATCACGGTCTCGGTGCTCATGAAGACGCCGGACCAGATCAGGTCGATGTGCGCCATGGCGCCTTCGCGGCTCAGGCGCAAACGAATATCCCTGATCTGGTACTCATCATGCAGGCGCGCCGCGAAATAGGTCATGGCCTGCAGCAGGGAAAAGCCATCGACCTTGATCCAGACCCCGGCATCGACCTCGTCGAGGCTGACCTGCAAGGCGCAACGATCGGCAATCCGGCGTCGGGCCGCCGTCAGCAGATCGGAGCCGAGCATTTCCTCCAGCGGCCAGCGCGCCTTGAGCACGGCGGCAAACTTGCGCGCCGCCGCTTCGACGCGTTCGGCGAGCCCGGCGGCTTCGTCGCGGACGACGACGAGGAAACGCTGATGGTCCTCCGCGCTCATGTCGGCGTAGTCGTACAGCGTCTCGGCGGCGGCGCGCAGGTTGCCGACCGGGCCCCGGCTGCTTTCGGTGAGGTTCTGCAGCAACTGGTCACGCGTCGATTCGCTGTCGAAACTCTCCGTCATGTCCTCGATCATCGTCATGTAACCGGCGAGCCCGTGCCCGGCGTCCGTCCCGGCTTGTGGCCCGCCCGTTGCCCCGGCTTCGGGAATCGGCGCGACGAGAACGCGCAGCAGGCGCCCGGACGCGGTCACCGCGACAAAGTGGCTATGGGCAGTGCGGCGGCCGGTAATGTTTTCCAGGGCATAGGCAATCAGGTGTCGGTCGAAGATGCCGTAAATCGAGCGCCCCAGGCCGAGGGCCGCCATGCCTTGCCCCGCGGCGCCGGAAAACAGGGCGCGGGCACGCCGGTTATAGAGCAGCACGCGGCCGTCCATGTTGCAGACGATGACGCCCTGCGCAAGTTCGGACATCAGTACCGCGAAACGGTTGCGATCGGCCTCCGCCGCGGCATTGGCGGCGCGGATGCGCGCCTCGATCTCCTCGTCGCGCGCCTGGTGCCGATCTGCAAGGCGATTGACGGCCGCGATCAGCCCTTGCAGTTCGCTGCTGCCCTGGGCGGTGAGACGGCTGGCCGGCTCTTTCAGCATCGCCGCCGCTTCCTCGGCGGCCCGTGCCGGCGGCAGGATGAGGAATTCGTGCGTTGCACGCAGCATGAGAAAGAGGAAGACGCAGGCGACCACGAGAATCATCAGCACCGCGCCCAGCCGGCGTTCCAGCACGGCGGCCAGCAAGGCCTGCTCCTGCCCTTCGAGGCCGCTGCCGGCAACGAAACCGGCCGCCGCCGCCACCGCCAGCAGGAAAGCGCAGGCGACGGCGACAGCGGCGACAAGCTTGGCGCGGGAACTCACGATGCCATCCGGTCAGCAGGCGGACTCAGGACTCACGCCCGGTCGATCAGGGCCTTGACCTTGGCAATCAGCTCCTTGGTCGCGAACGGCTTGGTCATATACACGTCGGCACCCAGCGCGAGGCCCTTGGAAACCTCCGTGTCGCGTCCCTTGGCGGTAAGCATCATGATGCGCAAGTCCTTGAACTCCGGGTCCTGGCGCAAATCCTGGCAGACCTCGAAGCCGTTGCGTTGCGGCATCATGACGTCGAGTATCGCCATGTCCGGGCGTTGCTCGCGAATCCGCTCGAGCGCCTGCACGCCATTGTGGGCAACGACCACTTCGTAACCCTCGCGCTTGAGCAGGAACTCGAGCGAAATGACGATGTTCGGCTCGTCGTCCGCAATCAGGATCTTCTTGACCACGCATTCCCCTCCGCTTAGCTATGTTCTTCTTCTGGACGCAAGAATACACCGCGCGACGAGTTTGGGACAAACCGGACGCGAGCACGCTCGACGCAAACGAAAAGCCCACCGCAAGGGTGGGCTCAAGCTGCCATCGTGAGGATGGATCAGGCAACCGCTTGCGCCGGGATCTGCCGGCTGTGATGCGATATGCGGTTGCGCGCATCGACATACACCAGGTCAGGCTCGAAACTCTGCAACTCGATTTCGTTCATGACGGCGTAGGTCGCGATGATCAGCAGGTCGCCGGTGGCGGCCTTGCGAGCGGCGGCGCCGTTGACCGAAATGGTGCCGCTGCCGCGTTCGGCGCGAATCGCGTAGGTCGTGAATCGTTCGCCATTATTCACGTTGTAGATGTCGATCTGCTGGTATTCCCTGATGTCGGCAGCATCGAGCAGGTTTTCGTCGATCGCGCAGGAGCCCTCGTAATGCAATTCGGCGTGGGTCACCGTGACGCGGTGAAGCTTGGACTTCAACATTGTGCGTTGCATTGTCAGCCGTTTCTCATGCAAAGGCGGCAATCAATCGGAAGTCCTTGCACTGATTCGGGACTTCCATCCTGTCCACTACTGGCACACCACCGGCATGAGCGCATCGCGGTGACCTAAACTTCCAGGTTGTCGATGAGGCGCGTGCTTCCGAGACGCGCCGCCGCCAACACCACCAACCCGGAATCGTGAGCGGACGGCAATTGTAGATCAAGTTTTTTTCGCAAGGCAACATAATCCGGGACCCAGCCCCTGTCCTGCAACTCGGACATTGCCCGTGTTTCCAGCGTGGTCAAATTCCCGGTTTCGCGACGCACGGCTTCTACCACTTTCGTCAGAGTCCGGAACAAATGCGGCGCCTCGGCCCGCTCCGCGGCCGACAGGTAGCCATTGCGCGAGGACAGCGCCAGCCCGTCAGGGGCGCGCACGGTTTCGCCGCCAAGGATTTCCATCGGCAAATTGAACTCGCGCACCATGTTGCGGATGACCATCAACTGCTGGTAATCCTTCTTGCCGAACAGCGCGACATCGGCCTGGGCGATCTGGAACAGCTTCATGACCACCGTCGCGACGCCGCGAAAATGCCCGGGGCGGAATTCGCCGTCGAGCACGCCCGCCTGCTCCGGCGGCGGTTCGACGTGGTAGGTCTGCGGCTGCGGATACATCTCGGCCTCGTCCGGCGCGAACAGGTGCTCGACACCGGCGGCCGCCAGCTTTTCGCAATCGGCCTCGAAGCTGCGCGGATACTTCTCGAAATCCTCGCCGGGACGAAACTGCAGTCGATTGACGAAAATGGTGGCGATGACCTGGTCGGCATGGGCGCGCGCCTGGGTCATCAGCGCGATGTGGCCCTCATGCAGGTTGCCCATGGTCGGCACCAGCGCCACCCGTCCGGCCTTGGCGCGCGCCGCGCGCAGGCCGGCGATCGTGTCGTGGATCTGCATCAGTAGCAGTGCTCCGGACCCGGGAAGGAGCCGTCCTTGACGGCCTTGACGTAGGCCTTCACGGCGCCGTCGATGCTGGCGGCCTCGGCCATGAAATCCTTGACGAAGCGGCCCTTCTTGCCCGGGTAGACGCCGAGCATGTCGTGCAGCACCAGCACCTGGCCGTCGCAGGCCAGTCCGGCGCCGATGCCGATGGTGGCGCAAACCTTGAGCAGGCGCGTGATTTCCCCGGCCAGCCCGGCGGGCACCATTTCCAGCACCATCATTGCCGCGCCGGCCTGTTCCAGGGCCACGGCTTCGCGCTTCATGCGCGCCGCGCTCTCCTCGTCGCGCCCCTGCACGCGGTAACCACCCAGCGCATGCACCGACTGCGGCGTCAGGCCGATGTGGGCGCAGACCGGCACGCCGCGTTCGACCATGAAATGCACGGTGTCGGCCATCACCTCGCCGCCTTCGAGCTTGACCATCTCGGCGCCGACGGCCAGCAGCTTGCCGGCATTGCGAATCGCCTGCTCGCGCGACTCGTGGTAGGCACCGAAAGGCAGGTCGGCGACCAGCATCGGCCGGCTCGGCAGCGCGGCGACACAGGCCGTGTGGTAGACCATGTGTTCCATGGTCACCGGCAGGGTCGAGGTCTTGCCCTGGATCACGTTGCCCAGCGAATCGCCGACCAGCATCACGTCGACCCCGCAACGGTCTTCCAGCGCGGCGAAGCTGGCGTCGTAGCAGGTGAGCATGGCGATCTTCTCGCCCTCGCGCTTCATGCGCGCCAGTTCCGGCAGGGTGATGGGCTTGTTGCTGGCGAGGTAGGTCATGGATTTCGGAATATGAAGTCAACGGCCGCTAGGATACACAAACCGGCGCGCCGTCAATCAACCTGACTCAGGCAGCCTGCGGCAGCATTCTTTCGATGCGCTGATCGGCGCATTGCAGCAGCAGATCCGCGACGCGGCCGCGGCCGGGAATCAGCAACTGCGGCGCAATCTCCGCCAGCGGCGCCAGCACGAAGGCGCGCTCGTGCAGGCGCGGATGCGGCAGGGTCAGTTGCGGATCGTCGCTGACTTCCGCCCCGTAGAGCAGCAGATCGAGATCCAGCGTGCGCGGCGCGTTCTTCACGCTGCGCAGGCGGCCAAAGCGCGCCTCGATGCCGAACAGTTCTTCCAGAAGAGTCGGTGCTGACGGCGCCCCGAAGGAAGTCCCCTTGGGGGACACGGCGACCAGTTCGACCACGGCATTGATGAAGTCGGGCTGATGCCTGAGGCCCACCGGCGCCGTGCGGTAGAGCGAGGAGGCCGCGACGAAGCGCGTTAGCGGCAATTCGCGCAAGGCATTGATGGCGGCCGTCACGGTCGCCACCGGATCGCCCAGATTGGCGCCCAGCGCGATGAAACAGGAGGTGCCCAAATCAGGCCTCGCCCGCTGCGCCGCCCTGTGGCGCATCGCCCTCGCCGTCCGATTTGCGGCCACGCACGCGGCGCCGGCGCTTTTTCGGTGCGCTGTCGGGAATCAGCAGGGCCTCGCGAGCTTCATGGTCGGCGTTCTGGAAATCATGCCACCAGTCGGCGATCTCCATCTCGACCTCGCCGCTTTGCGCGCGCAGGACCAGGAAATCGTAGCCGGCGCGAAAGCGCGGCAGTTCGATCAGGCGATAGGGTGATTTGCCGGCACGCTTCTCGAAGCGCGGTTGCAGCGCCCAGATGTCCTTGATGTCGCCCACGATGCGGCGCGTGATCGCCAGTTTTTCGCCCTGCGCATCGAGCACCTCGTCCATGGCTTCGTACAGCGCGGGGATCGGCACTTCACCGCGCGCCTTGCGCGCTTCCCAATTGGCCAGCACCTCGTGCCAGAGCAGGGTGGCGAACAGGTAGCCGGGCGACAGCGACTTGCCGGCGCGGACCCGCGCATCGGTGCCGGCCAGCGCCAGCATGACGAACTTTTCGCCCAGCGGCTGTTCCAGGATCACGTCCAGCAGGGGCAGCAGGCCGTGGTGCAGGCCGTCGTCGCGCAGGCGATGGACCGCCTCGACGGCGTGGCCGGAGAACAACAGCTTGAGCATCTCGTCGAACAGGCGCGCCGCCGGCACGTTTTCCATGAGCTCGGCCATCTCGCGGATCGGCGCGCGCACCAGCGGGTCCAGAACCAGGCCGAGCTTGGCCGAGAGGCGCACGGCACGCAGCATGCGCACCGGGTCTTCGCGGTAGCGCAGCTTCGGATCGCCGATCATGCGCAGGGTCTTCTGCTGCAGGTCGGCGACGCCGTGGTGGTAGTCGATCACCGTCTCCGAGGACGGATCGTAGTACAGGGCATTGACCGTGAAGTCGCGCCGTGCCGCGTCTTCCGCGATCGAGCCGAAAACGTTGTCGCGCAGCACGCGGCCATGCTCGTCCTTGACCGTGTGCGCATCGTGTGCGGCGCGGAAGGTGGACACTTCGAGCGTCTCGCCGCCCTGCATCACGTGCACGATCTGGAAGCGGCGGCCGATGATGCGCGCACGGCGGAACAGGGAGCGCACCTGCTCGGGCGTCGCGTCCGTCGCGATGTCGTAGTCCTTGGGGTCGATGCCGGCGATCAGGTCGCGCACCGCGCCACCCACGATGTAGGCCTTGTGGCCCGCCTGCTGCAGCGTCTCGCAGGTACGGCGCGCGCCGAGCGATACGTGCTCGCGACGGATGCCGTGGCGCGCCACCGGAATCATGGCCGGCGCAGTGGATGAAGAGGAATCGCCGCGACGAAACACGCGGCGTAGCAGCTTGCGAATCATGGGAAGGGAATAGGAAGCATGCGGGGCTTGCTTTCAGAGGCGGCAATGATAGCGGAGAAATCACCTGGCAGCCCGAGATTTCCGCCGGCCGGCGGACCGGCATCCGTTAAAATTCGGCCTTTTCCGCACGCGCAAGACCTATGGAACTCGCCAAGAGCTTCGAACCGGCCGAAATCGAGCGGCGCTGGTACCCGATCTGGGAATCGCGCGGCTATTTCGCCGCCGGCCTCGACACCGCCAAGACCGACAATTTCTGCATCCTGCTGCCGCCGCCCAACGTCACCGGCACGCTGCACATGGGCCACGGCTTCAACCAGGCGATCATGGATTCGCTGACGCGCTACCACCGCATGCGCGGCGACAACACGCTGTGGCAGCCGGGCACCGACCACGCGGGCATCGCCACGCAGATCGTGGTCGAACGCCAGCTGGACGGACAAGGCATCTCGCGCCACGACCTGGGCCGCGAGAAATTCCTGGAGAAGGTCTGGGAATGGAAGGAATACTCGGGCAACACCATCACCAGACAAATGCGTCGCCTGGGTACCTCGCCCGACTGGTCGCGCGAGCGCTTCACGATGGACGCCGGACTGTCGAAAATCGTCACCGAGACCTTTGTCCGCCTCCATGGCGAAGGACTGATCTATCGCGGCAAGCGGCTCGTCAACTGGGATCCGAAGCTGCTGACCGCCGTGTCCGACCTCGAAGTCGTCAGCGAAGAAGAGGACGGCTTCATGTGGGAAATCGCCTATCCCTTCGACTGCGGCAAGGGCGCGCTGGTGGTCGCCACCACGCGGCCGGAAACCCTGCTGGGCGACGTCGCGGTTGCGATCAATCCGGAGGACGAGCGTTACGCGCACCTGGTCGGCAAACAGGTGCAACTGCCACTCACCGGACGCAGCATCCCGGTCATCGCCGACAGCTATGTGGACAAGGAATTCGGCACCGGCTGCGTCAAGATCACGCCGGCCCACGACTTCAACGACTGGCAGGTCGGCCACCGCCACGGCCTGGCGCCGATCAGCGTCCTCACCCTGGACGCCCGCATCAACGAACACGGCCCGGAAAAGTATCGCGGCATGGACCGCTACGAGGCGCGCAAGGCCATCGTCGCCGACCTTGAAGCCCAGGGCCTGCTGGTGTCGACCAAGCCACACAAACTGATGGTGCCGCGCGGCGACCGCACCGGCGTGGTCATCGAGCCGATGCTGACCGACCAGTGGTTCGTCGCCATGACCAAGCCCGGCGCCGATGGCACCAGCATCGCCGGCAAGGCGCTGGAATGCGTGGCGTCGGGCGAGATCCGCTTCGTGCCGGAGAACTGGGTCAACACTTACAACCAGTGGCTCAACAACATCCAGGACTGGTGCATCTCGCGCCAGCTCTGGTGGGGCCACCAGATCCCCGCCTGGTATTCAGACGACGGCCGCTGCTATGTCGCCCACGACGAAGTCGAGGCCTACGCCCAGGCCCGCAAGGATGGCTACACGGGCGGCCTCGAACGCGACCCGGACGTGCTCGACACCTGGTATTCGTCGGCGCTGTGGCCGTTCTCGACGCTGGACTGGACACCCGAGTGGCCGGCCAAGTCGAACACCGCGCTCGACCTCTACCTGCCTTCGACGGTGCTGGTCACCGGCTTCGACATCATCTTCTTCTGGGTGGCGCGCATGGTCATGATGACCAGGCACATCACCGGCAAGATTCCCTTCAGGGATGTCTACGTGCATGGCCTGATCCGCGACGCGGAAGGCCAGAAAATGAGCAAGTCCAAGGGCAACGTGCTCGACCCGATCGACCTGATCGACGGCATCACGCTCGACGAACTGGTAAAGAAGCGCACCACCGGTCTGATGAACCCGAAGGACGCCACCAAGATCGAGAAGCGCACGCGCAAGGAATACCCGAACGGCATCCCCGGCTTCGGCACCGACGCGCTGCGCTTCACCTTCCTTTCGCTGGCCTCGCCCGGGCGCGACATCAAGTTCGACATGCAGCGCTGCGAGGGATACCGCAACTTCTGCAACAAGTTGTGGAACGCCTCACGCTTCGTGCTGATGAACTGCGAAGGCCAGGATTGCGGCCTCGCGCCGCATGGTTCCGACGCCTGCAACGGCAGCTACCTGGATTTCTCCCAGGCCGACCGCTGGATCGTCAGTCGCCTGCAGAAGGTCGAGCAGGAAGTGGCTCAGCATTTCGCCGACTACCGCTTCGACCTGCTGGCGCGCGCCATCTACGAATTCGTCTGGGACGAATACTGCGACTGGTATCTGGAGCTGGCCAAGGTACAAGTGCAGCAAGGCACGGAAGCGCAGCAGCGCGCCACGCGGCGCACCCTGGTGCGCGTGCTGGAAACCGTGCTGCGCCTGGCGCATCCGCTGATCCCCTTCATCACCGAGGAACTCTGGCAGACGGTGGCACCGTTGGCCGGCCGCGCCGATGCCACGGACGATACGCGGTCGTTGATGCTGCAGGCCTACCCCTGGGCCGATCTGTCGCGCTGCGACCCCGCCGCCGAAGCCTGGGTGGCCAGGCTCAAGGAAATGATCACCGCCTGCCGCAGCCTGCGCGGCGAAATGAACATCTCACCAGCCCAGCGCGTGCCCTTGGTCGGCGCCGGGGACATGACGGTTCTCAAGGCTTACTCGCCCTACCTCGCGGCACTGGCCAAACTTTCCGAGGTCACGACGGCGGAAACGCTGCCGGACTCCGACGCGCCGGTGCAGATCGTCGGCGAGTTCCGCCTGATGCTGAAGATCGAAATCGACCTTGCCGCCGAAAAGGAACGCATGGGCAAGGAAATCCAGCGCATCGAAGGCGAGATCGCCAAAGCCGAGAACAAGCTCGCCACCGAAAGCTTCGTCGCCCGCGCCCCCGCCAACGTGGTGGCGCAGGAGCGCGAGCGCCTGGCCGGCTTCCAAGCCACGCTGGCAAAGCTCGTGGCGCAAAAGGAGCGCCTGGGCTGACGGCGACTAGCGGTAGCGCCGCAGGTATAGGGATTCGAACAGGTCCTTGGCGCCGTGCATCAGCTTCAAGGGCGGCAGGGCCCAGGCCGAGGACTCGGTGCGCCGCACCAGCATGCCGGCATCGAGGCTGTCGACGATGCACATCAGTTCGACCTTGAAGCCCTGCTCCGGCTTGCGGCCGGCCAGTTCGGCGAGCAGGTTCGCCGCTGCCGCCGCGGCCTGCAGATCGGCCATGTGCGCCTGTTTGGGCATCCAGTCAGGGCCGGGAAAGCTGCCCGCGTCACCCACCACATAAACCCTCTCGCGTCCGACGACACGGCAATGCGCATCGGCCTGGATCAGGCCGCCCGGCGAGCGTGGCAGGTCGGTGTTGTCGAACCAGGCGTTGCCGGTCATGCCCGGCATGAAGACGATGATGTCGGCCGCAAACTCGGTGCCTTCCGTCTTGACCTTGGCGGATTCGAAACCGAGCAGCTTGTGTCCGAGATACGTGTCGATTTCGCGGCGGCGCATTTCGGCCATCAGGCGTTGAACCGCTTTTTCACCCAGGCGATTTCCCGGATTGGGCATCGGATTGAAGAAGGCCAGCTTGATCCGCCCACGCCGCCCCTCGCGCCGCAGCTGGGTGTCGAGGCCGAACAGGAATTCGAAGATCGGACCACCGCGCATGGCCGTCGGCTCGTTCGGATTGCCGGCGAAACCAAGGGCCACGGTCCCGGTCTGCAGCGCGGCTAACCGCTCGCGCAAGCGCTCCACTGGAGCGATGCCCTCGCAGGGCAAAATCGCGTGCTCGATGCCGGGTAGCTTCTTGATGAAGCGACCGCCGCAGGCGATGACGAGTCCGTCA
>Ga0209514_10006235_pt1 | contig 14719 bp, 17 predicted proteins | sample Subgrocontami58m_FD_187452 | JGI IMG/M metagenome (GOLD analysis project Ga0209514, IMG submission 187452) | Subsurface groundwater microbial communities from S. Glens Falls, New York, USA - GMW37 contaminated, 5.8 m (SPAdes) (version 3) | ecosystem: Environmental > Aquatic > Deep subsurface >...
CTGCGCCTCTGTGGCTGATTCGTAATCAATGAGAGCCTACGTCCCAACCTACCAATTGATCTCGCCCGCAAGTCTAGGCGAAGCCCTCGATGTGCTCGCACGGGACGATGGCGCGTGGCAGCCCTTTGCCGGCGGCACCGACTTGATGGTGCTGCTCGAAGCCGGCAAGCTGCCGCACAAAAATTACGTCAACATTTGGTCGCTTAAAGAACTGCGCGGGATTGAAGTGGGCGACGCGCACGTCACCCTCGGCGCGTTGACGACTTACACCGAAGTTCAAGAGCACGAGATTCTGCAAGCAGAATTTCCGATGCTCTGCCAAGCTGCGAACGAAACCGGTGGCATCGCAATTCAGAATCGCGGCACGCTCGGCGGCAACATCGTCAATGCTTCACCAGCGGCTGACTCGCCACCGGCGCTCTTGGTTTACGATGCGGAATTGGAGTTGGTTTCCAACCAGGGCGAACGGACAATTCCATATTCCAGATTCCATACGGCCTACAAGCAGATGGATATTAGGGCGGGCGAGTTACTGCGCGCGATTCGCTTGCCACGCGCAACGCAAACACTGACGCATTACTATCGAAAGGTTGGGACGCGCAAGGCCCAAGCCATCTCAAAGACTTGTTTCGCTGCTGTTGGACGCGTCGCGGATGATCGCGTTGTAGAAATACGCATAGCGCTCGGCAGCGTCGCGCCCGTTCCGCTGCGCTGCTTGCAAACGGAAGGCGCGCTGCGGCACAAAAAAATCGATGCCGATAGTTTGGCCGCCGCCAAGACTGCGCTCGCCGCAGAGATTTCTCCCATCGATGATTTGCGCTCCACGCGGAATTATCGCCTGAAAGTTTCGCTCAACCTGCTGGAAGATTTTCTTCAAAAAGTGGCACGGGCGTCCCGCGCATGAATCACGCGCGAGATGCGCGTGCCACAACCAAACGAACTAACACCAGCGAATAATTGCTAGTGACCCGCGCGTGAGCTTGCGCTAGAATCGGCGGCGAGCCCCCGCATGAAATCTCTGACTCACCTCTCAAAGCGCTCGCTCGTCGCCCTCGCGGCGATCATTCTCGTCCTGTCTTCTTCGATCAGTGGGCAAAGCCCGCCGCCGTCCGACAAACCGACCGAGCGCCAACTTAACATGCTGGTCCTTGGCGATTCGATCATGTGGGGCCAGGGCCTGAGCGAGCAACATAAGGCCTGGTATCAAGTGAAGACGTGGCTCAAAGAAAGCACCAATCGCGAAGTGCGCGAAACCATCGAAGCGCATTCGGGCGCATTCGTCGGAGTGAACGATGTTCCGTCGCCGAATTACTCGCCGTTGGATGGTGAAGTGAGTTCCGCGGTGCCAACGGTAAATCACGAACTTGATCGCGCGCTGAAATCCTTCGCCGACCCGTCGCAAGTTGACCTGGTGCTGGTCGATGGTTGTATTAACGACGTTGACGTCCGCAACCTGCTGAATGCCGCCAACTCAACTGAAGACATCAAGCGCCTGGCGACCGAGAAGTGCGGCATGCCCATGCAGGCGCTAATCGGAAGAGTAGCCTCGTCTTTTCCAACTGCACACGTAATCGTTACGGGCTACTTTCCGATCATCTCTGAGAAAACTCCCAATAGCCTGCTGATGAAGGGCATGGCCCGAATGTTCTATCAGCCGGGGCCAAAACCTGCGAAGCTGAAAGCGAGCGATTTGCGCGAAAACCTGATTGCTGTTTCGCGCGCCTGGTATCAGTCTTCAAATGCGGCGCTCGGCGAGGCAGTCGATAAGGTCAGGGCTGAACTCGCAACGAAGGGCTCGCGGCAGCGCATAGCGTTTGTCGAGATTCCCTTCCCGCCTGAGTATTCGTTCAATGCGCCTGAGACTCGTCTTTGGGGCTTTAACGCTTCATTCCTGAGAAAGCTTTTGGCCGTTTTGACTTTGGGAAAGGTCACCTTGAAGACTAACGACGAGCAGAGACGTCAACGCGTCGCGAGTTGCAACGAGCAGTACAAGCGGCCACCCGGCGAGACCTCCAATCAGAGAGGGACGCGCCAAATGCGCCGGATGCTTTGCTGGTATGCATCTCTGGGACATCCGAACCGGAAGGGCGCCGCGATCTATGCTGACGCCATTGTGGGAAAACTGAAATCCTTGATCGCTGAAACCGGATGGCCTCGAGAGCAAACTATCCGGCCGGCGACCGCCATTCCGTGAGCGCGGCAAGCTATTGCGCGCTAACGTAACTCGTGATAAGTCTCGGCTGGCTGATTTGATGGAGGACCAAAAAGGAAATGATGAATCCAAACACGACTGACTTTAACCGAGGCGTCGTGGCGCCGGTCGAATGCCTGAAAGAAGGTTGGAAACTAATCAAGAATCAGTATTGGTTGTTTCTGGGCATTTGCGTGGTTGGCATGCTGCTTGGGAGTGCTTTTGCGATCGTGTTGATGGGGCCGATGATGTGCGGCATTTATCTCTGCCTTTTTCAGCATATGCGCGGCGAACAAGTCAGCTTCGACAGCCTTTTCAAAGGTTTCGATTATTTCGGTCAAAGTGTGATCGCCATGCTCATCCAGGCGGTTCCGGCGGTGATCATCATCATCCCGGTTTACTTGATTATGGTTTTCGGCATGTTTGCCTCGGTGGCAACAGGCAGCCGCGGCGGAGAAGGCGCGGCCATGGCGGGGTTCTTTGTCACCATGATTGTAGTCTTCGTCGTGATCATGTCGTTGAGCGTAGTGCTAGGTGTTTTTTTCATGTTTACGTTCCCGCTGATAGTTGACCGAAAACTGTCTGGCGTCGATGCGGTCAAGACGAGTGTGAAGGCAGCTATGGCAAACTTTGGCGGAGTCTTGGGATTGCTGCTCCTGGGCGCCCTCTTGAGTACCGCCGGCGTGCTGGCTTGCTATGTTGGGGCTTTTTTCATAATGCCGATAACGATTGCGGCACACGCGGTCGCCTATCGTCGAGTGTTTCCCGCACTTGCTCAGAACTTCGAATCGCCGCCGCCTCCGGGGAATTGGGCCGCGTAGAGCATGCATCAACCCGAATTAGTCATTCGTGGGCGCCGGGTCGTGACTGAGAATTCAGTTGGCCCGGCGTCACTGCACATAACGCGCGGCTACATCTCCTCGATTTCGATTTTCGAAGACGTTCCCTCCGGATGCGACCTGATCGAGGCCGGCGAAGGCTCGGTGGTAATGCCGGGACTCGTCGATACGCATGTTCATGTCAACGAACCGGGCCGCACCGACTGGGAAGGGTTCGCGACCGCGACCCGGGCAGCCGCCGCGGGCGGCGTCACCATGATCGTCGACATGCCTCTGAATTCGATACCGGCAACGACGACGCTGGTCGATTTGGAAGCAAAGCTGGAGGCAGCGCGTGGCAAGTGTTCGGTTGATGTCGCCTTCTGGGGTGGCGTTGTGCCGGGCAACACCGCAGAGTTGGCAAAAATGTGGGGAGCCGGCGTCGTCGGCTTCAAATGTTTTCTGGTTCATTCGGGCGTGGATGAATTTCCCAACGTCTCGGAAAAGGATCTGCGCGAAGCGATGCCGGAACTCAAGCGTTTGGGCGCGACGCTGATTGTACACGCGGAGCTGCCGGGGCCGATCGATGCGGCCAACGCTGAGACAACGTCGTTTAGACCCGGGACTTGTCCCGGCGCGGAAGGCAAAGCAGCCCCTAATCCAAACGAGAGTTACGCTGCTTTCCTGCGCACACGGCCGCGCGCGGCTGAAAACGAAGCGGTTGAGTTGATGATTCGTCTGAGTGGCGAGACTGGCTGTCGCATTCACATCGTCCATCATTCTTCAGCGGACGCGCTGCCGATGCTGCGCGAAGCGAAGGCCTCTGGCGTGGCGATCACGGCCGAGAGTTGTCCGCATTATCTTCATTTCGCGGCCGAAGAAATTCGCGATGGCGCGACTGAATTCAAGTGCTGCCCGCCAATTCGCGAACGCGAAAACCGCGAGAAGCTTTGGGAGGCGCTGCGGGACGGCACAATCGACATGGTCGTATCCGACCACTCGCCCTGTCCGCCAGAGATGAAGCTGCGCGAGCAGGGTGATTTCATGAAGGCTTGGGGAGGAATTTCTTCTCTGCAGCTTCGTCTGCCGGTGATGTGGACTGAAGCGACGCAGCGCGGTTGCACCATCAACCAACTCGCGGAATGGTTGTGCGCCGCGCCGGCGCGGCAAGTTGGTCTTACTCAGCGAAAAGGTTCAATCCGTGTTGGCCGTGATGCCGACATAGTGATTTGGAATCCTGAGCGGGAGTTTCAAGTCTCGCCGTCGCTGATTCATCATCGACACAAACTGACGCCGTACGCCGGCGAGATCCTGCATGGCGTGGTAGAAAAGACTTTTCTTCGCGGCCAGATGGTTTATGATGGCGCCGAGTTTGTCTCGGCTTCCCGTGGACAGCTTGTCTTGCGCGGAAAGAATTAGTGTCGGAAGCCCGCGCGTAAGCAAGGGCCGCGTTGCCCTCCCTAACGGTCGGGCTTCTGACGCGCCTTTTTGTGGCTAATGTCTTATATGGATTTCACTGAACTAATCGACCTTGCTTCCGAACGCCTCGGCGGCGCCGTGCTCCTCGCCAATGACGAGTTCTTTGCGCCGAAAGAGAATCTGCTGAAACACGCTGCGCCGATTTTCATCGAAGGCAAGTACACCGACCTGGGCAAGTGGATGGATGGCTGGGAGACGCGGCGAAGACGAACGCAGGGGCTCGACTGGTGCATCGTTCGGCTCGGTCTGCCGGGAATCATTCGCGGCGTGGTGGTCGATACCAGCCACTTCAAAGGCAATTATCCGGAGGCGTGCTCGCTGGAAGCCTGCGCAATCGATGGCGTGCCCACCGACGAACAGTTGCTCAGCGAATCGCTTCCGTGGATCGAAATTCTGCCCCAATCAAACCTTGACGGTGATTCGCTCAATCAGTTTGCCATCAGCAACGAGCAGTGCTGGACTCATCTTCGTTTCAAGATCTTTCCCGACGGCGGCGTGGCGCGGCTGCGCGTGCACGGCGAAGTCGTGCCTGACTGGAATCGGCTGAAGAAAGGCGGCGAAATCGATCTTGCGGCCGTCGAAAACGGTGGACTCGTACTGGCCTGCAGCGACATGTTCTTCGGACACCGGCACAACTTGATCATGCCGGGACGCGCCATGAACATGAGTGACGGCTGGGAAACGAAACGTCGGCGCGGACCCGGTCACGATTGGACCATCATTAAGCTCGGCGCTTCGGGACGCATTCGCCGCCTGGAAGTGGACACGTCGCACTTCAAAGGCAATTTTCCTGAGAGCTGTTCGCTCGAAGCCTGTAACGCCGCGGACGTCCCGCTGGAAACGTTGCAGGATCCGCAATTTGTTTGGCGGACGGTGCTGGCGCGCACGAAATTGCAGGCGCACACGCGCCACTTGTTCGATGAAGTGATGGACGTAGGTGCGGCGTCGCATGTGCGCTTTAATATTTTTCCGGACGGCGGCGTGAGTCGTCTGCGGGTTTACGGAGCGATCGAATGAAGGTGTCAGAAGCCCGACCGTGAGGGAGGGCCTGCTGGCGAGAGTTGCCCTTGCTAACGCGCGGGCTTCTGATACTAAACTTACGCTCGTGCCTAATCAAGATTTGAATCGGGAGTTGGACCGGCTTAACCGGGTTTCGCGGGAGCAGGCCGAGGCCGAGTTACTGAAGTGCTGCGGCTCTCAGCGTTTTGCGTCCCAGATGACTGCGGCTCGACCGTTCGCCAATTTCGATGAGCTTTTGACCGAGGCAGACGATGTTTGGCGATCGTTGAATGCGGATAACTGGCTCGAAGCTTTTCGTGCTCATCCCAAGATTGGTGAGAAACAGGCAGCCGCCGTGCAATCTGAGGAAGCGCGGCAATGGTCAGCTCAGGAGCAATCGGGAATTAACGACGCTGGGGCCGACACGATGGCCGCAATTGCGGCGAGAAATCGAGACTACGAACTGCGCTTCGGGTTTATCTTCATCGTTTGCGCTACCGGCAAGAGTTCTGAAGAAATGCTGGCTATTTTGCAGGCGCGTCTGCAAAATGATGCTGAAACTGAAATCGCCGTCGCCGCCGAAGAGCAACGAAAGATTACGCGAATACGACTGGAGAAACTGCTTCATCAGTGAGCACAATAACCACACACGTGCTGGATATATCAAGGGGGCAGCCCGCCGCTGGCGTACCCGTCAGCCTTGAGGCTGAGGCCTCAGGAGAATGGAAGTTAGTGGGGGCAGGGACTACTGACGAGAACGGCAGAATCTCTGCTCTCGTCTCGCCAGAGATAGCCCTGTCCGCGGGCGTTCATCGCCTGATTTTCGACACGGCAAAATACTTCGCGGCGCACAACGTCCGGGGTTTCTATCCGCAGGTCGTCGTAGTCTTCACCATCCGCGATCCGGCCCAGCATTATCATGTGCCGCTCCTGCTCAGTCCCTTTGGGTATTCCACGTATCGCGGAAGCTAAGTGAACATCAATCCGACAATCAGCGAATGGCTCAACCTGCTGCTGCGCTGGACGCACGTCTTTGCCGGCATCATGTGGGTCGGCACGACTTATTACTTCACCTGGCTCGATGCTCGCCTGACTGAAGAAGAGAAAGCTGCGCGCGCGACCGGGGCGGCGGCTCAACTCTGGATGGTTCACAGCGGCGGCTTTTACGTGGTCGAGAAGCGCAAGGTGCCTGATGAGCTTTCGCGCAAACTGCACTGGTTCCGCTGGGAAGCCGGTACCACTTGGCTAAGCGGCATGGCGCTGCTAATCGTTGTCTATTATCTCGGCGGCGGCGCGTTGATCGATCGCGATGTCGCGGATATCAGTCTGGGAGCAGCCGTCGGAGTCGGAGTCGGCGCATTAATCTTCGGATGGCTGATTTACGACTTGCTAATGATTTCGCCGCTGGGAAGGAATGAAAAGCTCTTTGCGGTAATTGCTTACATTCTCGTTGTTGGAACGACCTATGGACTGTCGCGCGTTTTGAGCGGCCGCGCCGTTTACGTCCACATTGGCGCGATTTTCGGCACGATCATGGCGGCGAACGTCTGGATGCGCATCCTGCCGGCGCAGCGAAAGATGATTGAAGCAATCAAAGCCGGAAACAAGCCGGATGAACGGCTCGCGGCCCAGGCCAAGCTGCGCTCAAAGCAGAACACGTTCATGGCGGTGCCCCTGGTCTTCCTCATGATCAGCAATCACTTTGGCGGGACGACTACCGGAGGGTTCGACTGGATTCATCTGGCCGTGCTGGTTCCGCTGGGTTGGGTCGTCGCCAAATTCATTCGCCGCGCGTAACGATGTCCGACAAGCTTCAGCTTGTCGCCGACTTCATTTCACTCGAGTTGAGTACAAACAGCGTCAACGACAAACTGAAGTTTGTCGGACATTGCTTACTTCTTTCGGGCTTTTTTCCCCTCACCGAGAGCCAAGATCCTCTCAAACTCCTGTTTCGCGACCGGCATAACCGACAGACGCGATTGCCGCACCAAGAGCATGTCGGCAAGCTCTGGCGTAACCTTAATTGTCGACAGCGAAACCGGCTCGCGCAAAGGCTTCAGCGGCTTTATGTCGACGGCAACCCACTGGTCTTCGTTCGCAGTAGGATCGGGATACGCGGCCTTCGCCACCTCGGCGATTCCCACGACGGCTTTCTGTTCGCCTGAGTGATAAAACAATACTCGCTCGCCGATTTTCATCTGTCGCAGATTGTTCCGAGCCTGAAAGTTCCTCACCCCAGTCCAGTCAGTGCGGCCGTCGCGCTTGAGATCGTCGAATGAAAACGCCTCTGGCTCTTGCTTCACCAACCAGTAGCCTGACGCTGGTTCGCTCTTGCTGGTGGTGGTTGGCGTTGGCGCTGGTTTCTTTTTCTTGATCATTTGTCGTTCGTTGCGGACCTGAAATTTGAGTTAGAATTCCGCTCGCTAGTTTATCTCGAACGATTGGATTCAAACATAAGTGGCAAAACAACTCAAAGAAGGTGACAAGGCGCCGGATTTCGCGGTCAACGATGCCGAAGGGAAACTCGTGCGCCTGAAAGATCTCCGCGGGAAGAGAATCGTGCTCTATTTTTATCCCAAAGACGATACTCCCGGATGCACCAAAGAAGCATGCGCCTTTCGCGATTCATTCGCACAATTCAAAAAGCGAGGCATAGAGGTGTTGGGAGTCTCACTCGATAGCGAAAAGTCGCATCAAAAGTTCGTCAAGAAGTACGACTTGCCCTTTCGGCTCCTGAGTGACACTGAGCGGGCGATTTCCGACGCCTATGGAACTTACGGTGAGAAGAAATTCATGGGTCGAACGTACATGGGCAATCACCGCATGACTTTCCTGATTGACGAAAAAGGGAAAATCAAAAAGATATTCGGCAAGGTCAAGCCTGAAGAGCACGCGACGGAAGTACTCGACGCTTTCGGCAGATGACTCGCTTTGGAGTCGCCAAGGATTGCGCTTGGCTAAGCGCTCTTCGCCTTGGCGTTCGCTTTCACCGGGCGCTTCCTGCCCTTTGCGGACGGCTTGCGACCGGGCATCAGTACGCCAACCGAACTAAACGAAGGATTCAGTTCGGGCTGGCCTCGTTTGCCAAGGCCATGGGCCTCGTTTGCCTTCAGTAATAACTCTTCCGCAGCCTCGTTCACGAAATACATCCGCGTGTGGTTGATGACGTCGGTGCGAATCTCGCGGGTCCACAGCAGCAGGTTCGCCAGAGCGTCGCAAACCTCATCCTTGGGCAGTTTAGTGGTCTGGGCAATCTCTCTTTGGGTGCGGGCGCCGCAGCGAATAGCCTCGCGTACGCGATCCGCCGGCGAGAGCTTCCGCAACATCCGCGCAATACGCCTCGGAGAGAAGCCCAGCTTTGCTTCAATCGTGAGACGCGGCCGGCTGGATGCAGGAGTTACTCCGTGTTTACTGCGCGCGCTCTTGTACTCTCGCAGGGCCTGTCGACTCAGCGCGATTTTCTGCCGAATGCAGCGCTTGCAGTAAAGATTCAAGCCATCCTTGCGCGCTCGACAGAGACCAAACTCCGACAACGGCAGCGACTCTTCGCACCTTGGGCACTTTTTCAACTCAACTACTACTACGTCAGCCTGTCTTACCATCTCTGCGCTCCGCTCATCCGCTTTCGCAATAAAAAAGACGGGTTACCGTTCAAGACATCGTCGCCGGTGCGACCAGCCTTGCCCCCTCGGTTCCCCTTGAACCCGTGTGACGAATGTTGGCGATGAGTTTCGGATGTGAGCCGAAATAAGTTCGCCTTCGAACGCCATGAAAACTCCGTCGCGGCATTTTCACGGCATGCCCTCACCTGTCAACGCATGCGAATCGCAAAACGTATCGAGGTTGGTCGCAGGAATGGCTGACGGTTATCTTGCGAGGTTAAATAATTGCCGCTAACACAACTGCCGAACTCGCAACTCGATCCGCCGGTACTGCTCACCTCTTTCAACTAGCAAGGGACTGGCATTATATTTACGCAGAAGTTTTTTGCAACCTCTTTCTCACATTGACGTGGTCCATCCCTCTCGATCGATCATTTTGGGTTTCGCGACATATCAAAAAGTTTTTCCTCTTTCACAACATCACTAGAGAGAGAGGATACGACCCTTGAAATTCACGCGCATGAATTTTCGCAGTGACGATTTGTGTTCGTGAGCGTTGATGACGCGGCTCAAATTCGTGAACAAAAACCGCACGTTTCTGATCGCACAGAAAGCGTTCGCCGATTGTATCGCGCAACACCTCGATGATCGCAGACGTGGGCCAACTATTAGTGGATTCTCATCGCGTGAGATTTCAGCTTGCATCGCTCGCGTGAATTGTGGACGAGTCACAAAATTGAAAATCACCAATCGCGACGCGTGCGGTGATGGCTCAGTTGATCGGATCAATTAGAGACCCCGACAATTGGCAAGTTGAATCATTCAACTGGATTACGCTCAATCCTTCGCTGATGAAGTAGGTCGGTTTAGCGGAGTGCTTCTGTGCATGCCGCTCTCTTGTGCAAAGCGCCGCAACTGCTGATTTCAAAGCGACTTTCACAGGACACGGGGGCTGGAATTCACAGCTTTTCCACAGTTTTTGTGGAAAAGCAAAAAGGGGCAACAGGGGCTCGGTGTGAGGGCCTTGTCGTTAGTGACGCTAGATTTTCGCTCGATCTTTCAGCCGAAAAACGAACTTGAGCCCCGACCAAACATCATCGATTGCGCATATCTTTACATCGACCAGGCTAGCCGCGAGTCCGATCGTCCGAACGGGTGTTTCTGACAAGTCAGTCATGACGCCAGAACTTTTCTTTGGCCACGCGACCCAAAGCATCCCCGCAGGTTTGAGTCGCGCCGCGTATTGAGAAAAACCTGTGGTCAGAGACTTTTGATCTTTAACAAACAGCAGCACAAAGTCGAGTGGCTTACGTGTTCTTGAGTTAATCGTTACTTCCGTTGGCAGATCCAATGCTTGCGCGAAGTCGCGCGGCGCATTTACGAAAGCGATGTTGAACCCAGACTTGATTCCGAGTTTCTTGACAAGGGGTGTTCCGGAGTAGCCAGCCATGAATCAGTTTCGAGATTTTCAAACGTATGCCAATGTTGTTTTATGAGTTCATCATTACGTGGTTGATCATTCATTGCTGATCATCTCGCCGCCGAATTGGATTCCCCGCTTCTCGCGGCCGAGCGCGGTCATGACAATTGCGCCGGCGAACACCGTGGCGGCCGTGGCCGACATCGCCATCGCATAGCTCATTCTTTCGGCGAAAAGAGCTTCGATGTAAGCTACCGAGCCTGCCACAAGCACACCGCATTGATACGCAAACCCCGGCAGGAAACCGCGAACCGAGTCCGGCGACAACTCGGAAAGGTGCGCCGGAATTATTCCCCAAGCTCCCTGCACCATGAACTGCATGAGAAACGCTCCAACAATCAGCAGGGTCAATGATGGAGCGAAGGCCCACAGCGGAACCACTGCGATTGCGCATCCCAATGCAATGATCATCGAACGGCGACGGCCAATTCGATCAGACAGGAGCCCAAACAGGATTCCTCCGGTAATCGCTCCGATCATTGAAATCGCAGTTACCGTCAAACGCTGAGTCGGACCGAAGCCCCAATACCGCTCGAGAAACGTCGGGTACATATCCTGGGTGCCGTGCGAGACAAAGTTCATCAAAGTCATCAACAACAGCAGGAAAACAAATAGTTTCCAATGCGAAGCAATGGCGCGCCCCAATTGGCCCCAACTCTCGTGACGAGTGCTTTTCCAGACCTCCGACTCCTTTACGCGAAATCGTACAAAGAGAGCCAATAGCGCAGGCAGCCCGCCGATGAAGAAAAGTGGCCGCCAGCCCCAGCGAGGCAGCACGATTAACGAACAGATCGCGGCGAGCAGGTAGCCAACCGCGTATCCTTCTTGAAGCAACCCAGACAATACGCCTCGCCGGTGCGATGGCACTTTCTCCATAGACAACGAAGCCCCCAAACCCCACTGGGCGCCCATGCCGATTCCAAACAACGAACGCAGCACCATGAATGTGGCGTAGTTTGGAGCCAAACCGGAAAGCACTTCGATGACCGCATAAAACACCACCACAAACATGAGTGGTGGTCTTCTACCATAGCGGTCGGCAATCAAGCCGAAGATGAGTGCCCCCACGGGACGAAAGCCCAGCGTAAGGGCAATTGAGAGCGCAATATCCTTGTCTGGACGATGAAACTCTTTGGCGATCGCAGTAAGGGTCACAACCACCAGAAAGAAATCGAAGGCCACAAACATCCATCCGAGGAAGCCCGCGACTAATGCCGCACGGTGTCCATCGGATTGCTTCTGCAAGTTACTCATTCCAATCGGCCTCGATAGTTAGCTTGACGAGCAAGAAAACGCGGCGATACTAATGGTTGCCGACGCCGCGTTCAAGCGTTTTGTTAAGATCAGGGGCGATTCCAAACCAAAAGGCGCGCTTTTCCGTAAATCCGATGTAAGGAAACGATTAGTTCGAATGACTATTAGCTCAGCATGCTAATTAAGAAACCAGCCGACATAAAGCCGAGCGAGATAACTTCTCAGAAAGCCTACTTGAACCGCCGTCTGTTCATGCGTGGGGCGATTCTGGCCGGCTCTGCCGTGGGAACTGGATTGCTCTATCGCAAGCTGAATCCGCCGCCCGTGGTCGTCGCAGAACGGCCAAAGATCGCCGGCATCGTCACGCAACCGTCCGAAGACGCGATGCGACGCGGTTTCAACGTGAACGAAGCAAAGACCCCCTTCGAAGCCATCACGAATTACAACAATTTTTACGAGTTCTCGACGGACAAGAGCGAGGTCGCGTCCGAGGCGCGCGATTTCATTGCTCGCCCGTGGACGGTCGTGGTCGAAGGCCTCGTGAACAAGCCAAAGACGTTCGACCTCGACGATTTGCTGAAACTGGCGCCCCAGGAAGAGCGCATCTATCGCCATCGCTGTGTGGAAGGCTGGTCGATGGTGATTCCGTGGGTGGGATTTCCGCTCAGCGCGCTCTTGAAGATGGTCGATCCGCTTTCGTCGGCGCGGTACGTTGCTTTCGAGACTCTGTTCGATCCGAAGCGAATGCCTAACCAAAGCACGGGAGTGCTCCCTTGGCCATACGTCGAGGGTCTACGGCTGGACGAAGCGCTGAATCCACTGGCGATTCTGGCGACCGGGCTCTATGGACAGGCGTTGCCGCCGCAGGATGGCGCACCAATTCGCCTGGTTACGCCGTGGAAATATGGATTCAAGAGCATCAAGTCGATTGTGAAGATCAGTTTGGTTGCGAATCAGCCTCCGACGACCTGGAACGTCGAATGGCCGGCAGCGTACGGGTTTTATTCCAACGTGAATCCTGACGTCCGTCACCCGCGCTATAGTCAGCAGATGGAGCATCGCATCGGTGAATACGGCTCGCGCCCGACGCTCATGTTCAATGGCTATGCGGAGCAAGTCGGACATCTTTACGAGGGAATGGATTTGAGGACGAATTACTGAAGTAGCATAGACTTCAGTCTGTGATCGGCGCCACCTAAGAACCACAGACCGAAAGGAAGTTCTGATTAAGTGACTCAGGAAAAGAAAGCACGGACATTTGAGTCCCATTGGTTTTGAGCCGAGCAGTCCCGTAGGGACGAAATATCTATAGAACAAGATGAGCCAAATGAAATTTTTCAGCCCATTTATGGGCGGCAGAAACGGTGATGAAGCTCCTGACGGAGCTTTGAGGCTAGGCACGCTCACGATGCTACAAATATTTCCCTACGGGACTTTGCTGAAATGTTTTTGGGACCTTCGCTTGATCAGAGTTTCCTGAAGTCTATGTTACTAAATCAATGAAAGACCCACGTTTCACCAAACTAGTCGTCTTCGTCAACGCTGTCGTGCCGCTGACGCTACTGCTTACGGACCTGTATCGCAAGCAGGTCGGCGCGAATCCTCTGGAATTCGTGACGCGCACAACTGGAATCCTGACGCTGGTCTTTCTGCTGATTTCACTGGCGGTGACGCCTCTGCGACGGATCACCGGATTGAACTGGCTGACCAGGTTTCGCCGCCTGCTCGGATTGTTCGCGTTCTTCTATGGCTCGCTGCACCTGATGACTTACGTGGCGTTCGATCGTTACTTTCATTTGAAAACCATTCCGAGCGACGTGGTCAGGCGTCCATTCATCGCGATTGGCATGACCGCGTTTTTTCTGATGGTCCCGCTGGCAATCACTTCGACCGATAAGATGGTCAAGCGTTTGGGCGGGAAGCGCTGGCAGCGCCTGCATCGCCTTGTCTATCTGTCAGGAATCCTCGGCGCGCTGCATTACTACATGCTGGTAAAGTCTGACGTGCGTCCGCCGCTGACGTTTGCCTTCGTGCTGGCGCTGCTGCTCGGCTTTCGGGTTTTGGCAAAGTACCAGGCGCGGAGTCCTCTCTCAGGCAGTGTGGCGGGCAGACTTCCCGATTAGATCGCCCGCCGGAACGTTGCCGCATCCCTTCAATTTAGAGTTAAATGCTACTGGTAGTTCTCCGTTTGGTAACGACTGGGCGACCAGCCTCCGAAGATGACTGACGAAAGAAGAGCGGACGAGCGCGTAGGCGTCAACCTGCCCACAAAGTGGCACGGCGTTACCGGATCTCACGAAGGCCGTGTGGAAGATCTCAGCATCAGTGGTTGTTTCGTCAATACGACGGGCGCGGTTGACGTCGGCGAGATCGTGAGCCTTTTGATCCAACTGCCCTCTGGTCGCTGGCTGCCAATTCGTGGAAAGGTAATGTTCAGTCAGCAGCTAACTGGCTTCAGTTTGTCTTTTTCGATTCTTGACGCCAAAGAACAGGAAGTATTGAACCAACTCGTCTCGGGACAAGGCTGACGCGGCCATTTCATTTATCTTCCATGCTGGATCCGACCAAGCGGTTCTCAAGTCGCGTCGACAACTACGTCAAGTACCGCCCCAACTACCCGGCCGAAGTCATTGGCTTGCTTGAGGCTGAGTGCGGCCTGACAACTGAATCAGTGATTGCCGATCTTGGCTCGGGCACCGGCATCCTGAGTCAGCTTTTCCTGAAGCACGGCAATCGGGTGTTCGGAGTTGAGCCCAACCGTGAGATGCGCGCCGCCGGCGACAAACTACTTGCCGAGTATTCCAAGTTTTCAAGTATCGACGGGACGGCGGAAGGCACGACGATCGTTAACGCCTCAGTTGATTTCATCACGGCGGGTCAGGCTTTTCACTGGTTC
>Ga0209514_10006241_pt1 | contig 14711 bp, 13 predicted proteins | sample Subgrocontami58m_FD_187452 | JGI IMG/M metagenome (GOLD analysis project Ga0209514, IMG submission 187452) | Subsurface groundwater microbial communities from S. Glens Falls, New York, USA - GMW37 contaminated, 5.8 m (SPAdes) (version 3) | ecosystem: Environmental > Aquatic > Deep subsurface >...
ATACATGGTTGAAGCTGGCAAACGTACATTAGTTGTAATTGCGCAATATAGTATATAATAATATAATCCCCCTGGTTTTATTCAAAATGAGATCAGGGGGATTTTTGTTTTTTTGTTGACCATGAAATTTTTACGATGTATGGTATAAAGAAAACAGGTAACAGTTCACCCCCTCCCCTAACCCCTCCCTCCAGGGGCGGGGAATACTCATTGTCCCCTTGTATTCCTCCCCCTGTCCCCCTCATTGAGAGGGAGAAAGGGGGAGGGGGGAGGTTTAGGTGGGGGTGAACTGTTACTAAAATAGTTGGTTTTCGTATAAATTTAAAGGAGGCTTATTATGCAAACAGCCATTAAATTCAATTATCAAGACTATCTCCAGCTTCCGGAAGATAAACGATACGAAATTATTGACGGAGAATTGTTTATGGTACCTTCCCCTAATGAAGTACATCAGCGCATTTTGCTGACATTAACAACTATCCTTTTGAATTATGTAAAGAAAAATAAGATTGGTTATGTTTATTGCGCGCCGTTTGATGTATTGTTTTCAGAAGAAGATATTGTCCAACCTGACATTATCTTTGTATCCAACGAAAACAGAAAGATTATTACTAAGGATAATATTAAAGGTACACCTGATTTGCTTATTGAGATATTGTCGCCGGGTACGTCTAAAAGAGATTTGGGTATAAAAAAGAAGCTGTATGCAAAAAATGGGGTGCGTGAGTACTGGATTGTTGACCCTGAGCAGGAAACCACTGAGGTATTGAATTTAAAAGAGGGTGAGTTTTGTGGTAAAAGTTACAATACAGGTGTGGTAGGACAAACGTCTCGTTTGTCTTCGCCTGTAATACAAGGCTTTGATATTGATATAAAGGAAATTTTTGAATAGGGAATATCTATGACGATACTCGTCACAGGTGGAGCGGGGTTTATAGGAAGCCACTTTACCCGCCGTATGGTTAATCACGGCAGGCGGGTGGTGGTGCTTGATAAGTTGACCTACGCAGGCAATCTTGAAAACCTGAAGGACGTTACAGAAGACTCAAAAAAGTCTAAACTGTTCAAGTTTTACAAAGGGGACATCTGTGAGCAAGGATTAGTAGAACGCATTCTGTCGGAAGAAAGCATTGATACAATAGTCAACTTTGCCGCTGAATCCCACGTCGACCGAAGCATTTCCTGTGCAAGTACCTTTATTGATACCGATATGAAAGGCGTCTTCGTTTTGCTGGAGGCGTCGCGGCGGTTTCCGGTAAAAAAATTTATTCAGATATCTACAGATGAAGTATACGGCACTGCCCATCACGGCGCTTTTAAGGAAACGGATGCCTTAAATCCAAGTAATCCATATTCCGCTAGTAAAGCCGGTGGAGACAGACTGGCTTATGCGTACTGGGTAACCTATAAATTACCAGTTATTATTACGCGGGCATCAAACAACTACGGTTCATATCAGTATCCGGAGAAATTCATCCCCCTCTTTATTACAAATGCATTGGAAGACAAAAAGCTGCCGCTGTATGGCGATGGGAAACAGGTGCGGGACTGGATTCACGTTGATGACCATTGTGAGGCTATTGATTTTTTAATGACTCACGGGAAGAACGGTGAGGTGTATAATATCGGAGGTGGTAATGAGCGGTGTAATATCGATACGGCATGTTTTATCCTGGATGAGCTTAAGAAGCCTGGAACGTTGATAGAACACGTGAAAGATAGGGAAGGTCATGACAGGCGCTATGCCCTGGATTGTGCCAAGTTGATGTCTCTGGGCTGGAAACCAAAAATAAGATTTGAAAATGGCCTTAAGGATACGGTAAAATGGTACATCAATAACCAGTCATGGTGGGAACGGATAAAGAACGGTGAATTTATGGAATATTACAAGAAGCAATATAGCCACCGTTTTGCAGATACTAAATTACAAATTCATTAAGGATGTACGTGTTTATTGAGGGTGTGTTATGTTGAATACGATAACATTAGAAAATAGAAGATGGGTTATAAACTTACAGGAAAAGACTAGAAAGTTGTTAAAGACTGTTTATGATTTTAAGGAAACACACAAAGCTTATTTCATGAATTGTGCCGTTGTTTATATGTCGGTAAAGATAGGGCTTATTCTTCTTGCTACCTTTACATCGATGGCATTATTAATAAGCTATGTAAGTCAACAGCTTGCCTTGGAGATGACAAAGACCAAGTCACTCCTCCTGGCATCCCCTTTAACAGTGATCATTATGTTAAAGTTGTATTTTATCTTCAAGATGCTGATGACATACGAAAGATCCAGGGTGATAATTAGATCAGCTATCAGGGTAATATGGTCGAAGAGTAAAGAGGGAATACAGCGGGTTGAAGAAACACTTCCCGTGCCACCACTTTCTCTTGAAAAGGCTAAGAATCGTTAAATCTCGATGTAATAAAAGCGGTGCACATGATATAGGGCTTTATGATAAAACAGATAAGCCGATTAACAAATTCAATAAAAGGGAGCGCCTTAAAAAGTGCTCCCTTTTTTATTTCATCGGATGCATGATAGGGAAAAGCATTTCACTTGGGACTGTCAAAAAACCGATGTTAGGAATTCAACTTTTTTGGCACATTCAGCAAAAGTACAGGAATACCTTATTTATCCCCTCTAGAAAGAGGGGATAAAAGGGGTGCGTGGTCGTTCTTTACCCCCCCGACCCCTCTTAATAGCGGGGAGTATTCCCATCGCTGCTTTTTGGACAACCCCAGGGGATTAGACGCTCTGCGTCGAACAATTACGTTCCAACGCAGAGCATAGGAACGAGTGGGGAAATTGTTTTGCGCCAGGAATAGTGTTTTTGCAAACGAGGGATACATGATAGGAAAATATTTTTGCTTCGTATTTGCTGTTGTTCTTATAGGAAGTAAACTCGTTTTTGGTTTTTCTGGTGGGCCACCAGCAGAGCGGACAGGGAATCCAGGAGAAATCTGTGGCGATGATACGTGTGCCTCCTCCTGTCACACCAGTTTTGCTGTGAATGCTGGGTCGGCTCAGTTCTCAATAAGCTTGCCTTCTTCTGAATATAAACTTGGTCAGACATTAGACATTACAATTAAATTTACTAATACCTCAACAGCGATACATGGATTTGAGATTACGGCTGTGGATGCCTCGAATAATAAAGTCGGTACTTTTGCCAGTAAAGATGATACGGCTCAAACAGAACCTTATGATAATCTTTACGCATCCCATACAAAGGTTGGCACCGGAGAGAACCAGTGGGCAGTTCAATGGACTGCTCCAACTACAAGCGTTTCAGGCCCAATTACATTTTATGCGGCTGGGAACGAGGCAAATGGTAATAGTGCAAGCAGCGGGGATTATGTTTACACCGATACGGCCACCATCTCATCGGTACCAGAATGCGTGCCATCCACATTAAAGGTTAAGCCAAAAAAAGTGGTGATAAAACGGGGTAAGAGCACTGACGTTATTGTAACAGTGAAAAATGAAAATAACGAGACATGTGCCAACCATACGATTTATGCGTCTGCTGGAAATAAAAAAGTCTCCGTAGATAAAAGCGCAGAAACAAATGAGAATGGCAAGGCGAAATTTACGGTAACTGCAGGGAATGAAAAGGGGAAAGACGTTATTACCTTTCGCACACAAAATAATGATACTGAGATTACAAAAGATATTAACGTGATAATTAAGTAGTATCTGAACGAAAAGCCATTCTTTTGTCATTTCGACCAAAGGGAGAAATCTTTCCAGGTTCAGGTTGCAAACCAGAACCCACAGATAGCTATTTACAGTTTTTTGGAAATGACCTATGAACGAAATAAAAAGTGAACCAAAAATCCTTCATTCCGCAGGAATTGTTTTTTTGTTCATGTTGCTGATAATCTGCATTTGCCCAAAAATAGCGGTATCACAGGTAACATTTACCGATGTTACTAGCACGGCGAACGTTGGCAATAATTCCCGTGGAATGGGCGCTGCCTGGGGCGATTATAATAATGATGGATTTTTGGATATATACGTTTCTAATTACAACGATGTAAACGTCCTTTATAAAAATAATGGAGACGGGACTTTCTCTAATGTTGCAAGTAGTGCTGGTGTAAATGATGATAGCACAGGTATTGATATTGCCTGGGGAGATTATAACAACGATGGGTTTCTTGACCTTTATCTGGTCAATGATGTGGGTGCCGGCTATGGGGCAAAGAATTTGTTGTACAAGAATAACGGTGACGGTACTTTTACCAATGTTGCCGATGAAGCAGGGGTGAGCAGCAGGGGGTATGGTCTTTGTGCCGCTTGGGCAGATTATGACAACGATGGTTTTCTGGATCTTTATGTGACCAATAACGCACATACGATCTTCTGCTATGGCCAGTCAAATAAATTGTATAGAAACAAAGGCAATGATACGTTTGATGATGTTACAGAAACAGCCGGGGTAGGAGAAAAAGGAAATAGTATGGGCGTGGCATGGTGCGATTATGACAACGACGGCGATCAGGACTTTTGTGTGCTAAACTTTGCCAGTCCATTCCTGGATGATCCCGAAGGGAATCCCAGTGTCTTGTATCAAAATAATAACGGTATCTTTACCGATGTTGCTTCTTCGTCCGGTATAGAACATACCGATGGAGGCCATGGGGTGGCATGGGGTGATTATGATAATGACGGCGATATGGACCTCTACATCGCTAACAACAGCGCTATACTCTCAACATCGCCCCCAAGGTCTTCTTTGGGGAAGAATGTCCTCTATCGGAATAATAACGATGGTACATTTACCGATGTAACTGATGAATCTGGAGTAGGTAGTACATTGACGAGTACCGAGGTTACCTGGGTTGATTGCGATAACGACGGAGACCTTGATTTGCATGTGGTCAATGGGGGGATTCAGGGCAATCAGGGCAGCATTCTTTATGAAAATAACGGTGATGGTACATTTTCTGATATTGCAAGTACTGCCGGTATTCAGAACACTGGGACGGGAGAGGGTGCAACTTGGGGTGATTATGATAATGATGGAGATATGGACATCTATGTCGTTAATTACAATCAGTCGAATAAATTGTATAGAAATAATGGCAACAGCAATCATTGGATTATCATCAAACCTGTGGGTACAACGAGCAATAGAGCAGGGATTGGCACAAGAATCGAGGTAACAACCGGCACAAGCACACGAATAAGGGATGTGGACGGCGGATCGGGTTTTTGCTCGCAGGACAGCCTATGGGTACACTTCGGCTTGGGTAGTAATGAAAAAATTGATACACTGAAGATCAAGTGGCCAGGCGGAAAGGTGCAGACACTCTCTGATGTTGCGGTCGACCAAATACGAACAATTACCGAGGAATGACGAAATGAACAAATTAATCCAGCATTAACCAATTTTTAGACTGCGTTAATAATTCAAACCACATAATGGACTTACGCAGTCTTCTGGACAGCGTCTTTGCCTGAATGTGCCGTAATATTTTTAAAAGTAGGAATAAATTATGGAAAGTACAAATTATAAAGAAACAAAAATTAAGTGTTCTAAACTATTTCTACATTTATGTATGGAAGTAGCGATATTTATCCTAACAATATCTTTATTAATTCCTATTCAAACACTCGGCGCTAAAACTATTGAGTGCGATTTTGATGGGAAAAAAGAAATCAGAAGAATGAGAGATTGCAGCAAAGATATTGAATATCAGTCAAGGGCTTTTTCTTTGAGAATAGATGTTCTTGATAAAATAAAAGTAGAAGGGTCAACTGAAAAGAAGGCACTCCAGGAAGCGGATAAAGTTTTAAAATTGCTCCAATGGCAAAGTCAGGAGCTTTGTAAAGATTGGAACACCTGCGCAATAACCAGGGAAGAATTCAATAAACAGTCTAAATGGTTAAGAATGTCTTTTTCAAAATTTGAAAGAATCCTTGAAAGTGTAAAAATAAACGAACTTGATGATCCAGCCCTCAAAGAAAAATTTCTAGATAAAATATTTAAATGGTATGAGGATACAGCAAGAGAAAACGAAGAAGTTGATGAAATATGGAAAAATATAAAAGGCGAACTAAAAGAATTAAAAAAGGAAGTAAAAGATGCAGCAAAAGAGGGTGCAATTGAAGGTGTTCAGAAAGAAATGGAGGAAATTAAACAATTTCTTACGGCAACAATAAAAGAAGCAAAATTATCACCCCCTATTTCAAGTAAGGATATCCAGCAGCAAATTGACTCTCTCAAGACCAGACTTGAAAAGGAACGTTTTGGAAAAGCGCACATGCACGTTGAATGGGGTATGGAAAGGTTAGAAGCAGAAAATTATGAAAATGCTATTACTAATTTTGAAAACGCCTTGGTGATACTACCCGAAGGTTCTGATGCCTCACTTTCTACAATTTACAACCTTGGTATCGCCCTTATTGAGTGCCAAACTGGAGATACAGAAGTAAACCTTAATAAAGCTGTCCATTTTTATAATAAGATACTTTCCATTTTAGAGGATAAGAATTTAGTTAATTATGCCGGTGCTCTGAATAATTTGGGTGTCTCTTATTCAGGTTTATCCGAAATAAGGGACAGGGATGCCAACCTTGTACTTACCATCAATACATACCATGAGGCGCTAAAGGTTTATACCTTTGAGATATTCCCCCAAGAATATTCCTTGATCCAGATGAACCTGGGTGATGCCTATTGGAGATTGTCCGAGGTGAGGGATAAAGAGGCCAATCTTGGACTTGCCATCAAGGCATATCAGGAGGCGCTAAAGGTTTTTATCTTTGATAAATTCCCCCAGGACTATGCCTTGATAAAGAAGAACCTTGGTCTTGCCAATAGACGTTTATCAGAATTAAGAAACAAAGATTTAAATCCATGAGATACATATCATGATTCAAAGAAGCATTAATTTTATTATAATTGCAATCGTTCTATTTTTGTACACTCATACTGCATACGGTTTTCTTTCGGGTCCTATTGCAGGCCGTACAGGCGCTCCCAACGATATCTGTAATGATTTGACCTGTAACATGACACCCTGTCATGATAGTTACGGTTTGAATACGGGCAAGGCAAAGTTTTCAATAACAGTTCCTACCACTTACGAAAAAAGCAAGACGATTGATGTACTTATAACATTTGATAATTCGAATACCGGTCTCCATGGCTTTGAAATAACGGCCATGGATACGACAAACACCAAAATAGGCACATTTACGAGCACAGACGATACTACACAAACAGAATCTTACCTGAATCAATATGCCGCTCATACGACCATAGGTACGGCAGAATCAAGATGGACGGTACAATGGTCAGCGCCTTCGGAGAACGTATCTGGCCCGATCACCTTTTATGCGGCTGGGAACGAGGCAAACGGTAACAGTTTAAGTAGCGGGGATTATATTTACACCGATTCAGCCACCATCTCATTGGCAGCCGAATGCGTGCCATTCACATTAAAGGTGAAGCCAAAAAAGTTAGTAATAAAAAGTGGAAAGAGTGCAGTTGTTACGGTAACGGTGAAAGGTGGAGATAATAAGCCATGTACAAACTATACGGTATATGCCTTTACAGAACAGAAGAAGGTCTCGCTTGAAGGAAGCCTGGAAACAAACGAAAATGGCAAGGCGAAATTTACTATAGTTGCCGGAGATGAAAAGGGGAAGGACGTTATCACCTTTAGCACGCAAGATAATGATACTGAGATTACAAAGGATATTAATGTGACAATTAAGTAGTATCTGAACGAAACTCATCATTTTGTCATTTCGACCAAAGGGAGAAATCTTTCCTGAGGGTTCAGGTTGTAAACCAGAACCGAAAATAGTCACGTAAAGTTTCCGGAAAAAGTCTATGAATACAATAAAAAATAAATCAAACATTATTCGTTCTGCAGGGATTGTTTTTTTGCTCATGTTGCTGATTAACTGCATTTGTCCAATAATAGCTTTATCACAGGTAACATTTACCGATGTTACGGAATCAGCTAAGGTGGGTAACTCTGCGCGAGGGATGGGCGCTGCCTGGGGGGATTACAACAACGACGGACTGCCTGACCTTTATGTATCAAATTATAAAGATAAAAATATCCTCTACCAGAATAACGGTGATGGTAGCTTTTCCGATGTCACGGATGCAGCCGATGTGGGAAACACCGATGCAAGCGCTGATATTGCCTGGGGCGATTATAACAACGATGGTTTCCTCGATTTGTTTTTAGTAAACGACGTGGGCCCTGGGTATGGTGCAAAAAAGGTTTTATACAAGAATAATGGAGACGGTACCTTTATCAATGTGGCAAAGGAAGCAGGTGTAGAAAATATCGCCTTTGGAATGTGTGTGGCTTGGTCTGATTATAACAATGACGGTTACCTGGATGCCTTCGTAACGAATAATTCCCATGCTATGATTTGCGAGGGCCAGTCAAATAAACTGTTTAGAAATAAAGCAGACGGTACATTTGAGGATGTGACAGGTACAGCAGGAGTGGGTGATTTGGGGAACGGGATGGGGGCGGCATGGTGCGATTATGACAATGACGGCTATCAGGACCTTTATATATTAAATTTTGATAATTCAAACTTACCTTCACCCGAGAATACGCCCAGTATCTTGTATAAAAACAACGGCGACGGTACGTTTACAGAAATAACCAGCACGGCGGGCGCCGGAAATGCGTTGGGAGGATTTGGAGTAGCCTGGGGTGATTATAATAACGATGGTAATATGGATGTTTTTATTGCAAATTTGATGGATGTCCTTCCCAGCGCAAAAAATGTTTTGTTCATGAATAATGGAGATAGCACCTTTAGTGATGTGACAGATAGCGCCGGTGTTGGTGATGAGGATGAAAGCACTGAGGTGACGTGGGTGGACTACGATAATGATGGCGATCTGGATTTACACGTCGTGAATGGCGGCATTGGCGCGTCACAGGCGTGCGTCCTGTACCGGAATAATGGCAATGATACATTTACTGATATTGCGGAAGAAGCAGGTATTCGGTATATAGGGCATGCCGAAGGAGCTTCATGGGGAGATTATGATAACGATGGAGATATGGACCTTTATTTAGTTAATTATGGTGAGCCGAACGTTCTTTATCGAAATAATGGAAATAGTAATCACTGGATTATTATTAGGACTGTGGGTACAGCAAGCAACAGGGCAGGGATTGGGGCAAGGGTCAAGGTGACGACTGGCACGATTAGTCAAATCAGGGAAGTGGATGGCGGTTCTGGTTTCTGCTCGCAGGATAGCCTGTGGGTGCACTTTGGTTTAAATAGTTATGAAACAATTGATACACTGGAGGTACGGTGGCCTGGTGGAAAGGTACAGACATTTTTAAATATTACAGCCGATCAAATACTAACGGTTACAGAGGAATGACGAAATAAAGAATATGTAGTTATATTTTGCCTTCTAGTTTTTCGATAACCTCTGCCCATCGCAAATAAAGAGGCAGTAATTTGTCAATCTCACATCGATGCCCTGATTCATACATCATTTCACCCAATATGGCTACATATTCTGCTTTTGGGTTCACATGTGCTATCTCATCGATGATGATATCTTTTTGTTGAAATATGTCTTTACAATGTGCAACACCGTCTCCGAAAATAATTACCGGTCGTGGAAGGATGGGTAAAAGTTTTTCAGGTTGAATCACCAGAAACTCAGATTGTCTTTTTCTCTGAGTACCTTCTAGCTTATAAATGCAGGCATAGACATGGTTTCTTTTGGTGCCAATGATAGGGCATATGGGGATGGAACCTATTGCATAATTTTCAGCTATAATGTCGAATATGGGCACATCGATAACAGGTTTATTTAAAGCATAGGCCAGTGTCTTTGCGCAGGTCACGCCTACGCGCAGCCCTGTATATGAGCCAGGTCCCACATCGACTGCAATCAGGTCGATATCTCCAGGCTTCCAGCCGATTTCGTGAAGTGTTGTTCTGATGGCAGGGATCAATTCTTTCCCGTGCTGCATGCCGGCCCCAAAGTCATTTGCAATGATAACGTGCTTATCCTCGCAAATGGCAACACCACCGACATTCCCTGACGTTTCTATACCGAGTACTTTCATAGATTTTTACAAGAATATCACAAATAATTGAAAAATAAAGTAAAATTGACTCACCTTTAGTTATCTGATATAGTACGTTATCAATTTTTTGGAATAAGATAAAACCCCTGACATTCATAGATAAGCTTAAAGCCAATAAACTCAAGTGCACATAAAATTTCTTAAATGAAGTCAAATCCTTTATAAATATTGTAAAGGGAGGGCAAAGGAGTATGGAAGGGAAAAATTACATCAATGGGGCATTTGTAAATGGGACTTCTGGTGAAAGATTTGAGAGTAGAAATCCTGCTAATACCGATGAAGTGTTAGGGATGTTTCCGCTTTCTTCTGAAACTGACGTCCATAATGCCGTTCATGCCGCTCAAGAGGCTTACCATAGCTGGAGGCGTTTGTCTCGTATCAAGCGGGGTGAGTATTTTGATGAGTTTGTCCAGCTGTTAAAAAAAGACCGGGAAGAAATTTCCCGTTTGGTGACGAAAGAATGCGGGAAGGGAATTGTTGAGGGCCGTGCCGATGTGACAGAAGGCATCCACATGGTGCAATACGTATTTGGTACGGTACGGATGCCTCACGGCGACGTGATTGACTCTGAGATTCCTGAAAAAGACGCATTCATGCGCAGAAAACCCAAGGGAGTTGTTGCGGCAATTACACCGTGGAACTTTCCATTTGCCATCCCCCTGTGGCTCATCTGCCCTTCGGTGGTGGAAGGAAACACCGTTATCCTCAAACCTTCCCGTGAAACGGCGTGTACTGCAAATAAGATTGCTGAGTTTGCACATAAAGCGGGTTTCCCCCCGGGTGTTATCAACGTTTTACACGGCGGTTGCGGGGATTTATTGGTAAAACATCCGGATACCCACGTGGTGTTGTTCGTCGGTTCTAACGATGTGGGGTCTGAAATAAAGAAAATAGTTGCTGGATTTCACAACAAGATGTGCGCCTGCGAGATGGGGGGGAAGAATGCACTGATTGTCCTCGATGATGCCAACCTGGATATTGCGGTGAATGCGGCCATTATTAGCGCCTTTAAGACTTCGGGACAGCGTTGTACCTCTGCAAGCCGTTTCATTGTGCATGAAAAAGTATTAAGCGAATTTGAAAAGAGATTTGTTGAGACAACCAAAAGAATAAAGATTGGAAATCCGTTGGAGGAAGATGTGTTTATGGGCCCTGTGATCAATCAGGCAGCAACAGAAAAGATTACCCGATACAATGAGCTTGCCAGAAAAGAAGGGGCAAAGGTATTACTTGACGGTGGAAGACTGGCGGCCGAACCATATCAAAAGGGTTATTTTATGTCTCCCTTTGTATATCGCATGGAAAACAACCCAAAGAGCCGTGTGCTCCGCGAGGAGGTATTTGGGCCGCATGTAGCAATCATTCCCATAAAAGGTATTGACGAGGCAATAGAGGTGCATAATAATACGGACTACGGTCTTTCCTGTGCAGTGATAACTGAAGATTTTCGGAAAGCGAGGAGGATACGGGATGATTGTGAATATGGACTTGGTTATGTGAATCTGCCCACGATTGGCGCTGAGGTGCATTTGCCCTTTGGCGGTGTTAAAAAGAGCGGAACAGGATTGCCGTCGGCCAGTACCCTGATTGATGTGGTAACGCACCGTACGGCGTGGACGGTCAATAATGCCATGGAAATCAAAATGGCCCAGGGACTGACGGTGAAGTTATAGTGTTATTGCGTAAAGACATTTATTTTTAAATATTACCTTTTCATATTGCATTCAGATTATTTATTGCTTGCTTATGCATACCTTTTAAAATCTAGCTACTATCCACATAAATTATGATTGTGGCTACACCGCTCAATAAATTTATAGGGAACCTTACACATTAATTATAGCATTGTAAAAAATATATCTCAAAGATGGCGATGGGCAATAGTTATTGCTTACACCCTTGCAATCTACATCTTTTTACCTTATGGACCACGGTTCTGGCGGTTTGTATTGGGTCAATGGGGTGATAGCATTAATTATCTGGGATGGTTTCTTGTATGCGTACTGGGGGCGTATTTTCTCGTACATTTAATCTTTCAGAAAAAGGTGAGAGAACCCGCAGTGTATATTGCCTTTTTTTTAATATCCTTTGTCTGTCTTGCCATACTGAAATATATGTGCTCTACAGGGCCGGAAAGGTTTCATCCCCTGATATACGGTATTTTGGGTTGTATAATCTTTTGGGCCTTTAAAAACGACGTAAAGAAGACGAGGGTATATTTTTACACTACCATTCTGGTATTTTTGCTGGGTGTAATTGATGAGTCTATTCAGGGTCTTCTGCCGATGCGGGTTTTTGATATAAAGGATATCCTTATGAACTGGCTTTCCGCCGGGATAGCAGAACTCTTTATTGCCTTTGTATTAAAACCAAATATCCACGTGAATATGGTGAATTAAAAATGGCCATATCCATTAATTACGGTTTTATAAAGAAGGTGTCCCTGGAATGGCGATGGGGGATCGTTGCTATCTATACGGGGGCGATATATGCCTTTTTACCATTTGGAACGGCATTCTGGAGATTTGTATTAAACCATTGGGGAAGTAGCATAAACTATCTCGGATTGTTTTTTGTTTGTGTACTGGGGACTTATTTTTTAATCTACCTGATATTTCAAAAACAGGTTAAAAAAGTTTCTGTGTATTTGGCCTTTTTTGCAATATCCGGCGCCTGTCTCGCATTGCTGAAATATATGTGTGTTGCCGGCGCAGAAAGATTCCACCTATTATTATATGGAATTTTAAGTGTTATTGTGTTCTGGGCTCTAAAACTGCACGTAAAGAGGAATAGAATCTATCTGTATACGATTATATTAGCATTTCTGTTGGGAGCTATTGATGAATTTATTCAGGGTATTTTACCGATGCGAGTCTTCGATGTAAGGGATATCTTTATGAATTGGCTTTCCAGTGGAATGGGCGAACTATTTATTATTTTTGTATTAAGACCAAACATTACAATTCATACTTCAAAAAATTAAATGCGCTTACAGAAACAACTGTTCATTGTTATATGTTTTTTGGTGTTTCTCTTTGTTTTTGAAACTAGATCAGAAGCAAAGGAAGACCTGCCCAATATACTCCTTTTCACAATTGACGCCTGCCGTCCAGACCATTTTGGTTGTTATGGTTATAGCCGTAACACTACTCCGAATATTGATAAGATAGCCTCAGAAGGGGTGCTGTTTACTCATGCCTTCTCCCAATCAGCATGGACTACCCCAGGGATGATTTCCATATTTACATCTTTGTATCCACCAACCCATGGCGTTGATGCAAAGGACAGAACTCTGAAAGACGATGTTTTGACCTTGCCCAGAGTTTTGAGGGGAAATGGATATGCAGCGCCTGTGTTGCCAAAATTTGTCGATATTCCAAATTACTGGCATTTGGGTTTTGATGTGGTTGAAAAAGAGCTGTTTCAGGCAGAAGAAGGAGAAGATTTGCTGAAATTGCTAGAGGCGTACAAAGACCAGCGATTTTTTATATGGTATCACTATCATGGGTTGCATTTGCCGTATAATCCACAAAATCCTTACGATAAAATTTTCCAGGAAGCTATTTTTAGCGGCATATCTGCCGATACCGAAGCTATTTCTGTGGTAAAAAAGAAAAGCGTCATCAAAAACAATTCCGTTAATTTCAATAACACAGACAGGAAGACCGTTGTTGCGCTTTACGATGGACAAGTGAAACAATTGGATGACTACATGGGGCAACTTACGGAAAAAATGAAGAAATGGGGCATATTGGACAACACGGTAATCATCATAACTTCCGACCATGGAGAAGAATTATTTGAACATGGTTTTATCGGGCATGCATCCACATCATTGAATGCGAAATTGTATGATGAGATTATTCACATACCATTGATAATCTGGTGGCCAAAAAAAATTAAACACAGGATCGTAGACGAACAGGTGCAGCAAATAGATATCATGCCAACAATACTAGATATGCTTGGATTACCGCCTTCTGAAGGATTACAAGGATATTCTCTGCTACCTTCAATACAGGGTAAACCCGCGAATAATTTACGACCTGTTTTTTGTGAGACGATTCTGGGTGGGTATCAGAGTACAAAAGAGATGGAAGAGATCAGACTCCGCTGCATCAGGACGAAAGAGTGGAAGCTCATTTATACCAATACGCCGACGAGTAATGTGAGCAGCGGAGGATTAGATGATGGTAAATATGAACTGTATAATCTCAGTAGTGCTCCTAAGGAAGAGAGGAACATTTTCGGAAACCATCCTGAGGTAGCAAAGGAGTTAAAGAAAAAGCTCTTTCAGTGGATCGAAACAACTACGTCAAAAGAATATAGTTCTCAGCCTAAAGCGGGAATTAATCCGCTTCAGCAGAGATGAGAAAACGGGGGAAAATAATAAGGTTACGTTATTCCGTTTAAGTCCCCCTTAATCTTAAAAAAGGGGGACTTCGTCGTGAGCTCAGTCGAACGATTCAGGGGGTTGTGTTTTTCCTGGGCTATTTTACAACCCCCTAGTACTGTGACAATTTAATTACGAAACATAGTGCCTGGATAGTTTATGGTCGGCATCTTGTCGGGTGAACTTCCATTCGATTCGGGTCTGGGCTTGA
>Ga0209514_10006248_pt1 | contig 14697 bp, 8 predicted proteins | sample Subgrocontami58m_FD_187452 | JGI IMG/M metagenome (GOLD analysis project Ga0209514, IMG submission 187452) | Subsurface groundwater microbial communities from S. Glens Falls, New York, USA - GMW37 contaminated, 5.8 m (SPAdes) (version 3) | ecosystem: Environmental > Aquatic > Deep subsurface >...
CCAGCCGCAGGTCTCCGGCCCCCCTTGCCACCCCCGAGCCCGCGAAGCGGGCGACAGAGCGGCGCAGCACCGGTCATGCCCCCCGTGGAACTTGCGCCTCGCGCGCGGAGTGGATAGCCTCTCCGCCCGTATGAGAGCCGCCACGATCCTCCTCGTCACTGCGTTGCTCGCGCCGCCCGCGTTCGCCGAGGAACGCATCCCCGAGGACCCCGTCGCCCAGGTCGATGCGGGCGAGACGTGCGTATTCGCCTGCTACGCGGCGGACGGGAAACAAATTCTTCTCGCCACCGCGGAGGGGCTCATCCGCCGCCGCGACGCGACGACACTCGCAGACCTCGGCGAGGTCCGCCTCCCCTTCCACGGTGTCCTCTGGATCGGCCTGCGCGACGAGGGGAAGTCGATCGCCGCGGGCCTCCCCGACGGCACCGTGCGCGTCTGCGACGCGACGACCGGCAAGGAGCGCTCGCGCATCGACGCGGGGGCGAAGGAGTGCACCTCGATCGCCCTCGCCCCCGACGGCCGCCTCCTCGCCACGGGTGGATCAGACGGTCGGCTCCTCCTCTGGTGGGTTCCCACGCGATCGACCGTCCAGGAGATTCCTGCGCACGCCGGCCCCGTGACGCGGATCGCCTTCTCCCCCGACAGCCGGTTCGTCACGACCGCGGGGAGCGACCGCGTCTGGCGCGTCTGGGAGGTCGCCACGGCCGGCAACGTCCTCGCCTGGGACGGAATCCCCGAGATCGGCGCGCTCGCGTTCCACCCCTCGGGATGGCGCGTGTACGCGCTGCGGCACCCGTCGGCTGGCGACGTCGCGTGCGTGATCGAGGTTTCGGAAAGCTCCCTTCGGCAGGACCGCACCGAGAAGTCCGTGGTGTACGCCGCTGCGGGCATCCCTCAGTACGTCATCGTCAACCTCGTCGACGACCGACTGGAGGTCTTCACGCAGCCCCGCGTGCGGACGGGGAAGTACGCTCGCGTCGCCCACCTCAAGGCAGGGGCGACGGTCTCCTTGAGCTGCGGCGGGGGGCAGCACCTCGAGGTCCCGGTCCGCGACCTGCTACCGTAGGCGAGTGCGCTGACGGCCCCGGCGAGTCCCGAGGTGTGGGAAGTACACCCAAACCCCGAGGTCGCCGACGAAGATCTTCTCAAGAGCGCACCCAAGCCGTTGCTTGATCAACTCCGAGCGATCCTCCACCCTCTCGCCAATCCCGCGTGGCCACTGATATGTGACAGGGCAGGATCCGATCGATTCCCCCTTCTTCCCGTCATTGCGCAGGACCGCCAGATCCCACCGCACTTCTCGATCGACGGCTTGGAGGTGCATGACGGACTTGTCGGCGAACAGAATCCAGAATTCCTCGTCGGTCCACCAGGCATCCTGGAGGATTGCTCCCGCGTGAGTCGCCGTGTCAGCCTCGGCTTGCCGAAAGTGCGGATGTCGTTTGGCCGCTTCGATGGCCGCTTCAACGGTGGGGTACGCCCTTGCAGACCGACATGCCTCGACGGGGATGATGCGGTTGGCCGGAATTTCGCCCACCGGTGTTCTCCGACAACTGCAGGTCTCACTCCTCGCCCCGACCTGCGTAGGACACGAGACTGACAGCCTCGTGGCTGTCAGTCCAGCGCGCCCTTGCGGGCGCGACTCCAATGGCTACCGTACGACATCGTACACGTGCACTCCCTGCTGGAGCACACCGAGGATCACCTCCTTCTTGCCGTCGCCGTCGAGGTCGGAGGCGGAGAGGCCGACGCAGAAGGAGCCCATCGTCACGTCGCCGACCCCCTCGAACGGCTTGCTGATCCACGCGGGACGCCCCTTCGAGTCGATCAGGCACAGGAAACAGTGGTAGACCTTGTCCGCCTCGCGCGTCATCATCCCCGGCGAGAGCGCGACGAGCACCTCCGCCTTCCCGTCGCCGTCGAGGTCCTCCACCGCGAGCGCGTTCGCCTCGCGTAGCGCGAATCCCTGCGGGAGGTCGTACGACCAGACTTCGCTCCCGTCCTTCCCGCGCCGCGCGACGATCCGGTCCTTCCCGTCGATCCAACCCGGGTCGCTTTCGCCGCAGATCACCTCGTCGGCCCCGTCGCCGTCCAGGTCGCCCGAGGCGATGCACTTCGCCTTCGCGACCTTCCACTCCTCCTCCTTGCGCCCGCCGTATCCGAGCACCTTCACGCCGTGGCCGAACTGGTAGGCCACCAGCGCACGCCCCTTCTCTCCGACGCGGCGGATCGCGCAGAGGCCGCTCGCGTCGTTGTCCTCGTCCCACAGCGTCTTCCCGTCCGCCGAGAACACCTGCGTCCCGCCGCCACCGTACGCCGCGGCGAAGACCTCCATCTTGCCGTCGCCGTCGAGGTCCGCGACCTGCGGCACGTTGAGACCGCCGTGCGTCGACTTCGCACTCCAGCGCGGCCTCTCCCAGTGGTGGTCCTTGTCCGCCTCCCAGACTCCGAAGCTGCCGAACATGAAGTTCTGGATCTCGACCATTTCCTCCGTCCCGTCTCCGTCGAGGTCGACGAAGCGGAGGAGGCCCGGGTCATGCTCGGATCGCTCAAGTTGCTTTCCCGTCGAGTCGTAGCGAAAGAACCCATCGGCTTCCGTCGTGGCATAGACGAAACCACCGCTTGCGGCGCAGCCGTACGGCTTGCCCATCGTCTGCGCCCACCTCTCCCGCAGCTCGAAGCGATTCTCCGGCCTCCGGTAGAAGTTGTCGGTCACCATCTGCCCGGTCGCGTCGGGCTTCGCTTCCACGCGCCCGAGGTGGACGTCGAGCGTGGGATTATGCCGCCGGAAGTCGTCCTGCACGACCTTCGCGAGCCGCTCCACGGTCATGCCGATCGCGTTCCATGACTTCCCGAACGCCTTGGAGATGGAGGCCGTGCCTCTGGCGCTCACCGTCATCTCCCCTCCGAGATCCGGGTGCCCGACAACCTCGACCAGGAACGCGTCGCCCGGCCGGACGAGGTCCACTCCCTCCCGCGGCAGCGCGCGGAAGAGGTCGATCAGCTCGAGGCGCGCCTTCGCGAGGTCGGCGGGCGCCAGCGTCCCCGCCTTGAGCTGCGCCTCGCACAGCGCCTTCATCTTCGCCTGCCCCTCCGAGCGGACCTTCTCGAAATCCCCGTCGGCGACCAGGCCGAGCCAATGGTCGAACTGCTTCGCGCGGAACCAGGCGCGCACGACGTCCGACTCCGTGCCGGTGCCCTTTTCGAGCGCGCTCCGCGAGGTCTCCTCGAGCGAGTGGCGCAGGCCCCTCTTCTCGCTGGCGTACTCCTCCGGCTGCAGCGTGCCCTTCGCGCGCTTCGCTTCGAGCTCGTCCTCGCTCGCCCCCGACCACTCCCGGCTCACGGGGAAGGGGAACGGCCCGGGGTCTTTCCAGGTCGTGCCGCCCGCCGGCCGCGGAGCCGCCGGATAGACGATCAGGGTGCCGCCCTTCGCCTCGAACAGCCCGCAATTCACGGCCGAGGCCGCGCTGTCGAGCGCGACGAGCGCGGGGACGCCGGCGAAACGGAGCGTGACCTTGCCGCGGGCCGACGGCCCGATGACGAGCCCGCGCCCCGCCGCCTTTGCGAGGGGGGGAAGCACGAGGCCGATGTCCTCCTCTTTCGCGTCGAGCGTCGCCGGCGGACCGGCGTTCCCCGCGGGCGGCGTGAACCGCGCGAGCGACATCGGACCGGGCACGACGGAGAGGACGCCGTTCGACTCCTGGACCACGTAGTTGCACGCCTGCGCGATCGCCTCGAGCGCCGCCCGAGGGTCGCCGTCGGGAATGAACGCCGTGACCTTCCCCCGCACCCTCGGGCCGAGGATGAGACTCATGCCGTGCTTCGTCGCGAGCGCCTGCAGCACCTCGCACAAGTCCCCCTCCACGGTAGCGACCATCCCGCCACCGGCGGGAGGAGGATTCGTGTCGGCCGCGGCATCCGGGTGGAAGTTGATCTCCGCGATCCGGTCTTCCGAGATCTCGACGACCTCGTTCCCGACGCGGAATCGGTACGTGCGCGAACCGAAGTCGACGAGGGCGGCCTTCATCGTGGTCCCGTCGGTCAGGGTGATCTCGACGACGCGGTCCTCGGCGAAGGCGAATGTTGCGACGAGCAACAGCACGGCGAACTTCATGAGGTCTCCTCCTATGCGGTGCCCGTCAGGTTCAGCAATCCGCGTGCCGCGCCGCAAGTCCTTGCCGGCCCGTCCGCGTGCCCTCCCGTCCGTCGAATCGTTCAACGGTCGGTGTCGAATTCTTCGACACATCGGCGCCCTTTCGGTGTCTTCAGTGTCTTCAGTGGACTATTTCGCGTACTCGATCCGGTCGACCTGGTCGATCGGCCACGAGGCGTCCTTCCCGTCCTGGCCTCGGAACCGAACGACGCCGCCTTTGATCTCGACGACCTCCCCGGCGTTCGCCTTCCCCGCCACCCAGACTTTCGCGGGGCGACCAGGGATCGGCGCGACCCTCTTCGCCGTCCCCAGCCAGACCCACGCCCCGAGCCCCGCGAGCAGCAGGAGCGCGACGAGCGTTGCGATCGACCCGATGTTCCGCATCGGCGGCAGGTCGGGTGTCGTGTCCGCCGTGAGCGCCTCCAGCGGGAAGCCGCTCACCTCGACGGGGCGCAGATCCACGCCCGGGAACGCAGCGAGCACCGCCTGGCGCATCTCCCTCGCGTCGGCGAAACGCTCGGCAGGGTCCTTCGCCAGCGCGCGGCGGAGGATCGCCTCCAGCGGCGGCACGACGTACGGCGAGGCGGGCACCGGCGCCTCCGCGTGCGCGCGAAGCACCGCGAGCGGGTGGTTCCCGTGGAACGGCGTCTCTCCGTGGAGCGCCTCCCAGAGCACGATCCCGAGCGAGTAGAGGTCGCTTCGCGGGTCGGGCGCCCGCCCGTCGGCCTGCTCGGGCGACATGTAGTCGGGCGTCCCCATGACCTGTCCCGACATCGTGAGACGCGTCAGGTCCTCCGCGCGCGCGAGGCCGAAGTCGGTGACGTGGACGCGCCCGGCGCGGTCGACGAGGAGGTTCCCCGGCTTCACGTCGCGATGGACGATCCCCTTCGCGTGCGCGAACGAGAGGGCGTCGAGGACCTGCGCGGCGACCGACGCCGCGTTTTCGGGCGAGAGTCGCCCCACGCCGCGGATCAGCATCTGCAAGTTGATCGAGGGAACGTACTCCATCGCGAAGCACCACGTCCCGGCGTGCTGCTCGAGCGGCGAGAGGGACTTCACGATGTTCGGGTGGTCGAGCGAGGCGAGGACCGCCTGCTCCTGCGCGAAGCGCGCGACGAGCGCGCCGTCCTCCGCGAGCGACGGCGAGAGGAGCTTCACCGCGACGAGGCGCGAGGTCCGCTTGTCGACCGCGCGGTGGACCTCTCCCATCCCGCCCTTCCCGAGGCGGCTGTGCAGCGCGTACGGCCCCAGGATGCGCTCGATCATTCGGTGGACATCCCATACTCGCGGAGCTTGTTGTAGAGGGTCCCTCGGTGGACGCCCAGGATCCGCGCCGCCTCGGTCTTGTTGCCTCCCGCGAGCCGCAGGGCGCGGAGGACCTCGCGCTTCTCGATCTCGCGGAGGGCGCCGAGCCCCTGGTCGGCCTCGCCGACGCCGACCTGGACCTCGATCGGGAGGTCGCGCTTCGTCACCTCCGGCCCCTCCGCGAGGAGCACGGCACGCTCGAGGGCGTTCCGCAGTTCGCGGACGTTGCCCGGCCAGGCGTACTTCTCGAGCGCCGCGAGGGCGTCCTCCGCGATGGCCCGCACGCGGGGATTCACGGCGCGACGGAGCGTTTCCAGGAAGTGCGCCGCGAGGGCGCGGACGTCGCCGGGCCGCTCGCGGAGCGGAGGCACGCGCAGCTCGAGGACGCGGATGCGGTAGTAGAGGTCCTGTCGGAAAGCGCCCTCCGCGGCCGCGCGAGCGAGGTCGCGGTTCGTCGCGGCGACGACGCGGACGTCGATGCGGACCGCGTCCGACCCTCCGACGCGGGTGAGCTCACGCGCCTCGAGGACGCGGAGGAACTTCGGCTGGACCGCGAGGGGCAGCTCGCCGACCTCGTCGAGGAAGAGGGTGCCTGCGGTGGCCTGCTCGAAGCGGCCGACGCGTCGGTCGGAAGCGCCGGTGAAGGCCCCCTTCTCGTGGCCGAAGAGTTCGCTCTCGACGAGCCCCTCTGCGAAGGCTGCGCAGTTCACTGCGACGAAGGGGCCGTCGCGGCGCGGGGAGTTCGCGTGGAGGGCGCGGGCGACGAGCTCCTTGCCGGTGCCGGTCTCGCCGACGACGAGGATGGTGGTCTCGGCGGGGGCGGCGCGGAGGATCTGGCGCGTGAGGTCCTGCATCGGCGCGGAGTCGCCGACGAGGAGCGGCGCGGGGGCCTCGACTAGCGTGGGACCGGGCGGCGGTGCGGCCTTCGCCTCCTGGTCGGAGAAGAGGAGGAGGGTGCCTCCGATGCGGACGCGGTCCCCGTGGACGAGGGGGCGGTCCTTGACGGGGAGGTCATTGACGAACGTTCCGTTGCGGGACTGGAGGTCGACGACGGCCCAGCCGGCGCCGCGCCGCTCGACGCGGGCGTGCTGGCGGGAGCAGCGGTCGTCGAGGAGGGGGAGCTCGACGGTGGTGTCGCGGCCGAGCGTGCAGGGGCGGTCGGAGAGGTCGTGGACCGAACCCTGCTGGGGGCCTTCGAGGACGACGAGGCGTGCCATGGGGGCACAGGCTATGCGAGGAGGGCTGCCGACGCAAGGAGGGACGATCCACGAAGTCACACGAAGACACACGAAGGGAACGTGGGTGGGCTCGAATCCGATTGCGGGAGGACGAGGGACGGGTGTAGAAGCAAAGCGCCGGCCGGACCTCACGAGGGCATCCATGCGCACATCGTCGCTCACCCTCCTGCGATGCGCATGCGTCGTCGCAGCGACGCTCCTCCTCGGCGACCCCGCACTTGCCACGGACGAAGTCGAGGTGCGGTCGTCGATCGCAAATCTCTCGAACGATGACTGCGCGGTGCGCGACGGCGCCCAGACGCGGCTGGAGGCGATGGCAGGGGCGGACGAGAGCGGCCTTGTCGATCGCCTCCTCGGAGAGGCGGCGCACTCTATCGAACCCGAGCAGGCCGCCCGTGCGCAGGCGATCCTGGAGCGGGTGCACTTCGCCGATCGGCTCGTGATGGTGAGAACCCGTCGATTCAGCGGTGCACTCGACCTCGAGCGAGGCGACTTCGCCTGGTCGCGACGCTGGAATCAGGCGCCCGCCGACGAACTCTGGATCTCGGGGACGGGGCGCCGGGCGCGCATCTACGAGCTGTCTGAGAAACGAGGCCTTTCGCAGCTCGATCCCGCGTCAGGGGAGCGGGTATGGACCACTGGCAAGTTGTGCAAGGATGGCGCGCAGATCGGTCAGAGGTGGGTCTTCCTGGAATGGGATGGCCTCGACTGCCGTTCGCTTGATGACGGAACTGCGATTTGGCGACTCGACGTGGCCGGAGGCTCATTGTACCAGGCCGCACACACGAGCCTCGACGCGCAACGGTGCCTCGTCGTCGATGTGGGGTCCCGCCTCACCGCCATCGCGATCGCGGACGGGAAGGTCAGGTGGTCCCGAGGACAAATTCAATGCTCCTGGGTAGGACAAGCCGAGGGAGGCCTTTTCGCGATCCAATGGCCCCCGAACACTCGGGAGGCCAGGCATCCCGTCCTGGTGCGGATCGACCCGGATACTGGAAAGGACCTGTGGCAGAGTTCATTGTCGATGGATGCCCACTTCCCCATCGTGTTCGATGCCGGTGCCCTCGCGGGCGTCCTGCTTGTCGGGACCGAGGATGATCGTGACGGCCCGCCCGGCATCGCGATCGACCCGCAAACCGGGGAGCCCCGGTGGGTGCTTCCGAAGGCTTGTGGAACCGTGCAGGTCGAATCCACCGGGACACACGCCCTGGTTGGAATGGACGACTTGCTGGCGCGTGTCGATCTTGCGACCGGAGAGATCGTCGCGTCCCTGAATCTCCCCTTTCACGTCGCAGCGATAGGCGAGGACGGCGATCGGGTCACCGTTCTGGTGTGCAATCAGTACGGCTACGGTGTGGAAGCCATGGCGTACAAGGCTGGAACCTTCGACCAGCTCTGGCACACGGTCCTCGAGAGCGACGATCCACGCGCGATGAGGGACGGCCTGCGGCAGGTCGTCTACGATGGCTCCCTGCGGCCGATCGGAGACCGCCTCGTCGTGATCCGCGACTCCGCCAACGGCGAGTTCGTGGAGGTGCTCGACCGCCAGACTGGCGCATTGCTCCACCGCTGCGAACCAACCAAGCGATAGCGTCTGCGCCGACCAACCAGCGGCACGAGGGGACCTCCCCGTCGAAGGCGGCTCCGCAGCGGAGGCGCGCCCCCGCCGAGGTCGCCTCGTCGCCGAGCCAGCGACTGAAGACAACAGACAAATCGGCTCTTCGAACCTGGACCTGTGCATTTGTCGCGACTTCCGGCGGGGATTGTGTTCAGGCCGGTGAACAACTGCGACGATCACCGTTCCGACCATCCGCAGACGAGCCTGCACCCCACGTCTAACTGCCTGTCCCGCAGCATCATGCGCACGTCCCTAAAATTGCTGCGAAGGAAGTTTCAGGCTACCGCTCGGGCACTCGGATTGCGGAAGTACACACCGCGGGACGTGCAAGAGGGATGTGTTGATGAGCAATCCGTCGGGCGGGTCGAACGATGGCTTCGAGAGGCGGATTATGGAGTCCGCCATCCCCGTCCTCCTCACCTTCCGCAACGAGAATTTCGACGAGGCCACGAATCCGCTCGGCGAGGTCGAGCCCGAGTTCGAGGGGCGCGTGACCTTCCTGACCGTCGACGTCCGCGACGACGATGCCTGCCTCCACAACTATGGCGTCGTCTCCCTCCCCACGTACCTGGTCGTGAAGGACTGCTACATCCGCGACGTGTTCGTCGGGGACGTCCCCGCCACCAGGCTGCGGTCGGCCCTCGAGGTCGCGGCCCAGCGCGCGTAGGCCCTAGCGCGGCCGGGCAAGCGGGTCGCCGACGAATCCCCGCTGGCACCCCATGCACAGGTCGAACGACATCGCCTTGTAGACCTGGTCCTCGAGCGCCTGCGGGTCCATCTGCCTCATTCGATCGATGAGGCGGCGGATCTCCGCCTGGAGGTCCCCCTCGAGGTCCTCCTGCGTCAGCTCGAGCGGGTCGTAGGCCGCCTTCACCTCGAGCCGCACGAGGTAGCGCACGTTCTCACCGACGAGAAGCGCCTTGCCGCACCGGTCGCAGGAGATGCCTTGCATGGGACGCCACCCGATCCGATCCACGAAGACACACGAAGACACACGGAGGAGACTTCGCATCAGCGGTCGGCGTCCGCATTGCACGTCGCCGTCGTACAAAGCTACCATCGCACGCGGACCGACGCGAGTTGCGTTCAAGGCACGACCGGGGCTACGGATCGCATCCTCCCCCTTCGTGTGTCTTCGTGTGTCTTCGTGGATCGGATCCGTGCTTGGACATTGCCGCCGGCGCGGGCTAGAATCATGAACGAACCTGGTGCCGGACCCATCGGAAGGCCACATGCGACCTGTCCTCTTCGAAATCCCCCTCTTCAACGGCATCCCCGTCCACGCCTACGGCTTCTTCATCATGCTGGGGTTCGTGGTGGGGAGCTGGATCGCCGCGAAGCGAGGCCCCAAGGTCGGCGTCCCCGCCGACTTCGTCCTCGACCTCGCGCTCTGGGTCATGATCTTCGGGATCGTCGGCTCCCGAGTCTTCTATGTGATCCAGTACCGGGCCGATTACAACTGGGCGATCTTCGATCTCGGCGACGGCGGCATGAGCATCTTGGGTGGCGTTCTCGGCTGGGTATTGCCGCTTGCGTGGATGCAGTGGAAGAAAGGCGACCCCAGCCGTCCCAAGCGCGGGCTCGTCGCGGTGCTCGTCCGGACGCTGGCCGCGTGCTTGGTGCTCGGGACCGTCTTCGCGAGGGCCTTCTACCTGCTTCCACGGCTCCGCGTCGATCCTCCGGTTCCCGATGTCCTGCAGGGCTTCTTCAAGCGCCTGGCATATCGCATCACGAGCCTGCACGACTCGATGTATGACTACGGCGTCTTCAGAATCGACCGCGGAGGGATCGTCTTCTACGGAGGCCTCTTCGGCGCCGTCCTGGTCGCCTTCTGGTACATCCGGAGGCACAAGCAGTCGATCCTCGCCATCTCCGACCTCTTCATCCCCGAGGTCGCCCTCGGGTACGCCTCGGCCCGCATCGGCTGCTTCCTGAACGGCTGCTGCTTCGGGCACCCGGTGAGGGACGCCCACTGGTGGACGGTGACGTACCCCGGGCCAAGCGCGGAGCTCCTCTCCGGCTCGCCCGCATGGGAGGAGCAGTTCAAGCAGGGCCGCATCCACCACTCGGCACATGAGACCCTCCCCGTCCACCCGTCGCAGATCTACGCCTTCTTCGCGGCCCTCGCGATCTTCTTCATCCTCTCGTGGCTCTGGAAGCGGAACAAGGTCAAGGGCGCGGTCCTCGGCTGGTTCGGCATCCTCTACTCCGTCTATCGCTTCCTGAACGAGATGACCCGCGGCGACGAGGCCCACATCTACTTCGGCATGTCGATCTCCCAGTTCATCAGCGTCTGCATGTTCGCGGCGAGCGTCGTCCTCCTGGCGGTCCTGTACTCGCGGGCAAAACGAGCCGCGGCGCCGGCCCCCCCGGTCTCGACGGTCTCCGATCGACGGTAGGAGCACTCCCATGCGCGCACGCCACTGCCTGCTCTGGGCGGCCCTCGGCCTCTGGCTCGCCATCCCCCTCGCCGGCATCGACGACCCGATCGCGCAGGCGCGGGGGCTTCTGCGCAAGGGGGACTACGAGAAGGCGACCAAGGCCTTCCGGGCCCTCGCGAAGCAGCACCCCGAGGACGCCGAGCCGCACCTCGGCCTCGCCGACACGGCGCTCGTGACCGGCAAGTACGCCGACGCGGAGCTGGAGTCGCGCAAGGCGGTCGAGCTCGACCCCGCCTTCGCACGCGGCTTCGGCGCCCTCGCCGAGGCCCTCTACACCGTCGGCCGCTACGACGAGGCGGAGAAGGCGGCCGAGGCCGGCGTCAAGGCGAACGACCTCGAGCTGCGCTCGCGCCTCTACCGCGCGATGACCCGCGTCGACACGGGAAAGTACGACCTCCTCGCGCAGACCAAGGAGCTGGAGTGGTTCGTCGACGACTTCCAGAGCCGCGGCGAGAAGTGGACCGAGCGCGACTGGTTCTACGGCGGCCAGGGGATCTGGCTCTACGCCCGCCAGGAGGGCCAGGGGTCGATCGCGAGGTCGCTGGTCGAGCGCCTCATCGCCGAGAAGGCCACCCTCAGTTCGAGCGCCGACCTCCTCGCGATGCTCGGCTTCTTCCACATGGAGTGGTTCGACATGCCGGGCGCGAAGGGGGACTTCAAGGACGCCCTCGACGTCAACCCGAAGCACCCGCTGGCCCAGCTCGGCGCGGAGATGGTCGGCGGAGACGACCAGGCGAATCCCTACGCGGAGAAGAAGGTCGGCGCGCCGAAAGTCCTCCAGCTCAACCCGAACCTCGTCGACGCCCACTGCTTCGACGCGCAGCGCCGGCTGGGGGCCGATCAGCTCGACGAGGCGATCATGGCCGCCGACCGCGCCCTCTCGGTGAACCCGAACTGCGTCGCGGCGCTCGCCTACAAGGCCGCCACCCTTCTCCTGCAGAAGAAGCCCGACGCCTGCGACGACCTCGTGAAGAAGTCCCTCGCGGTCGACCCGAAGGGAGGCGACCTCTACTACGTCCTCGGCGAGACGGCGAGCAGCAAGCGGATGACGATGACGTCGTACGAGTACCTGAAGCACGGCGCCGAGCTCGACCCGCAGAGCACCAAGCTGCTCATCTCGCTCGGCCAGTGCGAGATGAACATCGGCGAGGACGTCTCCGCGAAGGAGCACTTCGAGACGGCCTACGCGCGGAACAAGTCGAACGTCTGGGCGAACAACTACCTCCAGCTCCTCGACGCCTACTTCGGCACGAAGGAGAAGGAGCCTACCTACGTCGCGAAGACGAGCGAGCACTACCGCTACCGGATGCACGTGAGCGAGGCGCCGTGGCTGGAGGAGTACGCCACGGAGCTCTCGGAGGCGTGCTACGCGGACTACGCGAAGCGGTACCACTTCGAGCCGCACAACCCGGTGACGCTCGAGCTGTTCCCCTTCCACAACGATTTCAGCGCCCGGACGATCGGCCTGCCGGGCCTCCCCGCCGCGGGGGCGTGCCTCGGCCGCGTCGTGGCGACGCTGTCGCCGCGCGCGAAGGAGGAGATGGGGCCGTTCAACTGGGGCGCCGTCCTCGCGCACGAGGTCAGCCACGTCTTCTCGGTGCAGCTCTCGGACGAGAAGACGACCCGCTGGTTCACGGAGGGGCTGTCGACCTACGAGGAGAAGCGGCGCTGCGAGGGGTGGGAGTTCAGCGGGGGAGGCGGCTGGTCGAGCGACCTGCGCCTGAAGACCTTCCAGAACTACTACCTCGGCAACCTGATCCCGATCGAGCGGCTGAACGAGGGGTTCGGCGGCGGCGACATCATCTTCTACTACTACTATGCCGCGCTCATCCAGGAGTTCATCGAGAAGACCTGGAGCTTCGACAAGATCCCCGAGGTGCTGAAGGCGTACGCCGCGGGGAAGAACGACACGCAGGCCTTCGTCGAGGTCTTCGGGATGCCTCTCAAAGATTTCGAGAAGAAGTTCCACCAGTGGATCAAGGACGTCTGCATGAAGGACATCAAGCTGCGGCCGCCGCTCAAGGACGACCAGGTCGCGGAGCTGGAGAAGCGCGCGGCGAAGAACCCCGAAGACCACGAGGCGATGGGGAAGCTCGCCTACCACTACGTCACGAAGCAGGAGATCCCGACGGCGCGCACCTGGGGGATCAAGTGCCTCGAGATCAACCCGAAAAACGTCGACGGGCTCGTGGCGATGGGGCGCGTCTACACGGACCGCGCGAACGAGAGCCCGAGGAAGGCGAAGCAGTGCTTCGAGGACGCCATCAAGAACGGCGGCGGGGACGACTACGTCGTGCACTGGGAGTACGGCAAGCTGCTCCAGAAGGAGAAGGACGTCGACGGGGCGATCGCGCAGCTCGAGACCGCCTCGACGATGTTCCCGCGGTTCGCGCCGCGGCAGGACAACGTCTACAAGCGGCTCGTCGACCTCTACGAGCAGAAGGGGAACCCGGAGGCGGTCGAGCGGACGCTCGAGCGGTGGGCGCCGATCGACTACGGCGACTTCCCGATCCGCATGAAGCTCGCGGCGGCGTATCGTGCGAAGGGGCAGACAGACAAGATGATGTCGGTGCTGAAGGAGGCGATCTGGATCGAGCCGATGGACGCCAAGCTCCACCTCTGGCTCGCGGAGGGGTACCGTAAGGCGAAGGACTGGGGCCACGCGGAGTCGGAGCTGTCGAACGCGATCGCGGTGGCGAAGCGGGGCAACGAAAAGGCGGACGAGCCGGGGAAATACGACCACGCCATCGCGGAGCTCTGGTGCGACCTCGCGGAGGTGCGGCTCGAGGCAGGGAAGAAGGCCGGCGCGAAGGACGCGGTCGACCAGGCGCTCTTCGTGGAGCCCGAGAACGAGCGGGCGAAGCAGCTCGAGTCGGACCTTCTGCGCTGAGGGGACCGGGTCACTCGCCCGGCGGCCCGGGCCGCGTGCCGGGCCTGTGGGGAGGCTTCGCGGGCAGGTCCGCGTCGCCCTGCAGGTGCGAGGTCCGGCTGGCCTCGAGCCGCGCGCGCAGGTCCTTGAGGATTCGCACGGACGGGCGGCCTTTCGCGCCCGGCTGCGCCGCCTCGGGCGGCTCCGGCTTCGAGGCGAAGACGCGCTCGATCAGTGGACCGTGGTGGACCGTGCGTGTGCCCTCGTCGAGCCAGAAGGAGACCACCTTCAGCGTCGTCGTCACCTCCAGGTGGGCGCCGCAGATGTCGATCACCGTCCCCGGGTGGGCGGCCACGAGGACGTCGATCCGGTGCGTGCCCCGCCCGAGCGCCTCCCAACGCGCGACGCTCGCCATCAGCTCCGCCTGGGTCTGCTCCATCTGCTGAGCGAGGAGATCGCAGGCCAGGAGGAGCTTCTCCACGTAGGCGCGCCGGTCGGGCGGGAGGGTGGAGAGCCGCGCGCGCGCGGCCTCGCGGTCGCTCCCGACGACGTGCTCCACCTGCGCCAGCTTCCGCTCGTGACCGTCGAGGACCTCCTCGAGCCCGCGGACCTCGTGCGTGATCGGGTAGAGGCAGAGGAGCGTGCTGACGCCGGCCTCGGTGCCGACCTCTTTCACGCGGATCCGCTCCCCCGAGAGCACCATCCCGCCGCGCACCACGCCCCGCCCCTCGACCACCTCGACGAGGCCGCCGGCCAGGACGTGGCAGTTCACGGCGCTTTTGTGGATCGTGACGGGGCCCTCCGTCTCCAGCCAGGCCCGCTCGCCGTGGGAGATGGCGATCCGACCCGTCGCGACGATCCGCCCATGGCCCTTCTGGACCACGCCGCGCACGACCGTCACCGCCCCGCCGGCGCTGAGGCTTCCGTCCTCGACGGTGCCTCCGACCCAGATGTCCGTGCCGGCCGAGACGCGGAAGCCGTCGCGCACGGTGCCTTTGATCCGCACGGCGCCGCGCGGGAACTCGATGTTCCCGACGGTCAGGTCGACGTCGCCTTCCCGCTCGAAGACGTCG
>Ga0209514_10006249_pt1 | contig 14697 bp, 16 predicted proteins | sample Subgrocontami58m_FD_187452 | JGI IMG/M metagenome (GOLD analysis project Ga0209514, IMG submission 187452) | Subsurface groundwater microbial communities from S. Glens Falls, New York, USA - GMW37 contaminated, 5.8 m (SPAdes) (version 3) | ecosystem: Environmental > Aquatic > Deep subsurface >...
GACTTCTCCGCCGGAGAACGCGAGCCACAGCAGGCTGCCGAGCGAGCGTGTCAGCCGATCGATCTCGTCGAGATCGAGCTCGGCGCCGGCCGGGGGCGGGGGCACCGCGCCCTGCAGATAGAAGCAGAAAGGACAATGCGCATTGCAGCGCCGGGTGACGAAGAAGGTGAGCTGGATCGGCCTGCGCTTCCAGGCGAGCGCTCCAAGGTGGCGCAGCGGCGAATGCATCATGCCGCCTCGCGCATGCCGCCCTGGCGCGCCAGGTACAGCCCAATGCCCGCAAGCGCGCCGGCGCCGACTGCCACCGGGTAGAGCAGGAAGAAATAGAGGCCGGCGGCGGTCGCGAAGCCCGGTCCGTGCGCGCGGCGGAAGGCACCCAGCAGGCCGCGGGCAGCCAACGCGTTCGCCGCCAGCACGGCGGCCGCGGCGAGGATCCATTGGACCTCCGCCGCTCCGGCGGCCAGAAGCGTCGCGACCAGGCACCAGGCGATGACGTCGAGCTTGAGCTCGCGCGAGGCGGTGCCGGAATCGGCCAGCAGGTCGCCGTTGCCGAGCGAATAGCAGGTCCAGTAGCGCGTCTTGCGATAGGCATTGCGCAGCGACCCGGCCAGCGAGTAGCCGAAGATATGGCGCGCCTGCACCGCCGGGTTCATGACCAGCCGGCAGCCGCCACGGCGCAGGCGATGGCTGAATTCGACGTCCTCGAGGATGGGCATGCCCGCTTCGGCGAAACCCGAGTGGCGGCGGAACGTCGGAGCCGCGATCGCGAGCGCGTGGGTGGCGAGGTAGTCGGCCTCGGGAGCGTGCCTGGATTCGAAGTAGTGGATGAAGGCGGACTGGAATCGGTCGAAGAATCCCGGCTCGCACGCCGCCAGCGTGTAGGTCCCGCCGACGGCGATGTCCGCGCCGCTGCGCAGCGTCTCCACCGCGCGTGCGACCGCGTCCGGCTCGAGCAGGCAGTCGGCATCGGTGAAGAACAGCACCTCGCCCCGGCTCGCGCGGGCGCCGGCGTTGCGCGCGCGCGCGGCCCCGCCGTGCCCGGACATCCGCACCAGCCGGCAGGGGAAACGCCGGATCCGCTCCAGCGAGTCGTCCTCCGACGCGTCGTCCACGACGATCACCTCGATGTCCGCCAGGCGCGAGGCAAGAGCGGCCTCGAGGCAGCGCTCGATCGTCGCGCCGCCGTTGTAGTTGGGGATGATGACCGAGACCAGGGGGCGCGCGGGAGCTTCTGCCCCGGCGCCGGAAGGTCCCGGCAGCGCGCGCCGATCGTCAGCGATCGGGACGGAATCGCGGTCCGCGGCAGCGTTTGACGGGCAACCCATGTTCGCAGTCTGACGGGCGACACAAGTTCGCAAAATGGTGCGTTTGCATCATTTCATTTACTTATGTCCCTATAGTTAACTATAGAGCAGAAGTGTCACCTTGGTAACCGCGACTATGCAGCGGCTCCTGAAGCAAGCGGCTGCGAGCGCGTCGGATCGCGAGGACACGATGGATGCTCACCGGGACCGCCGCGGCAGGACCTACTTCACGCGCGCGGAAGTCGCGCGGCTGTTCGAGGTCGCGCCGAATACGATCAACCGCTGGGTGCTCGCGGGTAAGCTCCCCAGTATCCTGACGCCGGGCGGGCGCCGCCGCTATCCGGTGGAGGCCATCCTGCGCCTGGCCCGGGATCTGACGCAGGGCGCCGCTGCGCCGGAGCGTGCAGGCAGCGCACCCGCCGAGCGCGCGACACGCGGGAGGGCAAGAGCGCGCCGCGCCGGACCATCGAACGGGCGCGCGACGGCGCGTTAGCGGCCCGCCGTTCGCGCGTTGCCGCCCGCGCGAGGTTCCTCTCCGGTTGCTCCTTCTCCGACATCGTGCCGGCGTCGACCGGATGTGACGGCGGGAATTCAAGCGCACATCGAGGGCGGTGAGGCTCGGTAATTCTTTCAATTCCATTGCCGTTTTACATGGCCGTCGCCTGGCACTCGCGGAGGGCGCTTGACCCTTCGTGCCAAGAACGGCGCGGGCTGAGCGGCAGGTTGCTGCCCGGTCGGTGGCGGGCACGGAATCTGCATATATCGACCGTGTGCAGCAGTTCCCGATGCCCCCCGGTGGCGGGCGCAGGAGTGTTGCACTCGATGGTCGCCGCAGTCCTTCGCCGAAGGCCGCATCGAGCACCGAGGCGCGGACGACGCGGTCCTGTGATGAGCCGGAGGCGCGGATGGAAACGATCGCACGATATTCCCGAAAGCTGTTCGGATCGATGGCGTTTCTGATGGTCGCATCGCTCGCCGGATGCGGCGGCGGCGGCGGCTCGGGCGCTTCGTCCGGCACGCTGGGCGTTTCGCTCACCGATGAGCCAGCCTGCGGCTTTAGCGCGGTCAATGTCACGGTCGTCAAGGTTCGAGTGCATCAAAGCAGCTCAGCCGGCACGGGCGACGCCGGCTGGACGGACTTGACGCTGAATCCGGCGCGCAAGATCAACCTGCTGAGCCTTGCCAACGGCGTGCTCACCAGCCTGGGGGATATGCCGCTGGCGGCGGGCCACTACACGCAACTTCGGCTGGTGCTCGATGCGAACACCGGACAGAGCACGGCCAACTCGGGGGTCGCCTCGGGCTCGAGCACGGAGATCGCGATCGATACGCCCAGCGCCGTGCAAAGCGGAATCAAGCTTGTCAACGAGTTCGACGTCGCCGCCGGGCAGCGGGTGGATCTCGTGCTCGATTTCGACGCCTGCAAATCCGTCGTGAGGCGCGGCAATGGGGCGTACCTGCTCATGCCGGTCGTCAAGGTGATCCCGTTCGTGCTCAATGGCATTAGCGGCTTCGTCGACATGTCGCTGCTGGGGAGCAACGTCGTCGTCTCCGCGCAGACGAACGGGACGGTCGTCGCCTCGACGGTGCCGAACGCGCAGACGGGCGAGTTCTTCCTGGCGCGCCTTCCGGCCGGCAGCTACGACGTGGCGCTCACCGCGGACGGCCATGCCACAGCGATCATCGCCGGGGTACCGGTTCCCGCCAGCAGTACGGTCATGGTGAGCTCCCGGGACGCGCCGATCGGCCTGCCGGTCTCCGCCACCCATAACATCAGCGGGACGGTAGTGCTGAGCCCCGCCAGTTCCACGCTGGCGGCGTATGTGGAGGCAAAGCAGACGCTCGGCACGGGCCCCACGGTGACCGTGAAGACGCAGGCCGCGGACCTCTCGACGGGGGCCTATTCGCTGACATTGCCGGTTGCGGCACCGCTCCTGGGCCAGTACGGAGCCGGGACCTTGCCCATCGCCTTCGCCGCGCAGACGGCGACGGCGGGCAAGTACAGCGCCGAAGCGAGCGCCGACGGGTACAAGACGCAATCGGCGAGCGCGGACATTTCCGCGGGGGACGTCCCGCTGCATTTCACGCTGGTGCCGTGAGGCGAGCGGGGTCGCCGCGCCGATAGGCAGGCAACCCCGCGGAGATCGGCTGCTGGCGCCGCGCTCCAGGCAATTCCCGGCGCAGCCGGCGCGTCTGGACGCGCTTCGCGGCGACCGGAACTACGCCACCAGCGCCATCTGCGCCGCCCGCGCGAGGTTCCTCTCCAGCTGCGCCTTCCCGGCCAGATACTGCTTCGGCCATTCGATTTCGTTGAACCCCTGCTGCGCGGCCGCGTGCAGGGTCCAGTACGGGTCGGGGAAATGCGCGCGCAATTGCATACCATACCACTCAGTGGCATAATTGAAAATGTGCGGACGTCGACATGCAGGCTCTCAAGACCCGGACTTTTGCGCGTTGGGCCCGCAAGGAGGGTCTGAAGGATGCTGTTCTGCGCGCCGCGATGGTCGAGATTCTGGCCGGGCTTCTGGACGCGAATCTCGGCGGCGGATTGGTCAAGAAGCGCGTCGCTCGTCCCGGACGCGGCAAGAGTGGTGGTCATCGCACTCTCCTGGCGACCAACCTGCGGGACAAGTGGGTCTTCCTGTATGGATTTTCGAAGAACGAACGCGACAACGTGGACGATGCCGAACTGCACGCCCTGAAGCGGATTGCGCAGGCGTACCTCGGCATCGACGAGGAATCGATCAGCCGGCTCCTCGACGCCGGCGAACTGATTGAGGTGGACGATGGCGAATCGGAGACTGCGTAAGGAATTGCTGGAAACGGCACGCGGCTTGTACGACCTCGACGCGATCGACGGCAAGACGATGCGCGAAATCGAGTCGCTTCGCGTGGAAGCGCCGAAGGCCTATACGGCATACGAGATCAAGCGGCTGCGCTTGAGAGAGAAAGCGAGCCAGGCCGTTTTTGCGGCCTACCTCAATACCAGCGTCTCGACCGTGCAGAAATGGGAAGTCGGCGACAAGAAGCCGAGCGGCCCCGCGCTCAAATTGCTCCATCTCGTGGAGCGCAGGGGTTTGAACGTGCTTGACGTCGATTCTGCCGCAAAGCGTGGCACTTCCAAAGTTCAGTCGAGCACGGCGCGGAAAACGAATTGCGCACGTTGATGCGCACGTCATCCTACTATAGGGGCAAGGCTCGAATTGTTCCGCGAATTATTCCGAACCTTTCAGCCATAATTCGAGCCTGGCTTCTTTCCTAGCAAGGCGGCGAGGTAAGGAGACTCCGCCAGGGCCGGAGCGCGCAATCACTCTCCGATCCTGGTGCGCACGCAATCTACCGTAGTGGCCTCAGCGCTCGGACCTTCTTCGCCACTTCAGAGCACGCGGCAACCAGGTCGTCGACGATGCGAGCGTCGATATCGAGGTCGCCTGCGTATTCGCCCAGGTTGCGGATCTCGTGCCCCTTGGCAAGGACGCGCCACACTTCCGGGCCCAATCCCAACGTGTGCGGCAGCACCTGGAACACGATGTACCGGTTCGACGCCCGAAACCCGCGATAGCGAAGCGCGGCGAGGCACAATGCATGCGCCGCGCCGTAGACGAGATCGAAGCGCCCCTCCAGGGAATTCGTGCGATTGCCCGCGTCCTTGAGTCGGGCGAGCCCCGCCCGTTTGAGGCCCTCGAACTCCTTCGCGTCAGGTGCTTCGGCGGACAAGGACTTTCCGAGCCCGGCAAGCCGCTCAAGCGCCGAGGTCATGCTCGGTTCCGATCACCCAGACCTTGGCCTGCCCGAGCACGCGCTTGACAAAGGCGTTGCCCTCCTTGATGCGCCTGGCCAATTCCCTGGGCGTGTAGACGGTCGGGTTGACAACGCGCCCGAGTCTTGCCGCCAGCGGTTCGAGGGCGCCGAACAGGTCCGCGTAGGTGAGCTTGTCGCTCACGACCATCAGGTCGATGTCGCTGCGCGACGTGTCGCGCCGTTTCGCGACCGAACCGTAGATGAAGGCCGCAACGATGCGCCGGGAAAATGGCGCGAGCGCTTCGCGCACGGGCTCCGCCAATCCGAAGGTCTTGCTCGCAATGCCGACCAGCTCCCCGAAGAGCGGCGACGCCGGGTTGGCCTGGTAGTGCTTCTGTGTGCCGACTCGATGCACCGTCACCAGGCCGCTCGCCTCGAGGCGGGAAAGCTCCCGCTGGACCGCGCCCGAGCCCGCGCCGGTGAGGCCGATCAGCTCGGTGGCGTAGAAGCTGCGCCGTGGCTGGCCGAACAGCAGCCCCAGCACGCGCTGCTGCGTGTTGGAAAAGAGCGCGTCCGCGAGGCTTTCCCCGCGGCCGCCGGCTTTCGTCGTTCTACCCATTTTGGGCATGTTACTACCCAAATTGGGCATGTTGTCAAGTCGGCGTAGGTCGGGCTGAGCGAAGCGAAGCCCAACATCGTCAACCGGCTTGCACACTCCACCCCCCGGCGCAGGATCGGCCTGCCAACAGGAGGATGATCTCGCGAAGGTCGGCTGCTGGCGCCGCTCTCCGGGCAGTTTGCATTCTGAGCCGGGAGCGCGGGGGAGGGATCATGACAAAGACTGCGTGGCCTGCGCTCCGCCTCGCGCTCACCAAGGGTCGCCACATGGTCGTGTCGGACGGCGCGACGCAGAAGATCCTCAAGTACGTCCTCGACGGCCAACGCGTCGCCTCATGGCGCACCTTGGTGCCCCTTCGCGGGCGGCCTGTGGAGCGTACACCACGTGAGCGTGCATAGCGAAGGCTATCTCTTCGTAGCCAAAGAGTTCAACGGGCGGGTGCACAAGTTCTGGCCGAAGGCGGGCGCGGACCCGGCGATGTTGATACGGGAGACGACGCATGGGTTGTAGCGGGGCGAACGTCGGCTCATGGGCGTAGCGATTGGCAGGACGCAACTCTCAGCGGTCACTTACCTAGGGCGTCGCGACCGACTGTTTTTCGGCGATTCTGTTGAAAAACTCGCTAGCCCCAGCAGCAACGAGGCCATCATGAAAACTCGACCCCTCAGATCGCGTCACAATCGACGATCATCGACTCGTTGATGGTTCGAGGACACCCCAAGTTCAGTTGTAAAGTTGCTTCAGCGAGTTTTTCAACAGAATCCGGCCATTGCCACCGTTGGCTCTGAATGATACGGACGGCCGGTGTACATTCGTCACCTGTCATTGGCAACGAATTTAGGCCGAGCGGCAGCTTTTCATTACGATAAATGCGCACTCGCGACCCCTTTCAGACGCTCATATACAACCGAAGCAGACATTCAATCTACCACGCCAGCGTTCTGAGGTCCGACAGGTCAGTGTGGCTTACTCAGCCACTCCTTAAGAGTTAATGGATGAAACACCGGTGCCTTGCGGAAAAACCCGTAGTTGGGCGCAATTGTCTTGGACGGATTTACTACAACGATTTCGTAGGAATAGCACTTGTCCGATGGTACTCGCTTGCCTTCATAGAAGGCTGGTACTGACATGCTGTTATACCAATCTGAATAGGTAAAAAGTGACTTTGCTTCGAGATCTGACGGGGGCATTGAGTACCCAATAAACACTAGCCTATCTATCTCCGTCTGATTACGCAGTATGTCGAATGCTCTCTTCCATCTTGGAGCCAGGGGAACCTTGGTTGTTCTATACGCAAATTTTGTAAACGTCGGCCAAGCCATCGTTCTTTCGCCGATCGCACCGTGCAGATGGATGACCCGCTCCCCGACTATCAACGCGAGTCTTTTGGCCGCGGCCTCCAGAAGCAAGTCGTAATTGAATGTCAGGATAAAGTCGCGCTTCCACTCTACCCGACCTAGGAAGTCCAGAATCGTCTTGCCCTCGATCGCCCAGTTTACCTGACCAACGCACAACTTAAGGTAGCTACGAAGAGCGTTCCGAAGCTCCTTCTCTTCTTCTCGAAAAATATTTGCACTGGGCCTCAAGGATTCAGATAGGAATTTCAGCGATGACAGAGTCGACAAGAATAACTCAAAGCCGACTTTCGGCTGATTGAAGAAGCATTGCTCCCGCAAGTAGTCGATCGTTGTCCTTGGCAGTCCCCCATCTTTTGATGCCGTAGCCTTGAGCATAGGGTTTAACGCATCCAACATCTCCAAGTCGGTTGCGATGCCACATGACTTGGAAAAGCCAGCGCCAAGGATGTAAACGGTTCCCATGCTTAGCTAGCGCCTCTGATCTGGAGTCGAAAAGTAGGGGTATAGCCTGCCTTACAGCAATTCTCCGCATCGGAGGGTTGCTGCAGGGATTTCACCCTAGAGTACGATATGAGCCGTATCTGGCCGCCATATCTTCCAAGAGGTTGCCAACAAGTTGGAATGCCTCGGCGACTCTCTGGTCTGGAATCCAGATGAGGCGCCGATGTCGCCTGCAATCGGTGACTGGAAAGCCGTAACCAATCTTGCGGGGTCTGCGACCTCTCGGGCACCAGAACAATGCAAATATCTTTCCTTCTTCAAGGTCGTAAAGTTCGTCAAGAAACTCAGGGGCCCACGTTCGCGAAATTAGCTTCTTGCGATCGACCGCCAATCTCCGGCGGTCCACTCGAGTCAGAGCACACATATCAGCTCCGGTAGGAAGGAGGCCTACGATAGCACCAACTCGTCGCTTCGCCATCCGTTCGGGACTCAGTGGGTGAGCTAGTCCAATTAAGGCCGCCGCAATAGGTAGAGCAAGCTCTTGCATCATCGCGGCCAAGTTCGCGTGGGTGATGGAAAAGAGCGTCACATGTGTAGAAGATCCATCGGCGCCGATAGTAGTCCTATGAACATCGAGGACCTTCGAGTTGGGTCCGAGATGCAAAGTAAAGTGCTCAAGAGTCCCCTTCGATGTCAGCACGCACTTGTCGTTCGCGAAGAGCAAGACTGCCTTCCCAAGGTCGACTCCCTTTACACCGCGCAGTAATCGGTTGCGTGCTGAATTGGCCATACGAGTTGGAAGCTTTGTTCCGATAGCATACAGGGAGCGCACGTGAGCGGCTGCTTAGGGAAAACGTCTTCAGTGGCCGGAATTGGCCGGTTGCGTGAATTCGCAGCTGAGCCCGTAAGCGGACACTCGCAAAAACCCGCAATTTTCTTGGGGTCGCTTTCGGCGACTATGGGCAACCGCCGCTCCCGGCCAAAACCAGCCACTGAAGAAGCTTCCCCGAAGGAGCCGGGCAGGCACTCTCGGTGTATGCTCTTAGCCGATATTCTGGCATGCTGCTTTTCCCGGTCTGTTATTGCCCTATGCAATACTGCGTAATGTTTGGAAAACCAGCAAGCAAGCGGGTTTCCAGCCAATCATGGTCGACAGGATATAGCGTACATGGCCATGTTATGCAGCAAAATTAGCGCCCGATATTACGTTAGGCCTCGCGACCCTGATCCACGAAAGGAGCCAACATGAGTTCGCTGCTCTCGAACATCAAGAATGCACCTGACCTGACCGAATATCAGCGGCTCCAATTAAGGCTCGAATACTTCAAGACGATTGGTACAGTCCTCGCCATTGCCGTGCCGCTAATCGCTTTGGTTGTAACCGTCATCGTGAATATCGTACTTGCTCAGTCCCGCGGACGGATCGACTTCGAACTAAAGGCGGCAGATATCGTTATGACCGCATCGTCACCCGCTGCGGCGAGCAACAAGGCGGCTGTTCTCGTAGAGCTGTTCCCTTCCAGGCTGCCTAGTTCGTTCTCGTCCACGCTGACTCGTTTGTATGATGAATCTCAGTTACGCGAGTCAGCGCCCAAGCAGTAAGTCCATCTCCCAGTCACAACACAATGGAGGCAATATGAATAGACCACTCTTCGCCCACTCTCTTCGAATTGCCCTTCTCGGGGCAGCAGGCGCGCTCCTTTTCGCCACGTCGCCGCTGCATGCCCAGGTCGGGTGGCCGACTCCGCCCGCAAATCTCGTCCGTGGCACCATCGAGTTACCAGCGGATCGGGAGAAGGTTGGGCGGGCGTTTCTTGTCTCGGGAACTGTGTCTGGACAATTCCGAGAGCTTTGGCTTGCAGTCAAGATCAAAAACCTTTACTGGCCAAAAGAGCCGAAACTTACTCCTAAAGATGGCCGATGGCAGGGGCAGGTGAACGAAGGAGGGAGTCCCCCTGACGGCGTATTCGAAGTTGTTCTCGTTGATGTGCCAGACAAGGCCTCATCCTACTTTCAGGCCTGGTTGCAACGTGGCCACCGCACAGGAAGCTACCCGGGCATCTCCGAGTCTGACATCGAGGGCGTTCGCGTCCTCGCCCGTCGCACGTTTCGGTTGTAGCAAAGCAAGGCCTAACCTGCGCTTCCAGGGGACCGCAAAGGCGCGCAGGCGGCTGAATTGCAACGTTGAGCGTCTGCTTTTCGAAAGCTCCTCCGTCGGCTTTGGGTCGCGAGTACGCATTCGTCGTAATGGAAAGCGGCCACTCGGCCTAAATTCGTGGCCAATGGCCGGTGACAAATCTGCACCGGCCGTTCATATCACTCAGAGCCGACGCCAGCAATGGCCGACAATTCGACAGTCGCGACTGTTCCCCTGTGCGACGGCATTTCGGCGATTCTGTTGAAAAACTCGCCAAAGCGATTTTTCGACTGAACATTGGGTGTCCTCAAACCATCAACGAGTCAACGATCGTCGATTCTGGAGTGATCTGAAAGGTCGAGTTTTCCAGACGGCCCCATTGCTGCTCCGCCTAGCGCGTTTTTCAACAGAATACGGCATGAGCTGCCGTACAAGCCGTGCAGCCAAGTCCACGAACAATAATGCTGCGAATGTCTGCCTCCAAAAACGGTGCCTGGCGCTCCTAATCCAAAACCTGCCGGTCAGTTTTTCCGAAAGCAGCCGTTCAACGTGTTGTTTTGCGGTGGTCCACGACGACGATTGATCTGGCGCGATGCTGCCAGCTCGTCCTCAGCAACAAAGGGTTAGGTGTCACGGTTGCGATTCGAACGATATTCATCGCCTACTTCCGCTGCACCTGCTTTAACTGAGTGGTGATCATCAAGCCTCGTTCTTGGAGCACGCGCAGTTCACTCGCAAGGGTTTGAAGGTCTCTTACTGATATTGGATCTCCGTCTGGGGAAAGGATGTCGTCAGCGCTGCGCATTAGTACACGGTACATCTTCCCAGGCTTCTTGGTTTCTGGCCCGTAGACACCGTGTGCCAGTGCGTTACGGCGCTTCCGCCGGCGTTCGATTTCGTTCCCGAATTCTTCAACTGCTTTGAGTACCGTCTGGTCGTCGATCCAACTGCCCTTCACGAGAACCTGCAATGTTCGGAGCAGGGCTGCGGCTTCCATGCCTGAAGTCAAGGCGCGCCCAGCGGCCTTGTCCAGTCTGAAACCCTCTCGAATGAGGATCGAGAGACGGTGCTCAAGCCACGCCCAGCGCGCAGTCACCTGCCCGATTGCGGCGTAGTACGCTTGGTCAATGTCGATTGGGTATTCGAAGCTCTTGCTCATGGAATCACACCTAGCGTCGTGTTCAGCCGCCGAAGGCGGTCGAATGCAACACAGGGTTAGAGCGCATTCGTGATTTCCTCTCGTAGTTCAGAAAACGCCCGGGTATTACCTCTAAATTGAACATATTCGTCCGATACGTAGCACTGAAATCGATCTGTGGCCTCGAAGACAAGTAGCGTCTTCCACAGTGTGTCGAATACCTTCAGTACGTCGGTTCGATCTGTTCGCGATGGCAACACGCTAAGGCTAAGTGCCTTGGTACGCCGTGTGATCTGATTAACCCTGGCATCGTACATCTTGTTTCCGTACGCTGGGTGCCTTGTAGCGGATCGAAGAACCATCGGATGGGAGCCACCCCACTCGTATTCAATTTCCCAGAGATGATTGTGGATAAGCAGGTCGCGAAGCACGTACACGTCCATCAGCGCCTTTCGATGGCGAAGACGTGGATAGACCGCGAGAACCACATCGATAGCGCTTCGCTTTGATAGGGCAACTTTGGCTCCTTGCACAAACCGCACACGCGAGACGTAGGACTCAAACATTGCCACAAGGAGGAGAACACAGGACGCCGCGTACCCAGATTCGTAAAACCCTGACTGGACCTTGTTCGGGGGCTGACGGCGTTGTGCAAGCAATTTGTCCATGAGGTCAGCAATCGGCTGGCAGTACGATGAGCCGACAACCGTAACTATCTTGCGGCGGCCCTTACTCACAGTGTCGCTTGCGCTCTAACGTGGAGGTGTGCGACGGGCGCGCACGATGCCCGAAATAGGCACTACCATTGTGCCCGTGCGCACGACCGCCGGCTTAGGCTTTGGGTGGGACGACATAGGCAAGAAGGTCAGGGGCGGCTGCCTGAAGTTGAGTGGCAAACTGTATGAGGGAGGTACAAAGGGCGTAAAGGCCGACTGCACCATTTGCCGACAGGCCAAAGCCTTCGTAGCAGCCCGACTTGATGATGAGCGCCGCATCGGGGCGGCGCTCCGGTGGAGTTGAAATGAGGCGCTGGCAAAGCCCCTCGTTCGTACTGTGACCTTCATAGCCAATTGCGATACACGGGATCATCGATGGTGCTGCGCCACCGAACTGCACTAAGGGATTCAATCGCCGTGTAAGTTGCTTCACCTTATACACTGTCTCAGTAACTTGGTCCCATTGGGATGTGAGATTTGACTTCACTTCCATTATTGCTAGTACCGACTCAGCAAGAAGCAATCTATCGTGGGAACCTGGCATCGGAAAGCTAGGGACAAACGGGTACTCAATCGCGATATCCACCTGTCCAGACAGTCGCCCCTCGGCGTCGGTGATTGCGCCGCTTGTGAACCGAAAGTGAGATGGAAAGACCTTCTGCAGAAACTCGCGCAACAGTGTTTCGCGCTCGTTCCCGACGACAGTGTTGGGTAGACCAAGGCCGCCAAGGTGCTGGGCCAGTAGCGCCTGCTGGATACCTTGAAGGCGCGCAACGAGGTGTGCATTCATGGCGTTCAAGGCTTAACTGAAAGTAGGGGGCGTAAAAGGAGCGTTTGGTGACACCTTATACGCTCGCTCGATCATCGTTCGGCGCTCGCACCAATGCGTTACGCGCAACATCGCTATTAGTACGCCTAAGCAAAGGCACCCGCAACAGGAAACCGTGGAAGGCTCTGCGTCGGACTGTGAGCGTCGGCTGCTTAACGCGGGCACGCTGGCGACCAAGGGTGCGCGGGCGGCTTTCCAACACGTGAGCGTTTGATCGCGGCGCTCAGCTCTGCCATTTCGAACGCCCGCTTCGGGTCGAAAGTGACTTCGCCTTTTTCGGGAGCGGACGCTCGCCCCAGCAGTCCTTACCATCCCATTCAGCATAGCGCGAAGGGCAGCATTGGCCGTATTCTGTTGAAAAACTCCCCTACGGCAATTTGCGAGTGGGCAAGCGGAAAAAATTGACCGATCTGATCGGGCCAGAATCGACGATCGTCAATCGGTTGATGGTTCGAGGTCACCCGAATTGTTCTTGAAAATCCCGCGCAAGGAGTTTTTCAACAGAATCGCCGAGAAGCAGCCCGTCGAGACGATTGGCATCAGGGTCCCCTTCTAGCCGGATTCCGCCAGTGACAACCGACCTCAACCGAAAACCTCTCAAGCGCCTGCCGATCTAAGCCACCAGCGCCATCTGCGCCGCCCGCGCGAGGTTCCTCTCCAACTGCGCCTTCCCCGCCAGGTACTGCTTCGGCCATTCGATCTCGTTGAATCCCTGCTGTGCAGCCGCGTGCAGCGTCCAGTACGGGTCGGCGAGGTGGGCGCGCGCGATGGCGCACAGGTCGGCGCGGCCGGCGGCGATGATGCTGTTGACGTGGTCGGCCTCGAAGATGTTGCCCACGGCGATGGTGGCAATCCCCGCTTCGTTGCGGATGCGGTCGGAGAAAGGCGTCTGGTACATGCGGCCGTAGACGGGCTTCGCCTCGCGCGTGGTCTGGCCCGATGACACGTCCACCATGTCGGCGCCCGCGGCCTTGAGCATGCGCGCGATCTCCACGGCGTCGTCGGGCGTGTTGCCGCCCGGGGCCCAGTCGTGCGCGGAGATGCGCACCGAGATCGGCCTGTCCTGCGGCCACGCGCCGCGGATCGCCTTGAACACCTCGAGCGGATAGCGCATGCGGTTCTCGAGCGTGCCGCCGTATTCATCGGCGCGCTTGTTCGTGAGCGGGCAGATGAAGGACGACAGCAGGTAGCCGTGGGCGCAGTGCAGCTCCAGCATGTCGAAGCCCGCCTCGACGCCCAGCCGCGCCGCGCGCACGAACTGGTCGCGCACGCGGTCCATGTCCTTGCGGGTCATCTGCCGCGGCACCGGGTTGTTCGGTCCGTAGGCGACGGACGAGGCGGCGATGAGCGGCCAGTTGCCTTCGCGCAGCGGCTCGTCGGCCTCCTCCCAGCCCAGTTGCGTCGAGCCCTTGGGGCCCGCGTGGCCAAGCTGGAGGCCGACCTTCGCGGTGCTGTTCGCGTGAACGAACTCGACGATGCGCTTCCACGCCTTCAGGTGCGCTGCCTTCCATAGCCCTGCGCATCCCGGCGAGATGCGCGCATCCGGAGCGACGCAGGTCATCTCGGTGAACACGAGCCCCGCGCCGCCCAGCGCGCGCGAGCCCAGGTGCACGAGGTAGAGGTCGTCGGGCAGGCCGTCCTTGCACGAGTACATCGCCATGGGCGACATCACCACGCGGTTCTTCAGCTCCAGGCCGCGCAGCCGGAAGGGCGTGAACATGGGCGGAATCTCGCGCCCGGCGATGCCGCTTTTCTGCGCCATCCAGCCCTCGACCATGCTCACGTACCCCGGGTCGCGCAGCTTCAGGTTCTCGTGGCCGATCCGCTGGCTGCCGGTGAGCAGGGTGTAGGAGAACTGCACCGGGTCCATGTGCGCGTAGCGGCTGACGTTCTCGAACCACTCCATGCGGTTGCGCGCCGCGCTCTGCAGCCGCAGCGCCTCGATCTCGCGCTCGGCCTGGTACAGCTCCAGGGCGTGTTCCACCCTGGGCTCGCGGGTGAGCGTGCCGGCGAGGGCGATGGCGTCCTCCATCGCGAGCTTGGTGCCGCTGCCGATGGAGAAGTGCGCGGTGTGCGCGGCGTCGCCGATCAGCACGATGTTGCGGTGGTGCCACTTGCGGCACAGCACCCGCGGGAACTTGATCCACACGGCCGACCCGCGCAGGTGGCGCGCGTTGCTCATGAGCTTCTCGCCGTCGAGCACGTCGGCGAACAGGCGCTCGCACAGCGCGATCGATTCCTCGGCTTCCATATTCTCGATGCCCGCCTTCTGCCACACCTCCTCGGGAGTCTCGACGATGAAGGTGCTGGTGTGCTCGTCGAAGCGGTAGGCGTGCAGGTTGAACCAGCCCCACTCGGTCTCCTTGAAGGAGAAGGTGAAGGCGTCCAGCAGCTTCTTCGTCCCGAGCCAGATG
>Ga0209514_10006254_pt1 | contig 14686 bp, 13 predicted proteins | sample Subgrocontami58m_FD_187452 | JGI IMG/M metagenome (GOLD analysis project Ga0209514, IMG submission 187452) | Subsurface groundwater microbial communities from S. Glens Falls, New York, USA - GMW37 contaminated, 5.8 m (SPAdes) (version 3) | ecosystem: Environmental > Aquatic > Deep subsurface >...
CTCAAATGTGGCTTGCGTGGCGATCACTCCGATAGCACCCGTCTTCGTTTTTTCGGCGGCGGGTTTAATTGCCGGTTCCATTCCGACGAAGGGGATGTGGGGAAACGTTTGGCGAAGGGATTCGAGCGCGGCGGCAGAGGCGGTGTTGCAGGCGACGACGATCACTTTCGCGCCGTGTTCGAGCAAGAAGCGGGTGATCTCGTCAGAGAATTTTTGAATCTCTTCTTTGGGTCGAGGACCGTAAGGCACGCGATCTTGATCGGCGTAGTAGAGGATCGACTCGACGGGAGTCAGTTTGCGAATCTCTTTGAGAACCGACAGCCCGCCTAATCCCGAATCGAAAATACCAATAGGGTGATTGTTCATGAGATACACGTATACAAAGTAGACAGGTATACACGTTGCTACCTGTTTACCTGTTTACCTGTTTACTTGCCTCCACCAACGCCTTAAACAAATTCCGCATCGCCTCCTGGTCTTGCAAAGCCTCCGGGTGCCACTGCACGCCGACGGCGAAACGATGTCTTGGCATTTCGAGTCCTTCCACCACGCCATCGGGTGAGAGTGCGGTCACGATCAGATTCAGCGCCGGGTCCTTCACCGATTGATGATGCAGGCTGTTCACTTTATGAATCGGCGAACCAAGGATTTCGGCGAGGCGTGTATCTTCGTTCACTTTCACTTCGTGAGCTAAAAGTTTCCACTCACTCGTATGATGCGTAAGCGCACCCTCTTTTTGTGATGGGATGTCGAGAATCAATGTGCCGCCAAACGCCACATTCATTACTTGGATGCCGCGACAGATTCCTAAAAACGGTTTGTCTTGTTCGCCTGCCCAACGGAGCAGATTTAATTCAACCCGATCACGCTCCAGATCAATGCCAGACACCTTTTCGTGCCGCTCTGTCGTGAAGACCGACGGCTCAATATCACCGCCACCCGGAAACACGAAGCCATCGAGTCGCGGCAGAAGATCTCGCAATTCGTCTTCGTGCAAATTGAGCGGGATCAACACCGGGACGCCGCCATTGTTTCGCACAGCCTCGATATACGTAGTCGCCATGCCAATTAACGGATAGGTGTTGTTGGGGACTTCCGCGCGTCGGGTCGTGATGCCGATGAGAGGTCGAGTCATAGTTGAAGATTAAGGATTAAAGATTGGATAAACAAAAAGGCAGAAATCGCGAAACGATCTCTGCCCTCATCATTCTGACTTCCGACTTCTGAATTCTATAGTCTCAACTACGCTTCACGCTTTTCGCGCAAGCGGGCTTTCTTGCCGGTCAGTTCGCGCAAATAATAAAGCTGGGCGCGGCGCACCGAGGCGTGTCGCTGCACTTCAACTTTTTCGATGCGCGGCGAGCGAAGCAGGAAAGTTCGTTCGACCCCGATGCCGTGTGAGGCAGTGCGGCGCACGGTGAAGTTGGCGTCGTTGCCGCTCTTTCGCATCCGGATCACGGTGCCTTTAAATTCCTGGATACGTTCCTTGTCGCCTTCTTTAATGCGCACATGAACGCTCACCGAGTCGCCCGATTTCATCACGGGGATATTTGCGTTGTTTTTGCCTTCAACGGCTTTAATCAAATCAGCCATAGCCGTAAATTCACTTTCGATAGAGAAGATTTCGCCGCTCGAATTGCGAGCGGCGTGGACAAGATTTTACCACAGGGCAAGCGAAACAGTCTAGCTAAATTTTCGATTTTCGATTTCTGAAGTTTGGGGTTTTGGAGTTTGGGATTTGGGATTTTGTTCATCGTTCATTGTTCATTGACTCCCTCCTTCATTCAGGAATATACTATGCGTAGAGGTGCATTATGGCAGACGAAAAAGATCGCAAACATTTCATCCCCGAAGAAACGCGTGAACATCTTAAAACCGCGCGCGACGAAATGCGAAAGAGCGTGGAGACTCTCTTCCCGCCCGGCTTCCTCGAACATCGCCGCGCCGCGGGCAAAGAGATGCTGCTCGCCGCGCGGAGTTTGATTGATCACGCGCTCAAAACAATAGATGAGAAAAAGTGATACATGAAAACAGGACTCGACGAGAGTCCTGTTTTGTTTCGCACTTCCTTCTTTCCCCCGTTCCCTTTTATTTCCCTTGAATCATCATCCACACCAACACTATCAACCCCACTCCCCAAGCACCACTCCCTAATCTCCAATCTTCATTTACATACAGTAATGTTCCCCCGATGATCAATGCCGCGACAATCACTCCGCCCGTCAAACGATTCAAAGCGGACGCGATTAACTGCGTTTGTTGTTTTTGTTCAGGCGACGGTTTGCTGATTACTGTGAACTCACCGCGCTCGATGCGGCTCAACGCGCCGTCAATGCGCGCTGGCAACGCAATCAACTTGCGCCCGATTTCAATCGCCTCATTCAACCAAAATTCTAGACCCTGATCGCTCGTCTCCTCAGATAACAACGTTTGGGCAAATGGCGCGAGACCGATGAATAAATTAAAATCGGGGTTCAATCCAGTGCACATCCCGGAAAGGATCGCCACCGTGCGCCCCAAAAAAATTAAATTCTCCGGCACCTGCAATGGCATCTCATACATCACATCGCGAAACTCGCGCATAAAGGCGCGCATCTCTTCGGGTTTCGTGTCGCGCAACTCCTTCATCGTCTTGCCCCAAAAACGATCAAACACAGCCGTCTCTGCTTCGATGATTCGATTCACATCCGCGCTCGGCAACAACGTCTCCATCATCACCGCCGCGTGAACCACTCGCGCCGGGTCGCGCAGACCAATGGCAATCGCCGCCTCGCGCAGCCCGGCGCGAATCTTCGGCGTCACCTGCCCCACCATCCCGAAATCTACAAAGACCAATCGCCAGGCGTGATCCTCGTTGGCCGGCTCGACAAATAAATTTCCCGGATGCGGATCGGCGTGGAAGAATCCTTCGCTGAAAATTTGATAGAGATAGGTGTGGAAGAGTCGGTCCGCTACTTCGGATCGATCCACGCCGGCTTTAGAAATTGATTCGTAATCGGTGATCTTGATGAAGTAAACCGACTCCAGCGTGAGAACTTTTTTCGTGGAAAATTCCGGATACACCTTTGGGATGCGGACTCCGGCATTGCCCTTGAACATCTCGCCAAAGCGCGCGGCGTTGTTCGCCTCTTTGACGTAGTCCAGTTCATCCCACAGCGTGACGCTGAACTCTTTGAGCAACGCTTCGAGATCGGCCCGTTTGCGAATCGGCGAATAACGCTTGAGCCAACTGATCACGGTCCGCAATGCGGCGAGATCGATCTCAACTAACTTTTCAATGTGGGGGCGTTGAACTTTGATCACAACTTCGTCGCCGCTAAATAGTTTGGCGCGATGCGCTTGACCGAGTGAGGCGGCAGCAAGCGGCGTTTGGTCGAACTGAGCAAATTTTTCTTTAAGCGTAGATCGCAATTCTGATTCGAGCACAACTTGGATCGAATTAAAATTTTCGGCGGGTACTTCGTCTTGCAAGCCGCTTAATTCTTGCGTCACGTATTCCGGCAGCACATCCACCCGCGCCGAGAGAAACTGCCCAACCTTGATCATCACCCCGCCCATGCGGATGGCCAACGCGCGGAATCGTTGTGCGTGTTTGGTGTAGCGACTCTCTTGCGTGCGCTTAGATAAAGATCGCAATCCAATGCGGCGTAGGATGATCTCCCAAACTACGAAGTTGAGGACAACGCGAGCAAAGAAGAAGACGATGCGAAGGTAGCGAAGGTTTAGTAACACGCGTTGATCATAACACCATCGTTCTAAAGGGAAATAAAGGAGGTAAAGGAACTAAAGGAAAATCATTTCCCTTCTTTCCCCTTGTTTCCATTTGTTTCCTTTTCAATTTTCGGCGGCTTGGTGATCCTCTCCAACTCTGCTACCCGTTTCTCCAGTTCTTCTAACAATTGCAAAATCTGCCCAATCGCTTGAGCTTCGGTGATGTTACCCAATTTCCACTCGCGCATGACTAAGTTGAAGTTGCCGTAAGTTCCCATGAAAGCCTCCGTTATATGAATTCATGTAGCGCCGCCGAAAAATTTGGAGAGCCGAAACTCTCCAAAAGCACATTACATGAATTTCGATACGATGTCAATCATCAGTTTTCTTGGGCGTAACCTCATACTTGAACTTCGCCTTCTCTGCCACCAGATTTAGGATTTTGACCGACATGCCTTTGGGATAGTGATTGCCACATTCCCAATAGCTCACCGTTTGTTGTAACGTGCCAAGCTCTTCGGCGAATTCGGTTTGCGAGAGTTCTAAAAACTCGCGCAGCGCTTTCACTTTATCGGCATCCCATTCGTATTTGGGTAATTTGCGCGAGCGACGGGTTGGGTAGGTGATTTTCTTTTCTTTGGTCGTGGGCATAGGTTAAGTGTGTACAATGCTAACGTGATTTTCTCTTTGATCGCGGAATTAGTCTTACTGGTTGCTTTTGCTTCCAATCAGTTTCTGGACGACAGCCTTCAAGTTCATTGATATGCAATTGAACCAGTGACTTTTGTGTCTGCAGATCTTGAATTATTCCTCGTAATTCACTGTTCTCCTGTTCATCTACGTTAAATGCAAGTGCATCCTTCGTCTGTTGAATCAATTTCCCGATCTTCGCTAACTTTTTAATAGTAAGGAATCTTCTGCCTCTAGCGTTCACTCTTGTGGGGCGATTTAGCCATAAATATTCAATCATGTAAAAGGCAATCTTTGTTAATCCTTTAATCTTTCCAGTATCTTCTAGTCGAAAATGGTTGTTGTAATCATGTTTGCATGGATCTAAATAGCCACGCTCTATTGAAATCGGGTCACCATAATGCCAATCATTTCCTTTGAATGAATTACACTCATCACATGCATAAAGTAGATTCTCATAAACATTGATGAGTGATGCGTCTGCACTTTGTGGAACAAAATGATCTATCGAAAAGAACTTTGGTCCACCCAATTCCGATTCATGTATAAAGCAATATACGCACTTGCATTTACAACTGCGCCGAATATAGGGTTTAAACTTCCTGTAATTTTTAAATGGCGGTGCTTCCACCCGTACTATGAGCATCTTTTCCCCCTTTAGGATTTCGACTTCTTTTTTGAAGTTGGTTTCTTCGCGCGTTTTGTGATGACGTTTAACCGTTTTGATATTTGTTCCAGCACTTTTAGTTCCGCTGTATCTATTTTGGCACGAGCACTCTCAGCAGTAAAGATTTCTTCTGCAAAAGGTCTCTCTATCTCTTGTCTTAATTTCTGGAGTTCTATGTCCTCACTTTTATTTATCTTTCCCGACAATTTGCGATCTATAAGTTCATTGAGCCGTTTCTGGCGTTTGGTCAATGCAGCTTCATATCTCTTCATTGAGCGAAGTATGACTCTAAGATACTCGGGTGCTGATTTTCGCATTTCTTCTTTGGGTAAAACATCTTCGACTTCACCTAATCCTTCAACATCTGGTCGATAAGCCGTGAGTATATAAATTGATAACTCGGGCTTAATTCTTCTCAGATAACGCGCTAAGTCGGCCCCATCATACTGAACACCACTCCGTTTCAGATCATAGTCTATTAAAATAGCACCTGTATTGTTATTAGTAACAAGTTCCCTATAATCTTCAGGTTTTGGAAAATCTTTGGCGTCTAATGTCTTAACATCTAAATCGCCTACACTTGAATTGATTGCTCGTTGAATGAAACGCCGATAGTTGTCGGCTTCATTTGCATTATCTTCAATTAACCAAATAATCTTACGAGAAGACATTGAGATTAATCCTTTCCTTTAAGTCTGTCTTTCGGATTGGGTAGTAAGATTTCAAATTCAGCACCGCCAAGTTTCCCTTTCCCCTTTACTCGTACTTCACCGCTATAGCCTTGCACGGCATCTCTCACTATTGTCAAACCCATTCCGGTTCCTATAGGCTCATTCTTTTCGTTCATTTTGGTGCTGTACAAAGGGCTGAAAATCTTTTGTTCATCATCTTCAGGTATCCCTTTCCCACTATCAGTAAATCGTATTCTTATCGCCTCTTCTGCCTCCAAGTAATTTGTGCTTACTTGGATTTCTCTTTTGCTTAAAGGCGTGTACCTTAACGCTTCAACGGAGTTGGTAATGAAATTTATGAACACAGACTCAATATCCATTTCAAAACCATAAAATAGAGGTAGCGATTTGGAAAGATGAGTTTCGCGTTTTATACTGAGTGTATCTAAAGCGTGTTTAAAGGCGTGGAGTATATCTTCAATAACCAAGTTAATATCAATCTCTTTAGGGACTCTTTTTGAACGTTTAATACGGGCAAGAGCAAATTGTCCCCAATTTTTAACCCGTTCTGCAGAACGAAAGAGCGTTTGCAAATCAGAAGTTGCTTCTTTCCTTTGTCGAGCCGGTAAACCTTGGATGTAATCTTTCAAGAGGTCGGCTTTATCTATCACCATATTCACATCACTAACGGTCTCGTGTCCAAATGCGGCAACTGCAATTCCTAGTGTGGCGAGGCCCACCATCATTTGTTTTTCACTTTGTTGTTCATCCACTAAATCGCCAGCGATGCTTATTTGACCCGCTGCCGCCTCTATTTCATCTGCAATATTTAGTAATCGTGCAGCTTCTGTCGGGTCTTTCCTCTCAATTTTTGTTGTAATCTCCTTAAGTCGCTCAACCCCTTTCCTTACAGCGCTATTCGCTTGGTGCAAGGCAACTTGTGGATTATCTTGTTGCTTTTGAATTTCTTTGCGAGACCTATCTTGCCTCTCTCTTTCAAGAAAGTTAATCCCAGTCATCAAAAAGTTCCGAAGATCATAATATGCTTGATTTTGAACTAACCCTTCACGGTTAGTCTGATCTTGTAAATCAGGATTGTCATCACGAGTAATAAACACACTTCCAATAACTTGGTTAGCAGCCAATGACCATTTTTCTGAACCGACACCACCAGGGTGTTTCACGCGCATCAAGTTAAGCCCCAACCAATCCTCATCTGTTTTTGGATCCCCATAAGGCTTTACACGAAAAGAGTCGCGATAAATCCGTATACCTTGATACTGTTTCAGAAATTTATTCAAATCCGCTCTCTTAACATTTAACTCCTTGAGTATTTCTGGGTTGCGGACGTAAAAATAGAGAACAAATTTTAAAGATCCACAGACGGGTTCATTGTCCTGTATATTGAAGAACCCCTTCCATTTTTTATTGTCTTGAGTAATTTCGCCTGTTCGTTGATAAGTCAATTTGTGTTTCATTACTCCATCGGGGGTCAATGTCGAAACCAGTTTATATTCCGCCTTTTCCAGTAATGGATTAGATATTTCTCTATTGAGCTCGGGCGTTTCATCGCAATCAAAAAAAATTTTGAATCCCAAATCGTCCGTTTCAAACGGGGGAACTAAAAGTGATAAGTCAGAATAAAGATCGTTGTACATTTTCATTGTCCAACGATCTCTAAGCCCAGTGAGTAATAATTCAGTTCCTATCGGATGAGACTTTAATTCTGCTGGCTCAAACAACGAATGTTTGATTTTCTCTAATGACTCTTCGGAATCTTCATATTTTGTCCAATCAATATCGAGCATCAAAGTTGGATGTTCTTTATGCTTAGTTATTACCCGGGCTTTTTCGGCAAGACGATCTAATCCTAATCGTCCAATTCCTTTCTCGCCTACTTTCACCCGTTTTTTTTTCTTGGTTATCTTAGCCACTCTCTTGTTATCGGTGCTAATGACCAACCATTTATCTTGGATGTCATCAAAAGTCATCCCCTCGCCATCATCTAAAATTCGAATAGTGCCATTGGCTTGCGATGCATTTCTAAGTTCAATGATCACAGTGTCAGCATCCGCATCATAAGCATTTTTAACAATTTCAGCTAAAGCAACAATAGGGCTGGAGACATTTTCTCGCCCTAGCATTTGCATTGTTCTCGCACCAACTTGAAAACTTACTTCTGATGGAATATCTGATCTCTGTTGGGTCATACAATTTTGACCTTGAGTCTTTCCCTCTGACTCCTTGTTAGGTGAAAGAAATCGAAAATCAAATCATCTAATTTTTCTGTTGACGCAACAAATCTTCCGTTCGACGAGCGGGCGATCCTTTGAGTTAGGGATGCCAGTGATGGCATGAGATCGCTAGGTAATGGAAGCAAGCCCAACTCATAAGTTGAAATGTGTGCTGAACCATTTATCATGTCGAAAACAAAATTTAGTAAACGGGAATTAACCCAACCAGTTAATCCCCACAAAAACAATAAGTCACTATTCGTCTGATTCATATTGGTAGACTGAATGACGTTGACATGGTTTTCAACGTAATAACCATTATTAAACAAAGTCGAACCATTTGTAAGTGCCCCGATGATTCGTTTACCAGTCTTCTTGGCTGTAGTTCTTTGAATAAGCAGAGTATGTTGGTTATAGAGGGGAGCCGATAAATCTTTTTTAGGAATCACGTACTGTCGCTCAAAACTTATCGAGTTCTCGGCAACAGGGAATTGAATTTGAAAAGGCGAAATAGCATCAGCAGAAATTAATGGTTTAGCAGATTGAATTCTACCCTCGCGCAAGATCTCCTTTTGCTGATTCCAAACAAAGCCGCCATTCCTCACCTCAATAGAGTTAACATCTTTGAAGGTTGATTTGGAATAGCGTAAAACCTTGTCAAGAATTTCGTAATCCGATTTTTTCTCCGATAAGACCCAAACATTAGTGTGTCTAAAACTTCTTAACACTTGATCCTGTGCGACTTTGAAATCCCCGTTTATTTCCGGTTTGTTAGATTGTAAAGTGTTCTTAAATGTCTGAAGATGAACATTTTGATTGGGTTTAGGTTTCCCAGAATGTTTTTTTAGCAAAATGCATACTAGCGGTTGTTGTATACCCTTAAAAGCAGTTGATCGATGACTAATTTGAGTTATTGCTCTAACTTCACAAGTTTCAGCTATCTTCTCGCGCAATTTTTCAAAGTATTGTCCTGATCGAAAAGATTGGGGAATTAAGAAAGCAATATTCCCATTAGCCCTAGTTGCTTTTATTGCCCACCATAAAAAGAGTTGATAGAGATTCGCATGTCCATAGAGTACATCAGCATAATCGTTCAAGAACAGTTTTTCTTCGTTAATGACTCTTGCGAAGGGCGGGTTTGCAATGACAACGTCAAACTTATCATTTGTTTCCCAGAGTCTATGACTAAGCAGCAGAGGATCTCTTAGAACCACATTGCTAAAAAGTGTTGATTTGCTTGTTAAAACGGAACAGACTCTTTTATCAAATAAGTCTACTGAATGGATCAGAAGATTCAATCGGGTCAAGATAACGGAGTAAGGTTGAACATCAAAACCGCAAATGTTTTTTTGTAGAGTTTCTACTATTTTGCTAGGACTTTCCCCAGCCCGTAATAAACGTTGAATGTATGTTGTAAGTAGTGGTGTCAGCAAAGAACCGTTGCCACATGCAGGATCAATAATTTTTAACTTCTCGGAATTCTTGGATTGCGATGTAAGCGCGTACTTGGCAAGTTGTTCTGCTAAAAGTGGAGGGGTGTAATACTCAGATAATGTGCCCACATGACTTTGTTCGAGAACATTATTCGATGTAGATTGTAGAAGGGAAGAAAGTTCTTCCACAGTGTTGATTTGAGAGGCGATTTGTACGCAAAGTCGGCGTGCGTTCTCAGGAAGATCGAATACAGGAAAATACTCTCGTATTCCATTGACAGTCATAGATGCTAAATGAGGCAGTTCTCTAATTTGAAGCCACTGATTAATGACTGAAATTAAAGTTGATACAGCAGCAACTTCATAGCAAAAACGTGCATGTATTTGCTCGACACCAATTTTGTTTGTCGAATTGTATCTTCGAGAAACGGTTTGTAGGTGGGACTTATATTTTTGAAATGTCTTGTTATGCCTTCCTTGTTTTAATTCGCGTCCAAATACACCCAAAACAATTGTTGTTGAGTTACAAAATAGGTCAACAGTGCTGGGCGAAACGCCACTCATTAATCTCTTGTTATAGCCTTGATTCAATTGATGGGCAAGGGCAGCCGTTCTTCATAATAAGATCATCCCTGCGATTCCTTAATTCGATCTTGCTCTCAGATACGTCTTTGTGATCTCTTCGGCAATCGCCGGGATGAGTGCCAGACCGAACACCGTCAGCCATTGTTCGAGAGTCAAGAAGTTCGTATTGAAGATCGGCTGCAGGAACGGCACATTGGTGACCAAGAGCAACATGATTATTGATGAACCGACGGCATACTGCATATACTTATTCGAGAACACGCCGATCTGAAAGATCGACATGCGCTCCGAACGCACCGTGTAAGCGCGGAACAATTCGGAGAAGGATAATGTCAAGAACGCCATCGTCTGTCCGGTGCGTTCTAACAATTCGATTTTTTCTGCGCTCAGCCCACTCCAGTTGAATTGCAACACCACCATGATCGGGTTTGCGCCGACGGGCGCGAGATTCGCTTGCACCAACGACCAATATAAACCTAAGGCTAACGCTAGCAGCGTGCCGCCCGTTTGGGCGAATGTTTGAATCACAATGCCCAATTGCATCGTGCGATTGATCACCGGTTCATCTTTGGGGCGCGGCGGGCGATCCATCACATCGGGATCACCCTTCTCAACCGCCAATGCCAACGCCGGTGCGCCGTCGGTAACAAGGTTGAGCCACAGTAATTGGATCGCCGTTAACGGAGTCGGCACACCCGCTAGCGTGGCGAGGAAAATGATCATGATCTCCGCCACATTCGACGACAACAAGAAGAACACAAACTTGCGAATGTTGTTGTAAATGATGCGCCCTTGTTCGACGGCGGCAACAATGCTGGCGAAGTTGTCGTCGGTCAGCACCATATCGGCGGATTCTTTCGCCACGTCGGTGCCAGTGATGCCCATCGCCACACCGATGTCGGATCGTTTCAGCGCGGGCGCATCGTTCACGCCGTCACCGGTCATCGCTACCACCGCGCCCGTTTGTTTCATCGCATCCACGATCTTCATTTTGTGCGATGGCGACACACGGGCAAACACATCGGTCTCACGCGCCACCTCTACCATTTGTTGATCGTTTAATTCATCGAGCGCCGCGCCCGCCAAAACTTTTGCGCCGGGGCGTAGCAAACCAATCGAGTAGGCAATCGCCCGCGCCGTATCGGGGTAATCGCCGGTGATCATCACGGTGCGGATTCCGGCGTGCCGCGCTTTTTCAATCGCCGGTTTCACTTCGGGTCGAGCCGGATCGATCATGCCAATGAGTCCGACGAACACCAAATCTTTTTCGGTGCTTTCGGGAGTCATCGGTTCGGGATGCGAATCGAAGAGGCGGTATCCAACGGCGAGGACGCGCAAGGCTTGCGACGAAAGGTCGGCGTTGGTGCGCAGCACTTTATCTTTAAAGTCTGACGTGATCGGCGCGGCTTCATCTCCCATGCGTTGATACGAAGCGCAGGAGTTCAAGATTACATCCGGTGCGCCTTTGACGCACAACACATATTTCGGCAAGTCTTTCGGATCGTTAAAGGGGCTGACTTCGGACATCGCTTCTTTCACTTCGTGCAAAGTGCTCATGATCTTGCGCTCCGAGTCAAACGGGTTCTCCGCCACGCGCGGGAAACTTTTTTCTACTTCTTGGCGCCAGATGTTTGCCTTTGCCGCCGCCACCACCAGCGCACCCTCCGTGGGATCGCCCACCATACGATACGTATCTTCGCCGCTCTCTGCGCCCGACTTCTCAATCCGCGCATCGTTGGCTAACATGCCGCTCCATAACAAAGTCGTCAAGGCGGGATGATCGGAGAAGTTGAGGTGGTTGTTCTCATGCAAAAATTTTCCTTGCGGTTTGTAACCATCGCCGGTGATTTCAAAAACTTGATCGTCACACCACAACTTCACCGCCGTCATTTCATTTTGTGTCAACGTCCCGGTTTTATCGGAACAGATCACCGAAGCCGAGCCCAACGTTTCAACAGAAGCTAAACGCCGAATGAGCGCATGGCGCTTCACCATTTCTCTCATGCCCAACGCCAAGGTGATCGTCACTACAGCCGGCAAACCCTCTGGCACAGCGGCAATCGCCAAGCTGATGGCGATGATAAAAATTTCACTCAACTCTTTTGTCGAGTGAGTGAAGTATTCGACGAAGCCTTTACTGGAGATCAATGACAGATCGGTTTGTTTAAAGATCGCCACCACGAATACCAGACCACAGACGAACAACGCGGCGATGCTCAACGTCTTGCCAAGTTCTTCGAGACGGCGTTGCAGTGGCGTGGCTTCTTCTTCAACTGCCGCCAGCATATCGGCAATGAGCCCAAGTTGCGTTAGATGCGCGGTGCCAACAACTACGCCGGTGCCGCGCCCATAGCTCACTACCGTACCCATGAACGCCGTGTTTTTGCGATCGCCAATTGGCGCGTTATCCGCCAACGTCAGCGCGGCGCGTTTCTCAACTGGCACCGACTCGCCGGTGAGAGCGGCTTCTTCAATTTTTAGATTCACACTCTCTACCAAACGCACATCGGCGGGGATGAAATTACCCGCCTCTAACAGAACGATGTCACCCGGCACCAACTCGCGCGATGGGATGCGGATTCTGGACCCGTCGCGGATCACCTGCGCGTCGGGCGCCGCCATTTTTTTCAGCGCGGCTAAGGCTTGTTCGGCGCGGGCATCTTGAATCACGCCGATAACGGCGTTGAGGATCACAATAGCGATGATCGCCACCGCCTCAATCGTGTCGCCCAGTAAAAACGAAATAACGCTGGCGACGATCAACAAGATCACGACGAAATCGCTTAATTGCTCCACCACCAACTTCCAAAACGGAGTCGGCGGCTTCTCGCGCAGTTCGTTATAGCCGTGATCCTTCAAACGCTGCGCGGCTTCATCACTCGACAGACCTTGCTCTAAATGAGTCTGTAGTTTGTCAATTACATCTTGAACGGACTTGCTGTGCCAGGCGGGTAGGGTTTTGTTCTCTGACATTAGGCGATTAACTCCAAAATAGTTTTTGAGATGTCACAATTTGAGTAGAACGACTGCAAGGATGATCACCAAAATAATTAATACTGCGAAGCAGGCAAGTGCTGATAACAAGGCAAGACCCAATGCTTTCCACCAGCTTGAATCTAATTCCTGTTTGAAGATGACCGTCTCCATACCGACCAACCACAAACCGATCAGCATCAGAAAATATGGGGTGGCATCGCTTGCCGCGCGCGCCGTGAGCCGATCATACAGTACCAACCCCAATTGCGCGGGCGCGCAAACTAAACATTGAATGTAGAAAAATCGTTTCAGCGAATCTTTTTCAACGCTATGTTCCTTAATTTGTTGGAGCGTCGCCGCGAAGAATGCCGGCACACCGACCAAAAACGTGGCGAGAGCAAAAAAACGATCTGCAAAAGAGAGTGACGAGTAAACATCTTTGGCGTCGGGCAAGAGAGTGTAAAGCAAAATGTTTGGAACGATAGCGACGATCACCCAAAATAACGGGGGCGACATGAACTCCTTGAATCGTTGTTTCGCCTCTTTTGCCCATTCACTCGTCACGTAAGGTTGAGTCCACTGTGGGCGCAGTAACACAAACAGCAACGTCTTAGGCACAAAGACGATCCACGTTGCGATCTCGTAAATCACATCTTCGATAGATTGAAATATTTTTACGAAGTCCATGATCTATCCTCCAACCATTTTCGTTTTATAACCCAACGACTGCAAATATGCCGCCACCCGATCGCGGTGGTCGCCTTGAATCTCGATCTCACCATTTTTCACCGTGCCGCCCGCGCCACATTTATTTTTTAACTCTTTGCACAACCGCTCCAACGTGGCGGGGTCGTGATTCAAGTTACCCACAACGGTGACGGTTTTCCCGGCGCGCCTTTTGCTATCGCGCCAGATGCGGGCGAGTTGATTCTTCGCCGAAGGGGGCCAGTGAGTCTTCTTTTCTTTCTTCTCTGCTTCGAGTTTGGGATCGGTGGAGTAGACGAGCGGCATGGGGAAAAATGAACAATGACAAATGAACAATGAACAAACAGAAATCAGCAATACTTGTGAATGATACTCATCACTGACGCCACATAACTTCCCCCGAACAAATTGGCATGGTTGAGCAGGTGATACAAATTATACAAGTCAAACCGTTCTTTGTAACCCGGTTGTAGAGGGCGCACAGACTCGTAGGCTTTGAAAAATTCATCGGGTGTGGAACCAAATAGATTCATCATTGCCATCTCTGCCTCTGCCCAACCGTAATGCGTGGCGGGGTCAATCAACACCGGGTTGCCGCCTTCGTCGGTGTGAATGTTGCCGCTCCAAAGATCGCCGTGAAGGAGGCTGGCGGGTTGGGGAGGGATCAAAGAGGGAAGTTTCGTGAGAAGAGTAATTAGTAATTGGTAATTGGCAGAGTCGAGGAGATGATTCTTTTTAGCGAGTTCGGCTTGATAGAGAAGGCGATGCTCGCCAAAAAATTTGTAGCCGTCATCTTCCCACATATTGATCTGCGGCGTCGAGCCGATGTAGTTATCGTGATCGAAGCCGAAGCGTGGCGAGGTGCGTAGATGCAAACGCGCTAATTGTTCGCCTAACGTTTCCCAAAAATTATTTTTGCGCGATCCCGCTTTGATGTATTCGAGCAAAATAAAATTTGCGCCGACGCAAAAAACTTTTGGCACGCGCGGCGACTCCCCTCTCCCATCGAGTGGT
>Ga0209514_10006255_pt1 | contig 14682 bp, 17 predicted proteins | sample Subgrocontami58m_FD_187452 | JGI IMG/M metagenome (GOLD analysis project Ga0209514, IMG submission 187452) | Subsurface groundwater microbial communities from S. Glens Falls, New York, USA - GMW37 contaminated, 5.8 m (SPAdes) (version 3) | ecosystem: Environmental > Aquatic > Deep subsurface >...
AAGCTAGCGCTAACGTTTCCGGATTCGCTTATAACCTCAGTACAAAAACTGGTTCACTTTCTAAACTCGTTGGGCCGTTGAACGCTTTAACCCTCATCCAAAGCCCGGACGGTAGGAGGTTCGCACACTCACACAATTCAAAGGGTCAAACAATTTTTGCTTTACAAACCGTAGAGACGGGGGAGATAACCAACATTTTACCAGCCACCTTCGCAGATAAATGTGTTTGGAGTAAGAAAAAAACAAACATTTTGTATTGCGGAACACCGAACAGCATTGGAGCTTTCGAACCAGACGGTTGGTATCAAGGAACAAGCCACTTCTCCGATCAAATCTGGAGTTTTGATACGGTCAATAAGATTGCCGAGAACCTCGCAAACCCTGGAGGAAACACTAACATCGGGATAGACGTATTGAACCCCAACCTTTCTTCAAACGAAGACTACTTGGTCTTTATAAATAAAAACGACTTAACACTTTGGGCATTAAAGTTGCAGTAGATACTCACTCATTCCTTTTCAAGACCTCACCCCCGGCCCCTCTCCTAGGCGCAAGGAGAGGGGAGAAAAATGAAGGTACACAATAACACCAAACTATTTGATAGAAGAAAAGAATTGAGAAGAAATTCTACTTCTCAGGAGGAAATTTTGTGGAATGAATTAAGAAACGGCAAACTTGGACTTAGATTTAGAAGACAACACAGCGTAGGTGGGTATATTTTAGATTTCTATTGCTTTAGCAAGCGCTTAATTGTTGAAGTTGATGGCGATTCTCATAATTCAACTAAAGAATATGATGCTGTTCGTGATAAATTTTTTACTGATTTGGGTTATAAAGTTTTGAGATTTAAAAATAGAGATGTAGAAACAAAATTAGGAGAAGTATTAAATAAGATTAAACAAAGTTTGTAGTAAACCACCCTCTCCTTACGTCTAGGAGAGGGTGTTCCGAGTTTATCGAGGAACGGGTGAGGTGTGTTTATTTAACTAGTTGAGCGGCTGCAAGTTTCCTCCTCACCACTAATTCTTGTCCGATTGTAAATAAATTCGAAGTGAGCCAGTAGAGGGCGATAACTCCAGAAATATTGTAGGAGATGAAAAACACAATGATGGGGAGGATGTACTTCATCTGGATCTGCATGCTCCTGGCCAAGTTGTCGCTGAAAGACGTCGAATCTTTCGGGGGCAAAGTTTGATATGAGGTCGCAATTTTTATCTGGAAGAAAGTGCTCAGCGCAGCTAAGGCGGCTAACGTAGCACTTTTATTCATAATATTTATAAGTCCGAGGAAGATTACATTGATAGTTTCTGGAGCATGGATGAAAGAATAAAGAATCTCGGTGTTTACCCCAGGGAATCCCGCCGTCAAGAAAATTTTATATAAGGCCCAAATAATCGGTAGTTGAATAATGAGGACAAAGACTCCAGAGAAAGGATTGACCCCCGTCTCTTTATAAAGAGCGAGGGTTTGCTTCGCTTGCTCCTGAGAATCATTTTTGTATTTTTCTTTTATCTCTGAGAGTTTGGGGTTAATTTCTTGCATGCGAACCTGAGTGAGTACGGCCTTCTTGGAAAGAGGGTAGAGAATCAAACGAACAATAATAGTGAGGAGCATCACCGCAATCCCGGCGTCAATCCACGGGACAACCGTGAACATTCCTATGAGGGTGTTGTAGAGCGGATCGAAGATAAATGAATTATAAACGAAAGACATTTTGGAATTTTAGCTCTTTTAGACCTTTTATACAAACATCTTGGACTCTTTTAATAATTTTTCTACTTCCAGCTTGAGTTCGTCTATTTTTAATTTCTCTACACCGGGCTTCGCCACGAAGAGATAGGCCCCGGATGACAACCTGGAGAGAAGAGGGTAAATGAGGGAATAGACCCGCCTGCGGGCGCGGTTGCGAACGACGGCACTTTTGGAAATTTTTTTAGAAACAGAAACAGCAATGCGTGGCCTATCGAAAGCCTTTTCGGTTGAAAAACGCAGAGAAAAAGCTGGAGAATTCACAAATCGAGAGGCCTTCAAGAGCTCTGGGAAGAGTTTGCGGGGGAGACGACTGTTTTTGGGGAGCATGTTTAGACCGAAAGCCTGGCACGACCCTTTCGGCGACGAGCCTTAACTACTCGTTTGCCTCCAGTCGTTTTAGCCCTCTTTCTCCACCCGTGAGCGCGAGCTCTCTTGCGTTTTTTTGGTTGGTATGTTGTAGACATAAACTCTTAGTAAGTTATGAACATATTATAAACAGTTTTACCCACTTTCACAAGCTTTTTATCAAAACCCCTGAAGGATATACTACTAGAAACTTTAAGACCATGGATCACAAACAACTTTGGCAGAGCGTCCTCCTCGAATTAGAACTCGCTGTTTCTAAAGGAAACTTTACTACTTGGTTTAAAGACACCCGTATTGTTAAAGAGAATGGGGGAGTAGTCGTGCTCTCCGTTCCAAATGCATTTGTGAAAGAGTGGCTCCTTAATAAATATCACAACACTATCCTCAAGTCTTTAAGAAATTTAGAAAGTTCTATTCATAGCATTGAATACGTGGTTAACAAAGAGGAATCGAAAAGGAAAGAGGATAAAGAGATTAGAGATTTCGGCACCAAAGAGCTTCCTCTCCCTGAAGTTTATGTGAACAAGGATGACAACCTTAATCCTCGTTATACTTTCGACACTTTCGTAGTTGGTTCGTTCAACGAACTCGCACACGCGGCAGCTCAAGCGGTTATCAAGAAGCCGGGCATCATGTACAACCCTCTCTTCATCTACGGATCCACTGGTCACGGCAAGACTCACTTGATTCAAGCCATCGGTAACCATATAAAAACGGTGAACCCAAACAAAAAAGTATTCTATATGACCTCTGAGCGCTTTGGGCAAGATTGTATGAATGCCTTACAAAATCAAAAGATGAATGTTTTCAAAGAAAAGTATAGAAAATACGATGTTTTGATTATGGACGACATTCAGTTTTTCTCAGATAAGCAAAAATTCCAAGAAGAACTCTTTCATTTGTTCAACACCCTATACGACAGCAACAAACAAATCATTTTCTCATCGGATAAACACCCACATTTCATCCCAGGGCTAGAGGAGAGGTTAAAGTCCCGTTTCTCCGCCGGTATGATCGTGGACATCCCTCCTCCAGACGAGGAGTCGAGAATAGCTATCCTGACGAAAAAAGCAGCTCAACAAGGCCTTATTTTACCGAGGGAGACTGTTGACTACCTGGCCCACGCCGTAAACGGGAACATCCGAGACCTGGAGGGAATGGTGAACACTCTCTTTTGTCACACCCAACTCAAAGGGCGTGAGATAAATATTTCAGACGTTAGAAACTTTGTAAAAAACAGCGCCAAGCCGAAGAGGGCAGTGGCCATTAAAGACATTGTGAAGATCGTTTCGGATTTCTACAGCATTGATGCAGAGAGTATCTTCGAAAAGACTCGTCGAAAAGAAATTATTCGCCCGAGACAAATAATCATGTACCTCTTGAGGGAAGATTTCAGTATTTCTTATCCGTCTATTGGGCAAAAGCTTGGGGGAAGAGACCACACCACCGTTATTCACTCCTGTGAAAAAATTAAAAACGATATCAGAGAGGATCATGCTCTCTCTCAAGAGATTAATCAAATTAGAAATCTTTTAGCTGTTTAATACTATGTTCAAAAGAAACATTCAGCCTGTGGATAACAAAGGAAAAACTGCTCACAATTTGGGTGTATCGGGGGTTTTAGAAAAAAGTTGTTCCTCTCATAAATTAATTGTCCACAATAAAGTTTTTTCAAAATTTCAAAAGACTGTTGTGGGGCTTCGTTTAAAAGATTATCCACATATCCACAGCACTAATACTAGTAATAAAGTATTTATATGAAAATAGAATGCATTAAAGAAAAATTGGGGGAGGCGGTGGGGAGAGCAGAAAAAATTGCGGGGAGGAACCCAACGCTACCAGTCCTTAGTGGTTTATATTTTAAAGCCACTCAAAATTCTTTGTCGATTAAGGCCACTAACCTAGACCTCGGAATATCTATCAATATACCAATAAAAACTATTGAGTCGGGTGAAGTAGTTATTCCTGCCCAAACAATCAATTCTCTATTGAACTCCTTAACTCAAAACAAAAGCGTTAATCTAACTACAGAAAAACAAATATTAAAGGTTAAGACAGAAAACACCGAAACCTCCATTAAAACACTAGCAGTTGAGGAATTTCCTATTATTCCAGAAATTAGCGAGGATGAGGCCTTCTCTCTTCCTTCTAGAGACCTTGTGGTTGGGCTAAAATCGGTCATCTATGCTGCTTCGGTGGGTAGTATGAAGCCAGAACTCTCTTCAGTGAATTTATTTTATGAAGGGGATTCCCTGGTCTTTGTGGCCACAGATTCTTTCCGCCTGGCGGAGAAGAGAATCAGGGTTAAGAAAATTCCTCACTTTAAACAAATTCTTATTCCTCAAAAGAACGTAGCCGAGATCATTAGAATATTTGATTCAATAGACGACGATGTTTCTATCTCTATTGGAGAAAACCAAGTAGCTTTTCGTGGAGGAGGAATCTATTTGGTTTCTAGAGTGATCGATGGAAACTTCCCAGACTACAAACAAATCATTCCAAAAGAAAGCACCTCTAGGGCGGTTGTCCTTAAACAAGACTTGGTTAGCTCCCTTAAAACCTCTCTTATTTTTTCTGATAATCTCAATCAACTTCACTTAGAAATAAACCCTTCGAAAAAAATATTTGAAATAGAATCAAAAAATATGAACGTAGGAGAAAGTGTTTATGCTGTTCCCGCAGTTGTGGAGGGAGATGCACTGTCTATAAATGTTAATCATCGGTACCTCACAGACTGTTTCACCTCCATCTCAACTGATAGTGTGAGCCTTTCTTTCGCCGGTCAAGCCAAGCCAATTATTATTACCGGAATAGGAGATAAAACCTTCATGTATCTCACTATGCCGATGAACAAGTCATAGACGAGATGAAAACTCTCTCAGCACTCCTCGAAAGGTTTAAAAAATCTCTGGGCAAGGACACAGTTAATAAAGACTTAATAATTTCTATTATTGAAAATTTTGTTGGTATAAGGTTGAAAGCAGAAGAAGTTAACATTAAAGAAGCTACTTTAGAAATCATCTCTTCTCCCGCGAAGAAAAACGAAATTAAACTCAAGGAAGAACAAATTCTCTTTGAAATCCGTGCCCAAACACACCAAAATATTTCTAGAATTTTCTATAAGTAATTAATTCTGTCTAGTTAATATTAAAGCTTCCAACACCGTTGTTTAAGGCCCACATCTTCACCGCATATTCCCAGTTGTTGAATTGAGGATCGTTCCATGGGTTTGAAGGAACGGGACCTGTTGGGTCGTTTTTGTTAACGAAATAGAGAATAGAATGAGGTTCTCCATAAAGGACCCCACGAAGAATTGGTTTTAACCCCGGATCCTCTGGGGTTGGAGGAGTGAATGATTCAACCGCCAAGTCCGGCAAAATCTTGTCCATCAAATCTCTCCACATTGGAGCCACGATGTATCCGGCCACCTTTTTCTCCATTGGTGTGTTCTTGTTGTTTCCTACCCACATTCCCACGACTAGATTGGGAGTGTAGCCCATAATCCAAGCATCTTTATAATCGTTTGTTGTTCCAGTTTTTACTGCTACCTCTCGATCGGGGATATAAAGAACTGAACTGGCGCCGTAGGCGGGAGTACGAGCAACATTGTCTGAGAGAATGCTTGAGATTTTTCTTGCCACTTCTTCGTCCAAAACTCGTGTGGGATTTGGAGAAAATGCTTCAAGGGTTTGCCCTCCAGCGTCCTTTACTTCAAGTACAGTGTTGTACGGATTGCGAACACCGTCGTTTGCAAACACCGAATAAGCCGAGGTCATATCGAGAAGGGAAACTTCTCCTCCTCCAAGAACGAGGGACAGTCCATACTGATCGGCTCCAGACAGATTGTTAATACCCATCTCCTTCGCCAAGTCCAATGAATTTTGAACCCCGGCCAAATAAAGAGCCTGCACGGCTGGAATATTTATGGATTGAGCTAACGCGTCTCTGATTTTCATCGGACCGCGATATTTATCATCAAAGTCTACCGGAGCATAACAGTTGTCTTCGAGCTCCGGGTCATTAACCACTTTGTATGGAGGGCATGAGGGATTAAATTGGGTTGGTACATCGAAGAGGAGGGTGCTGGGCGTGTATCCTTTGCTAAACAAAGTTGCATAAACGAATGGTTTGAAAGTTGATCCAGGCTGTCTGTGGGCTGTGGCAACATTAAAGTTACCATTAATTGTTTTGTCGAAATAATCTCTGGATCCAACCATCGAAAGCACCCCGCCCGTCTTCGGATCAATCACCACAATCGCATTATTGTCTGCATTGAACCTCTCTTGGTTGCTTTCTCCGTATTGTTTGGCCAAAGCTTCAGCTTCTTTCTGAATGCTCCAATCAAGCGTGGTGACGACTTTTAATCCACCACGGCTCAAGGCGTCTTCACCATATCTCCCAGCCAAATAATCAACTACTAAGAAGACGAAGTGTGGGGCGCGAATCCCCCCAGAGTTTTCTTTCAAGTTAAAGACGACTTTTTCTTCCAAGGCCTTATCATGTTCCTCTTCTGAAATTAAATTAGCACTAAGCATCTCTCTTAAAACTAAATTTTTCCTATCTTCAAGTTTGTCTACATGGAGCCCGTAGGGAGAATAATAAGTCGGTGCGTTTTCCATCGCAGCGAGGTAAGCCGCTTCGGCGAGACCTACTTCCTTGGCTGGTTTACCAAAAAAACTTTGAGAGGCTTCTTCTACTCCATAGATACTTCCTCCATAAGGAATTTCATTTAAATAAAGATGGAGAATCTGATCCTTGTTCAAAATATTCTCAAGCTTGATGGCCAGAATCCATTCTTTGAGTTTTCGCGTGAGGGTTTTGTCTCCGGTTAGTATGGAGTTCTTCACTACCTGTTGGGTAATCGTCGAACCTCCTTGGCTCAAGGATAAGGTTTTGATGTCGTAGATGATGGCCCGCGCAATAGAGGTCAGATCCACACCCCCATGGTTGTAGAAATTTTTATCTTCTATGGCCAGGGTGGCGTTTTTTACATATGGAGAAATGTCCTCGAAGGGGACAACTGTGCGACGAACGTTCTGGGCCATATCGTAGAGCAAAATTTGGCCCGTACGGTCATAAATCTTTGTAGATTGAAGAACCTTGCGGGTCGAGAGGTCGGAGAGGTCAGGGACCCTCAGGGAGGCTCCCCACAAGAGGAGCGCTCCTAGGCAGAACAAAAAGATCGACCCGAACAAAAACCAAGCATTGCGCGATTTGAGGGTCTTTTTTAAATGCTTCATAAAACCATTCTAACATGTTAAATTGGAGTCATATGGAAACACTGAAGAACGAACTGCTTACGCGGGGGGTGGAAAATGTTATTCCTAGAGACTTGGCCCAAGAAAAACTGGCTTCGAAAGAGCCTCTACGTATTTATTTCGGCATAGATCCGACTGGGGCAAAGCTCCATCTCGGACATTCGGTTCCTCTGCGCAAGCTCAAGGCCTTTGGTGACGCTGGGCATCACATTATTTTTGTTGTAGGCAGCTTCACTGCAATGATAGGCGATCCTTCGAACCGAGATACCCTCCGCGAACCATTAACCAAAGCTCAAGTTGAAGAAAATTTCAAAGACTATAAGAAACAAGCAGAAAAAATCCTAGATCTTTCAAAGGTTGAGGTTCGTTATAATCATGAATGGTTAGAGCCTCTCGTTTTCTCAGACATTATTAACCTGGCCAGTAAGTTTACGGTTCAGCAAATGCTTCAGCGCGACATGTTCGACAAGCGCCTCAAAGAAGGGAAGCCCGTTGGACTTCATGAATTCCTCTATCCACTCATGGTTGGTTATGATTCGGTTGTCCTCGATGTTGACTGCGAGCTCGGCGGTTCTGACCAAGAGTTCAATATGTTGGCCGGAAGACAGTTGCAGAAAAACTTTGGTAAGCGTGATAAATTTATCCTCACTACCAAACTTATTGAAGGAACGGATGGTCGCAAGATGAGCAAGACCTACGACAACTGCATTTATCTCGAGGACAAACCAAACGATATGTACGGCAAAGTGATGAGTATGGTAGATGCCCAAGTTACAACGTATTTTGAGCTGTGCACGAATCTGTCGATGACAGAAGTCTCTCAAATATCAACAGATTTGGAAGAAGGTAAACTTCACCCCAAAGATGCCAAGATGCGCCTGGCCAGAGAAATAGTCACTCTTTATCATGGAGAAAAAATGGCCGAAAAGGCAGAAGAAGATTTTATAAAAACTTTTTCTAAAAAAGGTATTCCAGAAGACGCCCCGTTGGTCCAAGTCCCCCTTGGTACAAAGCTCGTTGACGTTCTCCTAGACCAAAAAATAATTGAATCAAAGAGCGAGTGGAGGAGGTTAGTTGAAGAGGGGGCTATCTCTAATGCTGAAACAGAAGAAAATATAAAATCAGGAGATCAAGCTGTAGATAAAAATATAATTCTTAAAGTAGGCAAACGCAGATTTATAAAAATAGAAATTCTCTAAATCAAAAGCCCCGCTCGAGCGGGGCTCTTGATTACATTTCGTCTACCTCTACATCATCGAACGCATCGATCTCCTCATCTTCTTCCTCAGCGAGGCTCTCGGCACTGTCGATATCTGGATCGAGCTCGTCATCCAAAGGAATTATAGGCTTAACTGGGGCGAGAGGGTCGTCTAACTCTAACTCATCATCATCTTTCAATAAGTCATCCATTTGTATTTATATTTTTAGATCAAAAAGGCCTTTCTAAATAATGTGGCATTTTTTGATTCCATATTTGTAACAGAAGCGCTTTTCTTTTGCAACCACCCTAATCCTAATCTGTGGATAATCTCCTTTTTTGTTTATAAGAAGCGAGGTGGGTGAGGCCTAAAGCTATAGCATCCGCTTCGTCGTCGTACTTGGATTTAATAGAGAGGCCGAGGAGCCTCATAGCCATATTTTGGACCTCATTCTTGGCTGCCTTACCGTATCCAGTCACTGCCAGCTTAATTTCCTGTGGGCTGTATTCGTGTATTTCCAAATCTGCACAAACAGATTCATAGATAATTACTCCCCGGGCCTCGGCTACTCGGATAGCACTCGTGGTGTTTTGATTAAAAAATAATTTCTCTATCGCGAGCGTTTCAGGTTTCCACTTTTTTATAATCTTTTTAATTTCCTCACCAATTTGTTCTAGTCTCTTGGCCTGAGGTTCTTTCCTGTTTGTTTCTACGCACTTTGAAAACAAAAGTTTTTCCTTATTATTTTCCTTAATTAAAATTGCAACGCCCACACGGTCGAACCCTGGATCGATTGCGAGTACGCATTCCTTGTTACTCTGCATTCGTGTAGACGTCTTGGACCTCTTCATTTTCTTCCAATTCATTTATAAGTTTTTCTAAGATAGCTTCATCTTCAGGGGAGAGGGGAATGGTCGCGTTTGGGGTCCAGTCATGACCTTCCTTCTTAAACGCCCAAGTCGCTGAACCGGGAGAGGCCAATTCGAATCCGTGGAGAGAGAGAATATGCTTCACTTCTTGAGCAGCCTTGTTTCTGTTTGATGTGAGAGCTTCGATAATTAGAGCCGAACCACCTGGACCGTAGGCTTCATAGGTGATGGCATCCATAGTTTCCGCATCTGCGCCGAGACCTTTCTTCACTGCGCGCTCGATTGTGTCCTTGGGCATGTTGTATTCTTGGGCCTTTTCTATCGCCGCCCGAAGAGACGGGGAAGAAATGTCTCCCTTTGCTCGTTTAGATTCGGAAGCAATCAAGGCCCCCATCTTCCCAAATATTTTAGACTTGGCCGCATCTGTGTCGCCCTTCTGTCTCTTTATCTTTGACCATTTGTTGTGTCCTGACATACGAATAGCTTATAGGTTTTAGCTTCTAGCGTCTAGCTTTGGATAACGTATACTAAACTGTATGAAATATAATAAATTAAGTGTTCTCACAGGCATCGCCACTATTCTTATGTGGGTGGCAGTATCTCAAACGACCGCGTCAGTGTTCTTAGATTTTCAAAATTTCTATTTGTCATGGCTTTCTGCTCTTTTTCCAATATTAATCCTTTTTATTATCGTTAGTAGCATAATCTCATTACGCCAGATAAGGCGCACTAGCGAAAAAGGAAAAGCCTTTAGTATCTTCGGCCTTGTCTCCGTTTTTGTTATTATCGTAATAATATGCGTACTAGGATATATCATGGGGCGCCTATCGCAGAACTCCTAGTTTATTGATAGGGTGTCACCCCTCTTTTATAAAAGTTTCTGTTGAATTTTATTTATAACAATGTCTAAATCTTTTTCTATTTCTTCATTTTTAAATCTTAATATATCAAAGTCTAAATCGGTAAAAAATTTATCCCTAACCAAGTCATCTTTCTTTTGGAACTCGTGTATGGGTCCGTCTATTTCTACGATTAGTTTCCTTTTCAGACAACAAAAATCTAAAACATATCCTCCAATGCTGTGCTGTCTTCTAAATTTATAACCCAGTTGTTCTCGTCTTAACTTGTTCCACAGAATACTTTCTGCCCGAGTTGGATTTTTTCGCAGATCTTGTCTCCGTTCCTTGAGTTTTCTGATGTTATATAGCCGCATATGCACCCCGCCCCGCCTTTCAGGTCGACCCTCCCCTTACTAAGGGGAGGGCAAGGGAGGGGTGAATTAATACTACAACAACTTCTCTTGTAAATTTTTTGGAGGAACGAGATTCAAATGTCTATAGGCAGAAGGAGTGAGGGAGCGGCCGCGCGGGGTGCGTTCGATGAATCCCATCTGAATCAAGTAGGGCTCATTGAATTCTTCGATCGTGGCCTGTTCTTCAGAGAGCGCGGCCGCGAGGGTCCCGAGTCCGACCGGACCTCCTCCAAATTTATTGGCCATCACTTCCATTAGTTTTCTGTCTGCTGGGGTGAGACCTTTGTTATCAATGCCTAGAAGCGAGAGAGCTTCCTCCACAGTCTCTCTGTCCAAATCTTTTTTATGAACCTGTGCATAATCTCGTGCGCGTTTGAGGAGATAATTTGCTGTGCGGGGGGTGAACCTGCTCCTCTTCGCAATTTCTTGACCCGCTTCGCCCAAAGCTTCTACACCGAGGATCTTCGCAGACCTCTTTATTATTTGTTCTATCTCTTTCTCATCATAAAATTCTAATCGGAACACTCCACCAGAGAACCTGGAACGCAGAGGAGAAGAAATCATAGCCACACGAGTGGTGGCCGCGAGGAGAGTGAAGGGAGGAAGCTCTAGTTGGATTGTTCGAGCACTCGGACCCTTGCCTATGATGATGTCGAGCACTCCGGATTCCATCGCGGGGTAGAGAACTTCTTCAATAGTTTTATTTAAACGATGAATTTCATCGACGAAGAGAATGTCCCCGGAAGCGAGGTTTGTGAGAATGGAGGCGAGGTCACCCACCTTCTCTATCGCCGGGCCAGAGGTAATTTTTATAGCCTTCCCAGTCGTCTTTGCAATCAAATGTGCTAAGGTTGTCTTCCCCAAACCCGGTGGACCGTAGAAGAGGATGTGTTCAGGAGGGACTCCGCGTTCAGATGCGGCTTTGAGCAGGATATTGAGGTTTTCTTTTATAGATTTTTGGCCAATATAATCTTCCCAGCGATTTGGTCGGAGTTCTTCGCCAATAAATGAGGATTCTTCAGGGTTTTTTGGCAATTTTGAAGATTTACTTGACATAAATGAGGGTTTATGCTAGGATACTAGATGAGGTTTCTCGTTCTCCAAATCATAAATCTCTAAGCAACAACTGCCTCACGGCACTTCGGACTTCTCTTTGAGGACGTTTTGGTTGGCCTTGTGCCACACTGAAACCATCCTAGAAAGATTCGTTTAGCTTTTAGCTCGCTTGTTAAAAGTGTTGCTTGGAGATTTATGCTTTCGAGATAAATCTCTTACTTCTAATTATTCACAAATTCACCCTCCTATCAATATCGCTTTTTAATAAAATTGTGTCTTATTCAATACTAGAAAGATCGAGTACTCGACCGAGTTCTTCTAGGGAAGTGATGCCGTTTAGAACTTTTATAACCCCATCTTCTTCGAGTTTGAGAAGGTTTTGAGTACGTGAAGCTTCGTTGATGTCACGCTCGCTTGGATTATTTATCACAGCTTTCTCTATGCCTGCGTCAATGAGTATGGCTTCGTAGACTCCGATGCGACCTTTGTATCCAGAGAAATTGCATTCCTTGCACCCGACCGGTTCCCAGAGATGATCCTGCTGAACACCCTCTAGATACGATTTGTCTGTAATCTTTGAAAGAGCTTTGTCTACCAGAACTTTGTTCTTCTCATCCAGAGGGGCTTCCTTCTTGCAGACAGGGCAGAGTTTGCGAACGAGACGTTGGGCGATAGAAACATTTAGAGCTGAAGAAATAACTTTTGGGTTTACTCCAAGGTCGAGAAGGCGAGGGAAGGAACCAGCAGCGTTGTTGGTGTGGAGAGTTGAGAGCACGAGGTGACCGGTGAGAGCAGCGTTCACTGCAACTTCGGCTGTCTCGGTGTCTCGAATTTCTCCAACCATGATGACGTCCGGATCCTGGCGCAAGGCACTGCGGAGACCAGAGGCGAAGGTGTATTCGTTCGCATCATCGGTTTGAGTTTGTACGATGCCTTGAATGTGGTATTCAATCGGGTTTTCAATAGTGATGACTTTAATATCCGGAGTGTAAATTTTTCGAAGGAAAGCATAGAGGGTGGTGGTTTTCCCTGAACCGGTAGGGCCGGTGGTGAGAATCATACCGTTTGGTTTCTTGATTTCTCTTTCCAAAATACTTAATAGTCGTGGATGAATACCGAGACTTTCTAGGGAGACCGAGATAGAGTCTGGAGTAAGGATTCGGAGCACGACTGATTCGCCGTTTGGTCCTGGTAAGAGGGAAGTACGAATTTCTATCTCATCGGTGCCGAGTTTGATAGAGAAGCGGCCGTCTTGAGCGCGACCCTTGGTATTTAATTTCAAATTTGAAATAAGTTTTACTCGAGAGAGTAGAAGTTCGAAAGTTTCTTTATCAAAATTCAAAATATCTGTGAGTACGCCGTCCAATCTATAGCGCAGACGTACTTGTTCGTCCTCTGGTTCTATATGAATGTCTGAAGCTTTGAGAGAAATTCCTCCAGCCAAGATAATTTCTAGGATTTTTGAAATCCTGTACGCCCTCTTCATCCCGAGTACTTCTTCTATAAGCTTCTTCACGTCCACCAGGTTTCCTACCTTTTGCGTCATGTTTAAAATTTCTTCATTCGAGATATCCAGAGCCCCAGAAGTCGTCTCTGATGAGTACGAGAGATCTTTGTATCTGTCCCAAACTTTGTTCAGGCTCGCGTGGGATGCCATATAAATCTCCGGGATGTATCCACGACTCTCTATTTCTTCCAAGGCCGTGAGCACGCTTTCTTTCTGAGGAGAGAGCACGGCCACATCGATTCTCTTGTCTGTGATGTTGAAGACTGCGATCTCTGCCTTGCGAGCGTCTTCTTCTTTTATCACACGCAATGCGTCGATGTTTATGGGGTGAGCAGATAAATCAATATAAGGCACGCCGTATTTGGCCGAAAGGACAGAGGCCAACTCCTCTTCTTCTTTCTGGTGTAGCTCATCTATTTTTTCATTAGAACGCTCTTCGTCGAAAGTTATCATTCGTTAATTATACTCTAAAACCCTGAAAATATGGGGCTATTTCACCTATTGACTTTTATGCACGAGATATGATATAATACGGGTAGTAAGCAGCCGGACTTCAACGATAGAGGTGGCTATGCGGTGGCTCTTTTTTGTTCTTGTGATGTCCGCGACGGCTTGCAAGCCACTCGTGAGACAAGATGCGCAGTTTGCCGTGTACAACATGTCCGGCGACCCTGTTCAGTTGGTCGTGTCTGGCCATGGAGCGGGCCCGGAGATACCCGCGAACGGTTCGAAGTCTTTCAAGGTTGCGGTTCTCGTGCCGTCGTCGAGTGGGTCGTTCTCCACGGAGCCGGTTAACGAGAGGACGACCGTAACGGTTGCCTTTCGCAACTCGCGCACGGGTGTCCTGACGGATGTCACAAGCTGTTCAGCTGGTGCCAAGGTGGTGACCAGCGTATGGTACAAGGTGGATTACTACGGGCGCGGGTACCCCTCTTGCACCTCTACGTAGTTGGTAGTGCGGTGGGGCGAGGAGATTTTATCCTCGCCCCTTTTTCATATCAAAATTTGTTAGAATGCCTGTATGCGATATGTCTCCAAAAGTCTTGAAGAAACCAAAGAAGTGGCCGAAACCGTGGTGAGGGGACTGGATTTGGGTGATAAGGCCACAGTCCTCGCTCTCCGGGGGAACTTGGGTTCTGGAAAAACCGCTTTCAGTCAGGCAGTAGGAGTGGCGCTTGGAGTAAATGGAATGAATAGTCCAACCTTCGTGATAGAGAAAATTTATCCGATTGATTATCGTGGATTTAAACACCTGATTCATATTGATGCATACAGATTAGAGAAACACACAGAACTTCTACATTTGGGTTGGACAGAAATTTGTAAAGAGAAAGAAAATTTAATTCTTATAGAATGGCCAGACAGAGTTTCTGAAATTATTCCAGAGAATGCGATGAGAATTAATTTTAAATTTGTGGATGAG
>Ga0209514_10006256_pt1 | contig 14682 bp, 15 predicted proteins | sample Subgrocontami58m_FD_187452 | JGI IMG/M metagenome (GOLD analysis project Ga0209514, IMG submission 187452) | Subsurface groundwater microbial communities from S. Glens Falls, New York, USA - GMW37 contaminated, 5.8 m (SPAdes) (version 3) | ecosystem: Environmental > Aquatic > Deep subsurface >...
ACCGTGGACCGCAGACCGAAAACCATCGTCCATCGTCTACGGTCCTCCATCCATATTTCGCCGCCCCCTTTGGTGACATGATGATCGCGGGGTGCTTCGGTCTGCTGGCGGCGACGGGGGATGTATTACCCGAACTGAGAGAAACTATTTATACTTCGTTGAATGGAGAACGCGGGCGCGGAGTCGCTCCGTGGGATAGCCCCTAAAAACGGTTGTATAATTCCCGTCATCAGGAGAATCAAGATGGAAACAATTACACTTGAAATCCCCGAACCTCAACTGGTTGAGTGGGTGCGACGATTATCGCCCGCCGTCAAACAGTCTCTTTTGCGCGCGCTGATTCCCGAAATGGACTCGCTGGAGCAATTGCTCCAATACGGGGACGAGCGCATTCGGGAGGTTGCGGCGCAACGCGGCATGGACTGGGGCAACCTGAGCGAACATCAGCGTGAAAAATTAATTGACGACATTTTGCACGAGGCTAAATGCAAGGAGTAAATATGGTTTCACCTGCCTTAACCACTATTCTGAAAATGATCGAAAATTTGCCCGAAGAGCGTCAAAATCAACTGGCAGATCATTTACGCGAATATCTGGCTGACCTGGAAGACGAAGAACTTTGGGATGAAACTTTTGCGCGCACACAGGATAAACTTGCCTATGCCACGCACGAGGCAGAACGCCAGATCGCGGAAGGAAAATCTGAGCCAATGGATTTCAATCGGCTATGAAATCCGCTACACTACCTTCCTACTGGAGCGCGTACGAGAAACTCGACAGAGTCACAAAAGAGCGCGCACGGAAAGCGTTTGCATTGTGGACAGAAAATCCATTTCATCCATCCCTCCGATTCAAGAATGTCAATCCACAAGAAGGAACATGGTCTGTTCGGATTACGCGCGGCATTCGCGCTCTGGGCAAAATGAAGGATGATACAGTAACCTGGTTTTGGATCGGTAGTCACGATGATTATGAAAGATATATCTAACAACTGAATCAACCGCCATTCCTGGCGGTTTTTTCTCATCTTCTCTTGACAGGACAATTTTCATGTGCGGAATCTTCGGATACGTTTCAAATAAAGAAGAAGCGCTCGGACCCATTCTTATCGCGGCGGCGGAGCGGTTGACCTATCGCGGCTACGACTCGGTCGGAGCGGCAACCATCAACAGCGGAAGAATCGATTTGCGAAAGGATGTCGGCAAGGTGGATTCTGTCGCGGCAAAATATAACATCGCTGAGATGCGCGGGCAGCGTGGGATTACGCAGTTGAGGTGGGCAACCTTTGGCGAGCCATCACAAGTCAATTCACAGCCGCATTTGGATTCAAATGGCGATATGGTCGGCGCACATAATGGCAATGTGGTGAATAATGTTGAACTGCGTCTGGAATTCATGGCAGAAGGAATGACCGTCCGTTCGCAGAATGACGGCGAGACATGTGTCCATGCGGTGGAGAGATATATCAGCCGCGGATATAAATTCATTGATGCAATCCGACTCGCGTATGGCGATCTGCAAGGCGATTATGCCTTTGTCATCGGGCGCGCGGATGATGATAAGTTGTACGCCTTCAAAAAAGGCTCGGGCATGGTGATCGGTATCGGCGATGGCTTCACTTGTCTTTCGTCTGACCTGCCTTCGATATTGCCGCTCACGCGCAAAGTCATCCGCCCGCAGGATGGGGAGATCGTCACATTGTGGGCAGACCGCGTGGAAGTGCGCTCTGTCAAAGATGGCAAGCAGATTCAACGCATGCCAGAAACAGTTACGGAGTCGATGGATGCGGTGCAGAAGGGCGGGTATCCGCATTTCATGTTGAAAGAAATCCACGAGCAGGCACAAGTCGCCCGTGAGTTAATCCACTTGTTGGATGGCAGCCCCGATGTGCAACCGTTGGTCGAAAAGATGAAGAACGCGCGTCATCTGTATTTGATCGGATGCGGCACGAGTTATCACGCCGCGGCGGTGGGGTCGGTGTACATCGCGCAACTGGCGGGGCTGACTGCCATCCCTGTGCTTGCGCCGCAGTTCATCGCGCAATACGCGCCCGCGGTGGGATATGAAGACGTGGGAATTTTCGTCAGCCAATCGGGCGAGACCAAGGATGTGCTCAATGCGTTGGAAGCCGCCGAGAAGCGCGGCATGGCTTGTTTTGGATTGGCGAACGTGGTGGGCTCCACGTTGACGAAGGCGACTTCGTTCTGTCTACCCTTGTGCTGCGGATACGAAATCAGCGTGCCCGCCACGAAGACATTTACCAACCAGGTCGTGACGTTTCTATATCTGGCATATCGACTCGCTGGTCTCGATACGCCACCGTCGGTCGAGTTGGCGAAGCCAGTATCGAGACCAGGCGGCTACTCGACCAGCAGCTCGGGGCGAATGATTGACCGTATCCCTGAATTGATGGAGCAGACGATTGAGATGGTCGGACCGCAGATCGAAGCGATCGCAAAAGACATCAACGAGTGGAACGACATGTACTGTCTCGGCTACGGCGCGACCTATCCGATCGCCTTGGAAGGCGCATTGAAATTAAAAGAAATTACGTATGCCCATTGCGAAGGCATGCTCTCGACCGAATTCAAACACGGACCGCTCTCCGCAGTGAGCAAGGGGTTCCCGATCATCTTCTCCGCAGGACCGAACGATGTGCCGCTCATCATCAGCGGCATCAACGAAGTGAAAGTCCGCGGCGCACGCACGATCACCATCGCCGAAGAAGACTCCCGCCTGCGCGCCAATGGCGATGACCTAGTTGTGATTCCAAAATCGGATGCGCAGATTTCTGCTTTGCTTGGTGTGTTGCCATTGCAGTTGCTTTCGTATCACATGAGCGTGTTGCGCGGATTTGATCCTGATTTCCCGAGGAATTTATCCAAGACGTTGACAGTGGATTGAGGAAAGAATATTTGGTCGATAACACTGATAAATATAAGTTTCTATTTAAGCCAATAATTCACATGTTTACAGATTGGATCATATCTCTTATAATGCCAAGCATACGAATGATCCCTCAGATAAATTAGGAGGTTTTCATGGGATGTTCCAATTTCTGTACTTCTAGCAATTTCAATCAGATAAATGCTACGGTAGGTTATAAATCAAAATCTGAACAAAACAGAGAATACTATATGCTTGAAAAAGGAGCGGCAATACATCAAGCAATGGTATCTGCCTCTACTGTTGACTCTGGCATACCACTTGAAGAAGCCGCTTCTCGATTTGGAGGAGATTGGACCGTTGTAGGACCTTTAGGTTTGGCTATAGTGGGTGTCGGTATTCTAACAGCGCTTGGCGAAGCAATAACCACGATGGTTGACGTAAAAAGGGCAATAGAAAAGTAATACTGAAATTACATCTCTTTCTTATTCACCTTCCTCAACTAACAACCCTAAAATGAAATGGGGGAATAATGAAAAATGAACCTAACCAACGTCTGTTTGCAATAATTGATTCGTTTCGAAATCAACTTACCAAAACAGGCGGAGTTGCAAAAGAAGCAATAGATAAGGTTGAAAGCATATTAGGGGTTAAGTTTCCCGAAGATTATCGTTCATTTCTTGGTAGATATGGTGCGATAAGTACTGGGGACACTACGATATATGGTATCTGCACACCTTTCAACAGAGAGCCTTCTATCGTTTGGGCACTTGATGGATTGTGGAAGGTGTCTCCCGATATTCCCAAAAACTTAATACCAATTCAACATTTAACTGCCTCAAGAGAAATGGTTTGCATAGAATGCCAACCTAGCGCAACCGATCATGCGTCAATTGTACGTTGGAGTCTCGAATCTAAACAAGACACACAAAGTATTGTTCGTCTAAATCAAGATTTTTCTAATTATCTATCGCAAGTTTTAATGACCACAAAACATCAGGAAACTGCTTTTAGTGTAATGGGGGAGCATGTACAGAATTTTGAAAGAGATTACCTTTCTATAGGAAAGCTGCCGAGAAATTACATTTGGAGACCATATCGCTTTTGTTCTCAGGATGTTGTACTAGGCTTAACTGTAGTCCGTCACTCGGTTGACAACAACTGCTTGGAAGTCGACGTATGCTTGACATCAGACGTTCAAGAATTTGAAGAGGGAATTGGCGCAAAGATTACGACTTCATTTCTACTTTCAGAAGCGTATAAATGTGGTGGGTCTTTGGAAATTCGTTTTAGTGAAAATGTAGAAGGTGGCAGGGTTCCTGCGGCAATATGTGAGTTGGCAGAAAAATATGGGGTTTCATTCCAACATACCAAGGAAGGAAGGATAATTCCATCTGAGGCAAAGTTATTGTATTTAGCCATTTCTGAATTTTCCGAATCGCTACAAAGTCGGATTCTAGACCTATATCAAGATGGAAGGCTCTCTGTTGAACGCCCTTGTTACACCCTATATCATGGGCTTTGGTCTCGTCCGCAAGTTGAACAGATTATTTTGGGAAGCACTCAACCAGAAAGCATTTTGGGTGGCGACTCGCAACCAGAACAGCGTCATTTGTATCTTAATGACTTGAAACATGCTAGCTCGGCTGTTATGGGCGGAGTATTAGACAGAAAACTCGCTAAAAGAGAAAGAAATACTGGCAACGAGGCTCTTGATTTAGAGGATGATGTTCGACCTTTGGAAATAAATTTTTCTCCTGAATACTACGCAAAAATTTATTCTTGCCCAGAAGTAATGCCAATCCCTTGGGTCAATGGTCAATTAACAGAAAATATTGAACCTGGCAATGAGGTTGTTGTTTTATTAAGAGTATATGATGTTGATGAATTACCTAAACTCCTTGGACGGGATATTGTTATTGCCAGTCAACTGAATAAAAGGGCTAACAACAAGCCTTTTCTATACATTCTTGTTCCTAGAGACTTTGAAGAACTTCCAAAAAAGGTACAAGGCAAATTAATCAGTGATGCCAATAAAAGCAAAGTGGGCATTCTAGTGTGCCCAGAAACAGTAATGTCATTGGAAACCGATGGGACTAGAAGATTGTCTAGCAGTAGGATTATGCGAGAATGATTACATCAACTGTAACCCTTTGTGCATTGCCAGATCCGATTTGGCGTGAAAAAACTAAGTTTGGGAATGAAGTAATTAATATTCATTCTTTCGTGGAAGATGCTTTGGCTATTGAAAATCGAATTAGAAAGGGAGTTAACCAAGAAAATGAGAGAGCAAGACTTACTTTGTGTTGCTCGCGTTTGGAAGCCGCAATAAAAAATTGCTCACTTCAAGAAACAAAAAGCCCATCAGAATTTAAATCTGCGCTTACATCAAGTGCTCTTCCTGTCGTGGTCTTGGGGCAAAACTACCTTAATGCCATCAAACTGATGTATCAAAAGGCTGAAACAAAATCTGATAATATAAGATTAGGAGCAACCTATTTTCCGCCAAACTTAGTTGAAACACACATCAATGCTTTTGCAACCCTAGCTACTGAATTGAGTTTGTCAGATTTAGTTGACGTGAAGTTAAGAATTGCCTTTTATCAATTTGCTCTAAAAAATCACTGCGGCGTAATTGAATTCCAGAACCCATTTACTTATCAAGATCAGGTGGTTGAACCGCAAGTCTCATCAGCAAAAGTAGTAAAGCAGGAAATAATATTTCAACTGCAAGACGAGGATGAGGGGGCTTTTGACAACGAAGGGGAAGATGCTTCTCAAATACTTCGCGAGCAGATAACCCGCGCTCTTCAAAACGCCAAAGAAGGTAAGCCATGCGCGGTAAATTTCAGTAATCAACCCCATAACGTTATCACTGAAGTTCTGAATGAATTTGTATATTCGGATACAGGAAAAATAAAGAAGCCAACTTATATTCAAGTGATATATACAGATGGCTCACAAGGAGAAAATATCCCGCTGCAATGCCTGCCCAAACAAGAAAAAAGGGAATTGGATAGACTGTCAAAATTTCCACCATTAAGTGCTTCTCTTTTAAGTATGCGACATCTCGAAATGGATGATAAGGTAGATATTTCGTGGTTCAGAAATCGCGAAGTGTCAAAAGCCCGTGCGTTCTCTGAGACAGATCAATTTTGTTATTCAGAGACAAAAAGGCAATTAGCTGAAACGCGCAAGATTGACGCCTTTGTGCTTCATCTTTATCAAACAGGTTTACAACCTGCAATTATAGGTTTTTATCGTGCGCTAATTGAAGAATTGCTTCATCGTGCGAAACAATCACCAACGTTAATGGTGATTCCATTTTATTTTCGTGGCAAGTCTGGATACAAACAAGGCAAAACTTGGGCATAACCAAGAAAGGTAGTCTATTATGGCTAAAGAATGGATTGTAGCGTGCAAAGACTGCGGAAAAGATTTCGGCTACTCCGATTGGTCTAATAGAATTGGAGAAACAAAAGGTCAATCTCGCCCAGAGAGATGCCCTGACTGTCGTAAAAAGCATAATCGTCAAACTGCTTTGATGGGGGCCGCATATTTTGAAATTAAACCGCGAGCAAATGTTGATACATCAAAAATTCACCCTGGGTCATTAGGGGCACTTTCACATCCAAAAAGGGAGCATAAGGCATTTGAGAAAGAATCAGGATTCGACCCCGAAAAGTTTGGTGTTTCAGATGATGATATTCGCAATTTGTTTCAGTGGTTTGATGATCCAAAACATCAAGTTGCTGTTGTCGTAGGTCCAACTGGATCAGGGAAATCTACAGCACTTCCTTATCGATTAATAAACCCTCCTTCTGGAATACCAGAAGATCGATTTACTAAATATGGGCAAGTGTTAATTACCCAACCAAGAATCCAAGCTACAAGAAATATTCCCGCCTATGTAGCAAAGGATTTATATGGCTCAAGTATTGGTTCGGGATTTGATGTTGGTTTTCGGTATAAGAACAATCCCTTTTCGGATTGGAGAAACCGTCTAGTTTACGCAACTGATGGTACAGTGATCAATTGGATTGCTAATGGACAGATAGCAAATTTAAGCGTCATCATGATCGACGAAGCACATGAGCGCAGTTTGAATATTGATTTAATTCTCGGGTTGTTAAAAAAATTACTCCCAAGATATCCCCATCTAAAGCTAATTGTAGCCAGTGCAACAATCGATTCTGGGTTGTTTGTCGAATATTATGGAAAAGAAACTGCTAAACTCATCGAGTTTCAGGGAAAACGCAAGTTTAATGTCGATACTTATTTTATGGATGAGTCTACGCAATTGCCTTACGACTCCTTGCCAAAATTATTGAAAACCGTTTCGTCTGAAGTTGCCAAGAAAGTTGTCTGGTTGTTGGAAGAAATTGCGAAAGGCAATAAGCCATCGGGCGATATATTGGCGTTTTTACAAGGCGAAAAGCCTATTGAGCAGGCGGTAACGCAAATCAGACAAGGGGTAAAAGGGAATGAAAAATTAAACAACGTAGATGTTTTTCCACTTTATACAACACTTCCGCAAGAAGACCAAAACAAGGCATTGTTAAAGAAGCCAGATCCATCTCGTAGGCGGGTTGTGGTCACTACGAATGTTGCTGAAACATCGTTAACCGTAGAAGATATTGTTTATGTGGTCGATAGTGGATTGATAAATGAATCGCAGTGGCAAATTGCGAGTCAGACCAAGCAAGTTGTAACAATTTTGCACAGCCAAGCAGGATGTAAGCAAAGATGGGGGCGAGGTGGTCGAGTTAAAGATGGACAGGCTTATTGTTTATATACCAAAGCACAGTTTAAAAACTTATTTCCAGAGTTTACTAAACCGCAGATTCAAAGATCGGATTTAGAAGCAGTAGTTTTAGCGGCAAAAGCTGCTGGGATTGACGATTTAACAACCTTTGAATGGATTCAGAAACCGCCATTAGATGAACTTGAAAGAGCACCAAATGCACTAAAAAAGATTGGAGCACTCGATCAAGATGGATTTCTTACAGAACATGGATTAGAGTTGCAGTCTTTTGGTGATGAGCCAGCCATAGGACACCTAATGGCTATGGCAGATCGATTTTCTTGCGCCATAGAAATGGCGACTCTCATTTCTATGTTGAAACTAAGCGGGATGAAATATCTTTTCAAAAACGAACGAAAATGGGATGCTACAACTCGCAGGGAAGTAAATCGAATTCACAATTCCCTAATGAAGGGTTGTGAAGATGACATTGAATTGTGCCTAAAAATTTACACTGCTTGGTCTGACCCAGATTATCAAGGGCAATCATTGACGACTAGTTGGGCGTTCAGACAAATTTGGTTAAAACATATTCCTGCGCCAAACAAACAATTGCGTGATGAATTAAAAGAAAAAAAACTAGACCTACTTAAGGCTGATATTATTTCGGTTATATCAGACAAAGATTTAGAATCTTTGGCAAAGAAGTATGGTGATAGTGATGGAATGAAATCCTGGGTGGAAAATGCAAAACTCGGGATGCGCCGTGCCAAGAGAGAAGCTTGGGCGAAAACATATTTCATTAATCACAGTCTACTAAAAAACAAGGTAGAAAAAGAGAGAGATACACTTCTCGAATCTCTCTCTGGACACAAGAAAGAGGACGAAAGACGTCCAATAAATTTCGATCTATTAGATCGAGTGCGAATAATATTTGCATACTGCTTGCCAGATCGAAGATATAAACTGGATGATTCGGAAGCTCTTGGAGCAAATAATATTGCAAACTATAAATCATTTGGTAAAAAGGATTCTGGCAAGAATGACAATGCAGCAGATGTATCAGTTGTGCAAATCAATCAAGATTCAGTCTTTTATGGACAAAACCCTGATATGTTTGTTTGTGGACGCCAACAAGTCGTTACAAGGCGCATTTCGCCTGACTTGCCTGTAATGCCAGTTGTATATGTGTCTTATGTTTGCTTGATAAGAAAAGAATGGATGCCGTTGTTAGAAAAAGGAAATATATCGGATATTAGTCTGGCGACTTTTATTTCTCAACAGGTTCGAGACTTAACTAATGGAAAACTAAAGCAGACTCACACATATGACCGACTATTTCTTGACCAAATATTTCCAGTTAGGAGTCGTTTTCAGTGCAAAATCACGTCCCTTAATTCCAAGACTATAGAGTTGGAGCCACTTAAAATTATTTCAGATCCCATAGAGATTTATGAGGATTTCCGCGGAGATGAGGTTTCGATCCCTGAAACGGCAGATATTGTCGAAAATGTGGATACAGAAACTGGAGATTTAGTTGATACTGTCTTGACTGACGCTGACGCGCCTGTTGCAAATCCAGAAGAAGATGTCGAGCCGTCATGGATGGATTTAGAAGGTCACCCAATAGATGATAGCTTTATTATTGAAGACCAAGATATTGCAAAGCTTGAAAAATCTGAAACTTTAGATATAAAAAGATTTTCTAGGAAATATCGTTGGCGCTTGCAAATGTCTGAAACCGATAAGAAATTCAAGGCTGGTGACATAATCAAGGCTGATGTTTATGATTTTGACTTTAGTGAAAAAGATAAGTTTGTGGTTGTGTTCCAGGCTGTGCCAGAACCAGAACCTTTTTCTGTGTTTTCAAAAAAGTTTAAAGTCAATGATGTAATTTCTGTTAAAACCAAACTCTATGATGAAAAACCTGGAGATTATTTGGTGTCAATGGTTGTTGTAGAACCGTTGTCAGGGCTTGAAATAGTTTTGGAGCCTGAGAAAATGTGCTTCTCAACTAGAGGGTTTGTTATAAAAGAAATTCCGATTGGTATAGAAATCAAGGGTGTAGTTGAAAATATAGATAATGCTCGGAGAAGGGTTGGCTTATCATGTCTGCCTTCATTAGAAGAGCACCTGAATACTCAAATTGCACAACAGAGAAGCAAGGATGGAGTATTTGAATTGGATTCTGCCGTTGTTGGAGAAGTTTCGCAGGAGCGAATATTCTTAATGCTTCCTTGGAGCGATCCAGCCAAAGGTTTAATTCATGTATTTAGTGTGGCGGGCAGAGGATTATATAAGCCTGCCGAAAATTATGTGGTAGGAGAAAAATGTAGGGTTCGTGTCTCCTTGCCTCAAAATACAGCTCATCGAGCAATTTCAGAGATTCCCGATGAAGTTAATTCTCTAATCGAGAAGAAGCAACGCGAGTTTGCCAATTTATCTTGGGATAAAACCACACTATATTACTCAGGTAGAATGACAAATAGCGTAAGGATTAATCTAAAGTCACCGACGCAAAATCGAAATTATCATCGAGCTATTGATGATTTGTATCGGTTTTCTAATCAATTAATGGTGGATACTTTAGATCCAAAATGGTTGGAACTTGCCGCAAAATATAAAGTTGGGCAAAAGATAAAAGTAACTATTGTACGGATGGCAGATTTTGGAGCCTTTGGGCAAATTGAAGATGGCTTAGAAGGATTAATTCATAAGTCTAAAATGGCATGGGGCGGGGTGGAAGATCCAAACACGATTGTAAAGGTTGACGATGTGGTTGATATAACAATTGAAAAGATTGATATTGAGAAACGGCAAATTGGATTGTCAATGCTCAAGGCAGAGGGCGACCCTTTCACAAAATATAAAGTGGGGCAACGAATAACAGGAAAAATCAAAAAGATAATTCCTGCTGGGCTAATTGTTGAATTAGTGCCTGGAGTAAGTGGTCTGGTTCACATATCACAAGTTAGTCGTGATTTTATGACTCCTGAAAAACTAGAAGAAGAATTCGAAATTGATGAAGAAGTCACAGTATTGATTATAGGTATCGAAATAGATAAAAGAAGGATATCTTTAAGTATCAAACAGGCTTAGTATAAGTTTGAAGCGAGGCGAGAAAGGGAAAGAGAATGGGAAGGGGGCTGGGCGCGTGATGAGTTTGTCAATTTTCCATAGCAAAGTAACTTTTGTGTTCAGGTGGTATTAGCTTCTCCCCGTTCGGGGAGACGGGAGAGGGGTTTTCCCGTTTTGCATTACAATCCCGCCATGCCAGTCAAAAACATCATCCCAGGTCAAACCGTCACCAAAGAAAAACTTCAACGCGACCCCTCTGTCCTTTTCGGACATCTCCCCATTTTCACCCCGCAAAGAAAAGCGGGGCAGGCAAAACGAAAATGGAGAGAGTCGCCGTGACATGACTCCTGCCGAAAAAATTCTCTGGCATGAATTACGCGAGAATAAATTTGGAGGCCATTTCAGGAGACAACAAGTCATTGCAGGTTTCATCGTTGATTTTTATTGTCACAAGGCGGCGTTGGTCATTGAAGTGGATGGAGACATCCATGATTTACAGCAGGAAGAAGATGCGAGACGGGAAAAGGTTTTGAGAGAGATGGGGCTGAGGACTTGTGCTGAGCCTGTCGAAGCATTGTCCGCTTTGAGAATGAAGAGGTGGAGAGAGAATTTGTCCGCTGTGATGGGGAAGATATGCGAAATTTTGTAGGCTTGATATAGGCGGTATGAGTTGGTGATAAAATTGCCTAATAGAGGTGACCCATGGAAAGAATTGTCGTTAGCCCACAAATCCATTTTGGCAAGCCGATTGTCAAAGGTACGCGTATCACCGTCCAGAATGTTCTGGAATTGCTAAACGAAGGTTTGAGTTTCGCCCAGATCATTCAGGATTACTATCCCGACCTGAAAAAGGATGACATTCAAGCCTGCCTGCAATATGCGATCGCGCCTGAAACGGCATTGCTCAGCGAAGCCGCGCTTGCAGAAGATTGGATGAGACTTGAGGAAGATGACGCATGGTCTTACCTTCAAATGAATCGGAAAGGAACGAAGTATGGCTCTTAACACCTCTCCAAATTCAGTGTTGAATAAAGTGGCGGCTTCACTTGTCGTTGCAAAACGCTATTCCACGACGGAAGAAGCCTTGTGGGATATGGCGTTGTCCACTGTGCGCGGCAAAGTGGCATATTATCGCCGCCGAATCCGCAGGATGGAGAATAAACATGGGATGGACTTCGATAAGTTCACGACACGCCTGAAAGGGAAAGCCACGCCTGCACAAGAAGACGACTGGCTGGCATGGAAATCCGCTCGTTCCATGTTAATGGACTGGCAAAAAACCTATCAGGAATTGCGTAGTGAATACGTTCGTTAATGAAGTTTTAGTGATATTGGAACAACACGCGCTGGTCAAAACCACGCGTGTTGTTAATTATGATGAAACTCCCTCTGGGAAACTTGAGGTCAAAATCCGTTGCGACCTTCCCAAAAGCCATCAATTGCAAATCTGGATTCATACCGAGCCAGAGTCGTTGGATTATGCGTATCAATTATTTACAATCGTCCCGCTGTTGCGTTGGGATAACGCGCCGCACTACGAACATCTTTCCACTGCTCCACATCATTTCCATGATGAACGAGGCAAGGTTTATGAGTCTTCATTGACAGGTAATATCAAGAGGGATTTGAAAATAGTTTTAGGTGAAATCAGCGATTGGATGAAAGCACAAGATTAGGAAGATCAACGTTCAAGTGAAATTCAAGGTGATAAGAAAGAGAATGGGGAGGAGATGAACATGGGACCTCTCCCTGACGGTGATGATTTTTCGGCGGGACGGTTTGCGGGGTTGTCTAAAAAGGGACAGCCCCTGTTCATTTTAAAGGGAATTTAATACAATCGGGGGATGAACAATGGACAAATCACCTTCAAGCCGTATGCCATGGAGCAGATGAAACTGCTGCCGCCGAGTCTGGAAGAATTGATACCCGAGAATCACTTGGTTCGAGTGGTCAATCGAGTAGTGGATGAACTGGATATTAATCCATGACTGGCAAAATATAAAGGCGGGGGAACGAGCAGTTATCATCCCAGGATGATGCTGAAGGTAATCGTGTATGCCTATACCCAGAAGATCTATTCATCGCGGAAGATTGAAAAGGCGCTTTGGGAAAATATTGGGTTTATGTGGATCAGTGGCGGGAATCAACCAGACTTTCATACGATCAACAATTTTCGGGGTGAGACGATGAAAGAAGCGGTACGGAAGGTATTTGCATCGATGATGGAGTTTTTGGTGGAGGAGGGGTATGTAAAAATGGAGAATTACTTTGTGGACGGGACAAAGATAGGCGCTGATTCCAATCCGCATAAAATGGTGTGGGCGAAGAAGACGCAGAAATACAAAGAGAGATTGCAAAAGCAAATTGAAGAGTTACTGAATGAAATCGATCAGGCGAACGAACGCGAGCAGGAAGAATATGGAGAAGAGAACCTGGAAGAGCTGGGTGGAAACAGCGTAGTGACAGCCGAGAAACTGAAGCAGAAAGTGGCAGAGATCAATGAGCAATTGAAAGAGAAGCCACAAGACAAAGTGCTGAAAAAAGCCGTGAAGAAACTGGAGCGGGAAGATTTGCCGTGCCTGGAGAAGTATGAAGAACAAGAGCGCATCTTGAACGGGCGCAACAGTTACTCAAAAACGGATCCTGACGCTAGCAGTCTACGAATGAAAGAAGATCGGACGGCACGCAAGCCGCTGGCTCGTCCTGCCTACAATGTCCAGACAGGGACCGAGGGACAATTTGTTGTGGGTTACAGCATTCACCAACAGGCAGACGATACCAGTTGTTTTATTCCACACATGCAAACACAGGAGTTTCCACAGGGCAGACAATTCAAGCGACGCAGGCTATGGCAGTGAAGAAAACTATGCCTATTTGGAGAAGCAGGGCATCCGCAACTATTTCAAATACAATACCTTCCATCAGGAACAACATCCGCCGCGCAAGCCCGAACTGCTTGAGAAACTCCGTTTCAAGTCCAACTACTTTCCTTATGACCAGACAAAGAACGAATTCATTTGTCCTGCCCAAAACCGTATGGTGTATATCGAAACCAAGCCTTATAAATCGAAAAATGATTTCCTTTCCGAACGCAGGATATATGAGTGCTTGACCTGTTCCACCTGCCCGCTCAAACCCAAATGCATAAAAGCTAAAGGCAATCGCCAAATGCAAATTGGATTTGAACTGCGACGTTATCGCCAACAGGCAAAAGACAACTTGCTCTCTGAGCAGGGTATCGCCTTGCGAAAGCAGCGTAGTATTGAAGTCGAAACGGTTTTCGGAGATATAAAATACAACATGAACTTCCGCAGATTCATGCTCAGGGGCTTGAAAAAAGTAGAGATCGAGTGGGGTTTGGTTTGCTTGGCTCACAATTTACGAAAACCGGCGATCCAATGACCACCAGTTTTTTTATCTCTCGCTCTCTCCTGACTCTTTTTCCATGTTTTCCATCCTCTTTTTAGACAACCCCTATGGAGTTGAGTCCTATCTTGTCCGCTGGCGGGGACGTTATGGACTGTTGAACTTCCATGCAAGACGGTTTTAGCTTCTCCCCCTTGGGGGAGGACATCGTACCCGAAGCGTAGCAGAGTGGTAGACGGGAGAGGGGTAAAATGAGCCAATCATGCCGATCAAAAACATCATCCCTGAATTCCTATATAAGCAAGGCTATGATGAAAATGGGCAAATGCATGTCTTGAAAAAGGGCAATTCCAAACCAAAGAACCTTCAGCATAACCGATGTATACGAGAAACTTCTTTGCGCTGATTGCGAAGAAAATTTGCTTAACAAAAAGTATGAGAAATATTTCCATAAACTTTGGTATTTGGATAAGACTCTCCCAACTAGTAGTTTGTCAAGATTGAATCTTTGGATATAAATGTTTTAGTTTGATACGAGCATCAGCAGTAGTAAACTGCCAGTCTACCTTAACAACTTTATCATTTCGTTCTTTTGTCCAGGCTTGAAC
>Ga0209514_10006262_pt1 | contig 14674 bp, 14 predicted proteins | sample Subgrocontami58m_FD_187452 | JGI IMG/M metagenome (GOLD analysis project Ga0209514, IMG submission 187452) | Subsurface groundwater microbial communities from S. Glens Falls, New York, USA - GMW37 contaminated, 5.8 m (SPAdes) (version 3) | ecosystem: Environmental > Aquatic > Deep subsurface >...
CGCTCGTTAACACTCCAATCTCTTCTCCATTCAGCAAAACATTTGCTCCTGCTCTGAGTTGATGGGGAGAATAGTCGAAAATAATTCCCCACATACTTTTTTGTACTTTTTGATATGTGTCGAGCCTTGCAATAACCTCTTGTCCGATATAACAACCTTTTGTGAAACTGATTGCGTGAACCAACCCTGCCTCGTACGGATTAAATGCATCGCTCAGTTCCGACCCAATCGCAGGAATTCCTCTGGTTATCCGAAATGCCTCGAAGGCTCGTGTTCCCATCTTCGTCAAGCCAAACTCGCCGCCGTCGGAAACCAAAAACTTCCACGACTCGGACGCAACTTCTCCATCAACAATAAAGTCAACAAAATCCGTTTGAAACTCGTTGCGGCAAAGAATTGTCGCTTTGCACGGTGGGAGATCTGCTTCGATAAACGTGTCGGTTTTCAAAGAAATGTCGCCCAGCGATTCTGCAAATTCCTTGGCCTTCGGCCCAACCAATGTTATCATCCTTGTGGATTGAGTTATGACATTCAAATGAATGTCTTCCACGATCGTGTACTTCTCAATCCATTTCGAGAAGTTTTCTTCATTCGTCGGTGATGTAAGTAACCAAAGAGTAGAGTTTCGAACTAATACATTTACATAATCGATGATGCGTCCCTTATCACTTGTAAACACAGTGCTGATAATCTGCCCGGGCTTGCCAGCAAGAAGATTGTTCGTCGACAACCGATGCAGCAAGTCGAGCCTATCAGCCCCAGCTACTTCAATTCTTCCAATCCATGAGCGGTCAATAACAGCAACATTTTTTTGTGCTGCCTCAAATTCTTGCTCAACGCTCGAATACGATGACGGCATCTCGAACAGATAAAACTCATTCAGCTCGTTTGCTTCGGTAAGATGTTCTTTGTGTAGAGGGCTTTGAGCCACGGCTCACCTTCGTCTGCCAAAAAAATACAAATACCAAGGCACAATAATTTCCCTGGCGTCCAAGCCTGTTTAGTGCACCCACCAGGACTCGAACCTGGAACCCACTGATTAAGAGTCAGTTGCTCTACCAATTGAGCCATGGGTGCAAACATTATTTCGATCAGATGAAAACTACTTTCCAGTTGGCGGAGTATTTGTCGGTGTTGATGACGGCTGCGACGAAGGCGGCAACTGTGGTACTGACGGTGCAGGCGCAGTTTGTTGAGATGCAGCACTTTTTTGCAGAAGACTCTCAATGTTTGTCGATTCGCTACGAGGCAAGAACAAAATGTTGATAATGAGGGCGAGACCGCCAAACAGCACCGCAAGCACCTGCGTAGCTTTGATCAAAAAGTCCGATGTGCGTCGGACGCCAAACATCATACCGACGTTTCCACCACCAAATGTTCCTGCAAGTCCACCGCCTTTGCTTGATTGCATCAAGATTGCAATCATCAACAACATACTGATAATAACTTCAACTGCGATTAAGAAACCGAACATTCACTCACCTACAAGATTTTCATTAGAAATTGTTGGATTAAAATACGGAAATATGAAATGCAAATCAAGAAGAAATCCGTTAAGCCTTTTTCACAAGTTGTATCCCCACTCTCTCAGCTTTTCGACTGAGAGGGCACTCGTAACCTTTTCTCCAGAATTCACAGTCATCAATCGTTCGATATACTTTCCTATCAAATCGAACTCCAAGTTCACGTTGCTTCCGGCTCTGAGAAATTTGAATGTTGTGTTCTCGAACGTATGAGGAATAATTGAAACCGTTACCAAATGTTCTTCAAGTCGTGCTGTGGTTAGGCTTACGCCATCAATCGCAATCGAGCCGACGGGAATGACGTACTGCTGAAAATGCTTGGGGATTTCAATCGTGAAGAGCCAACTGCTTTCTTTCTTCTCAACTGATTTGACAACACCAACCCCATCGACATGACCAAGCACGAGATGTCCGCCAAGTCTGTCGTTCAACTTCATCGCAAGTTCTAAGTTGACCTGAGAATGTGAGGCAAGTTGTCCGAGCGTTGTTTTCTTCAGCGTCTCTTCGACTGCTGCAACTGTGAATTCGTTACTGCTCTTTGCAATCACAGTCTGACACACGCCGTTGATTGCAACGCTGTCATCAATCGAAACCTCAGCCGCAGATTTGGGACCGAACACCGTCAGCTGAACTCCACCTCCAACTTTTTTGATGGAAGAGATTGTTCCCATTTCTTGAATGATCCCTGTAAACATGTTCTTACCTTCTTCTAACAATTCCTGTTATGAGGGAATCGCTCCCGACCTTGTATGAAATAAATTCGTTGTTCAGAATACATCGTCCAGCTTTCACAGAAGCTTCTTGTAAAAGCCCCTTCACTCCACTGCCGAAATGTTTTGGCGCGAAGAAGAAGCTGAATTCATCAACCATGCCTTGCAAGACGAGCTGGTTGAATACTTGACTACCGCCTTCTACTAATATGGAGCCAATGTTGTGTTTGTACAATTCCTTCAACACGCTCTTCAAATTGAGGCTGTTATTTCGTGAAGGAAATTTGAGAATGTCGACACCTTGCGCCATCATCGCTCGAACTTTTCTTTGCCGGGATTCTACCGCTGACGAATCTGCACAAACCAAAACTCTTCGTTCTCTCGCAGAAGCAAACACTTTCTCTTTGCCGGAAACGCTCAGCCTCCCATCAAGAATAACAACCGCAGGTTCTCTTCCCTTCACCAGTCGGACATTCAGTTGAGGATTGTCCGCTTTGATTGTTCCAGCACCGACCAGAACCGCATCGTACTCCGTCCGCCACCGGTGAACAAGCTTTCTTGATGGAGCAGACGTTATGTATTGCATCGGACCTTTGCTTCTACCGATGAATCCATCCATCGCTTGCGCAATCTTTAGATGCACGTACGGCATTTTCGTTATAACGTGTTTGACGAAGAAGCGGTTTAGATGTTTCGCTTCTTCCTCCAACACGCCAACCTGAACCTCAACTCCAGCCCGTACCAACCTGGCAATACCTTTGCCGGACACATCCGGATTAGGATCCTTCATTGCAACCACAACTCGCTTGATGCCTCGCTGAACAATCAGTTCAGCACACGGAGGAGTTTTGCCGTAATACGAACAAGGCTCAAGATTCACATACAGAATAGCGTTCGAGAGACTGCCTTTGTAATTACGAACGCAACGGACCTCTGCATGTGGCCCGCCAAACCGCTGATGATAGCCTCGAGCAACAATCGTGTTGTTCACAGCCAGCACAGCACCGACAAGAGGATTAGGACTGACATACCCCTTCCCTTTTTCCGCGAGACGAAAACATTCTCGCATGAATTCTTCATGTCCTGATCGTGAAATCATCGTAAACAAAAACGGACATTGTAGTCTAACCGTACAATGTCCGATGCTAAAATTATCGTTGAGAAATTAGTTCGCAATTGCCCCAACCGGTTGGTGAAGAACCGTTGGTTGAGCACGCAGGAATTCACTGACGACGCCTGCAATTCCGTTTGCATCTAATTTGACGTCACGATGCAGCTCATCCGGCGTTCCATGATCGACGAAGTGATCCGGTATCCCGTGAATTTTGAGTTGAACGTTCGTAATGGCTTTCGCAGCGAGGCACTCAGCAACTGCACTTCCGAATCCGCCGACGGCTGAGTTATCTTCAACTGTCACAATGTGGTCGAAACGTCGAGCAACGTCTGCAACTAATTCTGTATCGAGCGGCTTCACGAACCGCATGTTTACAACTTCGGCAGTGATACCTTGCTTTTCGAGAATGTCTGCAGCCTTCAGCGCATTCTGTACCATCAAACCAATCGCAAGAATTGCAACGGTATCGCCGGAACGGACAATCTCCCCTTTCCCAATCGGAATGAGATCGAATCCTTGCTTCAACTGAACTCCGACACCATTGCCACGAGGATAACGAAGAGCGATGGGTCCCTTGTTGTACTCGGTAGCAGTGTACAACATGTCCCGCAGCTCACTCTCATCCTTTGGCGCCATGATGACCATTTCAGGAATCAAGCGAAGATACGAGAGGTCAAACACACCGTGATGTGTCGGACCATCAGCACCAACAACGCCCCCTCGATCCATTGCAAAAATAACATGGAGATGTTGAATCGCAACGTCATGAATGATTTGGTCGAACGCTCGTTGCAAGAACGTCGAGTAGATCGCGGCAATCGGAATGCAGCCTTGCGTTGCAAGTCCAGCAGCAAATGTTACACCGTGTTGCTCTGCAATGCCCACGTCATAAAAGCGCTCAGGAATTTCCTTCTGGAGAATGTCCAAACCAGTGCCATCAGGCATCGCGGCAGTAATGCCGACAATGCGCGGGTTACGTTTTGCAAGCTCGACAACTGCGTTACCGAAAACTTTCGTGTACGCCGGCGTTCCTTCAACTTTCTTTGGCGAAACTCCTGTGACCTTATCGAACGGAGTTACGCCATGCAACTTCTGGACGTGAGCTTCCGCAGGGGCGTAGCCTTTCCCCTTTTGCGTTGTAACGTGAACGAGAATCGGTCCGTGATAATTCTTTACATCTCTAAAGATTTTCACGAGTTGTGTCATGTTATGGCCGTTGAACGGTCCGAAGTAGCGGAAGCCCAGCGCCTCGAAGAGCATGCCCGGGGTGATGACTGCTTTCACACCTTTCTCAAATTTTTGAGCAACCGAGCGCAACCTGTCTCCAAAGGAATCCAGCTTGCCAGTCAGATCCCACACGTTTGCCTTGAACTTGTTGTAAGTAGGATGCGTGAGCATCTCGTTGAAATAATTGTGCAGTGACCAGATGTTCGGTTTGATGGATGAAAGCGAGACCATCTGGTTGTCGTTGAGGACGACGATGATGTCTTTCTTCAAAAGCCCGGCGTTGTTCATCGCCTCGTACGCCATTCCACCTGTCATCGATCCATCTCCGACAACCGCAATCACTTTGTAGTCTTCGCCAATGAAATCACGCGCCGCCACCATGCCAAGCGCCGCAGAGATTGCCGTGCTCGCATGTCCTGCGCCGAATGTGTCGTACTCGCTCTCCGTGCGCTTTAAGAACCCGCTCAGACCTTTGTACTGTCGAATGGTGTTGAGACGGTTTTTTCTTCCTGTGACAATCTTGTGAGGATACGCTTGGTGTCCGACATCCCATACCAACTTATCGTAGGGTGTGTTGAAGACGTGGTGAAGTGCGACGGTAAGCTCAACCGAACCAAGTCCCGCCCCAAGGTGCCCGCCGGTTTTTGAAACAACATCAATCAGAAATGTGCGGACGTCGTCTGCAAGCGCTTTCAGCTCAGGAACAGAGAAGTTTCTGAAGTCTGCCGGAACGTTGACACGGTCAAGCATTGGATAGGTGTGTTCACTCATCTCAAGTCTCTTTACGTAAATGAGAACAATTATTCTTCGGTCTTCGGCTCTTCATCTTCTTCAATCAGATGAAAGCTGCCTTCCATATCTTTTGAAAGTTTCTTCAGTCGCAATTCAGCCTGTGTGAGCTTCTCAACACAGGCTTTTGAAAGCTCGATTCCTTCTTCGTACATCTTCAACGCATCATCAAGCGGAACTTCGCCCTGCTCTAATTCTTCAACAATTTGCTCGAGTCGTTTGAGCGACTGTTCGAATGTATGTTTACTGTCTTTTTCTCGTTTTGATGAAGACATTACGAAACCTTTGAAGAAAGCTTACCATCATGAAATGTAATTTCAATTTCATCGCTCGACTTCAACGACGTGCACGAACCGACGACACGCCCGTCCTTGCGAACGATGGTGTACCCCCTGCGCAAAACCATATGTGGATCTAGGGCAATGAGTTGATGGCGGAGGGATTCAGACTGTCCGTTCAGCATTGAAAACCTGTGCGACACGACAGCGGTCATGCTTCGTTCAAGCTCGTCCACCCGTTGGTTGTACTGCCGAAGAAGGTCAATAGGCCTGTTAAATGAGTAGCTCTTGAGAAGATTTCGGATGCGTTCTTTCCGATAACTCACCACATTCTGTACGTTTTCGCTGATATGATACCAATTATTCCGAACTATATCAAGGAGCGCAAAACGGTCGCGTACGACAAGCTCAGCAGCAGCAGACGGCGTTGGTGCGCGCAGATCGGAGACAAAGTCTGCGATCGTGAAATCAATTTCATGCCCCACTGCACTGATGATTGGAATTTTTGATTTGTAGATCGCGCGGGCGACAACTTCTTCGTTGAATGCCCACAAGTCTTCGAGCGAACCACCGCCGCGACCGACTATCATGACGTCAATCTTGCCAAACTTGTTGAAATCATTGATCGCACGCGCTATCTCTTCTCCCGCTCTGGCGCCCTGTACCCGAACCGGATACAAGATTACTTCAACGGCAGGAAATCGCCTCCGCAATATGTGCAGCATATCCTGTAGTGCAGCCCCGGTTTCCGAAGTTACGATTCCTATCTGCTCTGGAAATTCTGGCAATGGCTTCTTGTGTTCTTCATCGAACAACCCTTCCGCCGCAAGCTTTCGCTTCAACTTCTCGAATGCAAGTTGTAGCTCTCCAGCACCAACCGGCCTCATGCTGGTAATGTCAATTTGATAGTTGCCCCGAATCTCGTACACAGTAATCCGACCGGTAGCGACAACCTTCATCCCATCTTCCGGCGTGAAGGAAAGAAAAGGGACGCGGCTTCTCCAAATAACAGCAGAAATTGTAGCACCAGAATCCTTCAGCGCAAAGTACATATGTCCTGAGGAATGAAACTTGAAGTTGGAAATCTCTCCTTCAATCGTGACGGAAGAGAATCCGGTCTCGAGCGTTTGCTTGATACGCTTCGTTAGTTCAGTGACCGTCAGAACTTTGCGTTCAGGCTTTTCGACATTATCAGATAAGAGGGAAAGTTGGTCGTTCATACAAATCCAATATCCAGAAATTGCGACATATATCCAACCTCTTTCAAGAGCTTTGCGTTCAAGCGGGCTTATGATTATATTTTTTGCGTCTAAATTGAGGGGAAACGATGAAACTCGATGTACTCGCAATCGCTGCTCATCCCGATGATGTTGAACTTTCCTGTGGTGGCACGCTTATCAAAATAGTGAAGCAGGGAAAGAAAGTTGGCGTTCTCGACTTAACTCGCGGAGAACTGGGCACACGAGGAACCCAAGAACTTCGCGACGCCGAAGCAACCGAGGCAACGAGGATTCTTGGTATTCATATCAGAGAAAATCTTGGCTTGTCCGATGGAGGTATAGAAATCAATCAGGATAATACTGTTAAAGTCATTCAAATTATTAGAAAGTACCGTCCGGACTTGTTGCTATTCCCACATTGGTTAGAACGCCATCCCGATCATGAACATGCACATGCACTTTGTCGCGAGGCGTGGTTTTACTCAGGTCTCGAAAAGATTGAGACAACTGTTTTTGGAGTGCAGCAGGAGCCTTTTCGGCCCAGAAGCTACTATCACTTCATGCAAACGTACGAGTTTGTTCCTTCCTTCGTCGTTGACATCACTAATGAGTACGAACAACGAATGGACGCGGTGCGCGCATTCAAGTCGCAGTTCTATGATCCAGAAAATAGCGAGAGAGAAACATTTCTTAGCAGCCCGGAATTTATGGAGATGCTTCGTACTCGGGTTGAGTATTTCGGCGACCGTATTGGCAGAAAGTACGGCGAGCCTTTTTTCTCCGTAAACATGATAGGCATAGACAATCCCTTCGTTCTCACTATTTAGAATCTTGTTCGTCTAATCATCATTATGCCTAATATCCATCCACTGTTAGTCCATCTCCCTATTGCATTACTTACCATCAGTTTTCTCTTCGACGCTCTTGGCCTCTTGACCAAGAAACAAGAACTTGAACGAACGGCATGGTGGACTTTACTCGCCGGAACAATTGGACTCGCTGCAACTGTCGTCAGCGGATTGTTGGCTGAGAAAACCGTATCGATCGCAGACTTTGCACGGGAGCACTTTGAGACTCACGAGCAGATAGCATTCATTGTCGCCAGCATTTATTCCGTTCTCCTTCTCTGGAGAATTGCTGGTGGGACAAGTTTGCCTAAACAAAAAGAATGGCTCTTTGTCGGACTATCTTTGGCTGGGGTTATCTTGATATGGACTGGTGCTTGGTACGGCGGAGAGCTGGTATATCGTTTCGGCGTCGGAGTTCAAAAGTGATACGGAGTTGAATTCCGATTTGAGCAGATAGAAACGTGGACGAGAACCCCTGATTCTGTGTAGAACAGGTTTGGATCATTGTCATTATCTTTCAGAAAACGAAACGCAGTCAACCTTTCGTCCACGTCTCTAGTTCATAATAAGATAACAGGTTATAGATTCTATGAAATAAAAAGTCCAGCCTCAAAAGCTGGACTTGAAATCGTACCTGACAAGTAAGTTTCGGATTACGCCACTTGTTCCTTCAACCTCGCCTCTTGTGCCCGACGAACTATTGTGACAATAAATCCAACAAGCACTACAATCACCCCCGACCAAACTAAATTGATATAAGGCTTGATGCTCGCTTCGACAACAAGAACATCGCTATCTGCCTTCTTTGAACTGCCCGCTCCCAATTCCTTGTAGCCGATTTCTACTGTCGAGTTGTCTTTGTTCTCTCTGTCCGGCTTCATGCTTACGATTGTAAACTGATGCTTCTCGTCGAACATGGCAGGTTTGTCTATCACTTGCCCTTGATTCATCACTTTCGAGGGAGAAACCTCAACTGGCTTCTTACCGTATTGCTTCACTTGAAGCGTTGCGCCAATCTTTACTTCCCTGCCTTCAAGCATCGCCGCTTTCTGGTCAACAGGAAAATCAAAGTCAACAAACATCACTTCCAATTCGCCAATCTTCTTCGTCTCGCCTTTCTTGAAGCTCAGTTGCTTCGTCGCCGCGTCTTCCCCGCTTCCGGCTTGTTCGAGTGAAAGCGGAGCAAGATAGAAGTCTTTTGTTATCAAGTTCACAATATCCGGATTACGCATCAAGCCGTCGTTATACTTGCTGTAGTACATGATTGGCGCAACCACGTACTGTCTTCCTTCTTTCTCGACGTTCACTTCAAAGGCATATTTCTCGTGATCAATTGGCTTGTAGCCAGTATAGGTAAGTTTATATCCGCCAAGACAATGCACCGCCTCACCTTGAGCAAGAGAAACCGTCTGCTTGTCATCGTACTTTGCAGAACCGACAAAGCCGAGGAACATAATAGCAAGCCCAACGTGTGCAATCGAGCCTCCCGCAAACTTTGGATTGCCCTTCACAATCCGCCATCCTACTTGCAAGTTCGCGGCCAAAGCGAACACAGCGCCGAACACAAGCAAAGCAACTACGAAGTCGTGGAGCTGAAGAAGGAGCACGGAAGCAAGCGTAGCAGCCAGTGCAATACCGATTGGGATCGCAAGAACCTTCAGAATGCTCGCCTTGTCTGTTCGATTCCACCACAACAGTTGTCCGATGCCTGTAAGCATTCCGATGACGATTCCAAGCGGAACGGTTGTTGTCACGTAATAGGAAATGTCAACCGCCGTTGTCTTTCCCTGTAAGATTTGTGTGATGATTGGGGAAGAGGTTCCAACTGTAATAAACACTGCCGCAGTCACGAGCGTCGCGGAGCCAAGAAACAAAGCAAACTCACGCGAGACGTACGAATGCTTCGGCGGAATCTTCGGGATCTCCTTTCTTCTCAAGAAGAGCATCACTCCGCCAATCCCGACAAACAATCCTATGATTCCAATTAATAACCAATAGACCCACATGCCGGGATCAACGAACGAGTGAACTGACGTGTCGCCGAGAACGCCGCTACGAGTAAGGAATGTAGAGTACAAGACCATCAGGAAACACATCATTGCCATAACCAGGTTCGTCCGAACGAACGCTCCACTCTTCCGTTGCGTGAGAATCGTGTGGATCGTCCCAACGGAAAAGAGCCAAGGTACAAGCGAAGAGTTTTCTACCGGATCCCATCCCCAATATCCTCCCCAACCCAATGTTTCATAAGCCCAGAAGCCGCCCATCATAATTCCACACCCAAGAACTGTTGCACCATACACAATCCACGGTGTCGCAGGGCGAATCCAATTGTTGTAATCACGCTTCATCAACGCAGCAACTGCGTACGCGTAAGGAACTCCCATCGCCGCGAATCCACTGAACAGGACCTGAGGATGAATCACCATCCAATAATTTTGCAAGAGCGGATTCAAGCCTCGTCCATCTTTCGGTGCAAACCCAACTTCAACTTGTCCGGGCCATGATTCCCAAACGTAGGCAAAGGGATTTTTCACAACCATCATCAGCAACAGCATTAACTGGATTGTTCCGTATACACTCATCACTTGCGGCTCGTAGCCTTTACGTGAGGAGTCTGCCATCAGGAATACGCCGATGAGAGCTGTGAACAGCGTCCACAACATAAAGCTCCCTTCCTGCCCCGCATAAAACGTAGAAATCAGCAGAGGCAGGGAAAGATCTCGCGAACTATAGCTCCAAACGTACGTGTATTGAAATTGATGAGTGAGGATGTTGTAGAGTTGAGCTGCAGCGATGATGAGGATTGTGACAACTGTTGTGTGGAAGAATATTCTGCCAACACGAAGCGCTCTTGCATTACCGGTTCTGTGATTCTCAAAGAAACCAATAATGGAAACAAGGCATGCAAGAAATGCCAACTTCACAAAAATGCCACCAAGCATGAAATACCTTTTATGATAAAGAACAGAAAAGCAGATTACTGATTCAATCTGTAATCCGTAATCACTCTTAAATTAGGGATTATAAGTTACACATCACGTACTCTTCTTCACCTCTTCCGCTTGCGCTTCGTACTTCGACGGACACTTTGTCAAAACTTCAGTTGCATGGAAGTATCCTTGATCAGGCATGTATCGTCCTTTTGCAACCACGCTGGTCGCCATTTCAAAGTTGTTCGGCGCAGCGCCATCAAGAACGACTTTGCATTCCTGCCCGTTGTCATCTTTCAAGTAGAATGTAAATGTCGATGTCTTCACATCGAATGCCGACTCCCTGTCTTTGTTCCATGCACCTTTGAGCTGCACCTTCTTGTGCGTCTTCATCGCTCCTGAAACGTCTGTATACTCAACATTGCTTTCAAGGAATGAGTACGAGCCGAAGATGATAAACGCAACAACAATGACTGCGGCGATGATAACTTTTGGTTTCATATAACTTCTCCTTCCACTAATGCTTTGAAGAATTTTCCAGCTTTCTGAGCCTGCTATCGATGCGGTTAAGGTAGCCAAATATCCCAAGCCACACAACAAGCACAACGATGAGCACAATATACAATGAATTCTGAGAAAGAAACTCTGCCAAGTCCACTCCTTTAGTTGTTTCGATGCAATTCAAACGACTGCGCCCGTACCTGCAATTTCCACATCCAATAATACAAACCCGTAAAGCCTGCGAGGGAACTCAAGAATACTACGAGCATCGTCGGATTCATCTGCAGCTTCCCCTGAACGTTCAAGATCGGTTCCGGATGGAGGCTTGCAAGAATACGAGGCATGATGAACATGAAGAACGGCATCGTCACTGCTGCGATTATTGAGTACACTGCCGCAAGCGTCGCACGCTTCTCCTCTCCATCGATTGCTGAACGTAGAGCAAAGTATGCTCCATATATTAACAACAAAACGAAAATGGAAGTTTGGCGGGGATCCCAATTCCAATACGTCCCCCAGCTAAACCTTGCCCAGATTGCGCCGGTTGCTGTTGCAAGAAAACAGAATAAGAATCCTAAGCCTGCTGCCGAAGTTGATTTGATGTCATCTTCAAGTCTCTTGTACCGCAAATATTGAATTCCATAAATCATACTCATCACAAACGCGAGAGTGCTCAACCAGGCAGTCGGAACGTGGAAGAACATGATACGAGCTTTTTCTTCAAGCGCTGGAATTGTTGGAAATTGATACCATGCCTTTGGCTGTGCGACCATCGGCAAACCAAGAGCGAGAATGATTACAGCACTCATCCATACAAACAGAATTGACTTGAACACACCCATTTCAATCTTTCCAGATATATTCAAAGAGAATCGAAGACGCTGTTACGACAACGACAATATATGAAACTAAGAACTGAAATTCACCAAACGCTTCTTCGATGAAGGCTCCTTCTGTTGCCATACGCGTTGCATTGATACATGTGAGCAGCAGCGGTAGCAAGATAGGGAATGAAAGAACAGGATATAACGTTCCCTTGGTGTTCGCCTTCGCGATAATTGCTGCAATGATTGTTGACGAAGCGGCAAGCCCAACACTGCCGAGAGCGATAGCAACGATGAAGATGGATGTTGTTTTGATGATGAAGCCGTTGAGGAACACGGTGTAGAGCACCACCGTGAACGCGTTCACTCCGACAATAAGAACAAGGTTAAAGAAGAGTTTCCCGAAATACACTGCACTTGGTTGCGCCAACAACTGAAGCGTCATCGTTGTTCCCCTCTCCTCTTCAGTGACGAACGTTCGAGAGAGTCCCGACATTGCCGCAAAGAAAATGACAACCCACAGCATTCCGGAGAGGGCATCAACCGGGGCGCTTTCACTACCGAGAGCAAACACCATGATAGAGATAGTCGTTATCACGAACATCACCAATGCACTGATGGCGTAACGGGTGCGAAGCTCGGAATGCCAATCCTTCTTGAAGATGTTGACGGCAGAACGAAGCCAGCGTGTCGTCGGTGTGTCAGTTTGCAGCATTGAGATCTACCTGAGCATCATACCTGTCAACATCAGATAAGTCGTTCGTCGCGACAATAAGAATTCCATTCTGACGATGTTCATCCATAATCTCCTTAACCATTGCAATACCTTCCGTGTCGAGATTCGAAGTCGGCTCATCAAGAATCAGGATTGAAGGCTTGTGAGCTAATGCGAATGCGTATTTCATTCGCTGTTTCATTCCTGAGGAATAGGCTCGAACAGGATCATCTTTACGATTGAACAGAAATACCTTTTTCAACAAGCTATAAACATGTGACGTCTCAGGAACAGTGCCTCGAATCGCTAAAGCATAGCGAAGATTCTCTTCTGCAGAGAATTCGTCATACATCTGTAAGTATGGAGAGACAAGCCCGATCAACGATGCGCGTGGTGAATTTATTTCGCCCTCTGCAGACGAAATCGTAATGCTGCCTTCTGTAGGAGAAAGCACATCACTTAGGATTTTGACGAGCGTGGATTTGCCGGAACCATTCCGTCCGGTGATAAGAAGGGTTTGCTGATGTTGAACGGAGAACGAGATGTTTTGAAAGATCACCCGGCGGTTAAACACTTTCTTCACGCCGGACGCGTCAAGGTGAAGAGTCATTTCCTGATAACGGCGATTTTTCCTTTAAGCGATTGCGTCGGCGATTCAATGACATAAAAATAAATGCCCGAGCCGGCCACGTCATTGTTCTCATTTCTTCCATCCCAACGAAATACTTGCCTGCCAAGTTGAGGAAGAAAGGTCGAAGTCTGTTCTGCTGAGTACACCACATCCATACTGCTGGAGAAAACTGAAACCGTACCGTTCACAGTGTTTTGTGACGTTATGGGAAAGTAAACTGAGCGCCTCCCATCAACAATAAACGGATTCGGGAAGGCGCTTTCCGCGCCTGCAACACCAAAGAGATCCTTGAGGTACCAATTGGTCGGGTCACCGACATCCGCCTTCACAAAAATCCCCGCGCTTGTCGCAGAGAACGTCTCATCCACTTTGTTTTGGCTCAACAACAGCGAGTACGATTGAGACCGCGAAGGCTCCGCCTGAGCAGCACTTGTGTTCACATTGGAAAGCAACAGCGTCAAGCTTTGTTGTTGGGACATGATGTCGTAGTAACGGGATGAAAACGGAAATGTCGTGCCGCTAATTGTGCGCGAAGGAGGAGTGAACCCCACACCGCTTTTTGTAATTTCAGGATAGTTCCTTCCTTCTGTATAGTAAGCAACTGAATCGTAGCGTTGCGGTCCCGTAAAGTAATTCCAGATTGCCCACTCGATAAACGCGTTCCGCAAACTTGTCGAGTATGGTTGTTGTTGTAAGGCAGCATCCATCGCAAGCAGCGGTCGTGCATTCCGAGCTTCCTCCCAAAACTTTCGAACCACTTCTCTTCCAAAGCGTTTCGCTACGTAGTGACACCAGATCCCCCGGCTGTACATGATGAACGCATTTGACGTAAACGATACCTCCGGGTTGCGGAAGTGCCCCTGCGAAGACCGCAGATACTGGTAATAATCATTCACGCCAGTATAAACCGCATCTTCCATCCACACAGAAGTCATCTCATAAAAATAAATATCGTTCGACCAATAGCCGTAGTTGCCAAGCTGAATTGCATGATGGAGTTCATGTGCAAGAGTTACACGCAGCGCCGGAAGACCCTTGTTACTATCAGGGAAAACAAAATTGAAATCATTATCAATAATGATGAAGCTAGTGAACGTGCCACCTTCTGGTTTGTTGTTGATTGGTATCTCAGGCGTTGTGTTTCCATAAAACGAACCGCCAAGTTCCTGAATGTAGATATCATATTCAGGCCCGCCGCCAGTTCCGTCGTCCAGAGGTGGCGGTAGAAAGCCAAGCGAGTCCCTCTCGAATCGCAGCGCGTAATTCACAATTGCTCCGACCGAGTCGGCATACCGATTTGCTGTCCCGGGAATTCGATTGTGCTGAGCATCCAGAATTGCCGGCTCATGCTCGCCGGTCGT
>Ga0209514_10006263_pt1 | contig 14672 bp, 9 predicted proteins | sample Subgrocontami58m_FD_187452 | JGI IMG/M metagenome (GOLD analysis project Ga0209514, IMG submission 187452) | Subsurface groundwater microbial communities from S. Glens Falls, New York, USA - GMW37 contaminated, 5.8 m (SPAdes) (version 3) | ecosystem: Environmental > Aquatic > Deep subsurface >...
GGCGACGGGACGGGAGTAGTAATCGGCAATGGTCCGATCTCAGCAGGCGGGATGCAGTTGACTCCAAACGCAGTACTGAACGATGGTGCGCTTGATCTTCTCATTATTCAGGAGCAATCGGTTCTGCAACGCATCCGGAGTTTTTCCCGCATATACAACGGACGTCATGTCTTCTTGCCGACATTCGAGTCTCTGAAAGGAAGATCTGTACGTATCGAATCCGAAGGGTTGGTGAACGGAACCAAAGGTTGAGCTTGAATACATGGTCGATGGTGTCAAGAAGATGTTGCGTTGTTCTGACAACGAGAAGGTGTTCACGCTCCGAGGCTTCCAAGTTGAGGATTTGACACGCTTGTCGATGAAGCCAATGGCGGTGTTGTCGTGGGAGCAAGGATTAGGAAAAACCAGAGGAGCATTGGCGTGGCTGCAGATTCGCAACGTCCGGAAGGCGCTGATCGTTTGTCCTCAAGATTTGAAGGCGCAATGGACGGCAGAGGCAAAGAGTCTTGATATCCGCTTGAACAAGTTCCGCGGGTATCGCGACCTGGCGTCTATCAAGAACGATAAAACCGGCCTCTGGCTGATTCACTACGAGCTATTGAAAGGGACGCGTCGTCGGGACCGATTTGTTGAAGAGTTTGAAAAGCCGATTGTTGACGAGAACGGCAAAGAGAAGAGTTTCAATGCGCTGTGTCCTGAGTGCAAGGCGCTGCGTCAAGACGGATGGAATGGATACAGTTGTCAAGCGTGCGGGTATCACGTCTGGACGCAACGAGTTAAGCCGATGTACAGCTATCTGAAACATGCGTTCGACGGTATTGTGATTGATGAAGGGGTGAAGATAAAATCCAAGCATAGTCAGCAGGGTATTGCTGGGCGTTCGCTTCCTTCAGGTCTCCTTCAATTCTGCCTGCCAACCCCGCCGCTCTATTGAAATTCTACGTCGTTTTATGCTACTTGTACCAGAAATTGTCCCAACCAAGCAGAACCTACGTCTATCTAAATGGTTCATGCGTACTTTGTTCTCCCCATTGAAAGGCATGCTGGGGTATGCTTTTTCGAAATAACCGTCCAATGATTCCGAACCCGCATGGTGCGATGATGTTGCGGGGTGTGGGATTTTTGTTGCGAGGTGATACTCAATGTCGCCATTGCGCGTAACTGAACAGCAAACTCGCTACAGTCTCATTGACCCGCAACTGCGGCGCGCCGATTGGAATATCGTTGACCACACCCAGGTGGGGACGGAGATTCCTGTAGCCAACTACAATGTCATTGCGAGCGAAGCGAAGCAATCTGAATCCGAAGGCTTCACCGACTATTGTCTGTACCGAACCAACGGCGAAGTCCTCGCAGTCGTTGAAGCAAAGAGAACAAGTCGCGAGCCGCGTGTGGGCAAGCAACAAGTGCTTGAGTACGTCACCGCAATCGAGAAGAAGCAGAGCTTCCGCCCATTCGCATTCATGGCGAACGGTAAAGATATTTTCTTCTGGGACAGTGTTGATTCAGCAGAGCGGCATGTTGCCGGATTCTTCTCACGTGAGAATCTGGAGCGACTGCTCTTCCTCAAACAAAACCGCAAGCCTCTCAACAGCATTCAGATCAAAGAGTCTATCGTCAACCGTGCGTACCAGATTGAGGCAATACGGAGAATCTCCGAAGCAATCGAGAAGAAGAAAAAGCGGAAGGCACTCCTCGTGATGGCAACGGGTACAGGCAAGACCCGCACAACGATGGCACTCATTGATGTATTCCTCCATGCTCATGCTGCACAGCGTGTTCTCTTTCTTGCAGATCGTGATGCCTTGGTAGATCAGGCGCTCACGGATGGCTTCAAGGTGCATCTCCCCAACGAGTCACGCACACGCATCCGGACGTACAACATCGACAAGACGGCGCGGGTCTATGTCTCCACGCTGCAAACGCTGGAGATGTGTTACGAGAAATTCACTCCCGCCGATTTCGATCTCATCGTTGCGGATGAATGTCATCGCTCCATCTACAACAAATTCACGGACGTGCTCGCGTATTTCGATGCAATCCAGATTGGACTGACGGCAACTCCCGCCGAGTTCATCGACCGTGACACGATGAAATTCTTCGATTGCCTGACCGCTCGAAGAGTCGAGTCGTTAACCGAAGCCGGAGGCGTAGGCGGTCGACGGCCGACATTCCTCTACACGTTCGACCAAGCAGTTGAAGACAAGTACCTCGCCGACTTCAATGTCTATGCTGCGCAGACGAAGTTTCAGCGCAAAGGGATCAAGGGCGTTGACCTGACCGATGAAGACAAGGACTCGCTGAAGTCTCGGGGGATTGACCCGGATGACATCAACTATGAAGGGACCGACCTCGAACGGAAGGTGACGAACAAAGACACACTCCGAAGGCAGTGGGATGAGTTCATGCAGTTCTGCCAGAAGGATGCCACAGGACAGTTGCCGGGAAAGACGATTGTCTTTGCGATTACGCATAACCATGCAATGCGGCTCGCCGATGCGTTCAACGAGATGTATCCGGAATATGGCGGCAAGCTCGTGCAGGTGATTACCTCGAAGATGGAGCGTGCGCCAAGCCTGCTCAGCAATTTCAAGAAGGATGATCTTCCCCGTATCGCAATCTCTGTAGATATGCTCGATACGGGTGTGGACTTTCCCGAAATCGTGAACCTCGCGTTCATGAAGCCGGTCAACTCGCAAATCAAGTTCTGGCAAATGATCGGGCGTGGCACTCGCAGCCACGAAACGTGTAAGCGTTTGGAGTGGCTCCCAAACCGTGAGAAGGACAAATTCCTTATCGTGGACTTCTGGGAGAACTTCGAGCACTTCAACATGATGCCGAAGGATGGCGAAACCACAGGGCAAATACCGGTATTGGTTACCATCTTTAATGCCCGCTTACAAAAATTAGAGATCTTTGTAGGGGCACGACATGTCGTGCCTCTACGGGAATCAAATGAGGATGAACACCGCATCATCCGCGACCTTCGTGCACTCATTGCCCGAATCCCTGAAAGCTCCTACTCCGTAAAGCTGGTAATGAAGGAAGTACGCGAAGCATGGGATGACGACTTCTGGCGTTACATTACCGTTGCAAAGATCGAGTTCCTCCGGATGAAGGTTGCACCACTCCTCCGGTTTGTGCCGCATGTGAAACCTGCGGAAGAATTCTTTGTGAGCAAGATGGAACGCTGCGGGTTGGCTCTGCTGCAAAAGAAAGACTTGAAGACGCACATCGAATCCATCCGTGAAGATGTCTCGCTCTTGCAAACCAATCTCGATCAGGTTCAACCTCATGTGAAGCTGATTGATGCCGTGTTAGGCTCCGCGTATTGGAGTACACTGACACTGAGCACGCTGGACGAAGCAAAAGCAATACTCGCACCGCTGATGAAATACCGCCGTGACCGTCCCTCGATCGTGATTGAGCTTGGACTCGATGACATTATTGACTCACGCAAGTGGGTGATTCTCCGGAAGGACTCCCAGCGTGTGTACGTTGAGGAGTACAAAAAGAAGATTGAAGAGAAGATTTTGCAGATTGCGGCAAAGCACCCGACGATTGGGAAGCTCAAAGATAATACTGATGTGAACGTTGAGGATTTGATTAGATTGGAGCAAACGCTGGAAGCCGAGCTTGGTACCGACGAGCTGAGCCTCGACGACGAGAACATGCTGAAGGCGTTTGGCGTGCGTGTTGGGAGTTTAGTGGATTTCCTGAAGCATGTGCTCGGACTTGAAGCGCTCCCCTCGTACGAAACCGTTGTTCGCAAGGCGTTCGATGCGTTTATTCTTGAGCATAACTACAATGCGGACCAGTCCCGGTTCCTGCGCGTGGTGCAGAGTGTGTTCCTGCAGCGGAAGAAGCTGGAGCTTGCCGATTTGTACGAGGAGCCCTTTACGAACTTTGGCGCGAATGCGGTGGAGAAGCTGTTTGTTGAGAGTGAGATTAGCGAATTAATTGAGTTGGCGAAGAAGTTGGCAGCGTAGTGCAGAATCTATGATGAACTGAAGAGGCAACCTGATGTGGCATGACAATGAAACCGAACTTGACCTAATAGATTTTCAGCACCTAGTGACGGGGGTAGAAGCAATAATCAAGAACGACCATTTGTTACCTTGCACCATCGGCATATTTGGTGATTGGGGAAGTGGGAAATCGAGTCTACTAAGAATGGTAGAATCCAACCTGAAGAAAGATGATAACATATTGTGCATACGGTTCAATGGATGGTTGTTTGATGGATATGATGACGCGAAGTCAGTCTTGATGGACACGATTGTGGAAGAGATTATAAGCCATCGAAAGCTTGGCCCCAAGGCAAAGAAGCTCATTGGAAAACTCCTCAAACAAATCAACTGGATGAAGGCGGCAAGAAGCGGCCTGAAGCATGGCTTGGCGTTTGCGACAATGGGGCCCGCTGGTCTCGCAGTCTCTGGAATCGGTCAAGCGATGGAAAAGCTTGCCAATGTGGACTACAATGAAGTCTTGAAAGACAAGGGTGAGAAGGGCGACACCAAGGAGGCTGAGTCTATTCCTACGACTATCATGGAGTTTCATGATGATTTTGCCAAACTTCTCAACGAGACCAAAATCCAGAAGCTTGTTGTGTTCATTGACGACCTCGACCGCTGTACGCCTGACACCGTAATTGATACGTTGGAAGCTATCAAGTTATTCCTTTTTGTAGACAAGTCGGCGTTCTTGATATGCTCTGATGAAAGACTAATAAGATACGCTGTGCGGCGGAGATTTCCAGAAATACCGGGGCAAGACTTGGAAGTGGGAAGAGACTATCTTGAAAAACTCATCCAGTTTCCTGTGAGGATACCTCAATTGAGTGTTTCTGAAATGGAGTCCTATGTGAACCTATTGTTCACGAGACTCTATTTGGAAACTGACAAGTTTGAAGCTGTGAGACAAGAGGTCATGAAGAAGAAGGGTGCTTCGGTATTCTCTTCAGCCTACTCTATTGCAAACGCGAAAGAGATTGTCGGCCCATTACCTCCGAAGTTAGAGGAAGCGCTCGTCCTTTCCGCACTCGTAATTCCTGTGCTAGCAACTGGTCTTAACGGAAATCCGAGACAGTGCAAGAGGTTTCTAAACATGTTGCTCATGCGAATTGAGATGGCTAGGTCCAAAGGAATCTCCCTCAATTCCAGAACTCTCGCTAAACTAATGTTGCTAGAGTACTTCAGGGAAGAGTCGTTTAAGAAACTTTTCGAATTGGTAAGCCAAAGCGAGGGACCGTGCAAAGCACTTGAACTCTTAGAGAAAAGAGTTGCTAAAGGGAAAACTGATGACGATAGCGATTCGAAAGATGTTCAAGAGGAATCATTGAACATTGCGCTAGACGCTGACCTCGCCATTTGGCTTCAAGATCCTTGGCTCAACAATTGGCTTCTTTCGGAGCCTCACTTTGCTACATTAGACTTAAGAGAGTATTTGTATTTTTCCCGCGACAAAATAGGAATCGTTGCTGTGCTGGGCCTTAGGCTATCACCAAAAGCACAAGAACTGCTGAATCAGCTACTCGGGGAAAGCGCGGCTTACAAGAAAATAGCAATCGATCAGACAACATCTTTGTCACCTGTAGATGCTTCTGCGATCTTTGAGGCGCTTACTTCTCGATTGAGAAGTGTTGGTGCAACGGATGGAGGCGATGCGGTTTCTTCTGTTTTATTTGAATTCTGTGCAAAGAGGGTCGAACTGCTATCACAACTAATTCCCTTCCTGCAATCTTTGCCAGAAGTTTCAATTCTACCATCGGTAATTCCAAGGCTTCAGGATGTCACTCGAGGAACTCCATTTGCGCCAGCGGCTCAAACACTAGTCTCAAGATGGGGAAAAAGTAAGACTAATCTAACGCTTGCCTTAGTCGCCAAGAAGCGCGTACAAAAGGATTGACAAATGGGAACATCGAATTCTAACGAAGGACCTCAACGGGGAACACCTTTGTTGCCTTCTTGGGCGCCTTCTCCGGAGCCATTTCCTCCACCCGATGACAAGAAGGATCCAAAGAAAAAGGGGCCACCCGTAGCACCCCTTACAATACCTAGACAAACTGGGGATTGGGGTAGAGCTAGGGCGGACCTTTCTCGGTATGCCAACGACGGTCGGCAAGGAAGTCTCCGACAAGCAACCAGATCTTATGTCCGAGCATCGGGTGGAGCTGGTGGTGCAAGAGCATCAGCAATTGCGGGCAGGTCGACAGTCTCCAGGTTTGGAAGTTTTCTTTCAAGTGCTGTAACACGAGGTGTTCAGCGAACACTGCACGACCTTGGCTTGGATGCAGTTGTCGGAGAGCCGCTAGAAATTGTTTTTGCAGCGATAGCTGACAAGATTGCACCGAGTGGCGCACTCAACGAAGAGGCTATTGCAAGAAAAGCAGTTTTAGATACAATGGCCGATCTGTTAGACGAACTTTCTGGAAGCAAGCAGGCGATTGAGCAGTTAGAGTCCTTGGACAAAAAAAGCGTGGAAGGTTTGATCACAAAGTGCGTGAGTGCTTACGTTTTTGAGCGTTGGCTTCATGAGCTCGGTCTTGTGCTGGAAAAAAAGGTAATATCAGAAACGAAAATCTTGAAGCTCGAATCAAGTATCAAGAGCTTCATAGAGTCCGCAGTAAAATGTGATTTCCAGAAGTTCGACATTCTCCACTCTGACCTCATGAGTGGTGCCGGAAGAAGACTCATCGATAGGATTTTTGAAGAAGCCTATTCAGCATTGGAGTCCGTATGACATTTGATGTTGTCGTTTTAAAGAATCCCAAAGACCGATTCAGTCCGGCTAAGTCCAAAGCCGTAAGAACCATCAGGATTCTCAGCTTTGAGCATCATTCCTCAGACGTCGTCAGCCACCACATTCAGAAGGTTTTGAACAAGCGTAAGTTGTTTCCAACTAATATGGCTTCTGACCTCCTAAATGTTGCTATATCAGTCTTCGTGGCGGACCACTTAATCCTCAGAAGCGAATACGGCTACTACAATTGGGGTAGACATATTCGCTTGCATGTGCCCGTAGTTGATCCAAGAAAGTGGGAGAATGCGAGAGACACTCTTGAAAGGATGCTATCTTTTCTCACCGGAGATAAATGGGATATCCAATTCCGTAGACGCAAATCAAGCCAGACCGAAACAAAAAGGAAAAAATATAAACTGGATTGTGTAAGTCTGTTTTCTGGTGGACTGGATTCATATATCGGTGCAGTTGATCTCCTCCAGTTGGGGCATCGTGTCACACTGGTAGGCCACTATGGACTTGGAGCCCCCGATGGAGCGGCCCAAACAAAACTGTTTTCCGGTCTTAAGTCAGGGTATTCTAAGGGCACAGTTGAATTGCTTAGATTCTATGTACAACCTAAAGACAGCAAAGAAAAATCAAAGAGATCTAGATCTTTGCTGTTTATCGCTCTTGGTGTTCTTGTCGCTGATGCACTTGGCAATTCCACGCCAGTTTATGTTCCGGAGAACGGGCTCATATCTATCAATCCGCCACTCACAACGTCAAGGCTTGGAAGCTTGAGCACAAGGACCACACATCCTTATTTCATTTCATTGCTACAACTGGCGTTGTCGAGATTAGGCTTGGATCACCCAATCATCAACCCCTATCAGTATCGGACAAAAGGCGAGATGATCGTAAAATGTAGGAACCGTACTCTTGTGAAAAAAAATATGTCTACGACAATTTCGTGTGCCCATCCAATGGCAAAAAACATTCGAAAGGGGCTGACTAATCCGGCTAAACATTGTGGGTATTGTCTACCTTGTTTGATCCGTCGCGCCGCCCAACATCACGCAGGGATAACAGGTGATCGTTATTTCGATAGTAATCTAAGGGTGGCCTCCGATCCAAGTAGACCCACTGGACGAGATTTCAGGGCCGTAAGACTCGCGCTAACCCGATTTACCAAATCGGGAAGGCTGGACATCTTTCAGGCTCTTGCATCTGGTCCCTTGCCAGCTAAGAACAAGGAACTCACCAAGTTTGCCGAAGTCTATGCAAGAGGGATTCAAGAAGTGAAGCAGTTCTTAGATTCTATGACGAACTGATGAATGGCTTTGTTGACACACACTTTCATCTTGACTTGTGGAAGAACGCCGACGAACTTGTCAACGAAATCGAGTCAAATGAAGTTTATACCATTGCTGTGACAAATTCACCGAGCGTGTTTGACTACACGCTTCGATTGGCACAAGGAAAGAAGTACATCAGGGCTGCAATCGGTCTTCATCCAGAGCTTGTGGCCCAGAGGCAATCAGAACTTGCTCTGTTTTTGAAATGCTTAGACAAAACAAGATATGTGGGTGAGATAGGTTTGGACTACGGTCGTAGAGTTGAGGAGGAAGATGTCCAAAGAAAAGCCTTCGAGGCTATACTTAAAGCATGTGCCGACCAAAAAGACAAAGTGATGACTGTCCATTCGCGCAATTCCGCTGATGATGTGATCTCAATGCTCGGGAAAAGCTTTCCAGGAAAGGTCATATTGCATTGGTACAGTGGTTCATTGGGGCAACTTCAAAGAGCGATAGGGTATGGTTTCTTTTTTTCCGTGAATTATGCTATGACAATATCAAAAAAGGGAGCCAGAATAATAACGGCGATACCTGATGATCGCTTACTCACAGAATCAGATGGTCCGTTTGTCTCAATCAAGAAGACCCCTGCTTCTCCACTCAATATTTCTTCTGTGGTAAGGAACCTTGCCAATCTAAGGTCTGTCGATCCTGATAAAATGGCCCGCACTATTATTGGGAATTTTCATTCGCTTCTTGTCGAGAGCTAGGTGTTTCAACACACCAAGCAAATTCAACTGTCTTTTGATTCAAGTGTAATGTGTAAGAGCCTTCCTATGGTGGATTTTGAAACTATAACTAGCATAATGATGCACCAATCATGAACTTTAATGTTAACAGACCCACAACTAAAACCTAAAGTTGACGCGCTTTGGGACCGCTTCTGGTCTGGCGGCATCGCCAACCCGATCACCGCCATCGAGCAGATGTCCTATCTCATTTTCCTCAAGCGGTTGGAGGATATGGACAATGCCCGCGCTGCCGCTGCAAAGAGAAAAGATGAATCCTATCGCTCAGTCTTCCATGGCAACAAAGAATGCCGCTGGACGTACTGGAGCCAGTTGCCCGGCGACCAGATGCTGAAGCATGTGCGGGACAAGGTCTTCGATTTCCTGCGCGAGCTTGGCAGCGACACAAGCTCGTTCACGCAGCACATGCAGGACGCCGTCTTTATTATCCCGAAGGCATCGCTGCTGCAGGAGGCGGTGAAGATCATAGACGACATGCACATTTCCGAGCAGAACATCGATGTGCAGGGGGATCTCTACGAATACCTGCTGATGCAGCTCACCACGGCAGGCAAGAACGGACAGTTCCGAACGCCGAGGCACATCATCCGGATGATGGTGAAGCTCGTGAACCCGAAGGTAGGCGACCGCATCTGCGACCCGGCTGCGGGCACGGGCGGGTTCCTTGTGAACGCGTACGAGCACATCCTCGAATCGAACACCAGTCCCGACGTGCTGGAGTACGACAGCGAAGGGAAGCCGCACCACCTCATCGGCGACAGGATTGCGGATAAGAAGCTGCTGAAGTTCCTGAAGAGCCAGGCGCTGACGGGCTACGACTTCGACGCCACGATGACACGCATCGGCGCAATGAACCTGATGCTGCACGGGATCGACAATCCGAACTTCCGCTACACGGATACACTCTCCAAGGCGTTCGCCGAGAAGGGACAGTACGACGTGATCCTCGCCAACCCGCCGTTCAAGGGATCGATCGACAAGAGCGACATCAACGAGCGGTTCTCGACAAAGACGACGAAGACGGAGTTGCTCTTTATTGAACTGATGTACGACCTGCTGGTGACCGGCGGACGCTGCGGCGTGATCGTGCCGGACGGTGTTCTCTTCGGGACGAGCAACGCACACATCAGCATACGAAAGATCCTCGTGGATAAGTGCAAGCTCGAAGGCGTGATCTCGATGCCCTCGGGTGTGTTCAAGCCCTACGCGGGCGTCTCGACTGCGGTGCTCGTGTTCCAGAAAGGCGGCACCACGGACAACCTGCCCGCCGAAGGCACGCAGGCGGGCGTCTGGTTCTACGACATGGAAGCGGATGGGTTTTCGCTCGATGATAAGAGGCAGAAGATAACCGACAACGACATTCCTGATATTATTCAGAAGTGGAAGGAGCGCGTTGTCGGTCATTCTGAGCGAAGCGAAGAATCCAGACCCCGTACAAAAATGGATTCTTCGGTCGTGGAGTCTATCCCGCCGAAGGCGGGACTCCCTCAGAATGACAGACGGAAAAAATGCTTCCTCGTTCCTGCCGACGAAATCCGCGACAACAAGTACGACCTCTCCATCTCGCGCTACAAAGAGATCGAGCATAAGGAGATTGAGTATGAGAAGCCGGAGGTGATAATGAAGAAGGTGCTGGAATTGGAGAGGGAGATTGCAAAGGATGTAGAAACGATAAATAGTCTCTTGGGATAATGAATTCTTCCAATTGGAAATCGCTCAGACTTGCCGACATAGCGAAGATAGAAAAATCTGCTGTTCAGCCAAATGAGATTCTCAAAGGAACCACATTTGTTGGGCTGGAAAATATCTATGAGTCGGGTATAGTGGATACGTCACGAACCGTATCAAGGGGTGAACTGTTAAGCACGAAGTTTCAGTTCACGAGCAAACACATTCTCTATGGGAAGCTCCGACCTTACCTGAAGAAAATTGCACGTCCAGCTTGTGAAGGAGTTTGCAGCACAGATATTCTTCCGATCTTGCCAAAGGAGATTGTCGATCGAGATTTTCTTTATTACTTCTTGAGACAGCCTCAGCTAATCAAGCTAGCAACCGAACGCTCAATTGGGGCAAACCTACCCCGCCTGAGTCCAGCGACGCTCGCCGAGTTTGAGATTTCTCTTCCCCCACTTCCCATCCAAAAGCAAATCGCAGCCATATTGGAGAAAGCCGATGCTGCGCGGGACAAGCGTCGGCAGGCGAACCAACTCACCGAGCAGTTCTTGCAGTCGGCGTTTCTGGAGATGTTCGGTGATCCGGGAATTAACACAAAACAATTGCCAGCAAAGAGACTTGCTGATCTTGTGAGAAAGGACGACAAAATTAATTACGGTGTTGTTCAGCCTGGCGATGATTATCCTGGCGGTGTGCCGATTGTGAGAATTGGTGACTTCCAAGGAATGCGCGTTGACAAAACAAATCTGAAACGAATTGATCCCAAGATTGAAGAAGCATATAAGCGCTCGCGACTTGTTGGAGATGAGGTCTTGTTGGCATGTGTCGGATCGATTGGGATGGTCGCACTAGCCGACCCAAGCTTGAAAGGATTTAATACAGTCAGAGCAGTTGCACGCATTAGGTGCGGTGAGGACCTAGACAAACTGTTCCTTGCCTTCTATCTATCTACTTCGTTTTCACAATCCTTCTTTCGTCGAGAGACCAGAACAGTATCGCAACCTACGCTAAACATCAGACAGATAGAAGAAACTCAGATTCTGCTTCCGCCAATGAAAGAGCAGCAGAAGTTTGCCGCCTTGGTCGAGAAGGTGGAGGGGCTGAGGGGGAAGCAGAGGGAGTCGGAAAAGGAATTGGAGAATCTGTTTGGGAGTCTTATGCAAAGCGCGTTTAGAGGGGAGCTGGTGGGATGAGGAATTATCAACATAGGAGCGTTAAGTAATGGCCAAAGCTGAAGCGAGTGTTGAAGAACTTGTTGGAATGATTGAACGAGGTGAACTGCGTCTACCTGAAATGCAACGCCGCTACGTATGGCGTTCGACACGGGTGCGAGACCTACTTGATTCACTTTATCGCGGTTATCCCTCCGGAGCAATCCTGCTATGGGAGACTGACGAAGTAGTTCCACTGCAGGAGTTTGCAGTCGCTCAACAAAAGAACCCATACCAAAGCACGCGTCTACTTCTTGATGGGCAACAGCGCCTGACCTCACTATGGGCCGTCATCCGAGGCGAACCAGTATCGGTGCGTGGACGCAAGAAACCTATCGAGTTACTATTCAACTTGGATCATCCAGATGAATTGGCTATCGTCACCGAAGTAGACGAAGATGGGGAAGACGACGAAGATCTGATTGAAGATGAAGCGGACTCGTCAGATGATGAGTTGCAACGTCGTTTCGATAAAATGACTTTTGTAGTCACGACTCGTAAATTGGAGCAATCCCCGTCGTGGGTAAAAGTGTCGGAGGTTTTCAAGAGCGATAGCGACGCGTCTTTTTTGAAGCGGGCAAATGTAAAGGGGTTCGATGATCCTAGGTATGAGAAGTACAGTCACCGACTTGCCCGCCTGCGTGGAATAAAGAAATATATGTACCGCATGGACGTACTTGAGCGTCGTCTCTCTTACGATGAGGTAACAGAGATCTTCGTACGTGTGAACTCTCTTGGCGCGAAGCTACGAAGCTCTGACCTGGCCATGGCTCAGATTACAGCTAAGTGGCGCAATTCACTCAAAATATTTCAAGAGTTTCAAAGGCAATGTGGAATCAAAGGGTTCGATTTTGATCTTGGAATACATCTCAAGAACCTTGTCGTTTTTGCAACAGGACAATCGCGTTTTCTCACCGTCGGTAATCTATCGCTAGAAACGTTGCAAACGGCGTGGAAGCAATCCTGCGAGGGTATGGAGTTCGCATTGAATTTCTTAAAGAGCAATGCGGATATCGATAGCCCGGCGCTACTCTCCTCACCGTTCCTTTTGGTAACACTCGCGTACCTGGGTCATAAACGAGAGTATCGAATCACTTCCGAAGAATCAGACCGCCTCCGTTTCTGGGTCCTCATTGCTAATGCAAAGGGACGTTATTCGAGAGGATCAAGCGAAACTCTTCTTGACCAAGATCTTGCAACCTTGAAACAGGGCGGAGGAGCATCCGAGTTAATAGACCGCCTTCGGCTTCAGGTGGGGCGATTGGATATCACACCTGACGAACTCGAAGGTCGTAACCAACGCAGTGCCCTTTTCAAAACAATGTTCCTAGCATTTCGCGATGCAGGTGCGAAGGACTGGCAGTCAAATCTCGCAATCGCCTTAGATCACTCGGGGGTGCAACACCGCTTGCAATTTCATCATGTGTTTCCGAAGGCGATCCTTAAGAATGCATACAATTCACGAGAAGCAGATGACATTGCGAACTTGGCTTTCATAGGCGGGAAGACAAATCGGACTATCAGTGATAAATCGCCAAGCACTTACCTTTCGAAATTGATAGAGAAGCTTGGCCGGGAACCATTCAACACACAATGCATACCATTAGGTGCTGAGTATCTGATGCCAGAAAACTACAAGAGCTTTCTGGTTGAACGCCGGAAACTTATAGCGAAGCGGCTCAATGAGTTTCTTGGAATGCAATGAGGATATTTTCATTGCCTCGTCAAGAGCAACCCCCGCCGCCGGAGTCAGCCCACGCTATATCGGTTGAGGGATGGAACATGGGCTGGAGATTTCGACGGAAGGGCGAGTCGCTGCGGCAAAGCAGAGGGAGTCGGAAAAGGAATTGGAGAATCTGTTTGGGAGTTTGATGCAAAGAGCGTTCAAGGGGAGAGCTCGTTGGATAATGTTCTCATGATGAAAAGAAAATTGTCAATGTTGAACGATCAATAGTCAATTGACATTCGGTCAAAGCAGAGGGCGTCGGAAAACCAGTTGGAGAATTTGTTTGGCAGTTTGATGCCGAGATCATTCAGTGGAGATCTCATATCCAAACAACTAAGCCAGGGTGAATGAAGATGGCAGAAAGTGAGAGCAGCAATAAGAGTATCGGCGGGAGGATACTGAAATGGATCGGAGTCGTTACGGCGTTATTTCGCTTGGTGGAGGCAACCGTCGAACTACAACAACCAATTACAACCAACCCGGACTTCAAAGTCGAACAACATTTCGGCCTAGGCAGAGCGATTAGAAATCTCCTTTAGCAACACTGTGCGACTATGAACGAACACGATTTGAAGCAAGCCGCAGAATTTCTCAGAAAAGGAGTTGGCAGCGCAGCGAGGTAAGAACTGATGCAGGATTTTCTGAAACGCAAGTGAATCTTCTTTATCGTTATCATCACTCTGCTGTTGCTGAACTTTTTCACATGCTCATTCCTATGGGAAGAGCCAGAAGAGAACGAGCAGTTGACCCACCACCTGGAAACGTAGCGTGCGAATTGCATTGCTACTCACAATTCTGATTGCACCCACATGTCTCGCTCAGAGTAATCCCAAGCTGTTTTCTGACTACAACACTCTTATCGACACTGCATACATCATCGGCGAGCTCAACGTCTATCTCGGACTCATTAGTGCTGACACAACAAATCCGATGTCAACCAAGACCACAGGGCGATATTCGAAGCCACTCTCGTTGCCGCGAGGTCATTCGCCTACTCCTCCATCCATTCCGTCTTTTCCTTTGAAATCCTCAGTAGCATGAAGCAAGCGCCCATCTCCAAGCCCAACACTTTGTCCATCTCCTGCTTCTTGCTCGTGAGCATAAGTATCGGCGTGTTGATGCCGTCGTTACGCAAGTCGCGGCAGATCTCCTGACCATTTTTCTCAGGCAGCATGAGGTCGAGAACAATCAAGTCAATGTTCTCGCGCTTCGCCATCGTGTAGCCCTTTGCGCC
>Ga0209514_10006268_pt1 | contig 14666 bp, 18 predicted proteins | sample Subgrocontami58m_FD_187452 | JGI IMG/M metagenome (GOLD analysis project Ga0209514, IMG submission 187452) | Subsurface groundwater microbial communities from S. Glens Falls, New York, USA - GMW37 contaminated, 5.8 m (SPAdes) (version 3) | ecosystem: Environmental > Aquatic > Deep subsurface >...
GAAGCGTTTTTCCGAATAGGTGAGATTGTCTCATACCATCAAATGATATTTCTCATAGTAGCGTACCCGCAAAAAAAGAAAAGAGTCCCGCCATGGCGGGACTAATCGGTTGCGATGATTTCGTCGCTTTCTTCAAAAAGAGCTATGGGAGCAAAAAATGCGGAAACAAATATTCCTGCAACTGCAAAACTGCACTTCACGCACCCAATCACGTTTTCGTCATCAGGATGCAACGATGCTGGTCCGAAGCAACCCCTACAAGCCAGCACCATGCTTTTCTGCCATTTTTCCGGATCAGGCAGTTCCGGATGAATGCTATCGGGGCCGAACTTATTTATGAGTTCCTCAAGCGATAGAGATGTCTTTCCCATGCGTTCCTCCACGAATGTACTGTATCCGAGGATACGCGAATACCCGCAATAAAAGCAAGAGCGCCTTGCGGAGAAGACACTCCTTCAAAAAAATCAAATTTTTTCTATACGAGTTTTACAACCCTCCGTCTACGGAAAAAGAAAAAACCCGCCAGAGGTCTTGTGAACCAATGACGGGGGCAGTAGGGTGCCAGCCCTGTTGCGACTACTGCGGCGTCATCGCGATGAGCGCGCGCGGGAGAACGCTCTCCGCCTGCCGCTCCAGAAAGGAACGGATGAACGCCTCGAGCCGAGCGAGCGCATCGCCACGATTCACATAGATGATCTCGTGAACCACTCCGGGATTGCCCCGAATGAGACGGCTGATGCGCCGCTCGGCTATGCGGTCCCCGTGACACAGGAGTACCACGGGCTTGTGTGCGTGGTAGGCCATCTCGACTTCGACCCCAACCCCGAGCGACGGATTGTCTACCACGGCAACAACGAGCATTGCCGACGTGACAGCCGTGCGATCAATCATATCAACCTGTTTAGGGGTGACATCCTTGTGTCGCACGGGGTCCGTGTTTTGGTGCGGTACATACGGAGTAAGCCCAATGGACTCTACCATCCGCCCGATGGACTCATAGAAGTCGAGGTACTGCTGCCGGATGCTGTCAGGAACATCGCTCAACGCGCCGGAGATGTAAACGAGCTTGCTAGCCATGACGATTCCTCCTTGGTAAGGAGGGTTATCGTCACATTAGGGAGTGGCCCGAGACGGGCCGCATTAGGGAGAACGATACCCAGGTTCACTGCATTGTGCACGCCGAGGCCCTACGCGATGCAGGCCAGGTAGATGTACTGACCGGGATCACCCTTGATCTCGATCAACCTCCGGACATGCCCCTCCATGTCCGAACCTGGCGGGTCAATGGACACCTTGAGATGCCAGCCCTGTGCATCGGGCAACTGGTCGCCGACTGAATGAACTTCCCAGTACACGACGCCGCGAGGATCGCACTTCTCGGTGAGCGCCATGATGTAGCCGCCCCTCTCGTCAACTCGACACACCCGTGCGTACGGCACGAGTGTCGCAATCCCGTGACCAAAGAGAAGGTACTCTTTTGACCGCAGAATGCTGCCGTCGGTCGGCTGGATGCCGCATGCCCTGATGAGCATTGCGTTACCGTTGAGCAACTCCGCGTTGAACGGATACAGACCGTGGAAGAATTCCCACGGAACGCGCGCCCGAATCTTCTCCATTATTCTCACCTCCCTTCTGTTTGGTGTTGGAACTTAAAACGACACCCACGTCATTGCGGGCACGGCGACAGTAGCTCAAAAAGTAAAAAAAGTCAATGGCAAAACAAAAACTCGGCTTGCTTCCGAGTTTTTTAATGACAACAAACTTATTTCATCGCGAATAAATCCTCGATGCGCTTTACACGCTTTCTTAATTCTTGGATTTCAAAACTGTGCTGTCTTAAAATAAGCTTTTCGATATTATCTAACTTTTCCTCAAGACGCCCCATCCGTCCGTTCATATCACCTTTCAATTCTTCCAAATCCCGTCTTTTGGCGGTCTCGTCAAATCCGCGTTTGACCATTGACGCTAAATTTTCGATTGTCATTTTCTTTACCATATTTCCAAAATATAACGCTTCTATAAACTCTTTGCAACCCTCCTCACGTGCTCGACAAGCGCTGCGGTATACCCGGCCTCGTTGTCATACCAGGAATAGACCGTAAGAAGATCGCCGTCAACAACTTTTGTAAATCCAAGGTCCACAATCGCGCCGTAGGGCTCGCCGATAATGTCTGTTGAAACCAGAGAATCTTCCGTAACTTTCATCATCTTTGACCATCGTGTCTCTGCCGCGGCTTTCTTGAATACTTCATTCACTTCTTCTTTGGTCGTATTTTTTTCAAGAAGCGCGGTAATCATGACGAGAGACCCAGCAACTACCGGCACGCGGATCGCAATACCGTCAAAAATTCCTTTGAGGTCCGGAATGGATTGAATCACGGCCTCTGCCGCGCCGGTTGAGGACGGCACGATATTTACCGCAGCTGCCCTGCCCCGGCGCACGTCTTTTGCGTCAGGCCCGTCAACAAGCTTTTGGGTTGCGGTATAGCCGTGAACCGTTTGCAACATCGCTTTTTTTATCCCGAAATTTTCTTTTAAAATCTGCATTACCGGAGCAGACGCGTTTGTCGTGCACGACGCATTTGAAGTAATCAGATGCCCTTCGCTAAAAAGCGTATCGTTTACGCCGACAAGAGCGGTTGTAACATCTCCGGACGCGGGTGCCGTAATCACTACGCGACGCGCGCCTGCATCAAGATGAACTTTTGCTTTTTCGCCCGAAGTAAAAAACCCGGTTGATTCGACAACAACGTCTATCCTCAAACTTTGCCACGGAAGATTTGCAGGGTCTTTTTCCGCAAAGACCTTTATCTCTTCGCCGTCTACGACAAACGAATCCTTTTTTGCCTCAATCGTTTTGCCGTATCTGCCGTACACTGAATCATATTTCAAAAGATACGCAAGGGTTTTGGTATCCGTAAGGTCATTTACCGCGATAATATCAAAATCCTTGTCCCCGAACGCGGCCCGGAAAAACTGGCGTCCGATCCTACCAAACCCGTTTATTGCTATATTTGCCATATTTCTATTTTACCACATTTTCCGCGGCAGGGCTCATCTTTTCCCGCTTTTGCAAGTATGCGTATGCCGCAAGAGTTGCTTTTACCGCGTCTCCGGCAGAGATGTTGTTTTGCTTGTAGGGGTCGTCCGTAATGTCTCCAGCGGCGAATATGCCCGGATGCGAGGTTGAGCCGTGTTTTGAATCAATCACTACTTGTCCATATTTATCGAGCTCAACAATACCTTTTACCATCTCGGAATTCGGCACAGAGCCGATCTCGACGAATATACCGTCCACCGCCAAAATCTTTTCCTCTCCGGTTTTCCTGTCTTTATATTTTATACCGGTCACGAACTTTTCGCCCACAACTTCGCGCGTCTCTGCATTGAAAATAATTCCTTTGAGTTTCGGGTTTTGTTTGATGTGCTCTTGGGTCACCTGGTCTCCACGCAAAGCCCCGTTATACTCAAGGATGTAAATTTCCGCGGCATATGGGAAAAGATCCTCGACAGCTTCAAGCCCCGCGTTTCCTCCGCCGATGACCGCAACCTTTTTCCCGGTAAAAAGCGGCGAGTCGCACGTTGAGCAATACGCAACTCCTTTTCCGGCAAACGTTTCTTCTCCGGGAATGCCTAATTTTCGGCGTCTCGCGCCTGCGGCAAGAATTATGGTTTTCCCTTCATACACATTCCCTTTGTCGGTTTTCACCTCAAAATCGCACACGCGGTCCTCGCCGGCCCCGCATTTGATTGATCTCACTCCAATAACGCGCTCCGGCATCTGTATCTCGACCCGGTCCGGGTATGCGCGGACATGCTCCTCGAATTTTTTCGCCAAATCAAAACCGGAGATATTTTTTTCTCCGATCCAATTCTCGATGTCCGCGGAAACCTCGGACTGGCCGCCGATGGATTCCGTGATCATGAGCGTCGAAAGCCGCTTTCGCGCGGCGTAGACCGCGGACGCAACTCCCGCAGGGCCTCCACCGATGATGATGATATCGTAGAGCATGAACAGGTAACTAGTTACTAGTAACCAGTTACTAATTACTAACTGATCTCAAGCGCTTCTTTAAGTGCGGCCTGATCAAACCCGATGACAATTTTTCCGTCAATATCAATCACCGGAACCGCGAGCTGGCCCGTACGCGCAATCATATCATTTCGCGCTACTTCATCCGTTGTCACGTCGCGCTCTGTGTAAGAAACATTGTTCGCCCCGAAAAACTCTTTTGTCTTTTTGCAGTAAAAGCAGGTCGGAGTGGTATAGATTGTTACGTTGTGCATAGAAATTACTTTACATTACTTTATTTAAGAGCGGCGTCGATCTGGACTTGAAAAGTACTAAACGGCTGTGCGCCTGCGGGCGTCACCTTCTTGCCATTTATGAATAGTGCCGGAGTTCCGTCAACGCCCGCCTTAACACCGTCTTCATAATCCTTTGTGACTTCATCTTTGTACTTCCGATCCTTCACGCATTTCTCAAAGACGGCCCTATTGAGCCCGAGTTCACTCGCAAGGGCGATATAATCCATGGTTCCCTTCGCGAGCTCGGCTTGGCGGGTATAGAGAGTATCGTGATACGGCCAGAATTTTCCCTGGTCATCCGCGCATTCAGCGGCTTCCGCCGCGGGACGCGCCGACGGATGAATGTTTTCAAGGGGGAAATCCCGATAGACAATCTTCACCTTTCCGGTTTCTACATACATGTTAAGAATCTCCTTTCGCGCCTCGTCGTGGAACTTCTTGCAAAACGGACATTGAAAATCTCCGAATTCAACAAGCGTAACCGGCGCATCCGCATTTCCGAGAACCGGATCGTCGTCCGCAATACTTTGAGAAACCGAGCCGCCCGCATCGGTATCCGACAATCCGCTTTTCGCAGTATTTCCGCTCTCAACGCCCTTATCCGGGGCAAACGCATAGATAACCGCGCCTGCGACAATAAGACCTGCGACGATTATTGCGGCGGGTATAAGATAGGTATTTTCGCTCTTTTGCTGACTTTCGTCAGCGTGCGGCGCTTGGGTATTTTTCTCCTCATCCATACACTAGCGTTGTTACACTGATTCTGATTTTACTACGGAAATTTCCCGTATGTCAACCATACCGTGCTTGAACCGTTCGCGAAAATCGTCGATAGGCGACTTTGTCTCAATGAGGGATGCGGCGTGAGCGCGAATATCACTTCGATTGACGAGCACCGCTCCGATGAGTAAATCCCCGCTGAAAAAATACCGCTCGTAGGAGTTTTTTTTGAAATCCGCGCGCTCAACCGATCCTTCAGCGCCGGAGCACTCGCCGATCGCCGTGATGGCAAGCCCGAAATGAACCGCCGCGTATGCCGAGACAACTCTCATGGCGAGGCGTTCGCCCGTCATATTAAGACCCGCAAGCTTCCCCTGCAAAAATGCATTCGTCCAATTCCCGACCATACGGTATTTTGCGAAAAGCGAATCATAAAACTCCGCCACGTCTCCCGCGGCGAAAACGCCGGGTGAACGCGCCTCAAGAAATTCATTCGTTTTCACCCCACTCGCAATCTCTACACCGGAACCCGCAAGAAATGAGATGCTCCGCCGAATACCAGTTGCAAGAAACAAAGCATCGTGTTCAATCTCAAGAAGATGCGACGTCGTTATCCGGAGCGCATGCTCCCCCTCTCGAACCTCACCAATCTCCGAGGATGACACGAACTCGAAACCATGATCGATACATACGCGCTGCATAAGTTCTCCTCCTTCCGGCCCCATAATGCGTGAAAAAAAGTGCTCCCCCCGGAAAAGAACACGCGCGGGGATTTTGTACGCCGCACATATCGACAGGAATTCAAGCGCGATAAAAGACCCTCCAACAACGAGCGGCCGCTCGAAGCGCTTCGCGCGAAACGCCTCGCGAAGCCGATCCGCGTCATCAAGCGTCTGAAGACGATAGCGGTATTCCGCGAGCTCATCGAGAGAAGAAGGCGCCACCTCGCCACCCGAGGCAATCAAAAGCTTATTATACGCAATCATCGTATGATCATGGAGCCCGATCTCGCGCTTCTCGGTATTCACGAACGAAATCTCCGTACCCGGATGAAAATCAATTCGGCTACGTTCGTAATCGTCTTCTTTTCGCAAAAAAAGTTTCCCCCGCTCGATCTCCCCTTTCACATAATGCGGCAGGAGAACGCGAGAATACAGGCGATGCGTCTCTGTAGAAAAAACCCCTATCGTTCCATCGGGATCCCGGGAACGTATGGTTTCGGCGGCAGTGACGCCGGCAACTCCGCCGCCGATAATACAATAGTCATATTGATTCCTCATAGAAATTCAAAACGCCTCGAAAAACGATTCCAGTGTAACACACTTCGCCAAAACAAAAAATCCGTCCGCCAACTGACGGATGGATTTTTTGTTTGGGTTGGCTTATCGGCGAAAACCGCCTCTCGAGCCGCCACCCCCGCGATCATTGTCGCGTCGCGGATTTGCTGCTCGCCAGCAGTCCTTGCAGAATACATCTCGCCCTGCCGTCGGCGGAAACGGGACTTTGCCCGGATTTCCGCACTTCGAGCAGGTGATATCGTATTCCTGCCTATCCTGCCAACCGCCCGCCGCGTTATCTTGGAACGCCACTGTGCGTTGGAAAATTCGAAATCCTTAAATTCTCGGCTTGCGCCTCAAATTTATTCTATACTTTCGAATCTTCTTTTTTTAGAAACGACCTCGCGTTTCTTAAAATGAATTATCCGAAAGGCCATCCCAAAAGATTCTTGCGAAATCCCAAGAAAAACCCTCTGGGATGGCCTAGATATATCCTTTTAATACTTCGCATAGCTAGTATAGCAGATATCGCGGTACTTTGCAATAGTCGTAGATATCCACTGGCAAGCCCCGCACTAAATTTCGACAACCGCGGTCGGTTCCGTCGGGTATCGATGGACTTATTGTTTCGGAGTCCAGCGTTTCCCCGCCAGCTTCATCAGGGCGGCATAAAACCAGTCGAAATTGTAGTGACGGGGCAAGCCCGTGGAACTCTGCGGTGATATTAAAAAAGTTGAAAATTATGACCCGTGAAAAATAGCGTGATAATAATGGTACCGAGTATAGTAAACACTAAAAGAAAACCGAGTGCTCTCTTAAGATGATTATCATTGTCTTTATGAGGCGACAAATACAATAGTATGGTGGCAACCGCATACAGCAACACGGAAAAAATACTTTTTGATGTCCAGTGATGGCCGGAAAAGTTTTTAAGCCAATCCTTTAACGGAACAGATAATTCAGCCCAGATAGTAATAACCACGACAAAGACGATTGTAATAATCGCCGCGTATGCCGATGAAATGATTAATTTTGGTTTATTCATTGATATTTTAATTGATTGCTCCCCAGCGGGCCGCGGCGGAGATCACAAATCCCATTGCGCCGATAAGAAGCCCTAACACAGCAACAACGCCAGAAAGCCACAGGGTAAGTCGGCGGAGCCCAAGCCGCTCCATCTCCTCTTTCTCAAGCAGAGTAATAAATAATACCGTCATTGCAAGCGGAATAACGAATAGGAAAATATGTTCCTTGGTCTCCATAATGATATTGTGCACCCACGGCGCAACACCGCTTTTGATTATCGGCTTCACAAGCACTCCATAATACACGACATAGTAATAGCCGCCGGCAAGCCAGCTTGCGACGAAAGCGGCAACACCCACCCACGCAGTAACAATCCTGTTCTTTCGCGAACCCCCATCGTCTTTTAATTTCCCTAAAAGCCACAAAAAGGCATCAATACCAACAATGGCAAAGCCGAGATGAAAACCTATAAGAACGGGCTTACTTTGTAGTATTGCAACAATATCCATAGGATAATTATATCACACGCATGCTCTCGAGAGCAAAAACTTTTAGAGCACTAGAAAAACATTGTTATGTCGCGGTATGTAACGAGAACCATGAGAAAAATGAGCACGACAAACCCGATCGTATGGGCGATATTCTCCGATTCAGCGCTTATCCGCCTGCCGCGGAGCTTTTCAATTAAAAGAAAAAACACTCTGCCGCCGTCAAGCGCGGGAATCGGGAGAAAATTGAGAATCGCGAGGTTCACCGACAAAATCCCCATGAAGTGAAGGAAGAACGAAGCGCCTAAAGGCCGGATATCGTTTGCGAAAACAAAAATCCCGACCGGACCTGAAACCGGAATTGACGTATTCCCGGCGACAAGCTCCGACACAAGATACCAAAAGCCATAAACCGTGAGCATAATGCTCCGGCCGAGCGTTTTTGCGCCTTCAACGGGCGCGAGGTACCACGGAGCGGATATGACATCAAGTCGCCCCATGGAAATGCCTACAGACCCCTGCCCCTCAGGAGGGTTTTCCCGCGCGAGAACGGAAATATCTTTTATCTCTTCACCGCGCCGCAGGGACAATGTTACCTCACTGCCTTTATGAGCATCAATAAAAGACACCACGTCTTCCTCCGAAGAAACAACAAGGGAATTCCCGCCTTGGGAAATGCGAAGAATCACGTCTCCGAATTTTATGCCCGAATCCTCCGCGGGCGACCCAGGAGCCACGGAAAGCACGGAAATCGGAATCGCGCTCCCCTCTCCATCAACAATCTCGGGCATGCCGATTCCCGACGCGATTGAAAACAACACCCACGCAAGAACAAGATTCATTAGAACTCCAGCCGCAAGAATAATGAAGCGCTGCCAGGGCGCGCGACCCGCAAAGCTTTCAGGCGCGGCCTCGCCCTCTCCGTGCTCGCCAAAAATCTTTACAAAACCTCCGAACGGAAAGAGATTAAACGAGTAACGCACGCCGTTTCGCATTTTCGAAAATACGCGCGGCGGGAACCCAAATCCAAATTCCTCCACTTTCACGCCGAGTGCACGCGCAGAATAAAAATGCCCCCACTCGTGAACAAGGATTAAAAGCGAAATGAGAAATATAACAAAAAGAATGAAAAAAAAAGTCATTATTCGATTGAAATTATTTAATTTTTTACCGACTTCATACAGCCCGAAGATACAACAAATACTCCACATTCCCTTTGCTGCCGCGGATTGGGGATTCCATCCAGTCGCGAACGTCCCAGCCCGAATCCCGCGCGGCACGGAGCATTCCTTCAAAAATCTTTCTCCGATCGCGGGCATTTTTTACAATCCCGCGGCGAAGAACTTTCGGATCGCGCGTTTCGTACTGCGGCTTCAAAAGCGCGACCACCTCCCCGGTATCCGCCAAAAAACGCTTTGCGTGGGGAAGTATCTCGCGAAGCGGAATAAGCGAGACGTCTATCGTAACAAGTTCTGCACGATCGGGCAATTTTTTGAGCGCACGAATATCCGTTCCCTCCATAACAATAACGCACGGATCATCACGAATTTTCAATGCAAGCTTCCCTTTTGCAGTATCCACGGCATATACTTTTTTCGCGCCATGATTCAAAAGTACCTCGGTAAATCCGCCGGTTGCCGCTCCAATGTCAAGGCAGATTTTCTCGCGCGGACTCACCTTAAATTGCAGGAGGGCCGCCTCGAGCTTATAGGCCCCGCGCCCGACAAATTTCCGGTCTTCCCGAATTTTTATATCCGTCGCGTCCCCGATGATCTGCGACCCGGAAACCGCTTTTTGCCCCTCAACAAATACCCGCCCCTCCGTGACAATGACAAACGCATCCTGCCGGTCTTCGGCAATACTTCGCTCTATTAAAATGTCGTCAAGCCGCTTTCTTTTCATGTCCCGCAGATAATCCATTTAAAACACGATCGTGTTTTAAATGGATTATCTAATTTCGTTTGCCGATTACGGAAAGCATATTTCCGAATTGATCCCGGCCGCCAAGAGTTTTTCTCCGATACGAAAAGAAACGGCGGGAAAGATGGAATGTGCACTCACCGGTCGAACGGATGTGACTCCCCGGGATTCCCGCGCGGATAAGCTCTTCGCGAACAACACCTGGGAGATCGAGAAATACCCTTCCATCCTTTTCAATTAATAACTTCTTCCTTTCAAAAAGCGATCTATGCCTTCTGATAAACGGCTTCAATTCTTTATGCCGCGTGCGAGGCCAAATTTCGAAATGGCACTTTTGGATCGCGGGACCGATTACGACTCGCAGGGATCGAGGTGGAATTCCGGACGATCGGAATTGCAACGCCATCTTCGTTGCGATTCCTTTGACAACGCCGCGCCATCCGGCGTGCGCGATGCCGACCGCCGAAGAAGCCCTGTCCCAAAAAAATACCGGAAGGCAATCAGCCGTCAAAATTCCAAGAAACGTATTTGATTCCCGCGTAAAGAGTCCGTCGGCGCGGCCCCCTCGCCGGGGGAAACGCTTCTCGACGACAAGAATCTTGTTTCCGTGGACCTGCGTACATCGAACAAGACGAGAAAACGGAATATCGAGTTTGCGGAAAAACCGTTTTCTATTCCCGAGATTTTTTGCATCTGCCGCACTACCGCTATATCCCATGGAGCCGTCCGAACGCTTTGATGTCGCCAAGAGAAGTTTCCGCCTGCCCGCGACCGGAGAATATCTCATACTCAAACAGTCATAATTTCCTTTTCTTTTGCAGTTGCGCTATCCTCAATTTTTTTATTCACCTCGTCAACGAATTTCTGAATCTCGTTTTTTTGGCGAAACTGCTCATCCTCTGAAATTTTCCCTAGGCCGCTTTGCGGCCGGGATCCCGTCCCTGCGGGACTAGGGACTTTTGCCTTTTCCCGTCGGTCAACGTTGCGAAGCGCGTCTTCGCGATCGCGCCTGATTCTAATCCGCGCCTCTTCCGTGTGCTTTCCGAGCATTTTGACGAGTTCGCGCCTCCGCTCCTCAGTGAGCTGGGGAAGTGCGAGGCGAACCGTATCCTTATCCGCGATCGGGTTTATGCCGAGGTTCGAGGCCTGGATTGCCTTTTCGATAGCCGGAAGAACCGACTTGTCCCACGGCTGAATAACGAGCTCGCGGGGCCCGGTGCTTGCGATTGACGCAACTACTTTCATAAGGGACTTCGAGCCATAGCAATCGACTTCGATGTCTTCAACAAGGGCGGGTGTTGCCCGGCCAGTCCGAAGAGACGCAATTTCGTGCTTAAACCCCTCGACAACATGCTCAAGCGATATCTTCAATTTTTGTATATCCATAGATACGGTTTTAACCGCTATTTCAGTATACCAAATATAACATCGGATTGGGCGGGATGCGTAACGAGTCGGCTAACCGCCTCGGGAAGCGCCGACTTTTTCCACCGGAGCCCTCCGTCATCCGAACGGTAAAAATCCGCGCCGAGCGCAAAAAGAATTGATTCGGGCATGCCGGGAAGAAGCGCTACGGTGCCCTTCGTTGTATCCCCCGCGTCAAGAATCGTCTCAACGCCGCGCCACGAAGTACCGCCGTCAGACGAACGGATAATGCCGCGGCGCGTTATCGCGACGAATTCGGAAAAATCCGCCGGGTCTTGCGCAAAATCATATGTATCTTTACGAGAACGAAACGGATTTTCAAAAAAATTCGGAGGCCTCACCGGCTCTCCATCCGGCTGGGGAATAAAAAACGACCCCGGGGACTGGCCGCCTTCTCCCATGAATACTTTTTCCCATGTTTTTCCAAAGTCGTTGGTCGTCTGAATTATTCCCGAATCCATTACAATGAGAAGCGACGCGGGCCGCGACGGATTCTGAAGTATGCTGGTAAGCGAATCGTCAAAACGCGTGCGTACGATCCATGTCGCGCCGCCGTCCTCTGATTCAAGAAGCGCGCCATCCGACATTCCGAGAAAAATATGATCCGAATATTTCGGATCAATCGCGATCGCGCGCGCAACGCCGGAGCGCGAAGGAACACTATACACCTCGCGGAAACTTTTCCCATAGTCCGCGCTTTGCAAAATAACGTTTCCGCCGGGGGACGCAACCGACACGAGTAGCACCACGGGCTCTGATTTCGAAAGCGCGACCGCATAGACCTGCGATTCAGGCCCAAGAAGCGATGATCCCTCAATACGTCGCCAGCGAATGCCAAGGTCCGGGCTCATCCAGAGCCCCGCTGTATTTGTTGCAATAAAAAACTCCGCGGTCCGAGCAGGATGAAATTCGAAATCCGTGATATCCGCGCCTCCGGGAAAATCTTCTTCTCCGGCAGGAGGAAAAATCGGCTTCCATGTTTCGCCGCCGTCAAACGAACGAATGAGCAAACTCTCCCCGCTATTTGAAACGCCCGCGGACGCTTGGGTGGCGCGCCTTACTCCGGAACCCGCGAAAGCAAACTGTAAAAGAATAACCAAAAAAACAAGGGTCGCGAGAACCCCGATTAAAATAACATGCGCCATTTTGTTTTCAAAAAGTTTTCCCATCCGGAACTGTCAAATGCCCGCCAAAATCCTAAACGCCCGCCCCCTCCATAAATATAAGGTCAAGCGACATCCGCGGGTTTACGTTCGTCTGCACCATCACATCTGTTATACGTACTACATTTTTCACCTTCTTGGCAATAGCGAGGGCGCGGCCAAAATCCCCTTCTTCTTGCATACGCCGCTCAAGAATCCGCAAAACCTCGCGGACCGCGCGTACGCGCGTCTCTTCGTCTGATGCCGCGCGCTCCGTGAACGGGAAAAAGAGCGGAGCCCCTGCACCAAGCGCATTTTTGACATCCTCCAAAAATTTTTTCTCCTCTTCAAATTCGCTTTTCTCCTGAACCGCCAAAACCGCAACGCCTGCACGGCCCGCGGCAACGGCGAGAATCTCATCATGGCGCGCTTTCGGAATTGATTCTTGCACAAGGAACTCACGGATGTCGTCTGATCTCACAAGCGAAAAATATACTCCCTGAACGCGCGATCGAATTGTCACAAGCACATGTTCCGGCTCTGATGTCGTAAGCAAAAAAAGAACTCGCTCGGGCGGCTCCTCGAGAATTTTTAAAAATGCGTTTGCTGCAGGCGTGCTCAAGCGTTCTGCGCCGTCAATGATAACAATTCTCCAGGCGTCTCCGGCTGGCGCAAACGAAAGCATTCGCTTGAGCTCACGGATATCCTCGATCGGAATGTCTTTTCGTTCCTCTTTTTTTGAAACAAGTGTTTCCGAAACGCTCAAGACCGTGATATTTTCATGTCGCCCGCCCTCTGCTCTTTCACACGACGGACACGCTTGGCACGATTCAACTCTTTTTTTCCTTTTCTCGCAAAGAAGGGACTTTGCGATCTCGCGCGCAAACGCGCGCTTCCCCACCCGCTCGGGTCCGAAAAACAAATACGCGTGCGCGAGCGCACCCTTGGAAAGCACTTTCTCAAAATATTCGGTTTGGCGCTTGTGGCCGATAATCATAAAAATCCCAAATCACAAATACCAAATCACAAACAAATTCGAAATCCAAAATTCTAAATACGTTTTAATTGTTTAAATTTTGGTCATTGGATATTATTTTGAATTTGGTGCTTGGAAATTGGAATTTATCTCTTTGACATAATCGAACGCTTATACACATCCAAGTGCTCAAGGGCAATTCCCGTGCCTTTTACGACGCAGAGAAGCGGCTCTTCCGCGATATGCGCGGGAACTCCGGTTTCCTGCAAAATAAGTTCGTCAATGTTTCGCAATAATGCGCCGCCGCCGGAAACAACAATCCCTTTATTCATAATATCCGCCGAAAGCTCTGGCGGAGTATCGTGGAGCACGTTTTTTATCGCGCGGATGATTTCATCAAGTTCGTCCGCGATCGCAACCGTGACCTCTGAAGAATGAATTTCGATTGTCCGCGGAAGCCCGGACATCAAATCGCGGCCCCGAATTTCCATCCGCAAACTCTCGTCGTCAATCGGCACCGCGGATCCGATTTTAATTTTTACCTCTTCCGCCGTGCGATCCCCGATCGCAAGATTATAATTTTTTTTGATATAGTCCGCAATCGCTTGATCAAGCTTATCCCCCGCGACTTTGACGGACGTTGCAGTTACGATCCCGCCCAAAGAAATTACCGCGATATCGGTTGTCCCGCCACCGATGTCGACAACCATGTTCCCCGAGGGCTCATTTATGGGAATTCCCGCGCCGATTGCGGCAAGAACCGGCTCTTTCACGACGTAGGCCGCTTTTGCGCCCGCTTGCACCGTCGCTTCAATAACCGCACGCCTCTCCGTTGACGTCACTCCCGCGGGAACCGACACCATGACTTCCGGCCGGAACAGCCGGAATCTTCCTCCTGCTTTGTTGATGAAATACCGGAGCATCGCCTCGGTCACGCGATAATCCGCAATAACGCCGTCCCGAAGCGGCCGATATGCAATAATCGTATCTGGCGTGCGGCCAATCATGTCCCGGGCCTCGTTCCCCACGGCAAGAACCGTATTTTCGTTTCGGACGACCGCGACAACAGACGGCTCGTTTGCGACAACGCCTTTCTTGGGAATAAAAACAAGCGTATTTGCGGTCCCGAGATCAATTCCAATTTTTCGGACAAACATACAGTTTAAATGCTAAATTCGAATTTAGGATTTTACACGTCGAATATCCGCACCGATCATCTGAAGCCGCTCGTCGATTCTCTCGTATCCCCGATCGAGATGATGAATCTCTTCAAGAACCGATTCGCCCTGGGCGGCAAGCGCGGCGACAACGTGCGCCATACCCGCCCGGAGATCGGGGATTCGTATCCTCGTTCCCTTGAGTTTCGCGGGTCCCGTAATACGCG